>ERZ1673702.4393-NODE-4393-length-10055-cov-3.919600_pt1 | contig 10055 bp, 10 predicted proteins | sample MGYA00580232_ERZ1673702 | MGnify/ENA primary metagenome ERZ1673702 (study PRJEB41218, sample SAMN15661792) | gut metagenome | host: Homo sapiens | place: Canada: London | collected 2015-08-20/2019-03-30 | study: EMG produced TPA metagenomics assembly of... | reverse complement strand
TTATTCCTAATAACATTCTTATTGTAGTTGTTTTTCCTGCTCCATTTGTTCCTAATAATCCAAATACTCCTGGCTTATTTAGTTCAAATGAGATATTATCTACTGCTCTTTTTCCTACAAATGTTTTAGAAACATTTTTTAAAACTAATCCCAATTTATTTTCCCCTTTCTTATAATTGATGTTTTTATTATATCATACTTTTAATTTTTTTTCTATTTTTTAATATAATTGGTCATTTATGAACGATAAGTGCAAAAAAAGAAGCTCTATGCTTCTTTTTTGATTTGTCTCTTTATATCTTCTAATTTTTCTTTCAAAGTCCACTTTTTAAATTGAACTTTTTCTTTTATATTAGGGAATGCATTTACCAATCTTCTATATAATCTAGATTTATTATGTATAATATTTTTAACCTTTTCAGAAATTTCAATTGTATCATCTTTAATTTCATTTGATACCTTTTTCAAGTTAAGTATAATCTTATATGATACAATATTATCAACTAAATGGACTGCTAATAATGCTACAATCAATACATTTTGTACCATACTTGGTATCATTTTTAAATGTTTTATTATAAATGGATTTGTTACATATATTATTACACAACTTGCTAATCCAAATAATACTAAATTTTCTAAACAAACTCTACCATTAATATTAAATTTTCTTTGACTATAATCCCACCATCTTGCCTTAAATATTATTTCCATAAAATAACTTGTAAAATATTCTAGAAAACCACAAATTATTATAGACATAAAAAATGTTACTATTATATCATTCTGATATTTTTGTAATAATAAACTTACTAATACTACTCCATATCCATATATTGGACAAATAGGCCCAATTAAAAAACCTCTATTTACAAACTTTTTATTTCTAATTGAAATTGATGTTGTTTCCATTACCCAGCCAGCAAATGCATATATGAAAAATACTAATACATATATTTTTACTTCGTCAATATTCATTCTAATTCTCCTTTTTTTGGTTTAATATTTTATTTAATTCAGCTCCTAAAAATAATGCATAGAAACATGAATATGTCCACATCATTATTAACATTAATGTTGTTAAACTTCCATATGTTATTGAAAATCCTTTAAATATTGTTAAATATCTTGAAAATACAAATGAAATTATATTTAATGATATTGCTCCAAATATTGCCCCATATACTTGAGTTTTTAATGCCATTTTATGTTTTGCCATAAATTTATATAATAATATAAATACAACAAATGTTACAAAAATCAATCCAATTTCTGTTGCTATTGATGAAATTAAATTGTAATTTTCTAATGTCCCAAATTTTTCTTTTATTATACTTATAATTCCATTACCAAATACTAATAATGTTAGTCCCATTACAATCAATACTATAAATACTATTGTTTCAATAACAGCTTTTACTCTTGTATATAAATATGATGTTTCTTCTTTATCGTCTGTATTATACACAATCTGTAATCCTTTTGTCAATGCATATAATCCTTTTCCTGCTGCCCAAATTGTAAATATTACTGAAATTGAAATTGTTCCTATTGATTTTGAATATACTTCTTGTACAATACCTAATATCATTTCACTCATACTTGATGGAATAATTTTTGAAATTACATCAAATAGTGTTTGTGGTTCAATTCCAGTATATTGTATAAGTGTTATTACTAACATGATAAATGGTATAAATGATAGTATTGTATAATATGCGCATTGTGCTGAACTTTCGCTTATATGATCTTCTTTCATATTTTTAGATAATTCACTGATTTTTTCTCTTATCATAAATTTCTCCTGAAATTTTTATATTTTAATTAAAAAAATATGGTGTTATTATATATTATAATCTTGGTTTTTTCAAGCTTTTATGTTATACTATTTTTATTATGGAAAATTTAGAAAGATATAAACATTTAAATAAATATTTGAAAGATAAATTTGGTGAAAGAACTTTAAAAATTTGTATTGATGGTGGATTTTCTTGTCCAAATAGAGATGGTTCTATTGGTAATGGTGGCTGTATTTTTTGTAGTGAACGTGGTTCTGGTGATCATATAAAATTTTGCTCTAATTCACATACTATTGAAAATTTTATTTCAGACCAAGTAAAAAATTATTTTACAACATATAAAGCAGAAAGAGCAAATAAATTTATAGCATATTTTCAAAATTTTACTAATACTTATGATTCTATTTCTAATTTAAAACTTAAATATGATTCTGCTTTAATTGATAATAGAATTGTTGCTTTGGCAGTTGCAACTCGTCCTGACTGTATAAATGAAGATATTTGCAAGCTTTTAAAGTCTTATTGTGATAAATATTATGTTTGGGTTGAACTTGGTTTACAAACCTCTAATGATGAAACTGGTAAATTAATTAACAGAGGTTACTCTTCACAACAATTTTCTAAAGCTGTCGATTTACTTAATAAGTATAATATTGATGTTGTTACACATATTATGGTTGGGCTACCAAATGAGTCTTTTGATGATATAAAAAATACTGTTAATTTTGTTAATAATCATAATATTCAAGGTTTGAAAATTCATTGTACATATGTTGTTGAAAACACTGTTTTAGCTAGTATGTATTATAATGGAACATATACTCCTATTTCTCTTGAATATTATTTAGAATGTGCTGGATATATTTTATCACATATTAATCCTAATATTGTTATTCATCGTATTTCTGGTGATGCTCCTAAAGATTTACTCGTTGCTCCAGATTGGAATTCTCATAAAAAATGGATTATGAATGGTCTTGACAAATATCTCCGTGATAATGATTTGTGGCAAGGAAAATATTATAATAATTAGATTTAATACTAAAAAATTTTATATTAAAAAGAAGCTGATTTTTTATCAGCTTCTTTTTATTTTATATAAATTTATTTATATCTATTCCTTGATATGATTTTATTTTTACTTCTTTCTTTTTATCAAATTTTATTGCAATTACTTTTGTATAGTTATCTATAATTGGCTCATTAAACTCTTCAATACTTAAACTTGCATTATATTTTCTTAGTGTATCAAATGTATTCATAAATCCCATTCCTGTTCCACCTTCATTTTTATATGTAGTAAATGGTTTGTTTCCGAGATTTTCCAGCACTTCTTTTTTGAATTCTATTCCAGAATCATAAATATACAATCCATACATTCTATTTATCTCTCCAAGTCTTACTAAAATACTTCTATTTATGTTATCTGTGTGATTAATGGCTATTATTGCATCTTTTATATGATCTGCTAATAATGTTTCTAAATCATCTTTTGATATAAAATTATTAATCATATAATGAATATTTCATGTAAGTTTTAATGTGAAAGAAATCTGATTCTTGATACATTCGTCTTGCATGTATTTTAACATATCATCTATATTTGTTATTCCTGTCTTGTCTAATTCTGTTACTTTTTCTTTATCATATATTTCATTGTTTAATTTCTTTATTCTTTCTCTTACTTCTGCTACTTCTTCTGAACTTATTTCTGTTTTTGTGATTATTTCTTCTAGTTTATGTTCTAATGATTTCTGCTTATGAACTATTGTATGTCTCTTTTTACTTATTTCTATATTTTCCGCTTCTAATTCTGCTATTTCTTTTTTCTTCTTTTCTAGTTCTTCTCTTGTTTCGTTTAAGTCTTTTATTAACATTTGTTGTTTGTAGTATAATTGAATGGATTTAAAAATAGTTATAATCATTGATATAGAAAATATTATAAATCCTATAGATATACTTTTGGTTACTTGTAACTTTGATAATAATATACATGAAAATAAAATTATTGATGATATTGTTAAAATTAGTATATCAATATATTCATTTTGCTGTATATTCTTTAATGAAGATATTCCATATTTAAACTTTTTTACATTAAAAAATAAAATTAATAATGTTATATGAATTATAAAAATCAATACTATATTAATAATATTAGAATTTATACCAAATATAATATTTATAATAAAATTTATCGTAGTAGAAATTAATAAAATTATATAATTAATACTCAAAGAAACTAATGTAGTAAATACACTTTTTCTTATTTCATTTTTATTAAATATTATTGCTGTCATAAAAATCCAACCTAATATACTAATTACATAACTTATTTCATATCTTACAACTGCAAATAGAATAGAATTAAACACTATCAAAATAAATTTAAAAATAGATTTAAAATTTAATTTTATTTTTTGATCCAATATTTTAATATTACAAAAATAAGAGCAAATAAATATATAAACTATTTTTATAATTCCTAATTGTATTTCTAAATTATTACTTACATATTCAGCTACATCTTCAAACATGTTTTCCTCCTTTTTATTTAATTATATAACAAATAGAATATTTCTTCAATTACATTTATAAAAACATTTTTAAGCCAAAAAAATAAAAGTAAAATGCAAAAACATTTCACTTTTATTTCTATTATTGGTTTTTTAAATAAATTTTTTTAACCATAAAACCCATAGATCCCACCAATCCATAATCTTTCCACCACCTTTTTATCTTTTGCGTACGGTCTGTAATGTTTTGTTATAATAAAAATACTACTGTATCTCTTGATATCAGCAGTTTTTAGTGATAGAAAACATTCAATATTTTTTGTATTTTTTTAGTTTTATTGGTCTTACATTTTACATTTTTTTACATTTATTACATGTTATACAAAAATAATCTTTTTCGTTTTGTGAAATTATTTAATTATCTCGTATTCAGTGTTTTCTATAAAAAACCATATAATATTATTTTTATTTCTATTTTTGCATCAAAAAAAGAACTGATTAATACTATCAGTTCTCTTTTTTTTAGATCATTGTCTTTACTTTATCTTTATAATAATATATAAATTCCATAGGAGTTGGTACTCCTGTTTCATAATTAACTCTTGCAGTATAATATTTTGTCAAATCTTCAATTGGTGTAATTCTCCATGCATGAAAAATTGCATTTTGTATTCCATTTGTAATTGTTGTTGCAGATTTTTTGTGTATTTTAGATAAATATGCTATAAGATTAGAATTATCATTCTCATTTTCAATTAAATATAAAATTGCATCATGAATATATTGTTTTCCTTTTAATTTTGAAGTTATTCCAATTAGCTCTAGTTCACTGTTAATACAACTAGAAATTCTACTCTTTCTGTCTTTTAACTCATCTTCCACTGATTTTTTGTCACTTCTACTCAGTTCGCTTTGTCTCATACTTATAAAATGATTCAATACTAAATTTGCAGAATAATTTGGATGATCTTTATACAATATAAAATCAACACCTTCTCTATGTAAAATATCATATGTTCTTTTCGAATTAACATGTGTTGTAACAATTACTATTGGAGTATAGTCTAATTTTAATTCTTTCAAATCTGTAACAAAATCCAAAGAATCTACATTGCCAGATGAACTATTATTCAGCTCTAAATCCAAAACAATTCCTTCTGGCCTTAATGTTTTAGCATATCTTAATCCATCTATGTCTGAATCTGTTATTGCAACAATTTCTATATCATTTCTAGTTTTCGCACACTCAATAAAATTATTACAATCATTAATATCATCTTCTATAATCAAAATTTTCATAGGTTTTGCTTCCATAATTCCACATTCCTTTCTTTAATTTTGTTTTAGGATTTATTCCTTTTATAAACATAAATAATATCATAATTTCTTGTAAAATACTATATTCGACGATATATTTTTTTGAATATGCTTTTTGTTTTTACTTATTTTATAAATTTGATACTATTTTACTTTTTATTCTTCACATTGTAAATATTTTATACTTCTAACTCAATCTATTATCTAGATTTTTTATTAATTTTATTGTATAATTTTACTACATCATTTTGAAAGGATTGATTTTATGAAAAAATTTATAAATGAAAAAGCTGATATTAATAATCCAAAATGGAACAATTTAATACATAGAGAAAAAGAAATCTATAAGAGAGAAAATGATTTAAGAAGTGATTTTGAACGTGATTACAATAGAATTTTACATTCAAATGCTTATAAAAGAATGAAACATAAAACACAAGTATTTTTTTCACCTACAAGTGATCATATCTGTACAAGAATGGAACATGTTAGCCATGTTGATTCTATTAGCTACACTATCTCTAATACATTAGGTTTAAATACAGAATTAACTAAAGCCATTTCTATTGGACATGATTTAGGCCATGCACCATTTGGTCACCAAGGTGAAAGAATTTTATCTGAAATATCAAAAAAATATATCGGAGATTCTTTTTGGCATGAAAAAAATGGTGTTAACATTGTTGATAATATTGAATTATTAGAAGATTGTAATTCTAATTTTGAAAACATGAATTTAACCTATGCTGTTAGAGATGGTATTATTTCGCATTGTGGTGAAATTGATGAAAATTGTATAAAGCCTAGAAATGGTTATATTGATTTGAACAATTATACTTATCCTAATCAATATAGCCCTTATACTTGGGAAGGTTGTGTTGTAAAAATTTCTGACAAAATTTCTTATATAATTCGTGATATCGAAGATGCAATATATTTACATATTATTGATAATCATTTGGATGAACTTTATGATTTATTAAAATATGATAGAGCTCAAAAGATTAATAATTCTAATATTATTAATACTTTAATTTATGATATTTGTTCAAATTCTTCACCTGAAAATGGTCTTCGTTTTTCTGATGAAAATTTGAAATTGTTAAATGATATTAAAAAATTTAATTATGAACATATTTATTTTAACAAACATCTTCAATATCCTTTTGATTATTTTAGGCTTGTTATTAATCAGATTTTTAATGTTTTGGCTGAATGTTACGATAATGAAAATACTTTGGAAAAATTGAATTCTATTAAGGTTTTCTATCCTGTTCTTATTTCTAGTTTTGTTGATTGGATTAAGAAGTATTGGAACTTGACTGATAGGTCTAATTCTAATTTGAAAAATAAAGTTATTTTTGATATGTCTGTTTCCACGGATTTTTATAAGGCTATTATTTATTATATTTCTGGTATGACTGATAATTTTGCTATTAGCTGTTATAATGAGATTATTGGGTTTTAAATTTATAAAAAGCACTACATTTTGCTATATAGTGCTTTTTAATTATTTTTTCTTTGGAGTATCTGCTTCTGTATTATCATAATATCTTTCTAATTTTTTCTTTTTTAGAATTTCAACAGCTAATTTGTATTCTTCTTCTCCAAAATCAATTGTTGGAACAATTTCTTTATTATTATACATATTTATAAATTGTTTAATTGTAACCCATTTAGCTTCAGTTGCCTCTCCATCAGGAAATGTAATCTCATTAATTGAAATATTTTTTTGAAATATCCATAAATCTTTAAAGTCTGGTACTTTTTTATCTCTTTTAACTTCTTTCAAAAAAATTGCATCTTTTTCCGTAAATGATATACCTAGTTCTTCTTTTAATTCTCTTAAAATTCCTTCCAAGCTTGTTTCTCCTGCTAATATTGAACCACCATTACATTCCCATAGTCCTCCATATTTCTTCCAAGAAGCTCTTTTACTTATCAATATTTCGTATTTTGAATTGAAAATTATTCCAGTTACGACAACATGATATTCCCCATCCTTAAATTCGTATCCATCTCTTTTTGCTAACTCACCTGTTTTATTTCGATTTTCATCATATATATCCCAAAATTCTGCCATAATTCTCCTCATTTCTTTCATCATAGTTTAGTTTTATAAAAAAAGTTAAATGTCTTTATTAATTTTGTGAACAGGAAATTTATTTTCTTTTAATACACTTTTTATTGATGTTGGAAGCAATGGATATTCATCGATTTTAGAAATGTCTAACCATTCATATTTAAGCCAATCCTCTCCTTCAATATTTTTTAAAGTATACTCTATTTTTTTATCTTCCTCATCAACAAATTCTGCTTTATGTACAAATAATATTTCATGATATTTAGAACCTTTCATTTCAAAAAAATTCTCTATTGTTGTAACATATCCAATAACCTCTATTTTTTTGCCTAATTCTTCCATAACTTCTCTTTTTACTGTAGTTTCTGAGTCCTCTCCAATTTTGACTCTTCCTCCCATTAAAGCATAATGGTTAGAATTTACGTTTCTATGTACTAAAATCTTTCCATTATGTTCAATTATTACTGTAGCCCTCACATTTAATTTATAATCTTCAACATCAATAGTTAAATCCATTTTTTTCTTGTATGATATATTTAATAACTTAAATAGACCATACACTCCTTTCTTCATTTATTTTTATATCACAAATATCCACAAAATTTACACTATTTGTGGATATTTATTACTAATTTTGATAATTAATATGCTCACCTTTTATTAATGGATATCTAATAAGACTCTCTCCATCTAAATTTTCTTTGTGCATATCAACTGCTGTAATTTGATGATTATCATAAGTTGTATAATAATATATTCCTTTAGTTGCATTACAACATGATGTATAAATTGTAATTTCATATTTTCCATCATCTAATTGGCAACAACCTCTTTGCTGATCAACTGAATTAAGTATATGGAAAAATTGACTTACACTCTCGTTTTCATCTTCACCAGATACAGAATTCATTTTTACAAATGCCACTCTAACAAATCTTGATTGTGATGATAAATCCCCAGGAAGTCCAATTGCTCCCATTCCTCTACTATACTGTTGTAATTCTAGATTTTGTGCAAAAGAATTCTTTGGAGATTTGTTAGATAAATTCATATAATTATTTAAAGCAAATAATTGCTTATCAAATGGTGGATTATTTGTTAATACTCCTACTGGATTATCATATATTTTGATTCCATCTTTCACCGCTTCTACTGTTATTGATTCTTCTGAATCTGAAATAATCCAATGCAATTGTGCTAATGGTAATTGAGCACTAAATGGAACATTTAGTAAATTGATTTTTTCAATTAATCTTCTTGCTTCTTTTGTTGTAGCACATTGGCTTAAAATCCATGGAATAAATTCAAATTGTGCAATATTATCTTTTTCTTGTTGTGGTTCATTATAATGAGCATTACCAACAAAATTTAATCCTGCTATCCCTAATCCTTTTTCATTTATTGCATCATAATATAATGGATAATTATCGGCTACATAAGCCATTCCTATTATTGCATAATGATTTGTTATTGATTCTTTATTTCTAAAATTAAATTGATAATTTCTTGGTGTTATTGTTACTTCTTCATTATAAGAAAACTCATAATCTAATGTTCTCCCAAAATAAAAATCTTTTGTTTTATATGTTGCTGCAGTACACATATTTACCTCCTTATATAATACATTTTTTGGTTAAAGTCTCTCCCAAAACATTCATATTATTTCTTAATTAAATTTTTTTATTAATTATAACATTCTTTTTGTCTTTGTAAAATAAAATATTGCAAATTTTAGTAACAAAAATAGATCTAATATTGTAATTAACTTACTGGATATTAGGTCTATTTTGCTTTTATTATTTATTAAAATCATCAAACTCTAAATCATCAAATGGAATATTTTCAATTTCTTCTATTTCATTTCCGTCATTTAAAGTTAATTTAAATACTTCTGGTGAATTTATTCTTTTATCAAATACTACTTTGCCTTTAAAGCTTAATTTTAGTTCTCTATTTGGTGTTACTTTTTCTAATTTACACCATTTTAATAAGAAATACATTATTGCATAATCATGTGCAAATATTGCTATTCTTTTTCCTTTATTTTGACTAACAACTTCTTGGAATGCTTCATTTACTCTTTCTCTTACTTCTGCTTGGCTTTCTCCTCCTTCTGTTTTGAAGTTTTCGTCTTCATATTGTCTTGTATACCAATCTGGATATTCTTTATCATTTGGCTTTCCTACTCTTTTTTCATCAAATCTTTCATCTATATTTGCTTTTAGATGTTGTTTTTCTAATAGATATTTTGCTGTTTGCAATGTTCTTACACAATTGCTTGTATATACTACATCTATGTTTTGTAGTTCTTCTTCATTGCTTAGTATTTCTGCTCTTTTT
>ERZ1673702.4392-NODE-4392-length-10055-cov-4.337700_pt1 | contig 10055 bp, 10 predicted proteins | sample MGYA00580232_ERZ1673702 | MGnify/ENA primary metagenome ERZ1673702 (study PRJEB41218, sample SAMN15661792) | gut metagenome | host: Homo sapiens | place: Canada: London | collected 2015-08-20/2019-03-30 | study: EMG produced TPA metagenomics assembly of... | reverse complement strand
AAATTGTTGTGTTTTCTATTATTTTCGTTTTGTAAATCTAAATCATTTCGTGTTGAATAATAAACTACAGGCTTGATGCCTTTAGCTCTCAATGGTGATAAATCTAAGCTTATAAATTCACCTTTCCATTGAGTATCTTTATAATCATCACTAGATTTATCTGGAACATATTTTTCTAAATTATCATATAAAACTATATCTTTCGCCTTAACAGTGTCTGTGTTTTTAATTCTTAGTCTATAGGTATAAAGACCATTTTCAAAAACATTCTTAGCTAATTCTTCAACTTGACCATCTCCGAAAAGACCTTCTTCATTAACATCAACATCTTTTCTAAGTGATGTACGAGCGTTTGTATTGACGATCAAATTAGTGTAATCATGTGCATACAAGAAAACAGGATTATTATAATCTTTGTTTAAATCAGTCATAATATCAGCTACATTAGATACGCCATCTTTACTTGTTTTATTGTTTCCTGCTAATGGATTATCAGGTTCACCTTTATAGCCTTTAATATTACCTACATTATCACTTAAAGATTCAAAAGCAACTACGTTATCTACCTTTTTACCATAATCACCTAAAGATTCCCAAGTATATTTAGCATCATAAGTTAAAACTTGTTTAACATTATAACCTTCATAACCTGTAAAATTATTTTTAGAACTATAATTGTACTTAGGCTCAACTTTAGTTTTAACTATCATTAAGGTTCTATCAGTATTCTTGTAATTTTCAATTAATTTGACGTCAAGAATAGTTCCATTATTAATCTTTAAACTTCTTGTATTAGGTGTTACTCCTTTAGGTAGTAAATCATACCAAATAGCTTCTTTTTGTTCAGGATATAAACCAGATTTTATAACTTCATTCAAATCTTCTTTAGATTGAATATTTGTTTGATTAGTCATAGTAATAGAATACTTCAAATCAACAAATCTATCCCTAATGTTATTTTCTTTACTACCATCATAAACAAGCTTTTTATCTAAAATTGATCCGTGAGAAAACGCTGAAATATTATCATAATGAGCTTCAGTATTAATACCAGTCATTTGTTTATATAATTCAACATCCATTCTCGCTCTATTCCATACATAATTTGTAGGCGTATCAGTAGACTCAAGTTGCTTGTTTATATGTTTTTTAATATTTTCTGAAGGTTTTAACTTTATAAAAGGCTTCATTTCAAATATTACTGCTGGGTTTAAAGTTTCGTATTCTACTCTAAAATCTACTACATTTTTAGGAAAATCTATTATTTCACTATTTAAAATATTACCATCTTTTTTAGTAATAACGCATTTACCTGTTTTATAAGAAACTGTAGCATAATCTTCAAAAGTCTTTCCATCATAAGATATTTTTAAATTCAAATCAGGGATTTTAGAATCATCTTTATCTTGAATATATCCATAATATCCTTGTGGAATTTCCCCATATTCTATGACATTTCTATTGTTTTCAAAATATCCACGACCATCTTGTTGATATTTTTGATAATCATAAACAACAGGCTTCTTGAAAGTCAATTTAGTAAATTCAAAATCGTCTTTACCTAAATCTGTGTTATACCCGTCATATCTGACGTTCTCATCTGTTGTTATAACTCTATAAGGAACTTTCTTATAATTATTAATATCATCAGGATCTTTTCCTTGTTCAATAGTCCACTTATAACCAAAAGCACGAGGTCTAACCCAATACTCTAATTCAACTTCTTCACCTTTTTGAAGTTTATTTATAGCATAATTGTATTGATGATCCCCTCTTTTATCTACCCAAAAATGACCTTCAGGTGCTAAGAATTGTATCTTGCGATACTCTTTGTAATCACTAGCCGAAGATTTTGTTTGTTCTTTGTCATCAACTGATGTCAAAACAAAATCAACATTATTTGATAACTTATAATCAACACCATAGTCCATATCCTTATTTGGGTATGCTACGAAAACCGTTGCATAGAAGTTATAACCTGTAGTAAATCCATTAAAATTATTAGGATCTGTCAATGTATCGGTATTATTTCCTTTGATAATTTTACCGTCATTTCTCTTGTATCCTAAAACTATAGGATTACCTTTAGCTGTCATTGAAGACTTATCCACAACCTTCAAATTAAATGGTTGAGAACCATTAGCTTTCGCATGAATATCATATGTCATATAAACATAATCTTTATCATTTGAAGGTTTTAATTCACTAGGATAATCTTTAGACCACATTTCACGAGGTCTGTAATAAGCTCTTTTACTAGCTTCGCTAACCCACGATCTTGTGTCAACCACTGCATTTATCTTGTTAGATGATAAAGACAACTCTTGATTGTTTTTAGTTTGAACTGTAATAGTAGCTCCGAAATCATCAGTTTTATAACCTGTAACCTTATCCTTAATAGTATGAGGTCTTAGGTCTTCAAAACTCATTTCCATGTAACCTTGAGTCGCTGCTGATAATTTCTTAGTGTTTATAAAAACATAAGAATCTTCTTTTTCAACGTAAGCAAAATCTCCTGATTTATCAGGTGCTTCTAATACAGCAAGTTTTGTAGTACCTATTAAATTACCGTCTCTGTCTCTAAAGATTTTCTTAGGAACAGAAATCTGAATAGATCCTGCTGGATAATCGTAGCCTCCAGATAAAGCGTAGTTAATTCTTAATTGAACTTTCTTTAAAGCATCATCATGCCACTTTACATTTAACTGAGAATCGTTGTTATCCTCTACAGCATCTTCTGTAACCCAATCAACTGAAAGTGTTTCAATTTTAGAGCCATCAGCTTCAATTGCACCTACAGGCTTAAAATCAAATTCTTCAGATATTTCAGGTACCACCTCGTCTTCACCAGAAAAACTAGATTTAAGCTTTGTTTCATCTAATTTCAGTGGTTCAACTAATTTCGGTGGATCTTTGTTTAAAACTTCCAAAGTTTTTTCATTATCTGGTTTTTCGTCTTTTAGTTGTTCAACTGTTTCTTTTTCTTCTTCGTGATATGCAAATGATGTGATAGCAGGTAATGAAAACTGAAACAACATCATAAACGCCAAGATAAACGAAAAAACTCTTGTAAATTTTTTGTTCAAAGTTTTATTCTCCTTTCTTTAGTACAAAAATTTTATATATATATATGAACTTTACTGAAGTAAAGTTATTTGTAAAAATAATACATCTTCTAATTGATATTACACCATAATTATATCCTATATATGAGAAAAATGCAAGAATATTTCTCACATTTATTAGGAAAATAGCTTGTTATTTATTTATCTGATTTGAGAGCAAATTAACTAATTTGCTCGAGAGGAATTGTGAAGATTTAAAAAAAATCTTAAAAAAATGATAATCAAAGATTATCAAAAAGAACAATCAAGGATTGTTCGAAGAAAATTGTGAATATATGAAATATTCAAGAAAAAAGAGTAATCAAAGATTACTCGAAAAAAAATATGATAAAATAATCGAATGTAAATGATAACGGTGGAAAAAGATTAGAATAATAGCCACGACAGAGCCGTTTATGTTCGCATTAAGAAAAAATAAAATTATAAAGGAGAAATTAGAGTATGAACATTAGAAATCACGGTATTGTAGAAGGTAGATTAACAAGAGACATTGAAGTTTTCAAAAACAAAGACAATTCTCACAAAGTATTTGTAACAGTTGCAGTTGAAAATAACTACAAAGATACAAAAGGCGAAAACAAAGGCAAACGTGGAGTACAATATATCCAATTACAAGCATTTGTTCCAGAAAAAATTCAATTAGAAAAATCAGTATACAATTACTTGCACAAAGGTGATTTAGTAGGATTTGCTTACGAAATGAGAAGTAACAACTACAAAGATCAAAAGACAGGTCAAGACGTATATTCTCAAATTTGCTTCATCACTGATGTAGATTTAAGACAACCTAAAAGAACTGAACAACAAGACGAAAACAGCGAACTTGTTGAAGACGAAATCGAAGAAATCTAAAAAATAAAACCTCCTAAAAAATATATTAACCTTAAACTTAAAACTTACTAAAAAAATTAGCTGTCGGGTGAAAAAGACCGATTCCGCTTCCAAAAGCCTATACCTCTCCTATGTATAGACTCGATTTGAAATTCAGGCTTAGAGCACATCGCTCTAAGCCTTTATTTGTTTTTCAAAATATGATAAAATAAAGCTATAATCAGCCAAAAATACTTTTAATTTCGATAAAATTAAATTAACAGCATCTAAAATATATGCTTAAATGTAATCCAGTTAAATGGATAGAGGGTGTAGTGAACTATCCTTATAGGAAAAATAACTTATATTATTAGGTTGTTGGAGCTTATTAAAAAACTGTAGTTTTGCTTTTCGCAAACAAAGAAACTTTACTCTATATTTTATTGTAGGTAAAGAGGTTCATAATCTCAAACAAAAGAAAGGAAAAATCATGATTATAGCATTTTGTGGTGCAATGTGTTCTGGAAAGGATACATTATGCGATGAACTCTCAAAAAAACTTCCAAATACAACAAAATTAGCATTTGCTGATAGCTTAAAAGACGAACTGGATGAAATAATAGTAAACATAAAAAAGTTCTATGACACAGACAATAGCTTATATTTCTATGAATTAATAAAAGAAAAAAACTTAAAACTAATAGAAGTATCTGACCTATGTGTCATATTCGAACCTTTATTAAAATTATCTATAAATTTTAACTCACGTTCAAGATATCAAGAAATAAGAAAAGCATTACAATATCTAGGAACTGAAATAAGAAGAAAACAAAACCCTAACTATTGGGATAGAAAACAACTACGCAAAGTATATTAATATTTAAACTAATATATCGAAATGTAGAGTTAGGAAAACCCCGCTTACAAGGAAACTTGTGAGTGCCTTGCGTTAAAAGCTTTGAAACCGTAAAGCTCTATTTACCTAAACAGTAGTTGGAAACGACAAGCTGAATGGTTAGGGAAACCTAGAAATAAATAATAGAGATGATCTATGCTGAAATAAAAACTATAAATTATTTACATCTTATGTAAATAGTGAACAGTAAATAGTTTATAGTGCTAAGGGTACGTTATATTTAAAGATAAGAATGAAAGTATAACTACTTTAATCGGCGTTTAGCTGGGAAAGCCCTACGTCTTATAGATATGGGAGACCCTCAACGACTAGATGATTAGGAGTCATCCTCGTAAATAGAGATAACTCAGATTAAACTGAGGAAAGTAAAACCACTAAGCGTATATAGGATTTGATTTGATCAAATGTGAGACATGTCTCTATATACAGGTGGAAGAAAAATGCAATATCGCTTAGATTTTAGCCTAAGAGATAGCCAAATAGTCTACGCTTATGTGAAAACATAAGAGGTCTGCTGGTAACAGTAAGACTGCTATAGAAGTCGCAAACTGTAGTGAATGAGAAAACTCTGTTAAAAACTAAAAAGACTTTTACTTTCTTATTGACATATATTAAAAATTCTATTATAATATAAGTATGATAGTAATTATAAGGAGTTGATTATAGATGTTAATGAGTATAGGTAAATTCTCAAAGGAGATTGGTGTTAGTATATCCACTCTAAGAACTTGGGATAAAACTGGTTATTTGAAACCGGCTAAAGTTTTAGATAATGGATATAGATACTACTCTAATGAACAGATTAATGAATATTTAAATGTCGATAGTGATATTGATAATAGAAAAATCATCCTTTATGCTAGGATTTCAACTAGAAAACAAATGGATGATTTGAATAAGCAAATTGAAAATTTAAAAACATACGCTTATACTAAAGGTTATTCTTTTGAGTTAATAACTGATATAGGTTCTGGATTAAATTATAAAAAAGAAGGTCTTAAAAAACTAATTAGGATGATTTGTAATAAAGAAATTAAGAAGTTGGTTATTCTTTACAAAGACAGATTGGTTAGATTTGGCTTTGAACTTATAGAAGAAGTTTGTAAGATTAATGATGTTGAAATAGAAATTATTGATAATACAACAGTTTCTAAAGAACAAGAATTAACAGATGACTTGACTCAAATAATAACTATCTTTGCAAATAGGTTATACGGTAGTAGAAGTGAAAAGACAGTTTCTTTAATAAAGCAGGTTAGGTGTAATGATATTAAGTAAGAAAATAATGTTATTGCCTACACCTGAGCAAATAATTTTATTAAGAAAATCTGCTGGTACAGCTAGATGGTCTTATAATTATATGTTATCAAGAAATAATGAATCTGATACTTTTATTAATGAAAGAGATATTAGAAAAGAAATAACTCAGCTAAAAAGGATATCTGAATACTCTTGGTTAAAAGAGGTTTCAGCTAATATACCAAAGCAAGCCTGTAAAGACTGTCAGCTTGCCTATAAAAGATTTTTTGACGGTCAAGCCGGTAAACCTAATTTTAAAAAGAGAGGTTTTAAGGATAGCTTCTATGTTAACTATGAATCTTTTCATAAAACACAAAATGGATGCCATATAGAAAAGATAGGTAATATAAAAACTGTAGAACAAATACCTATGTTAAATAAGTACTTAAATCCAAGAGTTGTCTTCGACAATAAGTATTGGTATATAACTTTTGGTTATGAAACTAAGCCTAATGCTGAACATAATAAAAATGGTCGTGTCATTGGTATTGATCTTGGAGTTACAACCTTTGTTACAACTAGTGATAATGAGCGTTTTGATAATATCAATAAAACTAGATATTGTCGACTCTTATATAAGAGGTTAAAGCTACTTAATCGTAAGTTATCTAGGTGCGAGAAAGATAGTAATAACAGAAAAAAAGTTATATCTCAAATACAAGCTACAAATAGAAAGCTAGTCAATATTAGGCATAATTATATACATCAGATAACAAGTTACTTAGTGAAAACCAAACCAAGTAAGATAGTAGTTGAATATCTGAGAGTATCTAATATGTTGAAGAATAGAAAGCTTTCAAAAGCAATAGCCCAGTGTGGATTTTATGAGTTCAGACGAGTAATTGAGTATAAGTGTGAACTGTATAATATAGAATTTCAATTAACAGATCAATTTTTTCCAAGCTCTAAATTATGTAGCGTTTGTGGAAACAAAAAAGATGATTTAACTTTAAAAGATAGAGTTTATGAATGTGAACATTGTGGCACTAAGATAGATCGAGATCTTAATGCAGCTATAAACCTATCCAGACTATAAATATTTATTAATACCGTTCGATACACGGGAATTTAAGCCTTTTCATATACTAATTATATAACAATATATAATTAGGGTAAGAAGGAAGTTATATGGTAACATATAACAAAGTAAAAGTCTTTTAAGAACAATTAGTTTTTAAGAGAATTTTCGTATCGGTTGAAAAAATGAAACAAAAATTAGAACAACATAAAGATAAAACAATACTTATCTCAGATGCTAGGTTTTTAAACGAAATTGAAATGCTTGAAGAACTAAATGCTATTATTATTTGTTTGGACATTGATGAAAAAACAAGAAAAGCTAGACTTAAAAAACGTGACGGTCTAAAAGATATACCGTATGAGTTAAAATATCATAAATCAGAAACAGAATTTAGAAGATTTAAAAATTATGATTTAGTATTAACAGAAAAAGACGATTTAAAAACAGAAATCAACAAAATATTAAAGGTGATAGGTGAAAAAAATGAAACTAATTGAAAAAATCATAAAAGAAAAAATCACAAATGAAAAAATAAGACAAGCTCAAGAAGAAAATATTAAAGAAGAAATAACTCAAAAACTAGTCGAAATTAGAGATATCATCAAAAATCAAAAATTTGTTGAAAAAGACCCTGACGTAAATTACAAGAAATTAATATTCTCAGCAGAACAAAATTTAAGTTATGATGAAAACAAACAATTTGATTTAACAATTAATGTCTATCGATCAAGAGTAAGTAAACTAGGATTAATCATAATAAACGATCGTGAAAACAAAATATATGAACAAATAACAATAGATGTCACAATGAATACTATAGATTTTACAGCCCTAACAAACACAAGAACATTAGAAACTTTACAAGATATAAACATGATGTTAGAAAAAATATTAGAAGAACAATAAAATCGAGGTAACAAATGAAATTTATTATTTGCACAACAAGTGAATCTTATAACCCAGAAAAAATGCCTGTTAACGGTTGTAAGAAAGAATATGATGAAAATGGTGATTGGTACTACACAAAAGAAATAAACTCAATTGAAGAATTATTAAAACTTTCAGATATAGCAGGCGAAGTTGTAGTAACAAGAAGAACCTTCATATACGGTAAACCAAGAATTGAAATATATGATACCTATAGAGAATAATAAGTGACCCCACAACTTTTGTTGTGAGTTTTTTTAAATTATATGTGAAAAAGGACGTTCCTTGAACGTCCGAGACAATAAGTGAAAAAAATAAAGATTATAAAAATTATAGGAGGACTAAAATGAAATATATAATAACTACTGAAATGAACAATAAAGAAACTGTAACATTCCCAGACGGAAGTGAAGAATTAACAGACATCATCGATTTAACAATTGAAAAAGACGGTAAAATAATATACGAAAACGCTTCTGCAAAAGGTTATGTGTTCTACGAAAACATCATAGACGAAAAAGAAACAGAAGAAATAAGAAACTTATTAAAATAATAAAAGGAAAAAAAATGTTATACAAAAATCAACTACTTAATATTGAAAATTACACAATATTAATGCAATATTTAGCAATCGGTGAAAGCATTATTATAAATAATGGACTCGCAAATATAGAAATATATATGAAAGACGCCTATGATATAAAAGCACAAAATCTAAACTTCCCCCAATTCCCACCATATAATTACAATGAAGAAATGACTTTAGAAAATGTGCTATTAGGTATCATCCCACAACTTCAAAAAAAAGAACCAAAAGAATTTAAACAATTCAAAAACAGGTGGGAAGAAATAAAAACGATAACAATGAATACAGTAGCTATGAATAAAATGAAAAATATTTAGGATCGTTTACACACCATCCTAAATATTTACTATGATTTAGTAGCCTAAGTGGTAAAGCACTTGCGATCGAGAAGTTTTGGGTTCAAGTCCCAAAAGGATAAAAACTTTAGCTTAATGGTAAAGCACTCGTGGTCAAGAAGTTTCAGGTTCGAATCCTGACTAAATCTTATTTGTTTGGGTAGTTCAAAGGTAGAACATTCGGCTGTTAACCGAAAAGTTGTAGGTTCAAGTCCTATCCCAAACGCCAAATATTAAAATAAAAGAAGGTTAAAAAAATGATTTATACGGTAAAAATATTTAAACCAACTGGAAAATTTTATGCAGAAGATGAGCCTATATTAGAAAAAAACTATTGCTTATATACTAAAATACCTGAAATCATAAAAACAAAGTATAAAAACAAACTAAAAGACGGTTATTTAGTACTTGTAGAAGACGAAACGGGTGCAGCTCACATCTTTAAAGAAAACTAAAACAAAAAAAAGAACGTTAACAATGAAAAACCACGCTTTAGAAGAAACGATGGAATATTGGAAAAACCTCAAGAAAAATAGAAAAGAGAAAATAGCAACGGCAAAATACACAGTAGAAGAAATTATGAAATATCTTGAAAAATATAAAGAATTGAAATATGAGTATTATGATGAATTAGACAAAGAAACAAAAACTGCAACATTCAACATAATATTCTTCGATTCAGAAATTAAAGACACTTTTGGAGAATCTGAATTCTGTGTTGCTTATCGAGACACAGATGATGTCCGTGACATAGATTACATCTGTGACAGTTCACATCCAATTTCAGACATCATCAAAATATACAAACCAGAAGAAAAATAAAAAAAATATATATAACTAAAAAAAGTGAGGACAAAAAATGAAAAGCAAATATTCAGTAGAAGAAATAAGAAAAATACTTTATGAAAAAGAAGAATTTGTTTACACATACAAAAATTATAAAGGAACTGAATCAAAAACCAGAGCAAATATGCTTATATTCTCTAAATTTATTAGTAAAGCACACGAAACAAATGGAGAGATTTGTGTAGCGTAT
>ERZ1673702.4390-NODE-4390-length-10062-cov-4.105126_pt1 | contig 10062 bp, 8 predicted proteins | sample MGYA00580232_ERZ1673702 | MGnify/ENA primary metagenome ERZ1673702 (study PRJEB41218, sample SAMN15661792) | gut metagenome | host: Homo sapiens | place: Canada: London | collected 2015-08-20/2019-03-30 | study: EMG produced TPA metagenomics assembly of... | reverse complement strand
GTTGATGTATTTTCATTTGTTATTTCTTGTCCGAAAAAATAAGTAATTTCTGTATCTTGTTCATCATCTATACTTCTAATTCCTGATATTATACTTTTTTTAGCATTTTCTATATCCTCATCTGTAAAAATTCCTTTTTTCATATCTTCTAATTGTTTTCTTATTATTTCTAATGCTTTCTCATAATTTTTTATCTCAATTCCACATTTTATAAATATATTTCCTTTATATCTTAAATATGTTGAACCAGCAGAATAAGCCAAGCTTGCTTTTTCACGCACTTCTTGAAACATTTTAGAGTTTGCAGTCCCTCCAAGTATAGCATTATACACTATGGCATTATATTTTTGATTTACATTTTCTAATGTTAAATCCATACCTATTACGATTTTTCCTTGGGTAACATCCATTTTTTCAATTATTTCTCGTTCTTCTACTATATCTTTTTTTGGTATGTCTATTATTATTTTTGTTTCTCTTTCTTTTAAATTTTTTATACTCTCATTTTCTTCTAATATTTTTACTATTTTTTCATCAACATCTCCTGATACAAATTTTACATGTTGATATCATTTCTTTATAATATTTGTATAAACTTTGTGCATCTATTTTTTTAAGATCTTCTACATATCCATATTTATATAACCCAAATGGTTCATTTTTATACATCTCTTCAATGCATCTTTCAGTCGCATACATTGCTTTATTGTCTGTTTTTCCTTCAATTATTCTTTTAATATTTTCTTTTTCTTGTTCTACATATTCTTCATTAAATTTTTTATCTTTTATTAATGGATTAAATACAATCTCAATCAATTTCTCTATACTAGTTTTCAACATATTTTCACCATTTTGTGGAATATAATTATCGTTTATTGTTTCTATATAAAACTTTAATATTTGATTATCTCCTATTTTGTCTATTCCATTATCAAATGATGCGCCATACATTTCTTCTAGTGTTTTACTAATATCTAATAAAGTTGGCATATTCATTGACCCTCTTCTTACTACAGCTGATATTAAGGCATTTTTTGTTACATTTTCTCTTGTTATTGGCATACTTAAAAATATTGCAATTAAGTTTGTTTTAAATTTTTCCGTTTTTATTGTGTGTAATTTTATTCCTGGTTTTATTTCTTTTTCAATATTTTTCATTTTGTTTCCTCCATTCTTTTATAATATTTTTATTTTACTGTGTATAGTATAATACTTTTAGTATGTTTTATTCAAGTGTTTTATAAATTAAGACAAAAAAATATAAGTGCAAAAGCACTTATACTTTTTTATTTTATCAACCAAATAATAAATGTACAAACCATCCTACAACTGCTGTTACTACTCCGATTACAGCTCCTACTACAAGTGTAGCTCCTCCTAATACTACTGCACCTACACCTGCAGCAACACCTGCAACTAACCACCATGGGAATGTATCATCACTTGGACTTTGTGTTGTATCTGGTGCTCCTGTTGGAGAAGAAGGATTACTTGGGTCTGGAACAGCATATTTTGAACTATCTATAACTGTAATTGTACAATCTGTAGCACATCCATTTTCTGTTACAGCAGATATTACAGTTTTTCCTGTACTTTTAGCCTCTACTTCTCCTGTTTGATTAACTGATGCTACATCAGAATTACTACTACTCCATGTTATTCCTGTTTTTACATTTGCTGTTACAGGCTTAATTGCTGCTTCTAATTTTGTATGTTGCGCTTGCGCTATATCTATTTGTAATTCTACTACATTTAATACTATTTCTGTTGGAGATGTTTGAACTTCCACTGTTGTTTCTGCATGTTTTCCATTATTTGTTCTTACTGTAATTACTGCTGTACCATTTTTATTTCCTGTAACTATACCATTTTCATCTACTGAAGCTACTTCCGGATTTGAACTTTCCCATTCTAATTCTACACTATCTCTAGCTGATTCTGGGTATATAATTGGTTTTAGTTCACATGTTGTTACTGGTGAACTTAAATCAATTGTTCTTTTTTGTTCTCCAGAAATCATTGAGAAGTCTATTTCTTCAACAGGTGTTTGTGATTCTGATACTACTGTAATATTACATACTTCTGTTTTTACTTTTTCTATTTGTCCACTTTTATTCTTATTCTTTATCTCTAAATATGCCTGAATTTGAGCTTTTCCTACTGCTACTCCTTTTATTGTTATCTCATTTGTTGAATTTCCTACTATTTTAACAATACTTTCATCATTTGATTTCCATTTCAATTCAGCATTTTCAGTATTTGTTATTGCTTTTATCTTTTTTTCTTGATTTATCTTTAATGCTGGGATTGTTGTTGGTGTTATAGCAAATATTACATTTGTTTCATATTCCTCTCTAGATGATATTGTTCCATCTTCAAAAACATAATATTCATTTTTAGTTTCTTCAAATGTTACCTTAAGTACACCATTTCCTTCTGGAGCAATTGTATATTTTTCATCAACAGTTTGATCTAGTGATTCTGACAAATTGTCTTTAGTAACATTTCCTACACTATCTTTTGACATTGCATTAACAACTGATGCTTTTAATATTCTTTTTTCTTCATCTAGTCTTGTCTGATTTTGTGTTTTATTCATATTGTCAAAAATACCATTTTGTCCAACAATAGAACTTATTGTTGCACCAGCTAATAATAGCATAACAATAATTGTAACTGCTAAACCAATGATTGTTATTCCTTCATTCTTTTGTTTCTTCATACTATTTTCTCCTTTTAGTAATTTTCTATTCTTAGTATAACAATTAAGGAAAAAAAAATCAATACTTTTAATTAAAAAAATAGTAAGATAATACTTACTATTTTCTATTAAAATTTTCTTTTTCTAGCAGCCTCTGACTTTTTCTTTCTTCTTACACTTGGTTTTTCATAACATTCTCTTTTACGAACTTCTTGAAGAACCCCATTTCTTGCGCATTGTCTTTTAAATTTTTTTAGCGCTTCTTCTATATTTCCATTAACTTTGATTTCTGACATTTATTAATTCCCCTCCTTCCGGCGTTTAGAACACTGTATGTGGGATTTCATCCTTTATACGCTAATCATTATACATTATTTATCTAGTCTTTGTCAAGTCTTTTATTCTAATTAAAATATATTTTTGAACTTTTATACTTCATATGGAATTATTTGATGTGTTTTTAATGATTTTTGTACATCTATTATTCTTTGATTTTTTGATCCTCTAAATTTTAAGCTTAAATCTTTTTTATCTTCTTCAAATTTTCCATCAACAACAACATCAATATATGACATTAATTCTTTTGTTTCTGGCCAATTTTCAAACATATTTTCTTCAACATCTTCATCAAATTTATATCCTGTATAACACCATATATTTTTATCTGGAAATTTTTCTTTCACCTTTTTTACTAATGGTAACAATCCTTTTTGATTTGAATATTCTAATGGTTCTCCCCCTAAAAGTGATAACCCTGAAACATATGGGTGATCTAAATCTTCTAATATCTTATCAATTTCCTTTTCCGTAAATTCTTTTCCATAGTTAAAATCCCATGCTTGTGCATTAAAACATCCTTTGCAATGATGATTACAACCACTAACAAATAGGGATACTCTAACTCCTTTTCCATTTGCTACATCTGCTATTTTTATATCTGCATAATTCATTATTTTTTCCTCTTTTCTCATTAATTGCTTTTATACATTCCATATCTTTCACGTCCCAAAGCCATGTAAAAGGCCTTTCTTAAGTTAACATTCTTTTTGGCTACATATGCATATATGTCATTATAATTATCATAATCTTTATCCCAATAATTTTGATTAACTATACTATTGTATGATGCATAATATTTAGATATTGGATAATAATATACTGTACTTCCATCTTCTGTATATGCTCTTTGTTTATTAAAATCTAAATTTAATCTTCCTGAAGCATTAACATTTGAATTATATTCAGAGTTTCCTCCTATATTATTTGCTTCTAGTAAATATTTGTCTCCTATTCTGTGGTAAAATCCATCATTTCCTAAAATATATATATTTTCTTCTCTCACAACTTCTTTACTTTCAGAATTATTAATAATTGTATACCCATTATAAGTCTTTCCTCCTATATCAATTCCTTGTATAAAACTTATTAATGATATATTATTCATAGCTTTTGCCCAATCTTCTTCTGTTAATTCTGGCATTTGGAATTCAATATTATATGCTGAATTAAAGTTTGTTATTGCAATTGCTAAGTTTGTTCTAATTTTATTTTTTATAACTGCTAATCTATGTTGATTAAAATTTGAACTTCTACATTCTATATTTTTTTCTGGTTTTGATGAGTCTGAGTTAAAGTCAAATATTTTGTATTCAGTTTCATCAGAAAATACTGTTGTTTGAATTGTTTCTCCATTACTATTTATAATAAAATCTTGTGCGTCTTTATTTGTCAAATTTGCTAAAACATTTTTTACACTTTGTGTGAATTTATTTGCCTCATCATAAAATTTATATGCTGATTCTCCTTTTTTAATCATGTTTTCATATTTTTTATAAGATGATTCTATGTTTTCATCTGATGTTGGATTTATTTCCATTAAATTTCCATTAAGAAAATATATTACCCTTGCATTTCTTTCATCTAAATAATATTTTGTTCCATTATATCTAACATATTTGTAAGTACCTTTTTCCAATGAACCAATGGCCGGTAAGTTTTCACTTAAAACAACATTTTTATCTATTTCCACACCATTATATGTTATTTTTCCACTCGCATCTTTCTTTATTCCATCAATTAAATATCCTGATTTATCCCAATATTGCTTTTCTCCATCAACTTTTACCATACCTTTTATTGAAATGTAGTTATCTAACGAATATGTTATTACTATATCCAAATCTGAATTTGGGTTATATTTAACACTATATGAAATATATGGTTTTAGTCCAAATACATTTTCTCCATTTTTGTCTAATGGATTATTTGTAACATTTCCATTTTCATCAACTTCGTATAAATAATTTTGATTATTAAATCTTGAATAAATATAAAATCCATCATACATTGTATAAACTAATGCTGGAATATATTCGTTCATTTCGTCTTCTGAATATCCATTCATTCCAAATACTGATTTTATTGATGCTTTAAACGTTGAGACTGAGGCTTCAATATCTCTTATTTTTGAATTTGCTATGTCTGATGTTGAACTATTTGCAGTATTTATTTGAAATGCTTTTATTGCATCACTTGTTGCAGCAATCAATTTCATATCATATTCTGTTTGTAATGATATTGTACTTATTTGCATCTGTGTATATGCTCCTAATACTATTGAAATTGGCAATATTATTATTATAAATATAATTGCTAAATCTTGAATTCTCATAAGTACTCCTCTCCTATTGTATATCTTCCGTTTTTTATACTATATAATTACTACAAATATCATATTTTGTCAATAGAACTGTATAGAGCAAAATCTTTGTTACACCTTATTTTTAGGCAAAAATAAAGAAAAGAAAAACTTTTTATTTTTCTTTTCTTTATAATTTTTATTCTTTAAAAATATTATCGAATTCTTCTCCTTCGATTTTTTCTTTTTCCATTAGTACTCCTGCAACTGCATGAAGTTTATCAACATGTTCTGTTAAGATTTTTACTGCTTTTTCATATGCTGTTTGAACTATTCTTTTTACTTCTTCATCTATTAATGCTGCAGTTTCTTCTGAATAGTCTTTTGTTTGTGCAAAGTCTCTTCCTAAAAATACTTCACCTTCTCCTCCGCCAAACATTACTGTTCCTACTTTTTCACTCATTCCATATTTTGTAACCATATTTCTTGCTATTTGTGATGCTCTTTCTATATCATTGCTTGCTCCTGTTGAAATATCATTTAGTATTAATGCTTCTGCAACTCTTCCTCCAAGAAGTGATACTATATTTTCTTCCATTTCTGTTTTTGACATAAATGATTTATCTTCTGTTGGTCTATACATTGTATATCCTCCAGCCATTCCTCTTGGTATAATTGATATTTGATGTACTGGATCTTGTGTTGGTAAATATCTACTTACTACAGCATGACCTGCTTCATGATATGCTACTAATCTATTTTCCTTTTCACTTCTTACTCTTGTTTTCTTTTCAGGACCCATAGTTACTTTTACCATAGCATCTTCAATTTCTTTCATTCCTATTTCTTTATAATTTCTTCTTGCTGCCAATAATGCTGCTTCATTTAATACATTCTCTAAATCTGCTCCTGCAAATCCTGATGTATTTTTTGCAATTACTTTTAAGTCTACATCATCTGCTAATTTTTTCTTTCTTGCATGTACTTCAAGAATTTGTTCTCTTGCTTTTACATCTGGACTTCCAACTACTATTTGTCTGTCAAATCTTCCTGCTCTTAATAATGCTTTATCTAATACGTCTGGTCTATTAGTTGCTGCTAAAATGATAACACCTTCATTATCTGAGAAACCATCCATTTCCACTAATAATTGGTTTAATGTTTGTTCTCTTTCATCATGTCCTCCACCTAAACCAGCTCCTCTTTGACGTCCTACAGCATCTATTTCATCTATAAATATTATACATGGTGCATTTTTCTTTGCTTGTTCAAATAAATCTCTTACTCTTGAAGCACCAACACCAACAAACATTTCTACGAAATCTGAACCACTTATTATATAAAATGGAACTCCTGCTTCTCCTGCTACTGCTTTTGCTAATAATGTTTTACCAGTACCTGGCTGACCAACTAGTAAAACTCCTTTTGGTATTCTTGCACCCATATCTGTAAATTTCTTTGGATTTTTTAAGAATTCTACTATCTCTTGTAATTCTTCTTTTTCTTCATCTACACCTGCAACATCATCAAATGTTACTCTATTTTTTTCTCCTGCATTTATCATTCTTGCTTTACTTTTTCCAAATGTCATAGATTTTGTTCCATTTTGATTATTTCCACTCATCATTATAAACCAAAATATTAAAAATATTGCAAGAAGTCCAAATGGTGTTATAAATCCTAATGCTGTTATCCATATTGATTCTTTTTCTTCTTCTAATGAAAATGCTCCTGTTTTTAAATAATCTTGTGAATATGTCATAAAACTGTCTAAACTTGGTATACTTACTTCTTTTTCTAATTTAGAATCTTTCATTTTTACAGTTGCTTGTGAACCTGTTGATGAAATTTTTATTTTTTCAACTTCTCCATTTTCAATACTTGTTATTAATTCTGAATAAGTTATTTGTGAACTTCTATTTTCCATTATTGATGTTATTAATACAATTGCTATTACCCCAATTATTAACCACATCGCTAGTGTTTTTATTCCTTTTTTCAATTTACTACCTACCTTCCTTGTATTATTACACAATACCATTTTTACATCGAAAACTATAACATACCTTTTTTCATTTTTCAATAGTTTTTAAGTGATTTTTTTGTGTCTTTTTTGTTACATTTTTTCAATGTTTTCTAGGGATATACTGATTTTTAATCAATTTTTATAAAATTAATTTTTTTATTTTGTATTAATACTTTTAAATTTTTATTTGGCATTAAAAATTTATTTCCTATGTTATTATTACATAATTTTATTATATCTTCTATATTAACTTTTTCTATTCCTTGTGTTGATCCAAATAGTTTTCTTGTTGATATTAATATAATTCTATTTTTTAACACCTCATCTAATAAATTAAATTCTTTTAGTTTTAATTCAATTCTATTCTTTTCCTCTATTACTAATATTTTATTATAGTTTTCTTTCGCTATATTTTCTATAAAATCGTTTTCGCTTGAAATTACATCTGATAATCTTGTCATTGTTTCTATTATGTTTGGATTAAATTCTTTTTTTATATATGGAATTACTATATTTCTAATTTTATTTCTTGTACATTCATTTTCAAAGTTTGTTTTATCTATTCTAGGTTGTAAATTATTTTCTTCACAATATTTTTCTATTTCTTGTCTATCACATTCTATTAAAGGTTTTATAAATTTATTTTCTCTTATTGGTTCTATTCCTTTTAGCCCTGATATGCCACTTCCCCTAAGCAAGTGCATAATTATCGTTTCTACATTATCGTTTTTATTATGTGCTATTGCTATTTTATTTGAACCTGTTTCTTTTAAAATTTCTTCAAAATATTCATATCTTACTTTTCTTCCAGCTTCTTCTGTTCCTATTTTTTCAGTTCTAGCAATTGTTGGTACATCTATTTTCTTAGTAAAACATTCTATTTCATATTTTCGGCAATAATTTTTCACATATTCTTCATCTTCATCAGCATCTTCTCCTCTAATGCTATGATTTATATGTACAACATATATTTCAAATTCCATTTCTGATTTTAATTGTCTTAAAATATCTAGCATTGCAATCGAATCTGGTCCACCTGAAACGCCTAATACTATTTTATCTCCTGAATTTATTAAATTGTATTTTTTTATTATTTCTTTTACTTTTTCTTTCATTATTAGGTCTCCTTTATAAAATTAGCCACCCTTGAAAAACAAGGGTGGCCTTATTAGTCATTTAAAGTTTTTTAGACTTAGGTAGTGCTTCCTCCTGACATACCATTTTTGAGTTTTCGCTCTTTTTTGATTGCATTAGCTTCTTTTTTGATTGCTTTTCTATCAGTTCCATTTACAACAGACAATTTGTATCCATCTGTGTATTTTCCACTTCTATATAAAGCATCAATTGAAGACACAAGCCAATCAATAAAATCGTACTTTTTTTCTTCTGGTTGTTCTTCCCATTCATTCCAAACAATTAATTGTTCATCTTCGTAAATATCAAATTTAACAAGTTCTTCAATCATTTGATTGGCATAAATTGTTTTCATCAATTTTCTGATGAAATTAGGAAAATTTTGTAACCGAGTACTTTCTGCCATTTTGCTACCTCCAATATAAGTGTTTTTAAACAAACGCATATATTATAACATCTATTCTTTATATTTGCAACTTGTTTTTCATATTTTTAAGAATTTTTTAATCATCAAATCTTCTTTCTATATTTACAAACTTTGTATAATTTCCCATCCAATACAATTTTACAGTTCCTGTTGAGCCACCTCTTTGTTTTGCTATTATTACTTCTGCAATATCTTTTTCAGCACTTTCTTTATTGTAATAATCATCTCTATATAAGAACATTACTATATCAGCATCTTGTTCTATTGCTCCAGATTCACGCAAATCTGATAGCATAGGTCTATGATCATCTCTTTGTTCTACAGCTCTTGATAGCTGTGATAATGCTATTACTGGAACATTTAATTCTTTTGCCAATACTTTTAATGATCTACTTATTTCTGATATTTCTTGTTCTCTACTTCCATTTCTTTTATTGCTTCCTGATATTAACTGCAAATAGTCTATAACAACAAGTCCTATATTTTTTTCCATTTTTAGTTTTCTACATTTTGTTCTTATTTCCATTACAGATATACCTGGTGTATCATCTATATATACTCCAGCTTCTGAAAGTGGTCCTATTGCTTCTGCAAGTTTTGTCCAGTCTTCTTCATCTAATTTTCCTGTTCTTACTTTATTACTGTCTACCATTGCTTCACTACATAACATTCTGTTTACTAATTGGTCTTTTGACATTTCGAGGCTGAATATTGCTACTGGTACATTTGCTCTTAATGCTGCATTTGTTGCAATATTTAATGCAAATGCTGTTTTTCCCATAGCTGGTCTTGCTGCAACCAATATTAATTCAGAGCCATGTAATCCTGCTGTTTTATCATCTAAATCATAAAATTGTGTTGGTACTCCTGTTACATGTTGTTTCTGATTATATAATTTTTCAAGATTTGTAAAACTTTCTACTAATACATCTTTGATTGGTGTATAACTTTTGGTATTTTTGCTTTGCATTATATCAAAAATCTTTTTTTCTGCTCCATCCATTATGTCTTCAACATCTTCTGTTTGGTTATATCCTAATTCTATTATTTCATTTGCTGTTTTTATTAAATTTCTTAATACTGATTTTTCTTCAACTATTTTTACATAGCTTTCTATATTTGAAGTAGTTGGAACA
>ERZ1673702.4384-NODE-4384-length-10072-cov-5.542378_pt1 | contig 10072 bp, 13 predicted proteins | sample MGYA00580232_ERZ1673702 | MGnify/ENA primary metagenome ERZ1673702 (study PRJEB41218, sample SAMN15661792) | gut metagenome | host: Homo sapiens | place: Canada: London | collected 2015-08-20/2019-03-30 | study: EMG produced TPA metagenomics assembly of... | reverse complement strand
CATATTCGCGTCTCGCGTTGGCCCTGGCAATATCGATTTGTTGAACAAGGGGGATCTGCGCCCTAAGCTCTTCGTTCTCCCGCTGGAGCAAGGCTACGCGGGCGACGTTCACTTCGGAACCGACAAGCAACAGGCGATTGATTTCCTCGTTGTTTTGGCGAATCCTTTCAAGAACATCGTACTCCGATGCAAGCTCGGGGTACTTCAGCTTCTGTAGCGTCGCTTGCTCACGGAGCAGTGAATTTATCCCCTCCGCGATGATTGCCTGCGCCTCTGCAGCTAAGCCAATATCGTCATAGAACTTAGCCTGCTTCGCCTGTTCCGCGGTGATGTACCCGCGCAGCATGAGTTCCTGCGCCGACGCATTAACATTGGCCATGAGGGAATTGGCCATCTCGACGTAGCTGTCGCGCACCTCCTTAGACCCGCCGGCCAGCTTCACGATGTTGGCGACCATCTCGCCGAGTTCGGCCGACTGCTCCCGGAAGTCCAGCCCAGCAAGCACGGCAGAGGCGCGGCCGGGCTTCACGTCGTAGACTTCGGACAACGCATTCACGAAACGCCGGATCTCGGCCTCCGACTGGGCAAAGTACCCCATCGTCGCCATATCGCCGACGCTACGGCTGATCTCTTCGATGTTGCGGGCGGCCTCCCTGCTATCCTCGCCCAACTTCCACACCGCATATCCCAAGCCGGCTGCGGCCGCAGCGCTGATCGTCGCCGGGGTCACGAGGCTCATTGCGAGCGCGGCGACCTCCTTGATTGCGCCGCCTGCCCCGACGCCGGCCAGTCGGAACTGGTCCATAATCTGGCCGCCCTGCTGAAAGGCAACCATCAGCGGATTCGTGCCGCTGGCCAGCGACACGGCGATGTCGGTGAACTGCGCCGGCAGGAAACGATTGGCCTGCTGGAGCTGCTTGATGTTGACCGTGGCAGCGTTGAGGTTCTGGGCCGCCGCCCCTACAGCGCGCGACGCCGCCAGCTGCTCGCGTGCCAGCTTCAGCACCGCCTCCGAGGCACCCATGGCCTCCAGCCGCATCAGCCGGATCTCGTCACGGCTCTTGCCCTGGGTGGCCGCGAACCGCAGCGCCGCCAGTTCGACGCGCTTCTGCGCCTCCGACATCTTATTGAAGGAAGCCGCGTAGTCATCGCCAAGCTGGCGGACCAACGACTCGGCCATCTTCAGGTCGGCACGCATCCGCTCCGTATCGACCACGATGTCGATTCGGGCAGCGCCGATGCTCTGTTCCTCTGCCACGTCGTGCTCCAGTAATGGGGCCCCGCGCGTGGCGGGGGTCACTCTTTGTAGATCTGATCGAGGCGCGCGCTCTCAATGACCTGCAGGGCGTCCAGCAGGTTGTCGCGCTCCTCCCCGGACAATCCCTGCCTGTCCATCTCGTGCAGGATCACGGAGTAGTCCAGGCCGACTGGCCCGCCCATGCCCATCCGCCACTGCGTAGCAAAGCGGATGAACCACTGGATGGCGGGCCAGTTCTCCTCCCAGACCTCAACCTCCGGCTCCCGGAAGTGCTTAGGCTTCAAACCGGTGCCGGCCAGTTCCGCTTCCGAAGGCGCCGTCCAGTACAGCGCATCGGTCGCGGCCCTCAGTTTTTTTCCAGCTCCTTCCGCCTGGCCCGGTGGAAGCCGGTGATGATGGCGTCCACGAGGCCGGGATACTCGTCCTCGGCCTCGCGCACACCCTCCTCGGTCAGCTCGAAGTCCGTGCCCCAGGACTCCACCAGGAAAACCACCAGGCCACCCAACGAGCAGCCGTCCTCCAGCGTCTTCTGCACCTCGCTGGTCTTGCGGTTGTGGTAGGTGATCTCAAGCTTGTCGGCAGAGCCCTGCCCGACGATGGTCAGGGTCGCCTGGAGCGTCTTGGGCGCCCCGCCCTTCTTTAGGCTCATCAGGCCGCCCCCACCAGGATGGCGCGGCCCAGCGTGGTGAAGGTGACCGTGTTGGTCATCGGGCTGTTGGCCGCCATGTTCGGTTCAGCGTCGAACGACAGGTAGCCGTAGCGGTAGATCGCGTCGCCGTCGGGCAGCTTGCACCGCAGCACCACCGGCGACTTCTTCAGGTCCGCCTTGCGCGCCGCATCGTACCACCCCGCACCCGGATCGAAGTACAGCGGGATGGTGATGCTCTTCGCGTTCTTGTAGGTCGGCACGCTGATCTGCTTGCCGGTGCGGTCTTCCAGGAACACGCCGCTCCAAAACTGCTGCTCGCCGCCGCTCATGGTCGGGTCACCCTGCTGGGTGAAGTCCACGAAGCTGGACGCCTTGAACAGCCGCACCGTGGCACTGCCCAGGCCGTCGTAGATGTTCGTGTCCGAGGTGTCCAGGCCCAGCAGCCTGGACTCGTTGCCGGTCACAGTGCCGACCTGCGTTGCCAGGTTGTTCAGCATCGGGTGCGAGGACTCGATCACCACCACGTCGCCCGCGGACAGGGCGCCGGCCGCCGTGGTGACCTTGGCCGGATTGCTGTTGGTGATCGCCGACGCATTGATGACCGAGCTGATCGCCGTGGAGATGCCGAACTGGGAGCCGTTGGGGAACTTGAGTGCCATTTCCTTTTCCTCTGCGCGCAAAAGAATGGCCCGCTCTGGCGGGCCGGGGGTTCAGGAGTCCGGGAACCAGACCCCGAAGTCTTGTCGGAACCCGTACAGCTTCTTCGGGTCCAGATTCGCGTCCATCGCCACGGCCGCCCCATAGGGCTCGGCCGGCAGGGCGCTCTCGCACAGCGCCTTCTCGGCGGCGTGCATGATCCGCATCGCCTCGGCCTCCCGTGGCGACCACACCGTGACTTGGACGCGGTAGTGCCGGTGGGACGGAAGCCGCTTCTCGAAGTGCCAGAACGCCCGACCACCAACCAGCTGGAAGATGATCAGCGGGTAAACCGGCGCCTCGTTTGGGCGCGTCGGCCACGCGCCGCCAGCCGCCAGCGGGTTCAGCAGCCCCCGCAGCGCATCTTGTGGCAAGTTCATCAGTCGCTCTCCACGTCGCCGGCTGCTCCGCGCAGCAGCTCCTGCAGCCGCTCTCGGCCACGCTCGACCATGATCTGCGCCATCCGCGGCGCCACCGCCTCGTATGCTGGCCGCAGGAACGGGCGCGCCGGCGTGAACCCAACCTCCACGCCGCCCTTCCCCCTCTTTCCCCCAACTACCTGCCAATGCCCAAACTCCAGCAGGTGCCCGTGCGGCGCCTTCTTCGAGTTCCAGGTCACCGAGTAGACCACCGTGGACTCGCGGGACCTGCGATCGCTATAGGCCAGGTACAGCGCGTCACGGAGCTTGCCTGTGTCCACAGGCGCCCGCGCCTTGGCCTCATCGCGCACGACCTGCCCGGCAGCCACGGCCATTGACCTGGCCAGGCTCTCCGACACGCCAGACAGCCGGTCCAACCCGGCCAGCACGGACGACAGATCCACTGACGCGTCAACCGGCATGGGTCACCAGCTCGCAGACAAGGTCCGTGTACTCGCGGCCGGCGAAGTCCATCCGAACCTGCCGGATGTCGAAGACATGCGCCCCGTACACCACACGCATACCCGCCGTAATGCCATCCCGGTAACGGATGCGAATGGAATACCGCTCCACGCTGGCCGGGATGCCCTCCTGCTGCCGCGTGATCGTCCCCATACCCGTCTGCCCACGGATGTCCGCCCAGACCGTCGCGACCTCTTCCCAGGTGTCCAGCGGCTGGCCAATGGCGTCAGTGCCGGCCCGCCGGCGCTCGATGGTGATGCGCCGGTTGAGCGTCCCAGCCTTCATGGCGCAAGCACCCGGTACGGAAACAGCAGCGCGTCCACCGTCGCATTGCGCGCCAGCGTGTCGCCCTGCGCCTCGCGGTTGGCGTACAGGTCGCCCACAAGCAGCAGGATCGCGGCGCGGATCGCGGCCGGGACGCTGGCACCGGTCGTGCCGTAGCCGGCCTTGAAGCGGACGGTGACCGCGTTGCGCTGCGCACGCGTGCGCGGCCAGGTCTTGCCGTAGGCAGGCAACACGACGCCGCGCGGGCCGCTGACGTCCACATCATAGGCGTCCGGAGCGAGCACCTGCGTCGCGCCCCGCTCGTCCACGTAGGTGATCGAGGTGACCGAGCGCAGCGGCGGCAGCGGAAGCTCCAGCTCGCTGCACGGGAAGGCGTCGAGCAGCAAGTCCCACTCCTGCTCGACCAGCGCGCGGCCGAGCGTACCCGAGGGCCCGTCCACGTGCTCGACCGCTGCGGCGATCAACGCGGTGATGAGCGCATCCTCGTCGGCCGCCGTGACGCGCAGATGGGCCTTGGCCTCACCCAGCGTGACCGGCTGCGCGGCGGGCGCGGTGGCTGGTTTCAGGCGCATCGCTACTTGTTCTCGGTGGCGCCCTTGAGCGCCTTGTCCGCGGCGGGCTTGGCCGCCTTCTCGCCCACCAGCTCCGCCCAGCCCTCTGCGCAGGCCACGCGCACGAGGTCGGCGTCATCCGTCTCGATCGACTGGCCGGCCTCGTAGCGCACGATGTCACAGCCCCGGTGGGCCCAGTCGAATGACTGCTTGATCCGCAGTTCCATCGGAGAATCCTCCAGAAAAAGGGGAGGGAGGCCCTGCGCGGGCCTCCCTCGATCGCTCAGCTCGCCGCGATCTTCAGCAGCTTGATCGCCTGCGTGTTGCGCAGCGTGCCGCCCACGCGCTTGCGCACGTAGAACTTGACGAAGCCCGGCGTGGTGATCTCGTCGCGCGTGATGCGCATGCCCACGCGATCGCAGATCAGGTAGCCCTCCTTGAAGTCGCCGAAGGCGAGCGGGAAGGCGTTGGCGGCGACCGCAGGCATGTTCTCGGCCTCGGTGATGGCGTAGCCCAGGAAGGTCGCCGGCTGGCCGGCCTGCATGGACGGCTGCCACAGGTACTGCCCATGCGCGTCCTTGTACTTGCGCAGCGCCGCGAGCACGGCCTTGCTGGTCACCCAACGGGCATTGGCGCGGTAGCGGGCACGCAGCGAGTAGACCAGGTCGAGGAACACGTCGGCACTGGTCGGCAGCGCCGCGGCCTGGCCGGAGGCGACGTACTGCAGAGTGCCGAACGCGCGCGAGGCGTCGGCCGCGCCCACCGGAGCCGGGCCGGCCAGGAAGCCGGTCGGCTTCTTGATGCCGTCGCCGGAGACGAAGGCTGCACCCTCGCCTTGCGCGATCGCCTCGGCCGCCGAGCTGATCAGCCAGCTCTCCACGTCGAAGAACAGGTCGTCGAGCGACTCCTCCGACGCCTGCGGCTTGGCCGAGGCCATGCCGAAGGTCGGCGCGATCTCGGCGAGATTGGGCGTGTCCGTCTTGCTGCGGGGGTCGGTCTCGCCCACCCACTCGAAGCCGGCACCGTTCACGTCCACCAGCTCCTTGTAGTCGGGGCTGCCGACCGTGCGGACCGTGGCGATCTGCCGGATCGGCGAGATGTCCAGGGTCAAGCGGAGAATCTGGCGCTCAATGACTTCCGGGATGGCGAATCCGCCGGCCGAACCGGTGCCGGTGACCGTCTGCGAGGCGCGGGTCTCGAAGCCGTCGTCGTCGCCGAAAGCCTTGGCCTCGACGCGCTTCAGTTCCTTGGCCCGCTGCTGCAGCGCCATGCGGCGCTCCGGGTCGCCCGGATTGCGCACCCAGGACAGGAAGGCGGACTTGTACGCCTCGGCCTCGGGCGAGCTGCGGTCGCCACCGCTGCCGCCGCCGGCGCCCGGCCGCGACAGCTTCGTCTCCAGCTTCTCCAGCCGGCTGCGCTGTTCCTCGAGCTGGCCGATTTCCTTCTCGATGCGGCTCAGCTTCGAGTCAAGGTCGGCCGTGCCGGCGCCCTTGCGGATCGCCTCGATGCGCTCGTCGTTGGTGCGCTTGTACTCCTCGAACGCGGTGGCGATCTTGTCGATCGCCTCGGCGACGGAGCCGATCGTCGGCTCGTTGCGCTTCTCGTAGAGGCCGGCGTCCGCCAGGCGGGCGCGGAAGGCAGCGAAATCACGATGCATGGTGTGCATGTCGAATCTCCAAAGAAAAAGCCGCTTCACGGCGGCTTGTCGGTTCCGGGATGTTCAGCGGTCAGGAGCGCATCGTTCGCAAGATGCGTTCAGCCGCCTTCAGGGCTTGCGCAGTGGCATCGGCGGCCTCTCGCCGCGTCTCGCCCATGCGCATGACGCGCGACACGAAGGCCGTCGCGTCCGCCTTGCTGAACCCGGCCTCTCGCAGGATCCGCTCGGCATCTTTCGGGGAGGCCACCGTGTCGGCGGCCTTGACCTGGGTGATCCGCGCCTTGGCGTTCGCGGGGAACGTCACCAGCGAGACCTCCCAAAGGTCGATTTCGGTGAGGACGCGCACGTCCTCGTTCTCATGCCGCCAGGACCGCGCCACGAAGCCGATCGACAGGCCGTTGAGCGCACCCATCTTCAGCAGCGCGTGCGCCTCGCGGCCGCGCGCGGTGTCCAGTGCGAGTCGGCCCTTAACGCGCAGTCCATTGGCGTCCTCGGCGATCTCTTCCCAGACGCCGATCGGCTCGTCCGGCGAGTGCTGCCAGAGCATCGCCGGCATGGTGCCGGCCTTGCGGTGCTCGGCGATGGTGGCGGCGAATGCGCCGGCCACGATCACATCGCCATACGCGTCACGCACGCCGAACATCGAACCGTAGCCTTCGATGGTGCCGTCGTCGCCTGCCGCGCGAACCTCGAAGGCGTAGGAGCGAATCTCGCAGCCGCTTTCGGCACTGCGGCACTCAGGCGTCGGTAGGGTCTTCATCGTCGGTGCCCTTCGGCTTGGTGCCGCCCATGTTGAGCGGCGTCAGGGGGTCGTCGAGGCCTGGCAAGGGATCCTTGCCCTCCTCGTCGCGAATCTCATTGCGGGTGTAGATGCCGAGTTCTGCCATCGTTCGCGCCCACACGGCGCGATCCTTCATCGGCCCGGCCATCAGGTAGCGCGTGTCGAACTCGGCCCAAAGGGGGCCGGCGCCGTCGAGCAGCGTCTCGTCCAGCCGCTGCGTCCAGGCGCAGTGCCACGGGGCGAGCGTGTGCTTCAGGTGGGCGGTGAAGAACGCCTCGGAGCTGGCGAACGTGGCCGCCTTGTCCGAGTGCCCGACCATGATCGGGAACACTCCGTAGGCGCGGCAAATCTCCTCGACCTGCAGCCGGCGCGTCTCGACGTGCTGCGCGTCCACGCCGCTCATCGTGGCGGGGATCCACTTCGCGGCGCGGTCCAGCACCAGCGGCAAGCCGGCACCTTCGGGGCCGGACCGCTTCTTGATCCAGTTGGTCAGGCGGGTGTGCTGCTCCTCGGTGAGTGAGCCGTCAACCGAATAGACGCCACTGGGCCGGAGCGAGTTCTCGTGCATGGCCTGCTGGCTGCGCTCGGTCGCCAGCGCGAGGCCGACGGCCTGCCGCGCGAGCTTCACCGCGTTCAGCGAGCCGACCCAGTCCCACTGCAGACCGTTGAGCACGAACACTTCGTCCGGCTCGAACTCACCGATCAGGCCGAACTCGTCCCAGCAGCGGTACAGAACGTCGTAACGTCCGACCTTGCGCACGCCCCAGCGTCCGGGCATGACCGGGATCAGCTCCCGGACGCGGCGGTTCAAGCCCCGCACCTTGATCGACAACCCCGCGCCGGTGAGCGCGGCGTGCATCGTCATCAGGCGCCGCCATTCGAACGAGGTCTGCCATTCGTTCGGTCGCCGGTTTAGCAACCGGTACTCCGGGATGTTGGTCGCCTTCTCCCGCCTGCCGTCGTCGCGCTCGCGGAACACGTGCAGCTCCGGCGTCGCGCAGCCGTCCGCGATGGTCTTGACGCACGCGAGCACGGTCGAGACCTGAAGCGCAGTCTTCGCGTTGACGTATACGCCAGCGACGCGCCCACCGCCCATGCCATCGATCAGGTCAGCGACCTGGTCATACGTGAGCTGGGCGGCCTTGCGCCCGAACAGTCGGTCGAGGAGTTTCAAGAGTCTGCGTCCCAGAACGATCGGCCTTGGCCGGCCGGGTTGAGCGCCATCAGCGAGACGGCGTTGAACAGCGCCATGAGCGGGTCGATCTTCGCGGTGCCGCTGGCCTGCTTCGTGATGTTCACCGCGTTACCCACCGGCACCACCTTCGCGTTGCCCACACACCACGCCATCAGCGGCTGGCCGCCGTGCACCATCTCGCCGCCAGCGAGCCACCGCTCCGCGGTCTTGATCGAGCCGGACAGCTTCCAGCCCTGCGAGATGCCGACCACCTTCTCCTTCGGCACGCCGGCCGCCTCCAGTGCATCCAGCACGCCGCCGAGACCGGCCGGGTCGACGCCGACCTTGTCCAGCAGCCCGGCGCGCTCGACCGTGGCCACGATCTCGGCCACCTCGTCGACGTCCTGGCCGATCTGCTCGACCAGCGTCAGGTCGCCATCGCGTTCGAAGTCGGCGAAGCGCTCGGATTCGCTCTTGCGGCGCTCCAACACGGATGGGTGCGCCCATGCGTGCGTCCAGACCAACTTCTCGCCGGTCGCCCTGTCACGCCCCAGCACGGCCAGGCCCAGCAGGTCGTCCAGGCCGCCACCGTCGATGCCGACCGTGCAGACCTCGGACCGATCCATCAGGCTATCGAGCGTCAGCTCCTTGTCCGCACGGCGCTCCCAGAACTCGGCGCCGGCCCAGCCGGCGGCCGCCAGCGCCATGCCGATCTGGACGTTCAGGTGCTGCGACGCCCAGATGCGCAACTCTTGCTCGGAGGTCTCCTTCGCCTCGCGGTGGTCGCTGACCAGGCGCTCCAGCGTGATCGACTTGCCGAGGTTCGGCGTCACCAGCGGCCAGAGCGCCGGGTTCTCCCAGTCCCGGTTGCGCGACTCCTGCACGTGCTGCGGGAACTCGTACAGCACCGGTAGCATCGCGGCTTCGCGCTTGCCGTCCCGGATGTCGCGGGCCTTCTGCAGCTCCTCGGCGAACACACCCACCGGCGGCTCGTCGCTCTGCGTTGTGATGAAGGCTAGGAACGCCCCCGGGAACGGCAGCATGCCACCGCGGATCTGGCGCAGCGCCTTGGGCGCCTTCGCCATCTTCGCGCAGACGTGCAGCTCGTCGATGAGTGCGCCCCCGCTGATCTTCTGCCCGGTCAGCACCGCCGGGTCGAACGTCATGATCTCCAGCGTCGCGCCAGTCACCCGGTGAACAATCGTCTTCAGGTGGTGGCGGATGTGGAACTTCTTCGCCAGCACCTCGTCCAGCTCGATTGCACCGGCCGCCGCTTCAAAGGCCAGATCAGCCACGTCCTGCACCGGCGCCGTCATCACGAACGACGCCCGCGGCCGATTGTTCATCAGCAGCGCCGTCACCATCATCAGCGCGCCGTTCGTCGTCTTGCTGTTCTTCTTGGGGACCAAGGCGAACAGCTCCCGGATCTTCCGTTCCCCGGTGGCCGGGTTCACCGAGCCGAACATCGCCCGGACAATGTCACGGAACCACTCGCCGCCCGCCTCCTCCATGGTCGGCGTGCCCGGCACGTCCGCCAGGCGCAGCTTGTTGAAGATCCGAACCGCCCTCTCCCCCTCCTGATCCCAGAGCGGCAGGTCCGGGACCAGCGAGCGGCCCTGCTGAAGCCGATCCCACCAGTCCGGGCAGGATAGGTCCCAGGTCATCATCCGGCCCGGCGCAGCGGCGTCACGTTCGACGCGCCCCCGCCGATCAGGCTATCCCAGTCAGTGCCGCGTTCGGCGGTGAGCGCTTCCGCCTGGGCCCGCTCCTTCTTGCCCTTCTTGCCAGGCGCGCCGGCACCGGCCTCGGCAGTCCGCTCCTGCTGCTGCAGGTAGAGGCGCGCCGCGGATGTGCTGCCCTTCTTGGCCGCAGCCAGGACCTTCTCCAGCACAGCCATCCGCTCCTTCGCAGCACCCGCCGACAGCTCGTCGGCGTAATGCTTCCTCAGGGTCGGGACGGTAATCCCGAGAGCCTTGGCGATGTCCTCCTGACGCATGCCACCACCGGCGGCGGCAGCCACTTTGCGACGGAGCGCGGCAGTCGGTTCGTGGGCGGGACGGGACATGGTCGATTTTGGTGTATTTGCATCGAAATTGGGCCTCCGCGATTTCTGCGGCGGCGAAAAAAAACTCTCCGTGAG
>ERZ1673702.4379-NODE-4379-length-10079-cov-5.249002_pt1 | contig 10079 bp, 10 predicted proteins | sample MGYA00580232_ERZ1673702 | MGnify/ENA primary metagenome ERZ1673702 (study PRJEB41218, sample SAMN15661792) | gut metagenome | host: Homo sapiens | place: Canada: London | collected 2015-08-20/2019-03-30 | study: EMG produced TPA metagenomics assembly of... | reverse complement strand
CGCAAGGAAACTCGGTTTTTATGCAAAAAGCAGCCTGCCTTGAACACAGTTGGTAGGGGCGGGCTCTGCTCCGCCCGTTGGGCAGCCGCAGATTTGCGCAGCACACTGTAGGGGCCGATGCCCACGTCGGCCCGGCAGAATGCACCGTTTTAACGGAAATCTTCGGCACATTCGTAACTTCCCAACGGGCCGATGTGGGCATCGGCCCCTACAACCAGGTATGCAGGTGCGCTGCATAACCCAACACCTCACCCGTGGATTGTTTCGAGCTTCCGGATGTTTTCCTCAGAATCGTCTCCGACACAGCCGACCAGCATATAGGTCTTGTGGAAGTGGTCGTAGATGAAATGATCGAGCAGCCGGAAGCCGATGATGCGGCCTGTTGAGCGCACATGGGTGCGCGGCCCAGTGCAGTAGTGCTGTGCGCCGCCGAGCAGAATGTGGCTCTCGTCATAGTAGTCGATGGGCAGATCCTGCCGGATCAGCTCGTTGACGCGCGCTTCGAGCGTGGGAATATCGATATCCGGCTGGTGCTCGTTGAATTCGAGCACGAAGCCGTGGCGGATATCGCCGTGGCTGCACGCAAGCATCTGCTCCTGCGTCATGGCGTATTCGCACAGATCCTCTGCGCTGTGCGCCATGAGGCGATAGGCAAGCGACGGATAGACGATGTCGCACAGCTCCTGCGGCAGAGGGCCAAAGAGGTTCGGCCGCGTGATGACAATCTGCTCGCCGACGCCGATGAGCAGATTCGCGTTGACGCCGAGCAGGGGATAGATCAGGTCAAAATGCTCGATGATGATGCGCTTGCCGCGCCGGACAGCCAGCCGGACGGCGTCCGCCAGCTCCGAGAGCTGATGGAAGCCCGTCTCGAAGCGGATGTCCAGATGGTAGGTGTGCGGCGTGAAAAAGCCCGTTTCATACTCCTGCTCCAGAAGCGGGAGCGGGCGGACGTTGACGCCGTCGTCGTCGTTCGTAAGCTCGATGCCGGGGAACATCCCCTTGATGAGCACGCTCTTGCCGGAGCCGGCTTCCCCGATGAAGCCGATGATCTGGTCGAAGGGCGAAAGATAAAGCTGCGCGATCTGCATACCGAGCGTGTAGATCCGGCTGCGGCCGCGGGGAGCAAAGTACGTGCTGTAGATATGGCTGCTCTGAATCGCGTTTGTCGTCATGGGCGATTTGCCTCCTGTGCCGTTTTCTTTCAGTATAGAGGATAAAGCCTGCTTTAATCAAGGAAAATCTGCTGCAAGCAGCATGAAATATTGAAAAACATACAAGGGGGAATTTTGGTGGTTATCCGAAACGAGGCTTCTGCCGGAGCGGCGGAGTCGGCGGACGTACTGGTCACGGTGCGGCCCGCTGAAACGCTTGAGCTGCGGATCGCGTCGACCGTCCGATTGCAGTTCGGCGCTGCGATCGAGCAGACGGTGCACAGCGTTCTGCGCGCCGCAGACGTGCAGCAGGGAGAGATTGCCGTAGACGACCACGGCGCGCTCGACTGGATCCTGCGTGCCCGGCTGGAAGCCGCGCTCGCACGGGCGGAAGGAGGGACCGCATGAGACGTTCCATGCTCTTTGTACCCGGAAATAACCCGAAAATGATGACAAGCTGCGGCTTTTTCGGCGCGGACGCCATCATATTTGATCTGGAGGACGCCGTATCGCCCGATGAAAAGGACGCGGCGCGCATACTGGTCAAATACGCGGTGACGAATGTGGAGCGCTGCCGCAGCGAGATCATCGTCCGCGTCAATGCGGCGGACACGCCGCTGTTTGCACAGGATTTAGAGGCCATCGTGCCGCAGAGGCCGGATTACATCATGCTCCCGAAGACCGCGTCGCGGCAGACCGTCTGCGGCTGCGACGCCGCCATCGGCGAAATCGAACGCCGCTGCGGCATGGAGCCGGGCACAATTGGCCTCATCGCGCTGATCGAGACGGCGCTCGGCGTGGAAAACGCATTCGAGATCGCGACGGCCTCCCCGCGTGTGCGGGCGCTGTTTCTCGGCGCGGAGGATCTGAGCGCCGACCTGCACTGCAGCCGGACAAAGGAGGGCCTTGAGATCCTCTATGCCCGGACGCGCCTCGTCACAGCGGCGCACGCCGCCGGAATTGATGTCTACGACACCCCCTTCACCGACGTGAACGACGATGAAGGCATCGAAGCCGACAGCCGCCTTGCCCGCAGTCTGGGCTTTACCGGCAAAGCGGCCATCTCGCCCCGGCATCTGGACGCGATCAACCGCTGCTTCAGCCCCTCGCAGGCCGAAACAGACTATGCCAGAGAGGTGCTTGCGGCCATTGAGGACGCAAAGCGCTGCGGAAAGGGCGCGGTAGCGCTGCGCGGAAAGATGATCGACGCGCCGATCGCCGCGCGGGCCAGACAGACGCTGGCCGCAGCGGAAGAAATTCTTGCGGAGGGAGGTACGCTGCAATGAAGGAGTCCAAGGTCGTTTCCTCTCTGCGTGAGGCGATCCGCCTTTCCGGTCTGCAGGACGGGATGTGCGTCTCGTTCCACCACCATCTGCGAAACGGCGACTATGTCGTCAACATGGTCATGGAACAGATCAGCGCCATGGGCATCCGCGATCTGACGGTCAACGCCAGCGCGCTGTTCGACGTGCACCTGCCGATGCTGGAGCATATCAAAAACGGAACGGTCAGCAGACTGCTGACCAACTATATGTCCGCCGGACTTGGCCGCGCCATTTCGGGGGGCGTCATGGACCAGCCCGTGGAGTTCCGGACGCACGGCGGCCGCCCGCGCGATATTGCAGGCGGCGAAACCCCAATCGACGTTGCATTCATCGCCGCGCCAAGCAGCGACACGATGGGCAACTGCACGGGCAAGGTCGGAAAATCGGCCTGCGGTTCGCTGGGCTACGCCTTCCCGGACGCGCAGTACGCAAAAAAGGTCATTGTTATCACCGACGAGTTGGTGCCGTATCCGCTCTGCGGCTGGTCGATCCCGGAAATTTACGTGGATTATGTCGTCGCCGTGGACGCCATCGGTGACCCCGCCGGAATCGTCTCCGGCACGACCCGCATGACGCGCAATCCCGTCGCGATCACCATCGCGCAGACCGCCGCGCGGGTCATTGCCAGCTCCGGTCTTCTCAAGGATGGCTTTTCCTTCCAGACGGGCGCAGGCGGCGCGTCGCTGGCGACGGCAATGTATCTGGAAAAAATCATGAAGCAGCAGAACATTCACGGCAGCTACGCGCAGGGCGGGATCACCGGCCTGCTGGTCGATATGCTGAACGAGGGACTGTTCCGGGCGCTGCTGGATGTGCAGTGCTTCGATCTGAAGGCAGTAAGCTCCATCCGCGAAAATCCCTGCCACTGCGAAGTATCGGCGGAGCAGTACGCCAGCCCCGGCTGCCGGAGCGCGGCGGTCGACTCGCTGGATGTTGCCGTGCTCGGCGCGACAGAGATCGACACTTCGTTCAATATCAACGTCCACACGGACTCCAACGGCTCCATCATGGGCGGCAGCGGCGGCCACAGCGACGCGGCTGCCGGCAGTAAGCTCGCGCTCATCGCCGCGCCGCTGTTCCGGGGACGGCTGCCCATCGTGCGCGACCGCGTGACCTGCATCTCCACGCCCGGACAGGATGTGGACGTGCTCGTGACGCAGGCGGGCGTCGCGGTCAACCCGAAAAACACGGAACTGCGCGAACGCCTCCGGGCGGCGGGGCTTCCCGTCGTGGACATTCACGAGCTGAAAGAGCGCGCCGAGCGCATCACAGGTGTTCCTGCACCGCTTCCGGTATCGGACCGGGTGGTCGCGAAGGTGATCTCACGCGACGGAGAGCTGCTCGACACGATCCGTCATACGGACAATAGGAGCGGAATATGAGAGAAATACAGGCAGAGCTTCTGACCAATACCGTGGCGCAGATGTGCATCCGCGCCAATTATGACCTGCCGCGGGATGTGCTGCGGCAGCTGCAAAGCGCGCAGGCGGCAGAGCCGTGGCCCGCGGCGCAGGAGATCCTGCGGCAGATTTTAGAGAACGCGGAGCTTGCCGCCGCCAACGCCCAGCCGATCTGCCAGGACACCGGCATGGCCTGCGTGTTTCTGGAGATCGGACAGGAGGTACATATCGCGGGCGACCTCAAGGCCGCCGTGCAGGAGGGCGTGCGAAGAGGCTACGCGGCGGGCTGGCTGCGCAAGTCCGTCGTGCGCGACCCGTTTGACCGCGTCAACACGGGCGATAATACCCCGGCCATGCTCTATTTTGACCTTGTCCCCGGCGAACAGATCAAAATCACCGTCGCTCCCAAGGGCTTCGGCAGCGAAAACATGAGCCGGATCGCCATGCTCCGCCCGTCCGACGGGCTGGAGGGCGTCAAGCGCTTCGTTTTGCAGACCGTGCAGGACGCTGGCCCGAACCCGTGCCCGCCCATCGTGGTGGGCGTGGGGATCGGCGGCACGTTCGACAAAGCGGCGCTGCTGGCAAAACAGGCGCTCCTGCGCGAGCTGGATACGCCGAATGAAGACCCGTTTTACCGGGCATTGGAGCAGGAGCTTCTGGAAAGCATCAACGCGCTCGGCATCGGCCCGCAGGGCTTCGGCGGCAGGACGACGGCGCTGGCAGTCAACATTCTGACCAGCCCGACGCATATCGCGGGCCTGCCCGTGGCGGTGAATCTCAACTGCCATGTGACGCGCCATGTAACGGAGGTGCTTTGAGATGGCGATCAAACTGAAAACTCCCCTTGACAGCGCGGCAGCGCGCGCACTGCGCGCAGGCGATATGTGCCTGCTGACGGGCGAACTCTACACCGCGCGTGACGCCGCGCACAAGCGCCTCTGCACGCTGCTCGAAGCGGGGCAGCCCCTGCCGTTTGATATTCGCGGCGCTGTTATTTATTTTGTCGGCCCGACGCCGGCAAAGCCGGGACAGGCGATCGGCTCGGCCGGGCCGACGACCTCCTACCGCATGGACGCCTACAGTCCGGCGCTGCTGCGTCAGGGTCTGACCGGCATGATCGGCAAGGGCAAGCGCAGCGAGGCGGTCATAGAGGCGATCCGCGCCTGCGGCGCCGTCTATTTCGGCGCGACCGGCGGCTGCGGCGCGCTCTTGAGCCAGTGCATCAAAAAAGCGGAGGTCATCGCCTATCCCGACCTCGGCCCGGAGGCCGTGCGGCGGCTGTATGTCGAGAATTTCCCCGTGACGGTCATCATCGACAGCGAGGGCAATAACCTTTATGAGATCGGAAGACAGAACTATCTTGACAGTATGCGGCAGCGTGAAGCGTGCGGCAGCGGAGTATGAGGTGCAGCTATGAACGAAGAACGGAAAAAGGTACTCATCATCGGCGTCATCGGCGCGGACGTGCACGCGGTTGGGAACAAGATCCTCTATCACGCGTTCACCGAGGCGGGCTTTGACGTTGTGAATCTGGGTGTCATGGTTTCGCAGGAGGAGTATATCGAGGCGGCGATCGAAGCGGACGCGGACGCTATCGTGGTGTCCTCGCTTTACGGTCAAGGGGAGCTGGACTGCCGCGGAATGCGGGAAAAGTGCGACGAGGCCGGTCTTGCCGGAATTCCGCTGCTCGTCGGCGGCAATATCGTCGTCGGCAAGCAGGATTTCGCGGACGTGGAAAAGCGCTTCAAGGCCATGGGCTTTGACCGGGCCTTCCCGCCCGGTACGCCGCCGGAAACGACCATCGCCGCGCTGCGGGAGATCCTGTATCCCGAAGAGGGACCGCAATGAAGCCAGTATTGTTGACGGATTTCGGCAGCACCTACACGAAGCTGACTGCCGTTGATCTGGACGCAGCCAAGCTTCTCGGCACGGCACAGGCATATACAACGGTCGCTTCGGATGTGCGCATCGGTTTTCAGAAGGCGCTGGACGCGCTGCTTGCGCAGACGGGGCCATTGACATTTGCGCAGTCGTATGCCTGCTCTTCGGCGGCGGGCGGCCTGCGGATGATGGTCAGCGGACTTGTGCCGGAGCTGACGATGGAGGCCGCGCGGCTGGCAAGCCTCGGCGCGGGCGCGAAGATCGTCGGGCAGTTTTCATTCGAGCTGACGCAGGACGATCTGGAAACCATTCAGCGCGTGAACCCGGACATTTTTCTTCTGGTCGGCGGCACGGACGGCGGCAACAGCGCCTGCGTCATTCATAACGCGCAGATGCTCGCCGCGATCCGCCCGCAGTTCCCAATCGTTCTCGCGGGCAACCGCACGGCCATGCAGCAGTGCCGGAAGGCGCTGGAGGGCTTCGAGGTATCCGTCTGCGAAAACGTCATGCCGAAATTCGGCGTGCTCAAAACGGAGGACACGCAGAAGACCATCCGCAGCATTTTCCTGCGCCGCATCGTGCAGGCAAAGGGCCTGAACGCCGCGGCAGAGCGCATGAGCGGCCCGATGATGCCGACGCCTGCGGCGGTCATGCAGGCCATGACGCTGCTGGCGAAGGGAACGGACAAAACGCCCGGCATCGGGGAGCTGATCGGTGTGGATGTCGGCGGCGCGACGACGGACGTCTATTCCATTGCCGAGGGGATGCCCCGGCAGATGAACCGGGTCTACAAGGGTCTGCCGGAGCCGTATGTCAAGCGGACGGTCGAGGGCGATATCGGTATGCGCTATTCCATCGAGGGCGTGCTGGCTGCGGCGGGCGCGCAGCGGCTGGCGGAGCTTTCCGGGCTTTTGCCGGAGCGGGTGGAGGCGCTCGTGCAGCTGCTTGCGCACAATACGCAGACGCTGCCGGAGCACGATACGGAGCTGGAGATGCTTGATTACGCGGTCGCCTCCATGGCCGTGCAGACCGCCGTGATGCGCCACGCCGGTACGCTTGAGGAAACGTATACGATGCTCGGACAGACCTTCGTGCAGAGCGGAAAGGATCTGAGCGAGGTGCGCAGGGTCGTCGTGACGGGCGGAAGCCTCATCCATTCGCAGCGGGCGCGGCAGATCGCGCGCTTTGCCTGCTGCGACCCGGCTGCGCCTGCGTCGCTCCGTCCGAAAAAGGCGGATATCATTCTGGACAAACGTTATATTCTGGCGGCGATGGGCCTGCTTGCGCAGAGCGAGCCGGAGATCGCGCTCCAAATCATGAAAGAGGAGATCAACTGATGGAAATTCAGAACAGAAAGATCCCGGAAGGGGAATTCATGGCAATGCGGCAGGAGGTTCTGCAGCAGTGGCCGACGGGCCGGGACGTCGATCTGACGGAGGCCGCGGCGTATCAGAAGCAGCAGAAGCCGAGCCGCAATTTTTCCGCCAGACTGATCGAAGCGAAAAAGGAGCACAGGACGCTCATCCAGCCGCGTGCCGGTGTGCCGGTGCTTGAGGAGCACATCAAGCTCATGCAGTATCTGGAAAAAGAGGGCGAGGCAGATCTGCTGCCGACCACCATCGACAGCTACACCCGCCAGAACCGCTATCACGAGGCCGAGGAGGGCATCAAGGCCTCCAAGGAGGAGGGCCGCGCCATGCTCAACGGCTTCCCGGCCGTCAACCACGGTGTTTCCGGCTGCCGGAGAGTCGTGGAGAGTGTCAATGTGCCGGTTCAGGTGCGCCACGGCACCCCCGACGCCCGGCTTCTGACCGAGATCGCCTACGCGGGCGGCTTTACCAGCTACGAGGGCGGCGGCATCTCCTACAATTTGCCCTACTGCAAAAACGTCCCGATGGAGACGACCATCGCCAACTGGCAGTACGTCGACCGGTTGACCGGCCTGTATGAGGAAATGGGCGTTTCCATCAACCGTGAGCCGTATGGGCCGCTGACCGGCACGCTCGTGCCGCCCTGCATTTCCCACGCGGTCGCCATCATCGAGGCGCTGCTTGCGGCGGAGCAGGGCGTGAAAAACATCACGGTCGGCTACGGCCAGTGCGGCAACCTGATCCAGGACATCGCCGCAGTCCGCACACTTGAGGAGCTGACGGAGGAATATCTTGCAAAGTACGGCTATCACGACGTAGTTGTTACGACGGTGCTGCACCAGTGGATGGGCGGCTTCCCGGCGGACGAGGCAAAGGCGTTCGGCGTCATCTCGACCGGCGCGCTGATCGCGGCGCTTTCCAAGGCCACGAAGGTCATCGTCAAAAGCCCGCACGAGGCCATCGGCATCCCGACGATGGAGGCGAACGCGCAGGGGCTGCGCTGCACACGGCAGGTCGTCAGCATGATGACCGAGCAGACGTTTGCCAACACGCATCTGGACGAAGAAATGGAGATCATCCGGCAGGAAACGCGCTGCATCGTCGACAAGTGCTTCGAGCTTGGCATGGGCGATATCGCGCTCGGCGCGTGCCGCGGCGTAAAGGCGGGCGTTCTGGACGTTCCGTTCGCGCCCTGCCGCTTCAATGCCGGTCAGATGCTGCCGTGCCGCGACAACGACGGCGCGGTGCGCATCATGAACATGGGTAATCTCCCGTTTACAAAGGAGCTTCGGGATTATCATATGGGAAAAATCGCGGAACGCGCTGCGTTTGAGCATCGGAAAGCGACATTCCAGATGGTGACCGACGACGTTTACGCCATCAGCAAGGGCCGTCTGGTCGGGCGGCCCAGATAAATGAAGGAGGAACAGAAAATGAAGATCAAGGATGTTGTGTGCGCTGCGGGCAGCACAGGATTTTATTTTGACGATCAGCGTGCCATCAAGCGCGGCGCGGGTCACGACGGTATGTTTTACATCGGCCAGCCCGTCACGGAGGGCTTTTCCGCCGTGCGCATGAAGGGCGAGGCCGTCTCGGTCATGATCGTTCTGGAAGACGGCCAGATCGCCTTCGGCGACTGCGCGGCGGTGCAGTATTCCGGCGCGGGCGGACGCGACCCGCTGTTTCTGGCAAAGGACTTTATCCCCATCATCGAGCAGTATGTCCGCCCGATGCTGCTGGGCCGGGAGGCAGATGATTTCCGCGGCCTGTGCGCGCAGATGGAGGCCATCGAGGTAAACGGCAAGCGCCTGCATACGGCTATCCGCTACGGTGTCTCGCAGGCCATTCTGGACGCAGTCGCCAAGGCGACGGGACGGCTGATGTGCGAGGTCGTCGCGGACGAATACGGCTGCACGGTCAGCCAGACGCCGATCCCCATCTTTACGCAGTCCGGCGACGACCGCTATGACAATGCCGACAAGATGATCATCAAGCGTGCGCAGGTGCTGCCGCACGCGCTCATCAACAACGTGCAGACCAAGCTCGGTGAGCACGGCGAAAAGCTGCTGGAGTACGTCAAATGGCTCCGTGACCGCATCCTGACCATGCGCGCGGACGAGAGCTATCAGCCCGTCCTGCACATCGACGTCTACGGCACCATCGGCGCGGCGTTCGGAAACAACAACTATGCCGCCATGGCCGATTATCTTGCGGAGCTGGAGCAGGCGGCAAAGCCCTTCCATCTGCGCATCGAAGGGCCGATGGACTGCGACTGCGACCGCGAAACGCAGATCGTTGCGCTTGCGGGCCTGACGGCGGAGCTTGACCGCCGCGGCATTCAGGTCGAGCTGGTCGCTGACGAATGGTGCAACACGCTCGAGGATATCCGGGAATTTGCCGACCGCAGAGCCGGTCATATGGTGCAGATCAAGACGCCCGACCTCGGCGGCATCAACAATACCATTGAGGCGGTGCTCTACTGCAAGGCGCATGGCATCGGCGCCTATCAGGGCGGCACCTGCAACGAAACGGACCGCTCGGCCCAGGTCTGCGTCCACTGCGCCATGGCGACCCAGCCGGTGCAGATCCTTGCCAAGCCCGGCATGGGCGTCGACGAGGGCTACATGATCGTGTCCAACGAAATGAACCGCATCCTCGCCCTGCGTCAGGCAAAGCAGCGCAGCTGAGCAAGAACCAAAACACGCCGCTGGCCGAGAGGCCAGCGGCGTTCACTCTGTCAAAAACAGTTGTTCCTTCATTTTTTGTGCGGGATTTTCAAGGTCTGCGTAGGGGCGGACGGCTCTGTCCGCCCGGCGGGGTGTACTGGTTTTACGGAACTTCACGGCGAATACATATGCACCAACAGTATCGAATGCTTGAAGATGCCAAGCGAAACACAGCTGCTCCCCGCCCGCATCAGTCTGCGCCGAAGACCGCATCGCTTCAATT
>ERZ1673702.4377-NODE-4377-length-10089-cov-4.206797_pt1 | contig 10089 bp, 8 predicted proteins | sample MGYA00580232_ERZ1673702 | MGnify/ENA primary metagenome ERZ1673702 (study PRJEB41218, sample SAMN15661792) | gut metagenome | host: Homo sapiens | place: Canada: London | collected 2015-08-20/2019-03-30 | study: EMG produced TPA metagenomics assembly of... | reverse complement strand
ACAAAATAGGCGATTATAAATATAACCGCCCATTTTGCCTTCTTTATATCATTTTTTAATAATACAAATCCGTCTTTCAATATCTTTTTCATCCTGTTATGAGATAACTTTCTTCGGACATTTTACTGCACAGGCACCACAGTCTTTACATTTCTCGTAGTCGATGTGCGCAATGTTATTTTCCACTGTAACAGCTTCAAACTTACATGCTTTCTCACACATCTTACATCCGATACATCCGGCTGTACATGCCTGCATAACTGCTTTACCTTTGTCCTGTGAATTACATTTTACCAGATGCTTCTGATCATATGGCACGATCTCGATCAGGTGTTTTGGACATACAGCTACACATTTTCCACATGCTTTACATGCTTCTTTATCTACAACTGCTACACCGTTCACAATATGAATTGCATCAAATGGACATGCCTGAACACAGCTTCCGTCTCCAAGACATCCATAAGAACAGGCTTTCGGTCCGCCATCCTGCATCATGTTGACCATAGTACAGTCGCTCAGTCCGTGATATTCATATTCCTGTTTTGCTTTTTCACAGTCTCCGCCACATTTTACAAATGCAACTTCATGTACCTGTGCACCTGCAGCAACGCCCATGATCTCTCCGACTTTTGCTGCTACCGGAGCGCCTCCGACCGGACATCCGCCAACTTCAGCTTCTCCTTTTACGATTGCTGCTGCAAGTCCGGAACATCCGGCATAACCACAGCCACCGCAGTTATTTCCAGGAAGAACGCCCAGGATGGCTTCTTCTCTTTCATCTACCTCTACCGCAAATTTCTTACCGGCAACGCCGAGGAATACACCAATGAATAATCCGGTGCCTCCTACGATAACTGCCGCAAGAATAATACCTGTAACACTCATTGTCTGCCTCCTCCTAAATTAATCCTGAGAATCCACAGAACGCGATCGCCATCAGACAAGCTGTGATCAGTACGATCGGAGTTCCCTGGAAGGACTCTGAAATATCATTGTATTCTATCTTCTCACGAATACCTGCCATGATCACGATCGCGATCAGGAATCCGACGGATGTACCAATACCATTGACAACACCTTCGATGATAGAATATTCTTTCTGAACATTTGTAAGTGCCACACCAAGTACCGCACAGTTTGTTGTGATCAGTGGAAGATACACACCAAGTGCTTTATACAATGATGGCATACTCTTTTTCAGGAACATTTCTACAAACTGTACTAAAGCTGCGATAAACAGAATGAATACGATTGTCTGCAGATATTCAAACCCCAGCGGAACCAGGATGAATTTGTAAATCAGTCCTGTAAAGAATGATGATAATGTAATAACGAATACAACTGCTCCACCCATACCGGTTGCAGTCTCAACCTTTTTCGAAACACCCAGGAACGGACAGATTCCGAGAAACTGGCTGAGTACAACGTTATTTACGATAGCTGAACCAATTGCAATAATCAATAATTCTTTCATACTATGTACTCCTCCTACTCTTCATTCCCTGTTGGGAATACTTTGCTTCCGCATCCGCCGCATGATGCACAGTCTGTACCGCATCCCTGTGGCTCGGCAATCTTCTTGCCTTTCTGTGCTGCGCGTTTCTTAAGCTTGTTCATACCTGCAACTAAGAATGCAAGAACAAGGAAAGCTCCTGCAGGCAGGATGAAGATTGTTACTGGTACATATCCGCCTTTTCCTGCTGCTGCGTCTGCAAGTGGAAGAATCTGAACACCGAAGATAGCTCCGGTTCCGATAAACTCACGAACGATCGCGATACAGGTAAGACCAAATGTAAATCCAAGTCCCATACCAATACCATCGAAGATAGATGGAAGTACCGGGTTCTTAGATGCATAACTTTCTGCACGTCCAAGGATGATACAGTTAACAACGATCAGTGGGATGTAAAGTCCAAGTGAATCATACAGACTTGGAACGAATCCCTCTAAAAGGAACTGTACAATTGTTACGAAAGATGCTACGACTACGATGAACGCCGGCATTCTGACTGAATCCGGAATCACTTTACGTAACATGGAAATCAACATATTTGACAGTACAAGTACGACTGTAGTAGACAATCCCATACCTAAACCGTTAATTGCGGATGTTGTTACCGCCAGGGTCGGACACATTCCTAACATCAGAACGAAGGTAGGATTTTCTTTGATCAGACCGTTATATACTCTTTCAGTACATTTATTCATGATATACTACCTCCTAATTTACTTAAATGCATTCTGATAATATCCGAGTGCTGTATTGACAGCTCCTGTTACAGCTCTTGAAGTAATGGTTGCACCACTTAAGGCATCAATCTGTTCTCCGTCGCCACCGTCTTTGGAAACTACGAATTTATCAGCTTTTTTATTCACATACTGATTATAGAATGAAGGCTCTGTAGCTTTCATACCAAGTCCTGCTGTCTCACTGATAGAAAGGATAGACACACCATTGATGGTTCCGTCTTTCTTAATACCAACTGTGATCTGGATATTGCCGCCGAATCCGTCTTTATCTGTTGTTGTGATGACATATCCTTCATCACCTGCTGTACAGACTTCATCAACTGTTGCATTTGTACCCATATCTTTTACAGCCTTACTTGCTGCTTTCTGATCTACATCTTCTGCTTTAAAATCATCAAGCTTCACATCTGAAAATACCGCCTGCCATGCTTCTTTCTTTGTCTTTTCCTGAGACTGGGCAATCGGATCTTTTGTGATCTCATATACAGCTCCGAGTAAGAATCCGGCAATTACAGTAATCAATGTAAGGATCAGTGTATTCTTAACAATCTTATTCATTATTTTTCTCCTCCTTTACCAAATGGTTTTGGAAGAGTAACTCTCTCGATCAATGGCACCAGAAGGTTACTGATGATGATCGCATAAGAAACTCCTTCTGCGGAACCGCCAAACAGACGGAACAGACCTGTTAACACACCAAGGATAATACCATATACAAACTGTCCTTTCGGTGTGATCGGAGATGTTACATAATCGGTTGCCATGAACCATGCACCAAGCATCAGTCCGCCTCCGCAGAGATGTGCTGTGATGTACTGTGGATCAAAGAATCCGACATCCGGATTTGCAATATGTCCGAAGATTCCGACAAAGATCACAAATGTAACAATGTATGTTCCAGGAATTCTGAGATCAATTACTCCCATAAGGATCAGGAAGATTGCTCCGATCACGATTGCGATCACGGATGTCTCACCGATTGTTCCAGGAATTCTACCGATCAGCATATCCATCGTATTCACTGTATTACCTGCTTTTAACTGTGCAAGTGGTGTAGCCCCTGTCACACCGTCATATACAAAGCTTGTCATCTGGCTTGTAAATGAAAGCAGAAGGAAACATCTTGCGCCGAGAGCCGGGTTCATAAAGTTCTGTCCCAGACCTCCGAATAACTGTTTTACGATCAGAATAGCAAATACACTACCGATTGCTCCCATCCACCACGGAGCTGTAGGAGGCATATTCAGACCAAGTAACAGACCTGTTACAGCTGCACTCCAGTCGTTGATCGTAATCTTTTTATGCATTAATTTTTCATATATGTACTCCGTCAGTACTGCTACAACTGTTGTTGTAACCAGCATTCCGAATGCCGGCAGTCCAAAGTTCCATACACCAAATGCAGATGCCGGCAAAAGTGCGATGGCCACCAGCATCATAATATTACTGGTAGTCGCTTTGGAACGAATATGTGGTGAAGATGACATTTTCAAATTGTTCTCACTCACTTTTGTTCACCTCTTCTTCTTTCTAGTTTATTTTTTCTTTTTACGGTTCGCCAATGCAATCTTTCTCATAGATCCGATTGCCTGTTTCAGCGGACGTTTTGCCGGACATACGAAACTGCAGGAACCACATTCCATACATTCGAGTCCTTCGTGTTTTGTAAACTTCTCTTCGTCATGATGTTCTGCATAATCCGCCAGTCTCGATGGGATCAGGCGGCTTGGACAGGCTTCTACACAGCGTCCACAGTTGATACATGCAGATGGTTCCATCTTAGCCACTTCATCTTTGGTAAATCCAAGAATAGATGAAGAAGTCTTTGTTACAGGTACATCTAATGAGAACATAGAGAATCCCATCATCGGTCCGCCGGAGATCAGTTTCTCAGGCTCTGTTTTAAATCCTCCTGCTGCCTCTACAAGCTCCTGCTGATTGATGCCAAATGGTACTCTGAAATTGCCTGGCTCTGCAACAGCGTCCCCACTTACTGTTACAACACGTTCCATTGAAGGCTTTCCTTCTACAACAGCCTGGTATACGCTTACCATTGTTGCCACATTATCTACAACACATCCTGCGTCTGCCGGAAGCATTGCGGAATTAATTGCGCGCCCTGTTGTAGCGTAAATAAGCTGACGCTCACCACCCTGAGGATACTTGGTCTTCAGTGCCAGAACTTCCATACGAGGTTCATCTTTTGTCAGTTCTCTTAATTTTTCGATACAGTCTGGTTTGTTGTCCTCTACACCAAAGATTCCTTTCGCGTTGTCGAACAGACGGAGGATAATCTTCATTCCTCCAACCAGCTTTTCCGGAGTCTCGATCATTGTTCTGTAGTCAGCTGTGATATATGGCTCACATTCTGCACAGTTTGCAATGATGTAATCAATCTTTTCCGGTTCCTTTGGTGAAAGTTTTACTCTCGTAGGGAAACCGGCACCACCCATACCTACTACTCCCGCTGTTCCAATCGCATTCAGGATATCTTCCTTGCTCATGTCTTCTAACGGAGTTACAGCTGGATATTCCACTTCTTTGTATTCGCCATCATTTTCGATCACGATACTGTTCACTCTTCCTCCTGTCGGATTCAGATGTGGTGCGATTGCTTTTACAGTTCCAGATACAGATGCATAAATCGGAGCAGATACGAATCCTCCTGCTTCTGCTATCATCTGGCCTTTTAAAACATGATCGCCAACGGCTACCACAGGATTTGCCGGAGCACCGATATGCTGTGATACAGGGTACACCAGATCGCCCTTAGGTTTTACATCGACAATTGCCTTATCTTTAGCCAGGCTCTTGCCGTCATCCGGGTGAATACCACCCTTAAATGTTAACAATGCCATCCTTTTTTCCTTCCTTCCTATTTACTCTTTATATAATATACAGGAAATATAGACAAATTTCTATAGAAAGTGACTAATTTCATTGTATATTTTCATGAACATCTTGTTGCATTTTTAACAAATGCACATACGCACAGAAAACCTGCCAATGGCAGGTTTCCTTCTATCCTCAGGCATAGAAAGGATAGAGGCTTTCCTCTATCCTTTCCTGTCTGTATATCTGATTTGATATTACTCAGCGTCTGTCTCTTCTGCAGCTTCTTCCGGCTGTTCTAAAGCTTTCATGCTCAGGCTGATCTTCTTCTCAGCTTCATTCAGATCAACGATCTTAGCTGTGATTTCCTGTCCAACTGAAAGTACATCAGACGGTTTATCAACATGTGCTCGTGAAATCTGAGAAACATGAAGTAATGCATCTACTCCTGGAGCCAGTTCAACAAATGCTCCGAAGTCTGTCATTCTTGCAACCTTACCTGTAATTACTGTTCCGACTGCATAATCCTCTGCTGCATTAGCCCATGGATTTGTCTCTGGGAATTTCAGGCTGAGTGCGATCTTTGTATCATGGATATCTTTGATCATCACTTCTACTTTATCTCCAACCTGGAAGACCTTCTTAGGATTCTCAACACGTCCCCAGGACATCTCGGAGATATGAAGAAGTCCGTCTACTCCGCCAAGGTCAATGAATGCTCCGAAATCTGTAACGTTCTTTACAGTTCCTTCCATTCTGTCACCTACGTTAATCTTAGCAAACAGTTCTTTCTGTTTTTCAGCACGTTCAGCAACAAGAAGCTGTCTTCTGTCACCGATCACACGATTTCTTCTAGGATTAAACTCGCTGATTACGAATTCAATTTCCTGTCCCTGATATTTACTCAGGTCTTTTTCATATGTGTCAGAAACAAGGCTTGCAGGAATGAATACTCTTGCTTCATCAACTACTACGCTTAATCCGCCGCCAAGAATCTGAGTTACAGGAGCTTTTAATACTTCCTGATTCTCGAATGCTTCTTTTAATCTTTCATTGCCTTTTTCTGCTGCAAGTCTCTTATATGTCAGCAGAACCTGTCCTTCTCCGTCATTTACTTTCAGGACTTTTGCGCTCATCTTATCACCAACGGATACAACTGTTGTAAGATCAACGTTTGTTTCGTTAGTATACTCATTTCTTGTAATGATACCGTCTGCTTTGTAGCCTATATTCAAGATGATTTCATCAGGTTTAACGTCGATGACTGTACCATCTACAACCTCTCCATTTCTTATTGTCTTAAAAGACTCTTCCAACATTTGTTCAAAAGTTAATTCTGACATTATTTTGAACCTCCTCAATTATTTTATTGGGCGTGGATGCCCCTGCTGTAATACCTACTGATTCCACGGACCTTAATTGATTAATATCCAAATCGTCAAGTGTCTGTATATAGTACGTATTCAAACATTCCTCTTTGCAGATTTCAAATAGCTTCTGAGTATTCGAACTACGCTTATCACCTATCACAACCATAGCATCTACTCTCGCTGCAATTTGACGAGCCTCAGTCTGCCTTTCTTTCGTCGCATTGCAAATCGTATTTAAAACAACTATATCATACCTCTTTTTTGAAATAATTTCAACTAATTCTTTGAATTTATTGTAGTTAAATGTCGTCTGGGCCACGATACATACTTTCTGTTCTTTTTCAGGCAATTCAAATCTTTCTGCATCTTCCGGAGTCTGTATCACAGTCACCTGTTCTCCTGCCCATCCGCGGATACCTTCTACCTCCGGATGTTCGCCATTTCCGATGATCACAATGTACGATCCTTTGGCACTTTCTTCTGCAACAATCTTATGAATTTTCTTCACAAAAGGACAAGTCGCATCTACACATGTAATCCCGCGTTCATCCATGATATCATAAATGTATTTTGCTACACCATGAGACCGGATCACAACCACATCCGCATCCACTGTTTTCAATTCTTCTTCATCATTCAGGACTTCTACTCCATGGCTTCTCAGATCTTTGATCACTTCTTCATTATGGATGATCGGTCCATAAGTGAATATCTTTTCACTTTGATGTTTTTCTATCTGTTTATACACTGTATCTACTGCACGCTTTACTCCAAAGCAAAATCCTGCTGTTTTTGCCAGTTCAACATTCATATAGTGTAATTCCTTTCTGTACCACAGCTCTTTTTCAAATGTATTACCATTATCTTCGTCTGCCGCTTTGTGCCGGATTGTCTATTTGCACAAATCTACGATTGCTTTTACCACTTCTTCGATCGTCATGTGTGAGCTGTCTACCAGCACTGCATCCTCTGCCTGCTTTAACGGTGCGATCTCACGGGTCATATCTCTGTGATCACGTTCTTCGATGTCGTGTGCGATTTCTTCCAGATTGCAGTCCTCGCCTTTTTCCTTAAGTTCGTCATACCGTCTTTTCGCCCTGGTCTCTACACTGGCGGTCAGATAGATCTTTACGTCTGCGCCCGGCAGGACACATGTACCGATATCTCTTCCGTCCATAATTACATCCTGTGTCTTCGCCAGGTTCTGCTGCAGTTCCAGTAACTTCTTACGCACTTCCGGAATTGCAGATGTTACAGATGCCATGTTCCCCACTTCTTCATTTCTCAGACGTGATGAAATATCATTACCATTCAGGTATACATGCTGCACACCATCTTCATAGGCGATTGTTACTTCTGCATCTTTACATGCTTCGATCACTTTATCCGTCTCTCCCGGTTCAATGCCCTTATCCAGGAAATGAATTGCAAGGCCTCTGTACATTGCCCCTGTGTCTACATAAATGTATCCCTTTTCTTTTGCTACAAGTTTTGCGATCGTGCTTTTTCCGGCTCCTGCCGGTCCATCTATTGCTACGTTATATCCCATGATACGTTCTCCTTATTTCTATTTTTATCACTCTATATCTGGATCCCCGTTCCGGCCGCATATGCCGTAGACCACGCGATCTGAAGGTTGAATCCACCTGTTACCGCATCCAGATCCAGTACCTCTCCTGCAAAATGTAATCCCTTCACCAGTTTGGATTCCATCGTTCCAGGATCAACTTCTTTGATTTTAATTCCACCTTTAGTTATGATTGCCTCGTTATAATCTCTTAAATCTGTCAATGTACACGTCAGGCCCTTGATCAGTCTTACAAATCCAAGACGTTCTTCTTTCGTGATCACATTGACCTTCTTCTCCGGATCAATGCCGCTCAGTTCAATCATAACCGGGATCAGTTTCGACGGGAACAGCTTGTGCACCGCGTTCTTAAACTGTCGGTTCTGATTCTCTTCAAATTCCCGGAGCACTCTGTGATCAAGCTGTTCTTCCGAAAGAGCTGGTTTCAGATCAATCTTAAGTGTCAGTTCTTTTGCCTTCAATTTCTTTCCCACATAACTGCTGGCACTTAGGATCAGCGGTCCACTCACACCGTAATGCGTGAATAACATTTCTCCAAAATCATCATACAGCTTTTTCTTGCCGTCAAGAATCGTTACATTAACATTTCGAAGTGAAAGTCCCTGCAATTCAGGCACCCACTCCTCTTTACATTCCATCGGCACAAGCGCAGGCATACAATCCGTCACCGTATGTCCGAGACTTTCTGCAAACCGGAATCCATCTCCGGTTGATCCTGTTGACTGATAAGACAACCCTCCTGTTGCAACGATACAGGCATCCGCATGAATCTGTCTCTGATCTCCAAGTATGATTTTTTCAAAATGTCCGTCTTTTGCGACAACCTTTTTCACAGCTGTCCGCAGATGTACTTTCACACCCAGGCGGTCCATCTCCCGCTCCAGCCCGCGGATCACGTCCGAAGAATGATCCGACACCGGGAACACACGGTCGCCGCGCTCAATCTTTGTCGGCACACCGATTCGTTCAAAGAAATCAATCACCTGCTGATTCGTGTATCCATAAAAACTACTGTATAAAAACTTTGCATTTGTTCTGACCGCATCGAACAGGCCTTCCATATCACAGGTATTGGTAATATTGCATCTGCCTTTTCCCGTGATATAAAGTTTCTTTCCAAGCTTTTCATTCTTTTCATATACCACGACCTGATGTCCACACCCGGCCGCTGCAATAGAGGCAAACATTCCTGCAGCACCGCCTCCGATGACAACTACTTTACTCATCTTCTATTTGTCCTTTTCTATTTGTCTTTTTCTTCATATTCTTTTCTGCCGGTTCTACTCTTTCTCATTTCCGGAAAGTTCGACTCTGTCGTCCACCATATTCAATTCATCTTTGCTATACACCTGATACTCATCCCAGATCTGCTCCAATGTCTCAAGTGTTGTGATAACCTCTTTCTGTTTCTTCATACAAAGAGCTACCACCAGCGCATTGATCACACTCAATGGTGCTACCAGCGAATCTACGATTGACGCCATATCACTTCTTGCGATCAGATTGCAGGAAGAATACAGTGTCATCGGAGAATGTACACTGTCCGTCAACGTGATCACTGTTGCTTTTCTATTACTTGCAAATTCCAGTGCTTTCAAAGTACGCATCGAATATCTGGGAAAGCTGATCCCGATCACCACATCATCCTCGCTGACACGGATCAGTTGTTCAAAAATCTCACTAGAACTGTTCGTATTAACCGCTGTCACATTCTCACAGATCAGATTCAGATAAAAACTTAAGAAACTTGCAAGTGGCGAACAGCTTCGTATCCCGATCACATAGATCCTCTTTGCTTTCAGGATCGTATCTACCGCCATCTCAAATGCTTCATGATCAATTGCTTCCATCGTAAGCTTGATCTTCTCAATATCCGAATGCAGAACCGATGTCAGAATCTCCCCCTGGCTGATCCGTCCATACGTCACTTCCATACGCTGGATGGAATTCAGCTTCATCCTCACCAGTTCTCCCAGAGCTTTCTGAAATTCCGGGTATCCGTCATATCCAAGAGCCGTCGCAAATCTCACCACCGTCGATTCACTG
>ERZ1673702.4358-NODE-4358-length-10129-cov-4.206373_pt1 | contig 10129 bp, 8 predicted proteins | sample MGYA00580232_ERZ1673702 | MGnify/ENA primary metagenome ERZ1673702 (study PRJEB41218, sample SAMN15661792) | gut metagenome | host: Homo sapiens | place: Canada: London | collected 2015-08-20/2019-03-30 | study: EMG produced TPA metagenomics assembly of... | reverse complement strand
TAACGGCAGCTCTTAAATCGCCGGAATCTGCACAGGCAAAAGAAATACAGGCATGGTTAATCAGACTGGAAAACAGATATTGTGCTGATATAGGGTCGCATCACCTTCAGGCCGTACGAGAAATAGAAAAATTATTTGTTAAAATAAGGCGTAAAACATTAGACTTTCAACTACATAACTGGAAAGATCTGGAATTTATTGACGATGCCTTGGTACATACTGTAGAGAGGATTATTTTACCGAGAAGTCTTGCACAAGTAATGATGGCTGAATTAGCAGGCTCTATAGAACGGGCAACAAATATCAGCTTTGTTGATTACGCCGGTATGAAACAGCAATGGGATTTAGGAAGAGAGTTGGCGTATGATGAAACAGCAATAACCCGAATGACGGATGAGATAAAAATGAGAGCCAAAGATTGCGCCATAGATATGTGGGATGGTGGATATTTATATAAAGAGTTCTTTTTTGAGTTTCCTATATATTATAGCAATGGAACGGAAAGTCGGTTTATAACAAAAATTGCCTTTCACAGTAATACACTTGTATTTATTTTTTTCATTGGAATTGTATCAGGGGAAAAAGCATTTCAGTATGAGTCGTATGGAATGAAAGATTTGATTATATTATAAAATTTCGGTAGTTTTCTCATTATTTAATTAGGTAAATTATGGCAAAATGGTATCATCAAAAAAAGGAGGTGCCATTTTATGAAGGGCAGAATTGTAGATATTAGATTTGACACAACGAATACGATTTATCTCAAACAGGGAGTGAAAGGAAAGGATCAATATCGGTATGACCGTAGATATCCAGGAGGTAACGGAACCTATGTAGTGGGTGGCGATTACAGCTCATTTATCTGGCTGAAAGTTTTTGTGTATACTTTAGACAGGTGTATTACGGTCAATATTAAGGATACAGTCCTGGAACTGAACAACCGTAAGAGAGTTTCAAATCAAATGATTAACACGTTGATAGAAAATAATGTGGGTAAGAAGATAAAACTGCATATTGCTGACGGAAAAGTATCTTTCCCGTTTTCACAGTTGAACTTAATTGTTTAGGCTGGATAACGGCGGACGGGACGTATTTAATTTGTTTAAAATCCTGTTGGATCAAGATAATTCGATAAGAGATAAAAAAGAAAAAGCAATTGAATACACGAAGGAACATAAAGTCAGCGATACGATACTTAAAACAGTGGCTGGAGCAGCCAACTGTAAGATTGTTTTTGATGTGTTGAAGCAGGAGGGAGAAAACAATATGTGGAGTGTGTTTGAGGAGACGGCGAAAGAGGGAGAAGTGCGTGGAAAAGCGGAAGGAATTATAGATACTTGTAGTGACCTTGGCTTGCCGGATGAAGATATTTTAAAAAGGCTGCAGATGAAACTGGATATTTCGCTGCAGGCGGCACAGGAGTATCTTAGGATATTTGGGAAGAAGACAGTGTAAAAGAAAAGCATGGGGGATGAACACAAATGAATTTATGGATGTTTAAGCAAAAAATAAATGATATTGACGGAACAGAAAACATTACAGAACGTTTCGAACTTTTTCGTGTATGGGTAGAAAATACATACGTTGGTTATCAGAAAAGCTGGGAATTAGAAGAGCAGGAAACAATGATGAATGCTATAAGTGAAAAAGGTTTTTTGGGATCGCATATGTATCTGGAGATGCAGGAAGACTGGAAAGGTATCAGTTATGATATGCTTATTCATTTATATAATTGTATGGGGTGGGAGCTGGATACTGCAATAAAGAACAGGACTTTAAATTATTGTGATGAAAATGCATGTTTGTACTATGAAGCTGATTATGACGAAGTTTACAAGCGGATTGAGAAAATTGAGGATCCGGTTGAATTTGCATACGCGGTATTGGAATCTGTTGTAAATGTTCCGGAAACATGCAGACTTTATAAAGAATTTGGAATGAAAGTAATTTCTGGGTTGAGCGAGTATCAGCTTGAAGAATGTCTGTTATGGCTGGATAGTAAAAAACAAAAAGTATTTGTTGCAATGTGTTTTGCGGATGAGTTAAACAAGGCCAGAAGAAAAATTGAAATGGCAGTGAAAAATTGTGGTTATGAACCGGTCTTTATTGATGAAAAAGAACATAATCATCAAATCGTGCCGGAAATCTATAAAGAAATTGAGGATGCTGTATTTGTGATCGCAGATTTGAGTAAACAGCGTGGTGGAGTTTATTATGAAGCAGGTTATGCAGCAGCAAAAGGAAAACCGATAATACTATCCTGCAGAAAAAATGAACAGAAAGAGGTACATTTTGATGTGGCACAGATTAATACGATTTTCTGGGAAGATGAAATAGATTTACAAGAAAGGCTGGAAAAGAGGATCTGTGCAACGGTTGGAAGAGGAAAAGAGATTCTATGACAGCTGAATTTTTTTACGGAACAAAGCAGGAACTTTTAAGATATTTTGGGGGATAATTCGATGAATATACTTGTGATTGGAAATGGATTTGATCTGGCTCATGATCTGCCTACAAGATATCAGGATTTTCTTGGATTTGTTGAACGTTTCCTGAATATTATCAATACACCCCAGATACTGCAGCAGGGAGGATTAAATAATGCTGAGAAATCGGTATATGAATATATCAATCATCTGATTTTTAGTGAACAAAAGCTTTGTAAAGAATTGGAACAGCTTGTAAAAGATAATATATGGATAGAATATTTCCTTCAGAATCCAATGTACCAGAAGGAAAATTGGATTGATTTTGAGAGTGAGATAAGCAAAGTGATTCAGTCGCTGGATCAGGATATGTTTCCTAAGGATGGTAAAAAATTAGAAAAAAGTGAATTGTCAGAAACAATGGGCAATTTGTCAAATACTTTTTTGTATAAAAAGTATGCTAAATATACGACGTCCATCAGAGCTGTTAGTGCATTGACGCATGAAAAATGTGAAAGCATTACCTATAAAGAAATCAGAGACCGGTTATATAATGATCTGAATAAACTGATCCGGGCATTAGAAATCTATCTGACAGATTATGTGGAAAAAATAGAATGTAATTATGTTTTGCCGGATATAGATGAAATTGTAAAAGAAAATGTTCAATGTTCAGACGGAGAGGAGCAGATAAGATATTGTAAAGTGTTATGCTTTAACTACACAAATACATATGAGCGGCTTTATCTGAATGGACAACAAATGCAGGCTGATATTGATTATATTCATGGCAGGGTGAAACTCCTCAATACGATGGAAAACAATAATATGGTCCTGGGAATTGATGAGTATCTTACAGATGAAAGAAAAAACAAGGAAACCGAGTTTATTGCTTTTAAAAAATTTTATCAGAGAATATATAAAGGAACCGGATGTAAATATAAGGATTGGGTGGAGACAATTCAGGAAGAATATGATGATTTTTTACAGGAAAAGGAAAGAATCATCAACCGGGCGAATGAATATGTGGGGAATGATATTGAACGCATGATACACCGTTTACAGGCGTCGGAAATCCGGGAGCGGAAATGTAAAATGCATAACGTGTATATTTTTGGACATTCCCTTGATATAACAGATAAAGATATTTTAAGAGAATTGATCCTGAATGAGAATGTATATACTACAATATTTTATCTCAATCGGGATGTGATGGGACAGCAGATCGCAAATCTTGTTAAAATTATAGGGCAGGATGAGCTGATACGAAGAACGGGGGGAAGAAGTAAGACAATTGAATTTCGACAGCAGAGAGAATGCGTGTGGAAAAATTAGCAGTATTTTAAACAAACAGTAACGAGGAGGCTGTATATAAATACTGTTAAGATAGAAAAAGGTGCCATAGATACATTAAGAACACTGATCAGATTACATGATAAAATGGATCAAAATAATTCGATAAGAGATAAAAAAGAAAAAGCAATCGAATACACAAAGGAGCATGAAGTCAGCGATACGATACTTAAAACAGTGGCTGGAGCAGCCAACTGTAAGATTGATTTTGATGCGTTGAAGCAGGAGGGAGGAAACAGTATGTGGAGTGTGTTTGAGGAGACGGCAAAAGAGGGAGAGGCACGGGGAGAAGCACGTGGAATTGTAGATACCTGCAGTGACCTTGGCTTGCCGGATGAGGATATTTTAAAAAGGTTGCAGGTAAAGTTGAATATTTCGCTGCAGTCGGCTCAGGAGTATCTTAGGATGTTTGGGAAGAAGACAGTATAAATGAAATAGAAGCTAATTGTGAGGAGACGATTTTCGTCTCCTTATTTTTGGTTTGCGCCCCATGGGCGCGCTCTAACGGGTGAAAGTCGTGTGTTCTGCATTTATGGGAAATATGTATAAGTCAACAAAACGATTGGAATAGTCTGGACTACATATGAAAATAATAGTATGATAATATTATACAATCTGGAAAAGGTGAGCAATATGATAGGAAAATGGGAGGAAGAAAATGAAACTTAAATTACTGGATATCTATAATTACAGACAGTTTATACATGAATCTATTTATATGGAAGATGGTATCACATTTTTAGCTGGTGCCAATAATAGTGGTAAAACATCGGTCATAGAGTTGATGAATCGTCTGTTTGGGGAAACATCTGTAAAAATTTCCACAAATGACCTGCCGGTTGAAATGTATCACAAATGGGTCGGAGACTGTGAAAACTTAATAAAGGATAGTTATGGAACCGCTAAAGAAAAAGAAGAATTTATTAAGGCGCTTCAGGATAAATTAATTGGTTCTGTGGAGAATCCGGCTCAATTTGCTGATCAGATAGAACGGGAAAGCATGAAAGTAAAGTTGGAAATAGGTTATGATAAGGAGGATACCATAGAATTGTTTTCTCCGTACTTGATGGACTTAGACGAGAAAACATATCGGTTTTATTTTTTATATCAATATGAGTTCATGCCAAATTTGTTTATCAATTTATTAGACAAACAATTTGATAAATGTAAGAAAATTTTAGAAAGTGTTTTGGGAAAGGATGGATCGGAAAAAGGAAAGGACAGGCTAGAGCAGTTTATCATACATATAGTAGAACAATGCTATCGGGAACAGTTTTTTTATACTGACAAAAATTATGAAAATTTGCAAAAAATTGAAGAACCAAAGGATTTTTACAAATTGTTTCATTACAGACATATTTGGGCAAACCGGGATATGCCGGATGAAAAGGGAGACAAAAAGAAAAAGACGATCAGTTCGGCGATGATTGAATTTATTGGCAAAGAAAAGTGGAAAAAAGTGTTTGAAGAATGGCCGGATTCGATTATGGATTTGATATCTAAAGTTGATATTCAGGGAAATCTTACAGATAATTTATTATATGAATTAAATACAGTAATGACTAATATCAGCCAGACAAATGGGGGAAGAAAAGAAGCAATTGTAATCGAACCGGATGTTACAGATTCAGATATAAAGGAACTGTTGCAGAATGTATCAAAAGCAAAATATAAAATTGAGGGGTATCAGTATTATTTTGGAGAAGAAACACAGGGGTTGGGATATTCCAACATGATTTATATGCATCTGCAGCTTCAGAAATACCTGAAAGAACTTGAAGATGACGAGCAGAAGAAAAAGGTAAATTTTTTTGTAATAGAAGAACCGGAAGCGCATATGCATCCACAAATGCAAAAAGAATTTGTGCGTTATCTGCTTAAAATGTATAAAGATAAAAAAATGCAGGGAATTGTGACGACACATGCAAGCGAAGTGGTAAGGATTGCAGGAATATCTGCAATACGGGTAGTTCGCAAGACATCAAAAATTTTTGAAAAAAGAATATGTGATATGTGTATGTTTTTAAATGATTTGAAATTAAATAAAAAGGATATTGAAAACGAGTATAACATTTTATATCAGATAAATTTTGCAGATATAATTTTTGCGGATAAGGTTATCATGTTTGAAGGGGATACAGAACGTATGTATCTGAAACGGCTGCTGCAGAGAACCGAATATCGGGCATTAGAGCAACAATATATTGCATTTGTGCAAGTGGGAGGTGCATACACTCATCGGTACAGGGAGTTGATAGAATTCCTTAAAATAAAAACTCTTATTTTAACAGATATAGATTATGAAAAACAGGAAAAGACGATTGATAAAATAAAAGGAAGTTATACAACAAATGGCGGATTGAAGGATTATTATTTGCATCAAAAGGGGAAAAAGAAGGCTACGAGCAGATTTAAGCTTAAAATTAAAGATTTATATGAATGGCAGAAGCTGGGAGAAAATAAAATTGGAGATTATATTATGGTCAGCTTTCAGGGAGAAAAAGATGGCTGTACCAGAACGTTGGAAGAGGCGATGCTGGCTAAACTTTATGATCTGAGCATAGAAGATACACGATCAAGAGGGGACTGGGAGAAAAAGAAGGAAGATAGTAAGCTGGAATTTAAAATTCCACAGAAAAATGATAAGAATGTGAAACAGGAAATAGAAGAAGCTGAGATATTGGAAGAAGCGGAAGAGATGTTGAGTGTGCGTGAAATAGTAAATGCAACAAGTAGCTATAAAACGGATTTTATGTATTCTGTCCTTTTAAATAAAAAGGAAAAAGATGTGCTTCCGTCATATATAGAGGAGGGATTAAAGTGGCTGACAGAGTAAGAGATAATTTGTTCCTGGTAAATGCGCCTGCCGGAAGTGGAAAAACGACGACAATTTATCAGCGGATAGAAAAACTTATCAGAGAGGAACACATTACATCTATCTTGTGTATTACCTATACAAACAGAGCCGTTGAAGAGTTACAGCGCAGGTTAGAAGGGTATTCAGTAAAAATAATGACGATTCATGCGTTTCTTTCGGAATTTATGAAGTCTTATTTTACAAATTCAAAGATAGTGAAGCTGTATCTGGATTTATATAAGGATAAGATAAAAGAAAAGATAGAAAGAGATAAGGAAAAAGGAGAACAAAGTGAGAGCGGAAAGTATTACAGGGAAAAATATGGAGAATTGGAATATGAAACTATAACAAAGAATATTACTAAAATTTATTATAATGAGAGGGAATTTAATAGTTTATATGATGGAGGGGTTGGGCATGATGATCTACTTTCATTTTCGGTAGAGATAGAGAAAAAATATCCGGTTGTCCGCACAAAACTGACAGAATGTTTCAAGTATATATTTTTGGATGAGTATCAGGATACGTCAGCAAATGTGTTGGAGTTTTTTTATGACTGTGTAAAAGACAGCAAGTCAAAGTTATATTTGTTTGGGGATCAGATGCAGCAGATTTATGACAAATATGACGGATCTTTCCAACGGAAATTTGAAGAGTTTGACACTAGTGAGAAATTAAGAACAAATTACCGGTCTACGCCTGCAATCATAAATTTACTGAATAATATTTATGGCAATGACGAATATGCCCAGATGCCGCCGGATAACAGGCGTGATATTTTAGGCAGCAAGCCGAGGTTGATGATTACGGATGATGTGAATGAACTGGTAAAAAAAGAGGGAAAAGAAATAGAGGGAGATGTTCTGAAACTGTATGTTACAAATAAGGAACGTTTCCTTCAAATTGGAGCGGGGGAATTATATAGCCTGGTAGAAAACTTAAAGGACGAAAACGATAATAAGTTATACGGATGGGGGAGGAGATATTCAGTACCGGATGTTTTGACGAAAAATGAAGATGAGAATCCGGACGTATTATTCCGGTTCTTGTTTACTGTCGATCGAATATTACAGTATTTTAAACGTAAAGAATATGGCATGGTGATACAGATATTGCGTAATAAGGAAACCGGAAAAGATAAATTTTTTCTGATAAATAATCTTGATGTAAAAATGCATAGTGATAAGCAGCGACTGAAAAAGACATTGGAAGAGATAAATGAAATGTATGCGGAAATGTCAGATAAAACCATATTACAGTTTATCCAATTTTTTTCAGAAAATAATCTCATAAAAAAAGATGTGGCAGAGCAATTTTTTAGTGAGCAATATCAGGATCTATTAAATGTTCCGGTAAAAGAGTTTGTAAATTTGTGCAGAGGATTGGAGCGGCAGGAAGTTTCAACACAACACGGAGTAAAAGGGGAAGGGCATGAAAAAGTTTTCTTTATAGCAGAAGATTGTCCGAGCCTTGGTGTGACAATGTATGAGTTCTTTAAAATGAATGTAAAGGTTTCTGTGGAATTTCAGTCACTACAAAAATTTTATTATGAATATAAAGATGCTATTGAAAATATGAAACAGGGGATTGAAAAGGATTTTTTAAAGAGTGCAGATGATTATAAGGATGTTTATGGAAGTATAAAAAAATGTGTAGAAGAAATAGATTCAAAATTTGGTGATAATGTGTATTATAAATATTGTTATCAAGATTATTATCAGAATGGTATAAAGGGGTCAAAGACCCATAAATATGTAAAAAATTATGCAAACATTAATAAAATAAAAAATATTTTGCTGGCGTATAAATTATTTTATGTGGGGTGTTCCAGAGCGAAAAAGGAGTTGACGGTTTTTGTATCTGCTAGGAAAGTGGAAAGTTATGAACAACAATTCATTGATACATTCAGTAAAATGGGATTTGAAGTTTGTGAGTGTAAAATGGGATTGCCAAAAAATTAAATGGAAAATTGCCCATCAATGTGTATAATAAAGTTAAATAATGTAACTGTTTAAGAAAGACCGGATTTGGCAGAATCAGAAATGAGGGAAAAGTGGACCAGATTTTTATTACCGATATTAAAATAAATCAAGTGCGTCATTTGAAAAATATTGAAATTCCTTTATCAAAGGATCGGATGAAACATCTGATTATTACTGGCAAAAATGGAAGTGGAAAGACGAGTCTGTTGGATGCGTTGGCAGTATTTTTGAATTCTGTTACTAGCTCAAGAGAGCCTATGGAAAGTATAGAAACTTTGAAAATAAGAATAAAAAACTTGCAATCTTATATAGAGCAAGGGAGAGAGAAATATGAAATTGATTTAAAAAGAGAGAGGGTAAAGAGGTGTGAATATCGGATTGAAACCACAAGCGGTGGAGTGATATTGGATATGAATGTTTCATTGTATGATATTTTGCCGTTGTTCTCCCAGGGCAAATTCGTAACCGCCTACTACAAAGCAGACCGCATTTTCAAAGCCCAGATTCCACAGCATGTAGAAAAAGTAGCTCTAAAAAAGGATTATTCTATTAAAGAAACGCCACGCCAGGACTTTGTAAAATATCTCCTCGATCTGAAAATGACGCAGGCTTTAGCTGTCACAGGTGGAAAAAAGGAGAAAGCAGATCAGATAGCAGCGTGGTTTCAAAATTTTGATAATCTGTTAAAAAGAATCTTTGATGATGACTCGGTAGAACTTGTATTTGACGAGGAAACGTTTCAGTTTACGATTCATATGGAAGGCAGAGATCCGTTTGATTTTAATGAGCTTTCCAGCGGCTATGCAGCAGTTTTGGATATTGTAGTTGACCTGATCATTCGTATGGAAAGCCAGACTGAAAGAAGATTTGATTTTTCAGTAGCCGGAATTGTTCTGATCGATGAAATAGAGACACACCTGCATTTGGAATTGCAACGCAAAATTCTGGATCTGTTGACATCAATTTTCCCGAATATCCAGTTTATTTTGTCGACACATTCACCGTTTATTATCAATAGTGTGGATAATGCAGTAATTTATGATCTGGAAAAGAATCTTCTTGTTGAAAATGGTTTGTCAGATGTACCATATGCTGGAATTGTAGAAGGCTATTTTAATTCAAATGAAATGTCAATGCTGTTGCAGAAAAAATTCAATCGTTATAAAGAACTGGTAAATAAAGAAAAACTTACAGATGAGGATTATGATGAAATATCAGAGTTGGAGATGTATTTAAATGAAATTCCAGACTATCTTGCACTTAATATTACGACAGAATATCAAAGATTAAAGGAAGTGTTAAGGAGCAGGGAGGATATTTAATGGTAAAAGTAGAACGCAGTTTTCCTGCTCCGGCATCATTGGCATTGGAATCACAGAAAGCAAATGGAAGTTATTCGATGCCGGATGTCGTAAAACAGTTGAAGGAAGATTTCCATAATAAATGTTATATATGTGAATTAAATGAACTGCAGGATGCACAGGTGGAACATTTATTGCCACATTTGGACG
>ERZ1673702.4334-NODE-4334-length-10177-cov-3.844991_pt1 | contig 10177 bp, 6 predicted proteins | sample MGYA00580232_ERZ1673702 | MGnify/ENA primary metagenome ERZ1673702 (study PRJEB41218, sample SAMN15661792) | gut metagenome | host: Homo sapiens | place: Canada: London | collected 2015-08-20/2019-03-30 | study: EMG produced TPA metagenomics assembly of... | reverse complement strand
TTGCCATCGCTCCGCTTCCGTTCAGATAATACCAGGTTCCTCCCAGATTCAGCCAGCCTGTCACCATCGCTCCGCTTCCGTTCAGATAATACCAGGTATTTCCAAGTTTCAGCCAGCCGGTTACCATCGCTCCGCTTCCGTTCAGATAATACCAGGTTCCTCCCACGTTCACCCAGCCGGTCTCCATCCATCCTGCACCGTCAAAATAATACCAGGTTCCGTTGATCTGTTCCCAGCCTGATCTGGTATATCCTCCGTCACTGTGACGATACCACCAACGACCACCGCTGCTGATCCACTCATTTTTTGCCTGTGTTTTTCCTTCGATCCAGACACCATTTTCATCCACATAATAATTGCCGATCCAGGTTTCCTTCGCCTTTTCTCCAGCCTGGTTCAGATAATACCAGCTTCCGTTTTCTTCCTGTACCCAGCCTTCTGCATGAGCTTTTGTCGGAAGAATTCCTACCAGAAACAGCATTACAAATAGCATACCGATCATTTTCAGTTTTTTCATCTGGCATTTCCCCTTTCTTTTTTCTGTCACTTTTTCTTATTCTCAGGACGCAAAGTACTGATCAATTCCATCTGCTATCCCCGTCACCATCTGCTGTTGATAATCTGCTGTCTGCATCCGGGTATCTTCCTCCTGATTGGTCATATATCCCATCTCAACAATGGTTGCAGGAATACTGCACCAGTTCAGCCCACTCATCTCATCGGTCTGATACACGCCCTGATTATTTGCCCCTGTGGAAGCACAAAACGCAGTGATGATACACTGTGACAGTTTCTGACATTCAGCAATCATTTCCTGACTCAGATATGGGTTAGCCATACTAGGTGCCATTGTCAGAGCTCCTGCTACAGAGGTATTATCCGACCCATTGGCATGGATGCGAATCAGAATATCTGAACCCGATTCCGCTGCAAGCTGTGCCCGCTCCGCATTACTGATATCCACATCATTGGTTTCCCGGATCATATAGACTTCGTATCCCCTTGCTTCCAGCTCATCGCGAAGCTTCAGTGCCACATCCAGATTCAGCTGATATTCCGTTACTCCTGTTGTTCTTCCGGTCGTTCCGGATGCCACTTTTGCTTTTGTCTGAGACGCCCCCGGCCCAATTGGCTCCTGTTCACTGTTTCCATGTGCCTGATGGCCTGCATCAATGGCAATTTTCCTGCCATTGCCTTCGGGAGTCGGTGTCGGTGTGACAATCTCCGCCTCTACGGTTTCTGCCGGTTCTTCTGTCCCGGTCATTTTCCTGAGATTTGAATCTGTCAGAAGAAGGTACTGTATTCCCTCTTCTTCTCCTACTGTAACACTCTCATCCTGCAGTTTTTCCACAAAAGCCTGGTAATCTTTCTCGTTCTTTTTCAGATGCAGCAAAACAGCTGCCACATCTTCCTGCGTATATGCTTCTACCTGACCTTCCTGTGACGTATACCGGAGATCTGCGGTCATAATTTTTACATCATTATGTTCTACCGCCTTTTTGATCTCCGTGATCAGATTCTTTTTCTGTACTGCTGGATCTGTCGGATCATCCGTAGGCTCCGGTGTCACCGTCTGCGTCGGTGTTATCTGCGCTTCTTTTGCCTCCTGTTCCTGTTGTGCCTGTTGCATCTGTTCCATCTGCTTTCTGGCTTTTCCATATCCCAGGATGGCTGCAAGACCCATGGCAAGCACCACGACCACAATTCCCATGATCATGATGTTCACTCTGGTTCCTGAAGGTTTTTTCATAATCGCTCCTCCTTCCGGAAATCACGCTTACATTCTTTCCGGTGCTTCAAATCCCAGCATATCGATACATGCTTCCAGAATATTTTTTACCAGCATCAGCAAAGCCAGATAGGATTCTTTCTTCTCCTGATCCTCTTCAGCCAGAATCTTTGTTTCATGATAGAAGCGGTTAAATGCATTTGCAAGTTCATAAATATAAGAACAGATTTTATGCGGTGCTTTCTCTTCATAAGCATTCGTGATCACCTGATTGAATTTGGATGCTTCCAGCATCAGCGCTTTCTCACTGTCACTTCCTGCCGCCAGAATCTTCAGGGTATCCAGATTGCCGCCTTCTTCTTTATATCTGTTCAGGATAGATTTGATACGAACGGTTGTATACAAAATATACGGACCGGTATTTCCTTCAAAAGATGTAAATCTTTCAATATCAAAAATATAATCTTTGGATGCCTGGTTGGACAGGTCTCCGTATTTGATTGCAGAAAGTCCTACGATTTTTGCAGTCGCTCTTGTATCTTCTTCTTTGATGCTGCGGTTGTCCACGATTTTTTTATACATTTCTTCGTTGATATCACGAATCAGATTTTCCAGACGCATCACACCGCCTTCTCTTGTCTTGAACGGTTTTCCGTCTTTTCCGTTCATGGTACCAAAACCAAGGAACGTCAGTTTGGTATCATCTTTTACCATACCTGCTTTTTGGGCACAGCGGAATACCTGAACAAAATGCATCTCCTGACGTTTGTCTACCACATACATGATCTCATCCGGATTGTATTTTTCCATACGTTCCACGATAGTAGCAAGGTCTGTGGTTGTATACAAAGCAGCACCATCCGATTTTAAGATCATACACGGAGGTACCTCTTTGGTATCCGTCTCTTCTTTTACATCTACGACAACCGCACCCTGGTCTTCATAAGCCAGTCCCTGATCCTTCAGCTTCTGTACCATCGGTGCAATGGTATCCTGTACATCAGATTCTCCGTTCCACAGATCAAAGTCTACGTTAAGGTTTGCGTAGTTTTTCTTCAGGTCAGTAACCGATACCTGCAAAATATGTTTCCATAATGCACGATATCCTCTGTTACCCATCTGCAACTGATGGGTTGCTTCCAGAGCTTCTGCTTTATACGATTCATCTTCTTTTGATTTTCCACTGGCTGCCGGATAAATTTCTTCCAGCTCACTGATGGTAAATGGAGCTTCTGTCGGATATTCTCCTTCGTAATCTTCTTGGAAATATACCAGTTCCGGTTTTCTTTTATGCAGTTCTGTGATGATCAGACCCATCTGCAGTCCCCAGTCTCCCAGATGAACATCACCGATAACTTTATGTCCCAGATATCTTCCCATTCTCTTGATACTCTCACCGATGATTGCAGAACGCAGATGTCCGACATGCAGTGGTTTTGCAACGTTTGGTCCACCGTAGTCAAGAATCATGGTCTGTGGATTCTTTGCTTCTTCCACACCCATTTTCTCACTGTTTCTCATCTCTTCCAGATACTGCGCCATATATACTCCGGATACTTTCAGATTAATGAATCCCGGATTAACAGCTTCTGCCATCTCGAGCACTTTGCTGTCGGCAAGTTTTGCCACTACATCATTGGCGATCATGATCGGGGCTTTATGATATACTTTTGCACCTGCCATAGCACCATTACACTGATATTCACACAGGTCCGGCCGATTCGACAGCGTAACCTTTCCCATATTTTCATCATAACCGGCTTCTTTAAAAGCGGTCATTACTTCATTGGAAATCAATTCGATTATTGTTTTCATACTTTCCTAAAACTCCTTTGTTAGAATCGTTACATTATATCATGATTCGCACCTTCGGTGCTTGACGCTGCTTTCGCAGCTATCATGATCGCCATTCGCCGCTCCCGATGAACAAACTTCGTTTGTTCCCACTCGCTAACGCTCATTATATCTTATCACGGGCACACAGGCTGGTCAACTAAAAGAATTCACCCTGTCTGCTCCTCTATCAACTGTTTTTATGCAGACACGCTCCAGATTCCCCGCCCACATAAAGAAAGACAGAAGCGATTGTTTGTTTTTATTCCACGGATCACTTCTGTCTTTCATCTGCTATGCTTCTTCCTGTTTTTGTCTTCCTGCTTTGCTTTGTTTATAACAGTATTTCAAAATATCACTTCTGCGAACAATACCAATAAAATTATCCGCATCGTCCAGTACCGGAACAAAGTTCTGCTTCATGGCCGTATCCACCAGATCCTCCATGTTACAGTTAATATCCACTGTCTGGTACTTCCATCGGAGAGGTACTCTGCTGATGCTGCAATCCTCCGCTTCCCGGATATTCAGAAACCATTTTTCCTTGATATATCGGAGCAGATCTCCCTCTGTTACAGTTCCCACATATTTTCCGTTCTTATTTAACATCGGAATAGCAGTATATTTGTGATATTCAATTTTTTCAAGTACCTGACGCAGAGTGTCATCATTTTCCACATAGGCAACTTCATTTTTTGGTGTTAAGAAAAATAAAATGTTCATTTACTATAAATCCCCCATAGAAATCTTTTTTTGAAATGACCGGACATTCTTCCCTTTCATTTCAGTTTTCCGTTACCAGTATAACCCATTTTCCATCCGATATGGTGAATTTCGCGTGAATAATTTCTAATATTTTTCTTAATTTAATTCTGAACACTCGTATCCTTTTTCTACTCGTGACGAAGTGCATCGATTGGATTCAGATTTGCTGCCTTAATGGATGGAAGCAAACCGAAGATAATACCGATTGCCATAGAAAATACTACAGCCAGTACACTGACAGGTACGCTGATCGCCACCGGAGTCTGAGACATCTTCGATATCACCTGTGACAGGATCACTCCGGCGATTACTCCAAGAACCCCTCCGATACTGGTCAGCACAGCAGCTTCTGTAAGAAACTGCCACAGGATCCTGTTTTTTCTCGCTCCGATTGCTTTTTTCAGACCGATCTCACTGGTACGTTCCGTAACTGATACAAGCATAATATTCATAACACCGATACCTCCGACCAGAAGAGAGATACTTGCGATCCAAAGCAGCTGTTTGTTTGTGTTTTCACTGACTTTCTGCAGGTTCTTAACTGTTTTCAACAGATCCGCCGCCTTATAAGAGACGTTGCCACTGTCAGCACCACTGCTGCCGGCACCGTCCATCATTTCCTCTTCAGAATCAATCATACCGGAACCGGTCTGTCCGGTTACCGCCTGATTCATAATGTCCTCCACTTTTTTTCCTACAGAGCTCATCAGGTCTGTCTCACTAGCCATCACGCTGACTTCTTCCGGCTCATCATAATTATAGACAACCGGCCAGGTACTGTCCGGAATCAGCACGATTCCGTTGGTATTCTGATTATACGTATAGTAATCTTCCAGACTGTTGATCACCGGTTCGAAAGCATCTGACTTGCGGATACAACCGACCACGGTAAATGGTTCCCCACGGAGTTCTATGGTTTTTCCCACCGGATTGTCTCCCGGAAATAAGGTCTGCACTGCCACATCGTCAAGCAGCACCACTTTCCGGAACTCTTTAAAGTCGCGTTCTACAAAATCCCTTCCATTTTGTATTACATAACCTTTTGTTTTCAGAAACTCCGCATCCACACCGTACACACTTCCACTGTCCAGGCTGGTGTTCCGATAGGTGATTCCGTCCGCATACCCTCTGCGGTTATAAAAAGTCGCACTCTCAACCCCTTCAAGACTGCGAATCTGTTCTTTCTGTTCATCGGAAATCACGGAAATATTATCCGGCAGACCATTGTCCATCCAGTACTCACTTTCTCCCTGGTAAAGCCGTACATCCACATTGTTGTTTCCTGCACCGATCAGATTCTGTTTGATCTGCTCGTTGGTTCCCTGAATCGTAGATGCGATGGAAATGATGGAAGCGATACCTATAATAATCCCCAGCATGGTCAAAAAAGACCGCATCTTATGAGACCATATCCCCCGAAAGGCCAATCTGATATTTTCTAGCATTGTTGTTCCTCCCATCTGCCGTTAATAGTTATAAAGGTCATCAAGCGTACCTTCTTCTGTCTTTGCACCCTCTCTGACATCTTTTCCATAAGGAAATGTGATCTTATCATCCATGCTCAGACCGCCTGTGATCTGATAACTGGATCCATACTGAATACCGCCAACCTGTACTATCTGTTTGGTCAGATGTCCGGTTCCGTCGTCCTTCATAACGTAATACTGGCCGTTTTCTGTCCGCACAAAAGGTTTCTCCAGATAGATTCCTTGTCCCTGTCCGTCGCCCTCCTCCAGCAGCGTAAGTTCTGCCCAGCTGTTATTACTAAGTCCGCTTGCATCTGCAATGTATGCGGTAAAGGGATAGGAAGATGCATTGGCTCCGTCCTGTCCGTTATCGGATGGATACGGAGAAATTTCCCGTACTTCCGCGGTAAAGCTGACACCATTGTCATAACTGTATCCGCTCAGTGTAGCTCCCACTTTCAGTTTATTCATTTTAGATTCACTGACCGTTCCCTGCACATAAAGTCCTTCACTGCTGACCACCTGAATCAGCGGTTTTCCATCGTTGCTTTCTTTTTCGGGATCACCGACTGTTTTCACCACACCATTTAATGTACTCTTAATTGTCTGGTTATTCAGCTTTTTCTGGATATCTTTAATCTCAAGATTGGTCTCTTTAATATCCAGCTGATAATCCCTGATTTCTTTTTCTTTATCCTTGATCTGCTGCTGAATCTCTGCAGCTGTTCCTCCATAAGAATTTCCTGCATCACCGGATCCTGTCGTATCAGAAACAGTATCGGTAGAGATCACTTTTCTGCTTCCACTTCCCATTACGCTGGTAACTGTCAGATAGCGAATGGAGGCACTGCTTTTCTTTGTGCTCATTCCATCCACGGTATTTTCCTGTTCTGCCGTTTCCTGAGGATTGCCGGCTTCCGGTGTCGGTTCCGGGTTCTCTCCGGGAGTAACTTCCGGCGATACCGATGGTTCGGTTGGCTTTTCTTCCGGATTCGATGGTTCAGGTGGCTCCGGACTTTCTCCCGGCTTTGTTGGCTCACTTGGATCGGTCGGTTCGGCTGGCTCTCCCGGTGTCTCTCCACTTTGCTTTTTACTCAGATCCACCAGATATTCCCCGTCCTCTTTTACATCCGCCGCAAAATCCCCATCTGCTCCGTTCTGTTCCCACGCCTTTATAAGATCACCATTTTCTTCTCGAACCTCAATACGAAAATATTTTCCATCTTCTTTTCTTTCCAGGAAAAAACTTCCTTTTACAATACCATCTTTTTTCACCAGATAGGTCAGTGGTTTTTTCTCTGTTCCATCTCCCTGATAGGCACTGGCTCCTTTTTCAAGAACCGCTGCTGCTTTCAGATCCTCCGGCAGTTGACCATCACTGTCATCTGGTTCTTTTTCAAGATTTACCTGAAACCGGTCAGTATCCGCTACCTGAAAATCATCTTCCGTAATCTTCTGTCCCCAGATTTTTAACAGCTCTCCATTGCTTACATCGCCCTCCCGGATCTCAATCACAAAGAAACACTGTTCCTCTGCCATTCGGTTTAAAAAACTTCCCAGAATCGCACCGTCAGCAGCACACAGAAAATGATACGGTTCTTCAACAGTTCCCTCTCACATATACGGTTCTGCCTCCGCTGTAAGCTCCTGATAGGCCTCTGCCGGCTCTTCCGGCTCCATGGACGGATCCTCCGGTTCCTCGCCCGGATCTTCCGGTATATCCAATCCCGGATCTTCATTGCCGTTATCACTGGACGGTTTTGTATTCTTTAATTTTGTAATTTCCCTGTTTGCTTTCTCTATGTTCAGCTCGATTCCCTGTTTTTCCAGTTTTTTCATTTCCAGATCCAGATTCTCCAGGGTCATATCATACGTGAGCAGATCATCGCCAACCTTTACCGTATCCCCTTCTTTTACATATATTTTCTTTACTTTCTGTGAATCTGCCAGATAAATATTCTGCGATACATCTGAAGTAATATTTCCTGACAGACTGTTGTCAGACCATCCACCGCCACCTGACATGTCACTGACTGATACCACCTTTACCGTACTCTGACTGCTTGTTCTCACTGCATATACAGTCACCCCGCCAAGCAGTAGTACTCCTGCAGCAATAAAAGCCGCAATCCATTTTTTCTTCATGGCTGCTCCTCCTTTTTCATTATGCCGTCGCGGATAATTACTTTTCTCTGTGCTTTCGCTGCAATCTCACTGTCATGGGTGATCATCAATACGCTTACGCCTTCATCGTTCAGACTCTGAAACAGTTCCATAACCTGTTCTCCGGAAGTACTGTCCAGTGCGCCGGTCGGCTCATCCGCCAGAAGGATCTTCGGCCGGTTAACCAGTGCTCTGGCAATCGCTACTCTCTGTTTTTGCCCACCGGAAAGCTGATTCGGCTGAAAATTCACCCTGTCTTCCAGTCCTACACGGGTCAGTGCCTGCAGTGCCCGTTCCCGCCGCTCTTTTTTCGCAACTCCCGCATAAGTCAGTGGCAGTTCCACATTTTCCAATGCAGTCTGTCTCGACAACAGCTGAAAGTTCTGGAAAACAAACCCAATCTTTTTCAGTCTCAGATCCGACATTTCATTTTCCGTACATTTGCTGATATCCTGACCGTCCAAAAAAAGCTGGCCGGAAGTCGCCTGATCCAGACATCCTACAATATTCATCAGTGTTGTCTTACCGGAACCGGAAGGTCCCATAATGGCCACATATTCTCCCTGTTCCATCTGGAAATCAATATGTTTCAGAACCGGAATGACCATTTTCCCCTGAATGTAATCTTTGCAGATATCTTTTAACTCAAGAATCACTGTGCATCCTCCGTTCCTCCGATGACATCTTCGCTGCCATCAACATTTGACTCATTCTGCTGCATCCCGTCTTCTGTGAGATCTTCCTGATTCGTCTCTCCGGAATCCACTCCATCCATATTCTCATCAGAAAGATCACTGCCAAAACCATCTTCTTCTGAGTAATCTTCATTCGAAAAATCCATATCGTTTCCATCCGCCACCGGATTACTCTGCCCCATCTGACCGTTACTTCCCACTGCAGTCTTCATGCCTTCTTTTAATCCGTCTTCCGGATAAGTGATCATATCATCTTTACTCAGTCCATCTGCAATCTCATACTGGAAAAGTTCATCATCATGCTGTCCCAGCGTCACAGAACGCTTCTCCAGTTTTCCTTTTCCATCGTCAACCCAGACATAGGGGTTGTCCGTATCTGCATCACAGATGAAAGATTCATCCAGCCAGATACCCGCCTTTTCCTCACTCTGTCCGTAATCGGCTTCCACATAAACATGCTGTCCAAGCATCAGCCCCTCAGAAGAATCCAGTTCGATATAGAACGGATAGGAATTGGACTGGGTGGATCCGTCACCACTGCTGAAATAATAGCCATTATTGGAATCGTTGCCCGGATTTTCCTTATCTACCGCACCCATCGTTCCTTTCCAGATAACAGAATCATCTACTCTGGAATGTACGATTACAGCCTGCCCCGGCGTTACAGATGCGATATTCTGTTCGTTTACCTTACATTTAATTCGAAAATCTCCCATTGCAATTATGGACATGAATGCCTGGCTGTCTCCTGAATAAGAATTACTGTCCTGATTTCCGTTATTGATGGATTTGACTACACCATCAATCTCACTGGTAACCTGACAGTTCTCGATGGAGTCCTGTAATTTCTGAATCTCCACCTGTTTGCTTTTCTTTTCATATTCGCTCTGTTTCAGTTCCATCTGGGCACTCTGGATCTGCATTGTATAGTCAAGCTGTGCATCATTTCCTGCACTCTTTTTTTCCTTTTCCAGTGCAGCAATCTCATTTTGTTTATTTCCGATATTGTTATCGATCCGCTCCAGCTCCAGCTTTGCTTTTTCCAGGTCTTCCTGTGATTTTTCTGTATCATAAGAGAATAGCGGATCTCCCTTGGATACTTCCTGTCCGACTTCCACATAAATATCTTTTACTGTTTTATCCTGACTCTGCTGAATGTCCACCTGTTTCTGTGTTTCTACCACACCGGCAAAGCGATTCACTGCCCCGTTACCACTTCCCGGATTCATCAGATTATCTACGCTGTTTACATATACTACATTTTCCGTACTTCCATCCGATGATTTTCTGCCGAACAATGTCCACGCACCGATTCCGATTACCACGACGGCTGCAACAGCTGCTCCGATAAGAATAATTTTCTTTTTCTTCATGTCTGCCTCCTGTATCTGATAGGTTCTCATGGTTTCAGTATATCATAGTGCATTCTGCTCTTCCTTACTTTTTCTTTACATTTCTATGGACATTTCCGATAGTTACTGTTCACTCCGTGCCCAGCAACACGCTGCGCGATGCACAGAATTTAT
>ERZ1673702.4328-NODE-4328-length-10191-cov-4.969219_pt1 | contig 10191 bp, 8 predicted proteins | sample MGYA00580232_ERZ1673702 | MGnify/ENA primary metagenome ERZ1673702 (study PRJEB41218, sample SAMN15661792) | gut metagenome | host: Homo sapiens | place: Canada: London | collected 2015-08-20/2019-03-30 | study: EMG produced TPA metagenomics assembly of... | reverse complement strand
GCTTCATTTATTTCAGAGGTTGGTTTCAGCCTTTCTCTACAGCAGTCTACGATTATAATTCGCTTTTGATCCGGCTGTCTTAACTCATCCACACGCATATTATTAGATAAGTTATTAGATGGCCTTAGTTCGATATATGTATCCTCACCTTCTGAATATCCATGTCCTGTAAAAATTATAATTGAAAAATCCAGATTTTCCATCTCACGCACTTTCATCTTCACCATTGGTTTAAACGGTTGTTCCATACATTCTATCTCATTCGGATACCAGCTCCCACCATCAGGAGACATAAAAAACTTTTTATAGTTTTCTACATCCTTATGTACACCTGCACAATAATTACCCTCTTCCTTTGCTCCTGGATTAGAGATTATCAGTATTTTCTTTCTCATCTGTTGTTCCTTCCTTTCCTTCTATTTTTCCAATTAAAGACGGTGCCAGTCGTTCACTGAATCCAGCCACAATTCCCAAAAGCAGCATAAATTCCTTTTCATGTTTTTCAGCTACAAATCCCGTCATAAATATCCCTGTTTTAAAAGCATATATAACAATAAATGATGAAATCATTCCCACTATATATTTAGAAATAACTTCACATATAAGCAGTGTCTTTCCAGCTGTACATGACGCATTTATATAAGCATTATGTTGCAATACCGAAAACAAAACCCCTATCGCTCCATACCACAAAAAATTCAGGCAATTTATCTGACTGTCATTATTCAGTATTCCACGACCCAAACTATATAAAAGTAAAATGACAATAAATGTCACACAGCAGATTTCCGCATTCCATTTTCGTGTAATTTCATATTCCCGTTCCTCTATATATTTTTCTGCTTCTTTAATGCATTTCTCAAACTCTTCCTCACGAGAAATATCCACAGAATAATACGGAATTCCCTGTTTTTCGAAAAAATCCGTTCTACGTCTTCCGGATGCAATTACCTCATATTCTTCTGGATTAAAATATTCTCTCGCATATTTCAAAACATAAGACCCTACATTTCCCGTCGCCCCAAAAATAATAATTTTTTTCATTCTACCTTTCCTCCAATTCTTTGACCACCGCTATTACTTCATCCATATCATTCTCCGTGTATCTCTGGTCACAAGGAAGCGGCACCACATTTCTACTATAGTTATATTCCGCAGTATGTATTTCACAATCTTCTAACACATTCTGCCATAAAACTGGCACAAAAATCTTGCGTTCAATTAATTTTCTTCGAAGCCTTTCCCCATCAGCACAAAAATAAGGATATAAATAAGCACCTGTCATATTCTTTACCATCAAAAGATTTTTTTCACCCAACCCTGCATCCAGTCTCTTTGCATTACTGGTACGTGTTTTCTTTACTCTTTCATAATCAATGCTTCGTAAGATGTTATGTGTCAGTGCCGACATTGCAAACAGCTCCTGCTTGTCCATCCACGCTTCATTCTCCTGATAATTCCGGTAAAACTTCTCTGCACCACATTCATATCTTCCAAGCAAAAATTCCATTCTGTCATAAGAGAAATCTGCTTGTAAGGTAATTTTCGCTTGCACATCCGTATATAAATATGCACCGTCCGGCACTCCAAAAAATTTCCGGCAGGTATAAATTGTATCCACACCATCTATTGGTTTACAGAAAAAATCCTGCGCATTATCTACAATGATTCTTTTATGCCCAGCAAACAATTCTTCCACATAATTCTTCTCAAGCTGTCCATAGTAATTGATAAGATATAAAAAAACATCCTCCTCCGGATATTTCCCCTGATAAGGTTTTTCAAACGACTTTACCTCATACCACTGTATCTGTACGCCTTCTCTCCTACATACCTCTTCAATCACCCGGCATTGCAAATACGGCAGCATTATTTTTCGTATCCGTCTCGTACGGATCAGATATCTCAGGCAATTTCTGCCATTGTTTAATGCCAGACATTCTGTGTGATATTCATTTCCTTTGTAATGTTCTATTTCAATATATCCGCCAAATTCTCTCATTCTTCTTCCTGCACCAGCGTATAATTCTGTAATTGTTTACGAACTTCTTCTTTACTGTTAAACATTAACACATCTACTATGGAAAGTCCCGGAACAAATTTATCTCCAAACTGCTGATACTTTATTTCTCCGGTCTTTAAAAATTTAAGCGTAATCCCATTCTCTTTAAAATCAGAAAAAGAATAAAGTGCCTGACCACCAATTGCATTATAATAGGTATCTGCCTGCAGCAACTTACAAATTTCCAGTACCTTTTCCTGTCCACGTTTGCTACAGTCCTTTTTCAAATCAGATGACAAAACAAGTTCTGATTTCATTTCCAGATAATCATGAATCTCACGGATAGAATCCGCCAAATACAATGCAAGTGATTCCTCTGGATTTCGGATTATCCTCTCTAATATCGGAAATATCTCCTGAAAATATGGTGCTTTTCCATATGCATTTTCAAGCATCCTTAAGTTTTTATTTTCAAGCGCTATTTCATGATGAACCATTATCTCATTAATTTTTTTAAAAGAACTCGCTCCAAGCATCGGCACATTTATATATTTTGCCTCTCCTCCAAGCAGTATACGGTTTCTATGAATCCAACCACCCTTAATAAAATTAACATCATCATAAATTACATATCGGTCTACCGCATTCATAAGTTGCCAGTATCCAATATACGGCAAAAAATACGGCTGCATAATTCCAACTTTCATCACATTCTCCATTTCAATACCAAAAGGAATTTCACACTTTATCCCTCTTTTTGTATCTCAAGAACCGCCTTAGAGATCATATCCACCTGTTCTATCCGCAGGCTGGCATACAACGGTAAAACAAGAATCCTGTTAGAATAATCTCTCGCTTGCTCTAAATCATTCTTTTTGTATTTGTTCCTAAAGCAGGCTGCATCCGCAGTAATCGGATAAAAATATTTTCTTGAAAAAATATTTTTCTGTCGCAGTCCTGTATATACTTTATCACGTAATTCTGCCGTTTCAAACAATACCGGCATATAAGCATAATTCGGCTCTACGCCTTTTTGATACTGATTCAGCCGAAGCTTCATCTCTCCCGAAAAGTTTTCACAATAACGTTCCACAACTCTTTTTCTAGCTTCAATATTCTGCTGCAAATATTTTAAATTGCACAGTCCCATTGCTGCCTGAAATTCATTCATCTTAGCGTTTGCCCCTACAGAAACGATTAATTCTTCATTCCGTATTCCAAAATTTTTGAGATTATACAGCTTTTCATACTGTTCTCTCGTTTTCGAACAAACACAGCCCCCTTCAATTGTGTGGAATACTTTTGTTGCATGAAAACTGAACGTCGATAAATCGCCAAAACTTCCGACTCCTTTTCCCTGATAAGTTTCTCCAAATGCATGTGCCGCATCATAAATAACTTTCAGATCATACTTGTATGCAATCTGCTCAATCTCTTCTACATTACAAATATTTCCATACACATGCACAGGCACAATAGCGACAGTATGCTCCGTAATGAGTTCCTCAATCTTGCTCTCATCAATAGTATAATCTTCCTTCACATCACAGAACACCGGTACGAGTCCATTGCGTATAATCGCATGAGTAGTGGAAATAAAGGTAAATGGCGTCGTAATTACTTCACCACCTTTTGGAAGATTTAATGATTGAAGCGCCAATTCCAATGCCATATGCCCATTTACCGTCAACGATATCTCCGGCACTTTCAGATAAGTTCTCAATTCATCTTCCAGACGTTTATGGTAATCCCCCATATTAGTCAGCCAATGACTTTCCCAGAGTGGCTTTATCATTTCCACGTATTCCTCAAATGGAGGCATTGAGCTTTGTGTTACAAGTATTTTATCATCCATCTTTCTTCCTCTGTTTTCTCTAACCTTCCCTGTTATTCTCGTTTTCTATAATATATTCCTGCAATTCTTTGCAAAAATTTTTGATATTTCCAAGACTGTCTACTCCATAGATAGCTGCCGCACTCTTTCTGCAATTTTCCTTCTGTTGTTCCATAAATGCAGCATCATGAATGTAACGGTTTACGATGTCTGGCATATTCCACAATTTTTCACAGGTAAATGCCTCCCCCACCTGTGCCACATCACAATCTGGCAGAGTCAATACCGGGACATCATTTTCCACCGCATAAAATGCTCCAGTTCCTCCTCCCTGTCTCGGCGGATTTAAAAAGAGATTTCCAATCCTCATGATCCCTTTAAAATCATTCACTGCACCAAAAAAGCGGTAATGGTCTGCCTCTTTTGCTAACTCATTTTCAAGTTTCGGGCAATTCCCAATAAAAACAAACAACACCTCATTTTGTTCTAAAATCATTTGAAATACCCTCTTTACTTCTTCGGTCACTTCTGTATCCAGACGATTACCTGCAATCAGAATTACAAATTTATCTTCCGCAATTCCAAAATCTTTTCTATCGACACCACTTTCTACATTTGCATTCAGTTCATCCACACACACCATTTCAAATATTTTCTGGTCTGGTCTGGTCCATTCTAAATATTTTCTATTTTCTTCCTCCGTACATCGAAAGTATCTTACGATCACAGACGAAGCCGTCTGAGCCGGCTGATTCACACATGCCATCGCACAGACCGTCGTAAAATCCCCACATAGATCTGCCAGAATATTAGAATCTCCAACCGTCAGTATAAATGCCGGGTTATATTCTTTAATATCATGTATTGCCTTTTTCAATTCTTCAAAATAATTCTCTTCCGTATAATTCAGGTTGTATCCTTTTATATGTACCCCCAAAAGTTTTAATTCAAACTTCCCCGTTTCCGGATAACAGCATACATCCACCAGTGAGTTATACCAATTCCAATACTCTGAAATCTCTATTTGATTCATATTTGTGGCATATACACAAACTTCATATCCAAGCTTTTGTAACCAGCAATAAATATTTGTCATTTTCTGAGTTGGTGCATGGGCTTCACCCAAAAGAGGTTCTATCATAAGTACAACTCTTTTTTTGTTCCTCTGTGCAAATGGAACATATTGCAATTTCATATTAAGTTCTTTTCGAATCTGTGCTATCAAATCTATATAAATGCTATTTTGAATGATATAATGACGCTTTTCATCTGTAACCATCGGGAAACTGAAAACTGCTTTCCAGAGCTGACGGATGGTATTTATTCTGCCCAAAAGCGGTGTATTTTCTTCTATTAACATATTTTCTATAAAATATTCCACTTTTTCATCTCTAAATGCACTTAACAGATATGAAAACAGCAGCATTTGAAATTTTCCATTCTGTTTTGTTGTTTCTGCCACACCAGCCAGACAATCCCACTGAATCTGTTGATCTAATACATCATACTGCCTCTTTAATTCCGGTTCCAATTCGCGCAATTTAGTGAAACCGCCAATATTCATATGTTCAATCGCATCGCAAATCAATGTTAAGAATTCATTCAATTCTTATTCCTCCCTATCACTTACATTCGTCAATATTCACTTGTATCCGTCACGCAGACTACTCCATTCATGCTTTCCATCTCACATTAGAAGCTGGGAAAAAGAGTACATATTTCTGATCCTAATCAGAAGCCTTTGGCTCTGCCAAAAGTTTTTTCACAACTCCTGAGGTATTGAGACCTACTTCCGGCTGGAAATCCTTGTTGCGCTCCAGGAAAGTGTCGACCATGCCCTTTTTTCGGCGACTATCGGGATGAAGCTATGTGTGAGATTATAATGAATCCCACTGTCAATACTACTGTCAGTGAGTGAAACTGTGCATTGCATATATCACACCACTTTCTTTTACTTCGCACAGTTTCTCCCTTATTCTGGTGTCTTCATACCTGACATCGTCTTTTAACAGTAACTCCACACCTGTTTTAAAACGATTCCACGGATTCTGACAAATCTGTAACAGCCTCTCACCCGCATCTCTGTCAAACTGTTTTTTCCATACGACCATGCCCGCCGTCTCATCCATTTCCATTGCAACTTCCACAAATTCCGCCAACCACTTGCTGTTACGGCAAATTTCTTCTAATAACATCTTATTCTTCTTACATATCCAGTAATTCACGCCCGCAGCCCCGATAAGGCACTCCGCATACTCTTCCCGTCCGGCATAATTCATCATCTCACCCATCTCCTGTGTAGAAATCATTTCTTCTACACGTATAAAACGTTCTGGCAAACTCTTTTCTATTACATTCATATAACTGTCACAAAGAGGTTCTCCAAGCGCGATATTCTGACACTTCTCTGTAAGATTGTCTAACACCCGTCTTGCTATATATTGAATTCTGGTATCTTTTGCATTAAATTTATCTGGTAAAATTGCTTTTATGCTGTCCCACTGACGTTTCTCATCATGATTATATCCGCATGTTTTTGACGATTGCGATGTGTTAAGCGTCAATACGTACTCTGACTGACTCATAACCACAATTTTTTCTGCCCTCACGATTGCTTCCGTCATTCCCTGGCAGTCCCCATAAAATGGATAATAAAAATTAATCCCATTTTCTTTTAAAAAAACGATTTCCACGTAGTGCATCACAGAATTGTAGTAGACATTTTTCATCAATTCTGCCATGCATGTCAGTTTGTCTCTGTTTTCTTTATACACCTTATACTCCGGCAATGTATGATTTACTACCTGAAATTTACCTTGCTCATATTTCGCATAATAGCTTCCTGTGAAAATAACTTGCGGATGGTGCTTAATAACTTCCCCTGCAACCTCTGACAATGTCTGTTCTGTTGTCATAAAATCATCCGCTCCAAGGAACATCATATAGCTTCCCACCGACATTTTCAGGCACTCACTGATTCCCTTACACCAACCAATATTGTCTTTACGGTATATGCATTTTATCCTTTCATCAAGCCTCTCATACTGTTTCAATTTCTCCACAGTTGCATCGGAACTGCCATTATCAAGAATTAACATTTCCCATCCATCAAACTTCTGGTTTTTCACGGATGATATTGCTGCATCCACTGTCTGTGCAGAATTATAAGTACACATAATAATGGTAAAAAGTGGTATTTCCTTCTCATAAATATATCCGTAATCCGTTGAAACTGACGAATATGAAAGTCCTTCAAATATCTTCTGTGATGCAATATTTTCTCTTTTAACCTCAGCCGTCATTTTTCTGCAAAATGCCTGCTCCCGTAGTCTATCTTCCATGCATCTTAACATCCATTTAGCATATCCATATCCTCTTGCCTTTTGGCAGAGCGCATAAGAAATTTCTCCATCCACTCCGTGTAAATCCACACGAGCCTGTCCGATGTTCTCTCCATCCTGCTTCAAAACATAAATTTGCGTCTGCTTATCACCAAGTTTCTCCTTATACCATGCCACATGGCTTTCATAAGAAAATGACTCTGTCTGAAACGAATTTTTTCTGACATCCTCCTCATTACGCAAATCATATAAAAAGCGACAATCTTCTTCTGTCGCTTTTGTTAGTGTCAGTTTCTGTATATGTTTCATAATCGTTCCATCCCTTTTGTCTAACCAAATTCTATAAAACGCTCCCTATGTTGAATTTTTCCGCAGCCTTTACGTTTTTTTCGTTGCGCAGATATGCTAAATCATTCTCACTGCAACTCCGTGTTCCCCAAGATATTCCTTTGCTTCCTTCGGCGTCTGCTCTGTAAAATGATAAATGCTCGCTGCCGCTACTGCAGAAGCACCACCTTCCTGCACCGCCTTGCGCATATGCTCATAGTTCCCGGCTCCCCCGGAGGCAATGACCGGAACATTCACAAGTGACGTTGCAATTTTTATCATTTCAACATCATATCCTTCCATCGTCCCGTCGAGTTCCACGGAAGTCAGCAGAATTTCTCCTGCACCTGCCTCCACCACTTTTATAATCCAGTCCTGTAAAAGCCAACCGGTATCCACCGAACCGTTGTGAGAAAAACAGTGATACTCTCCATCAATCTTACGGCAGTCAATGCTTGCCACAATACATTGCGAGCCAAACAGTTTCGCACCCTCCGTAATCAGAGACAGATTATCATATGCCGCACTGTTGATTGCAACCTTATCCGCCCCTGCACGAAGCAGATTCTTAATCTGGTCAATATGACAAATCCCGCCACCCACACAAAACGGTACAAAACATTCCCGTGAAAAATCCCGGATTTCATCGTAATCCGGGTCTCTTTTTTCATTGGTTGCCTCAATGTCGAGCAAAATCAGCTCGTCCACCTCACGCATATTATAAACCTTGATGGCAGGCAGCACCGTATCCACCCGACGCCAGGAATTAAATCCGACTCCTTTTACCAGTCCCACTGATTTGTATAATAACGTTGGAATCACACGTACCTTTAACATTTTGCGACCTCTTTTTCTACATACTAAGGAAATTCTTAATCAACTTAAACCCCGCCTTCTGGCTCTTCTCCGGATGGAACTGCGTCCCCACAATATTATCCTTTATGACAGAGGACACAAATTCTCCGCAGTAAGGTGTCACTGTAGCAATGTTTTTTTCATTTGCTACGCGAAAATGATAGCTGTGTACAAAATAATAATTTGTTCCGTCTGCAATTCCATCAAAAAGTGGCGAATCTTCCCTCTTTAAAATCTCATTCCACCCCACATGCGGAATCCGTTCCTTTTCCTGCGTCTGCGTAAAACGGACAATTTCTCCGGGAATATAACCAAGTCCGTCACATTCCCGCACCTCATACCCCTTGTCCGCAAGGAGCTGCATTCCAAGGCAGATTCCAAGAATCGGTGTCTCTTTTTCCAAAACTGCCCGGTTTAATTCCTCTATCCAGCCATTTTTCCGGAGATTGTCCATAGCATCCGGAAATGCGCCAACTCCAGGAAGTACAATATGCTCTGCATCCCGCAGTTCTAACGGATTGTCGATAATAACTGCATCCGAACCGCACTTTTCAAATGCGCGCTGTACAGACAACAGGTTTCCCATTCCATAGTCGATAATCGCAGTTTCCATTTATTTGTTCTCGTCCTCTTCTACATTGTCATAATTAATCTTAGTCAGATTACCATTTTTGTCCTTAATCAGCTTACCGTTTTTATCAGTCAAAAACAGTTTTTTGTTCGTAAATTCATCACAGATTTTGATAAACTCGTCTACTGTCACACCGATTGGTTCTAAGATATCTTCAAGCTTCTTATCAAGGTAAGTCCATCGGAATGCGCCATCACGCTCCTTTACCGTTTTCATTGCCTCTTCTCTTGATATACGTCCGCGGCGGATGTGCATGGATGCCTGGTCAGAGCAGCGTCCAAAACCAAATTTCAGATACTTGAAATATTCATGAATACCAGCCTGATAATTGTCAAGGTTCTCATAATCATCGTAATCGCCTTCTACAACCTTGCCCCAGCTTTCAAATCCGTGCGCTTTTGCCACAAGTACATTATGTAAACCTTCCCATGGGATGTAGTATCCAAGGAAAATGCCGGTCACACCAACACGTTTTAATTCCTCATCTGTCGGATAGGTAAATGGAATCAGGTCTTTCTTTGTAATTCCTTCCTGTCCCACAAGATCGTTAACACGAAGTCCAAGCATACCACCAAACTCCTCTAACCATCTGCGGTCAAGAACATTATTCTCAACGGCTGCTGCCGGTCCGCCGTACTCGTTCTGGGAATTTTCTCCCCAGATGATAAGCGGTACATTGAAATTCACCGCCATTCTCACCGGGACGGTAAAAATACTTACATGCTCCGGCCATGAAATATCACCAACCTCTGTCAGTCCGATACGGTTTAACTTCGCACGTACCACACGGTTAGTGGTTACTTCGATGTAATCAACACCCATTTTTTTGATATTCTCGATATTTCTTCTTCCGATATCAGTGAGGTCACAGGTTGTCGCTGTTACACAGAGTGGATTCATTCCAAGTTCTAACATAGTGATAACCTGATAGGTGCTGTCCTTTCCACCACTGACCGGAATAATGCAGTCCCAGTTACTTCCGTCTTTAGAACGATAACGGTCAAGAATCTCCATCAATTCTTTTTTACGCTCATCCCAGTCTACATTCTTACGGTTCTCATAGTTACGGCAGGCATTACAGATACCTTCCTCATCAAATGATAAATGCGGCTTTGTGCTTGGCAAGCAGCATCTTTTACAATACTGAATCATAATTTTCTCTCCAATTTTATTCTGATTTTTCATTACAAAATTTAATTTT
>ERZ1673702.4324-NODE-4324-length-10200-cov-15.271365_pt1 | contig 10200 bp, 9 predicted proteins | sample MGYA00580232_ERZ1673702 | MGnify/ENA primary metagenome ERZ1673702 (study PRJEB41218, sample SAMN15661792) | gut metagenome | host: Homo sapiens | place: Canada: London | collected 2015-08-20/2019-03-30 | study: EMG produced TPA metagenomics assembly of... | reverse complement strand
ATGGGCTTTTTGTCCTTGTCGCGGTCGGTCAGGAAGCCGCCGGAGGGCACACTGTTTAACTTGGTCTGAAACTCACTCATGGTCAGCACCCTCCTTTTCCTTGTTCTTCTTGAACAGTTCGCCGTTCATGATCTTTTCCACAACGCGGCTCAGGGAGAAGTCGTAGCTGCCCAGCAGTCCGCCCGGACGGAAGATCATCATCAGGATCAGCACCAGCGAGTAGATGACCATGCGGTAGCTGTCGAAACTGCGGGTGGCCTCCGGCAGGATGGTCAGCACGGTCGCGGACAGGATGGAGCCCAGCATGGAGCCCATGCCGCCCAGAACCACCATGACCAGGATCTCGATGGACTTCATGAAGCCGAAGGTGGAGGGGTTCAGCACGCCGATGTAGCAGGCATACAGGCCGCCGGCCATGCCTGCAAAGGCTGCCGAGAAGGCAAAGGCCATGACCTTGTAGTAGGTGGTCTGGATGCCGCAGCTCTCGGCGGCGATCTCGTTATCGCGGATGGCCAGCACGGCACGGCCATGGCGGCTCTTCATCATGGCGTGGATCAAGAAGCAGGTGATGACCACGCACAGGAACACGTTGGCAAAGTTGGAGTATTTGGGGATGTTCTTCAGGCCCTTGGAGCCGTAGAACAGCTTGAAGCCCAGCACATCATCAATGTTGTTCAAGGTGATGCGGATGATCTCGCCAAAGCCCAGGGTCAGAATGGCCAGATAGTCACCGGTCAGCCGCAGGGCCGGGATACCAATGAGCACCCCGAACAGCCCGGCCACCACCCAGGCCAGCACCAGACCGATGGCAAAAGCCACGCCCTTGGGCAGGCCCGAGGATTTGGTGAACAAAGCACAGGCGTAGGCACCCACTGCCATGAACCCGGCGTGGCCCAGAGGCAGCTGCCCCAGGTAGCCGGTGGCCACGTTCAGCGAGACGGCCAGAATGATGTTGATGCCCACGGTGAGCAGCACCTTGTTCTGATAGGTGGAAAGCACGTTGCTGGTGAGGAAGGACAGCACCACGAACAGCAGAGCCACCAGCACCAGATTCATCAGGTAGCGCACGGGCATTTTGAGCGTTTTGCGTTTGGTATTCATCTTCATGCCCTCCTTACACCTTTTCCTGCACCTTGCGGCCAAGGAAGCCCGTGGGCTTGACCAGCAGCACGATGATCAGAATGGCAAACGTCACGGCGTCCTTCCAGGCGGAAAGACCGATGGCGGAAACAAAGCACTCGCACAGGCCAATGGCAATGCCGCCGATCATGGCACCGGGGATGGAACCGATGCCGCCCAGCACGGCAGCCACAAAGGCCTTCAGGCCCAGCATGGAGCCCATGGTGGGGGTAGCCTGGGGGTAAGAGCAGCAGTACAGCACACTGCCGATGCCTGCCAGGGCAGAGCCCACGGCAAAGGTAAAGGAGATGGTGCTGTTGACGTTGATGCCCATAAGACGGGCGGCGTCCATATCCTCAGAGACGGCACGCATGGCCTTGCCCAGCTTGGTCTTCTGCACCAGGAAGGTGAGCACCAGCATAGACAGCACCGTCACCGCCAGGGTGATGATGGAGGTAAGGCCCAGAGGCACCTTGCCCAGCCGGAAGGTCTGGTTGGTATAGTAGGCCGGAATCACCTTGGCACCGGAGCCCATGATCAGCTCTGCGGTGTACTCCAAAAAGAAGGAGACGCCAATGGCGGTGATCAGCAGCGAGATCCGGGGGGCGTTCCGCAGGGGGGTGTAGGCGATCTTTTCGATCACTACGCCCAGCAGCGTACAGGTGATGATGGTGGCGCACACAGCGGTGACCGGGCCCAGGCCCAGCTGGTTCATGACGAACCAGGACATATATGCGCCTACCATGATGACGTCGCCGTGGGCAAAGTTCAGCAGCAGGATGATGCCGTACACCATGCTGTAGCCCAGAGCGATCAGTGCATAGATGCTGCCAAGGGACAAGCCGTTGATCAGCTGGCTGAAGAACACTGTCATGGATGGTTCCTTCCTTTCCTTGCGGTGGTTACACTTTTTTGCGATCCTATAAAAAACGGAGAACGCCTGACCAGAAAGCTGTTCCGGCGTTCTCCACAAAGATCATGGGGGCACTGCTCCGTGCCGGCAGGGCTCAGAACATTTCCTTCAGTTCGGGCTTGCCGTCCACATAGGTCAGGATGGCGGTGCTCTTGACAGGGTTGTGGTGCTCGTCGAAGGTAAAGGTACCGGTGATGCCCTGGATGGTGCCGCCGGCAATGGCGTCGATGACGGCCTGCTTGTACTCGTCGGTACCTGCCTCCAGGCCAGCATCCTCCGCTGCCTGGATGCCGTACACTACGGTCATGGCAGCATCATAACCCAGGGGAGCAAAGCCGTTGGGGTAAGCCTCGCCGTACTCGGCCTTGTAGGCGTCCTCAAACTCGGTGCTGGAGCCCTTGGCGTAGCAGGCGCAGAAGTAGGAGTCCTTCAGCTGGTCAGCGGTGGCGTAGCCCTCCAGGCCGTCCCAGCCGTCGCCGCCCAGGAAGGGAACGGTCAGGCCAACGCTCTCAGCCTGGGCCAGGATCTGGCCCACGTCCTGATAGTAGTTGGGGCAGAAGACCACCTCAGGGTTCTTGCCCAGGATGCTGGTCAGCTGAGTCTTGAAGTCCACATCGCCCTCAGAGTAGCTCTCCTGGTCCACGATGGTGCCGCCCTTTGCCTCAAACTCCTTGGCAAAGTTCTCGGCCAGACCCTCGTTGTAATCCTTGCCCTTCAGGAAGATGACGGCGGCCTTGGTGTAGCCCAGCTTCTCGTAAGCATAGTCGGCCATCTTCACGCCCTGGAAGGGGTCGGTGAAGCAGGCACGGAACACGTTCTCGTTGACGGTGTCGGTCTCGGCATCGTAGGTAACAGCCTCAGCGGTAGCGGAAGCGGTGACCATAGGCACATTGTACTCGGCACTCTCAGCGGCCACAGCCAGGGTGGGGGCGGTGGTCACATCGCCTACCAGAGCGGTGATGCCCTGGTCCACCATCTTGGTAAAGCAGGTAACGGCCTGGGTCTCATCGCCCTGCTCGTCCATGGTAACAGCTTCCAGCTGCTTGCCGTTGACACCGCCCTTTTCGTTGACCTGCTTCAGGTACAGGGTTGCACCGTTGACCACGGCCTTGCCGTAAACAGAGGCATCACCGGTCAGGGGGCCCATCACGCCCACCTTGATGGTGCTGCCGGAAGCGGCAGAACCGGCAGCGGAACCGGCTGCAGAACCTGCAGTGCTTGCGGAAGAACCGCCGCAGGCAGTCAGGACACCGGCGGCAGCTGCCACACCGGCAGCAGCCAGGAACTGACGACGAGAAATGAGCTTTTTCATAACGATCTCCTCCTTCGGAGTATTTGATCTGTTGGAATAGCATTCAGGATAAAAACGGAAGCAAGGCCCTTCCCCTCTAAAAGCGACCTTGCCTCTGTTCTGTACTGTTATTATAGCCATTCAGCCCCGGGTCCGCAATTCACAAACCGTCCATACTTTTGGGGGCATTTTCTCGTCTTTATTGACAATCTGGCTAATTTTTATAATGCGTTTTTGTGCACTATTTCAAATCGTTCATTTTCTTTGTTTCTGAGGTGAATACAATTCACAAGTTTCAAAAAGGTTACAGGGTCTCCATTTCAGCCTGGGCTGCAAACTCTGCCTGAGCCACCGGCTCTTCCTTCAGGCCCTGGGCCTCTGCCTGAGCCACCGGCTCTGCCAGGGCCTTGCGGATGGCCGTGACGTAGAACACCAGGGACAGGACCGTGCCGATGCACCAGCCAATGGGCCAGGACAGCCAGATGCCGGTGCTGCCCAGAGCTGTAGCACTGAGGACGATGGCCATGCCCACGCGCAGGATCAGGTCGCTGAAGGTGGCCACCATGAAGCGGCCCATCAGACCGCAGCCGCGCAGGATGCCGTCGGTGACCAGCTTGAGGGACACCACAAAGTAGAAGGGCGAAAGGATGTGCAGGAACAGCATGCCAGTGTCGATGGCCGGGCCCTGCGGGTCATTCATGAACAGCAGCAGCAGCGTGCGGCCGAAGAAGAAGTACAGGATGACGATGGGCACACAAATGAGCCACACCAGATTGCGGCCAGCACCAAAGCCTTCCTTCACACGATCCATCTTGCCGGCACCCATGTTCTGGGAGGTGTAGTTGGAGATGCCGTTGCCCAAGGTGGTAAAGGAGGTGATGACCATGTTGTTCAGCTTGACGGCGGCAGAGTAGCCTGCAATGACGCTGGCACCGAAGGTGTTGATGACGCTCTGCAGAATGATGTTGCCCACCGAGATGAAGCTCTGCTGCAGGATGCTGGGGATGGCCACCACGGCGATCTTGCCCAGCATACCCCAGGAGAACCACACCGTCTTGCGCTGTGCGGGGATGGCCTTCATGCGGCGGAACACCACCACCATGGCCAGGATGCAGCTCACACCCTGGCACAGGAAGGTCGCCCAGGCCACACCGGCCACACCCATGTGGAACCCGGCCACGAACAGGATGTCCACGCCGATGTTGGACAGAGACGAGACGGCCAGGAAGTAGAACGGCGTCTTGCTGTCACCCAGCGCCGAGAAGATGCCGGTGGCAATGTTGTAGAAGAACATGAAAGGCAGGCCCAGAACGTAGATGTCCAGATACAGGGCCGAGTCCGCCAGGATCTCCTCCGGGGTGTTGATGAGCTCCAGCAGGCTGCGGCAGCCCAGCAGACCGAACACCATCAGCACTGCACACAGCACTGCCGAGCCGATGAGGGCCGTGTACACCGAGGTTTTCATGTCATCGTATTCCTTGGCACCGAAGTAGCGCGACACGATGACCGAGCAGCCAATGTTGCAGCCGAATGCAAAGGCAATGAAGATCAGGGTGATCTCGTAGCTGTTGCCCACGGCAGCCAGGGCGTTTTCGCCGATGAACTTGCCTGCCACCAGGCTGTCGGCAATGTTGTACAGCTGCTGGAAGATAATGCTGCCGAACATGGGCAGGCAGAACTGCCACAGCACCTGTGACGGCTTGCCGACCGTCAGATCCTTATTCATAGTGTGATCCTCCTCTATCAGATAACCAGTATACCATTAGAAAATCTTGACCGCGTTCCAGTATAGAACGGCCCTGCCAAAATGTAAAGATTATTTTTAGTATATCTGCCATACCAAAATTACATGACTGTCATACGGAATATTCAACGGCCCCGCCGGGCACGCTGAAACCATGCCGCCTGCCCCTGTGCAAAGTTTATGCCCGCAAACATTCCGCCCAGCTCTTGCACCTTTTGGGAAACCGTGGTAGGATGTTCTTGGTTAGTTAGGTGTAACTATCTATACAGATCGTCCGGCTGCCGCACCGACGCCGGGCCGAATCAGCTATCAGGAGGTTTTCGATATGAACTATCTGGAAATTGAATCCGTTGTAGGCCGCGAGATCCTGGACTCCCGCGGCAACCCCACCGTAGAAGCCGAGATCACGCTGGCCGACGGCACTGTGGCCCGCGGCTGCGCTCCTTCCGGCGCATCCACCGGCGAGTTTGAGGCGCTGGAGCTGCGCGACGGCGACAAGGACCGCTACCTGGGCAAGGGCGTGACCAAGGCCGTGGAGAACATCAACACCGTGATCGCCGACGCTGTGGTGGGCATGGATGCTTCCGACATCTACGCCATCGACGCCGCTATGATCAAGGCCGACGGCACCAAGGACAAGTCCAACCTAGGCGCAAACGCCATTCTGGCCGTGTCCATTGCCGCCTGCCGCGCCGCTGCCGCTTCGCTGGACATGCCCCTGTACCGCTTCCTGGGCGGCGTGAACGGCAACCGCCTGCCCGTGCCCATGATGAACATCCTGAACGGCGGTGCCCACGCCACCAACACCGTGGACACCCAGGAGTTCATGATCATGCCGGTGGGCGCTCCCTCCTTCAAGGAGGCCCTGCGCTGGTGTGCCGAGGTGTTCCATGCCCTGGCTTCCATCCTGAAGGCCAAGGGTCTGGCCACCTCTGTGGGCGATGAGGGCGGCTTTGCCCCCAACCTGTCCAGCGATGAGGAGACCATCGAGACCATTCTGGCCGCCATTGAGAAGGCCGGCTATGTGCCCGGCAAGGACTTCATGCTGGCCATGGACGCTGCTTCCTCCGAGTGGAAGAGCCCCAAGGGCAAGGGCTTCTACAAGCTGCCCAAGGCCGGCACCGAGTTCACCTCCAGCGAGCTGATCGCCCACTGGAAGAGCCTGGTGGAGAAGTACCCCATCATCTCCATCGAGGATGGTCTGGACGAAGAGGACTGGGAGGGCTGGCAGGAGATGACCCGCGAGCTGGGCGGCAAGGTCCAGCTGGTGGGCGATGACCTGTTCGTCACCAACACCGAGCGTCTGGCCAAGGGCGTCCAGCTGGGTGCCGGCAACGCCATCCTGATCAAGCTGAACCAGATCGGCTCCGTGTCCGAGACGCTGGAGGCCATCAAGATGGCCCACAAGGCCGGTTACACCGCCATCAGCTCTCACCGCTCCGGCGAGACCGAGGACACCACCATTGCCGACCTGGCCGTTGCCCTGAACACCTGCCAGATCAAGACCGGTGCCCCCAGCCGCACCGAGCGCGTGGCCAAGTACAACCAGCTGCTGCGCATCGAGGAGCAGCTGGGCGACAGCGCCGTGTACCCCGGCATGGCAGCCTTCAACGTGAAGCGCTGAGCCATTTTTCCAGAACTCACACTGCAAGCGGCGGCATCCACAGCGGGTGCCGCCGCTTTTTTACGTTGTGGGAAAAAATTCCAGCATCCTGTTTGCAATTTTTGGCACCGCCGGTTCGTATCTTCTATGAGGCGGGCGGAGGCACTCTTCTGCCCCCACCCCATGGAAAGGAGCAAACAACGCATGCTGTCTACTCTTGTCTCGCTGTATAAGCTGCTCGGCACCGGGAATTTCTTCAAAGTGCTGCTGCTTCTGCTGAAGGCATTTTTTGCCTGATCATCTTTGGAAAGGAGGTCTGTTTCATGTTCACTGCCCTGCGCGATCTGTTCTACAACCTGTTCCCCATCAACCTGCCGGGAATCTGGTGGATCCTCTCGGAGCGCTGGTTCCTGTGACCCGGCGTCCGTGATCCATTTTCAGCCTGCAAAAAAGGGAGCGTTTCCTGCACGGAAACGCTCCCTTTTTGTTTATAAGATAAGCCTTACAGCTTGCTCAGCTGCGGGCCCTGGGCGGTGTCCTTGACGGCCCAGCCCATGGCGGTCAGCTCGGCGCGGATGGCGTCGGCGGTGGCCCAGTCCTTGGCCTTCTTGGCGGCGGCGCGCTTTTCCACCAGCGCGGTCACCTCGGCGGGCACCTCGTCCTTCTTGCGGTTGTACAGCAGACCCAGCACGCCGGTGATCTCGTCAAAGGCAGCGGCAGCGGTCTCCAGTGCTTCCTTGCTGGAAGAGGCGGACAGGGTGTTGATGTCCTTCACCAGGTCAAACACGGCAGCCAGTGCGTCCGGAGTGTTCAGGTCGTCGTCCATGGCGGTGCAGAACTTCTGCTTTGCCTCGGCGGCCTTCTCCTTCAGGCTCTCGTCGGTGCCGAAATTGCCCTTGCTCAGGGTAAAGTCCAGATTCTCGCGGCAGGTGTACAAGCGCTCCAGGCTGTTCTTGCAGCTCTCGATCAGGTCCACCGTGTAGTTCAGCGGCATCCGGTAACCGGCAGTCAGCATGAAGTAGCGGATGGGCTCATAGCCGTAAACGTTGGCCACGTCCCGCACGGTAAAGAAATTGTGCAGGCTCTTGGACATCTTCTGATTGTCCACGTTGATGAAGCCGTTGTGCATCCAGTAGCGGGCAAACTCGCAGCCGTTGGCGCACTCGCTCTGGGCGATCTCGTTCTCGTGGTGGGGGAAGATCAGATCCTGACCGCCGCAGTGCAGGTCGATGGTCTTGCCCAGATGGGTGCGGCTCATGGCACTGCACTCGATGTGCCAGCCGGGGCGGCCCATGCCATAGGGGCTCTCCCAGGCAGGTTCGCCGGGCTTGGCAGCCTTCCACACGGCAAAGTCGGCGGGGTCCTCTTTCAGATCGTCGTCCATCTGGCTGCGCAGCTCCCGGTTGCCGCTCTCCAGATCGTCCAGCTTCAGGTGGCTCAGTTTGCCGTAGCTGGGATCGCTCTTCACGCGGAAGTACACGTCGCCGTTTTTGGCAACGTAGGCATGGCCGGAGTCGATCAGGTCCTTCACGATGTCCAGGATCTGCTGGATGTGCTCGGTGGCGCGGGGCTGGACCGTGGGCTTCTTGCAGTTCAGGCCCTCGGCGTCCTTGAGGTACTCGGCCTCGAAGCGCTGGGCGACCTCCTTCATGGAGGTGCCCTCTTCCTGCCCTTTCTTGATGAGCTTGTCGTCAATGTCGGTGATGTTGGAAACGTAGATCACCTTGTTGCCACGGTACTCCAGATAACGGCGCAGGGTATCGAACACGATCAGCGGGCGGGCGTTGCCGATGTGGATGTAGTTGTAAACCGTCGGGCCGCAGACGTAGATGCGGTACTCGCCCGGCACCTGCGGCACAAATTCTTCCTTCTGACGGGTCAGGGTGTTGAAAATCTGCATGGTATCTCTCCTTCTTATGGGGTTCCGGAAGCGGCAGGGCCGTTGTCAGCCCTGCTTTTTCCAGCGGCGCATCACACCCATGCCCAGCGCATAGGGGCCGGTGTGCACCGCAATGGTGCAGCCGATCTGCAGCAGGCCCACCTCACACTGTGCACCGGGGTACTTGGCACGCAGGGCGGCACGGGTCTGCATCCACAGGCGCTTGCCCTCGTCGGCGTCATAGCCATAGCCCACCGTGATGCGGTAGTCGTCAGGCGTGCCGCCGTGGGCAGCCAGATAGTTCATCAGCTGCTCCAGCGCCTTTTCAAAGCTCTTCTGCCGGCCGCGGGCCACGCCGCCGGAAAAGATCTCGCCATCCTTGAACAGGATCATGGGCTTGATGCCCAGCATGTTGGCGGCCCGTCCGGTCACCTTGCCGATGCGTCCGCCCTTGATCAGGTAGTCCAGATTGCCCACTGTGAAGAAGATCTGGTTGGTCACCTTTTCGGCTTCCAGCCAGGTCACCGTCTCATCCAGCGAGCAGCCGGCATCCCGCATGGCCACAGCGTTTTCCACCATGACGGCTTCGGTGACCGTGGCCGCCGTGCTGTCCATCACCTCAATGCGGGCATCGGGGTAGTCCTCCAGCACCAGTTCCCGGGCATTGCGGGCGCTGCCCACGCAGCCGCTCATCTTGCCGGTGAACACCAGACACAGCACATCCCGGCCTGCCGCAGCATGGGCCCGGAAGGCCGTTTCAAAGTCCTCGATGGAGGCAAGGCTAGTCTTGGGGTATGCCGCCGGGTTGTCCACCATGAACTGGTAGAAGTCCCGCACGGTGATCTCCTTGCCCTCTTTGCGGTAGTGTTCGCCATCCAGCGAAACGTAGAAGGGCACGACCTCCACGCCCAGCTGCTTTGCAGTGTCCGGCGTCAGGTCGCAGGCGCTGTCGGTAATGATATCAAACATCTGTGACGCTTCCTTTTCTGTGTTGGATTCGCGCAGGGTGTCCGGGATCAGACGTGGTGGACGTAAGCCTCACGCTCGGCACCCACGGAGATGTAGGTGATCTTGCAGCCCACGGCCTTTTCCAGGTACTCAACGTAAGCCTGCGCCTCCTTGGGCAGGTCCTCCCACTTGCGGGCTGCGGTGATGTCGCAGTGCCAGCCGGGCAGGTACTCCACCACGGGCTGTGCAGTGTCCAGTGCCTCGCCCATGGGGAAGCGGGTGGTAGTGGTGCCGTCGCTCAGCTTGTAAGCAGTGACCATGGGGATCTTGTCCATGTAGTCCAGCACATCCAGCAGGGTCAGGGCGACCTCGTCGCAGCCCTGGCAGAACACGCCGTAGCGGCTTGCCACCAGGTCGATGGGGCCCACGCGGCGGGGACGGCCGGTGGCAGCGCCATACTCGTGGCCTGCCTCACGCAGAGCGTGCTTCTCTTCCTCGGTCATGGCCAGCTCGGCGGTAAAGGGGCCGTCACCCACGCAGGAGGAGTAAGCCTTCATGACACCGATGGAGTTGTGCAGCTTGTGGCCCGGGATGCCTGCGCCGATGGGAGCATAAGCACCGATGACGTTGGAAGAAGTGGTGTAGGGATAGATGCCGAAGTCGATGTCGCGCAGAGCGCCCAGCTGTGCCTCAAACAGCACCT
>ERZ1673702.4318-NODE-4318-length-10218-cov-6.276296_pt1 | contig 10218 bp, 15 predicted proteins | sample MGYA00580232_ERZ1673702 | MGnify/ENA primary metagenome ERZ1673702 (study PRJEB41218, sample SAMN15661792) | gut metagenome | host: Homo sapiens | place: Canada: London | collected 2015-08-20/2019-03-30 | study: EMG produced TPA metagenomics assembly of... | reverse complement strand
CACAGCTGTCGGCGTTGTCGGCAGCTTTATTGCGGGGCTGTTCGGCGGGTGGGACACGTCACTGGTCACGCTGCTGCTGTTCATGGGCATAGACTATATCACAGGGCTTGCTGTGGCAGCCTGCGGCAGATCCCCGAAATCCGATACCGGCAGGCTGTCCAGCAAGATCGGCTGGCGTGGTCTGGCGAAGAAATGCGTTTCCCTGCTGCTGGTGTTGGTAGCCGTCCGGCTTGACATCGCGCTGGGCACATCGTACATCAGAGATGCGGTGTGCATTGCATTTACCGTCAACGAGCTGATCTCAATCACGGAAAACGCAGGGCTGCTGGGCGTACCGCTGCCGACAGTTATTACGAAAGCAATCGAACTGTTACAATCGAAAGGAAAAGGTGAATGAGTATGAAAGGAATCGATGTATCGAAGCATCAAGGCAATGTGAACTGGTCGCACATCAAGGCAGACGGCGTAAAGTTTGCCATTATCCGTGCGGGCTACGGCAAGCAGGCATCGCAGAAAGACACGCAGTTTGAAAACAATTACGCCGGCTGCAAGTCCAACGGTGTGCCAGTTGGCGTGTACTGGTATTCTTACGCAACCACACCGGACGAAGCAAGAAAAGAAGCTGCTGTTTGCCTGAGCGTTATCAAGGGCAAGACGTTCGAGTACCCCGTGTATTTTGACATCGAGGAGCCAAGCGTGCTTGCAAAGGGCAAGGCAGCCTGCACCGCCATTGCAAAGACATTTTTGGAAGCCGTAGAACAGGCGGGTTATTTTGCGGGAATCTACTCCAGCAAGGTACATCTGGAAAACTGCATCACAGAAGAGCTGCGGACGCGGTACGCCGTCTGGGTGGCGCACTACGGCGTGGAAAAAACCACCTACCACGGACAGTACGGCATCTGGCAGAAGTCCAGCACGGGCAAGGTCTATGGCATCTCCGGCAATGTGGACGTGAACGAATGCTATGTAGATTATCCGGCAGCTATCAAGAAAAAGGGGCTGAACGGGTTCAAGACTGTTCAGACCGCAGCAGCGAAGCCCGCACAAGCGAAAACTTGGAAGAAAGGTCAGGCGGTGCACATCGGCAGCAATGTACCGCTGTTCGCAAACGAAACTACTACCACCCCCGCCGCTACTCTGCCGGCTGGTGTGTACTACATCTACGACGGCAAGCGGTGCAAGCTGGGACGTTTCCGGATCACAACGCGTAAGGCGTACTGCGGTAAGACACCGGCAGGGAAGTACGTTACGGGATACGTGAGTGTAGATAATTTTCGGGAAGTTTGACGGCAATACAAGCGAATAATACATAGAAAACCGGCGGTACAAAACAGGAAATTTCCTGCTGTATCGCCGGTTTTTTTGTTGTATTCTTATTATCACTTTTTACAATTAAGTCCGCCAAGCTGTGAAATAATATACTTCGCCGTTCTGGCGTTGGGTGTTTTGATCCGAACGGGGTATTGCAGCTTTTTTTCATAGGTCCACATCTCAGTTCGCCTCCTTTTCCCACGGCCACGGGCCTTGATTCCATGCCCAGGGGCTGTCACCGCTGGTCTGCAAAGGCTGCAGCGGACCGTACTGCCGGACATATGCCGTTGCCGCTTTCTGCCGCATTGCCTGATAGTTTTTCCACATTCGCAGAGCCTCTGGACAGCGGGGGTGGGTGTCCAGATACAGCTGTAATTCGTACAGGACGAAATCATATTTCCGAATCATGGAGAGCAGCTTTTGTTTCTCATGCACAGGAACCACCTCCCCGATAGGGATAGTCCAGTGCCGGAAAAATGGTTCCGACAGGGAAGGCGGTGTCTGCATCATAGGGCTCCTCCCACTGCTGATAGGGGACATATGCCATGCCCGGCGGTGTCTGCTCCGGAAACGGCGTGGTGGGTTGGAATGGTTCTGCTTCCTGCATGCCGTACATCGGGGCATCAGCCGACTGGAATTCCCTCAGGAAGTTCCGCTGCATGCCTGCCATCTGCGGCATGTGATCCATAGAACTTTGCATTACAAAACTCCTTTCTGCACCGCTTTCGAGAATCCGGTGCATTCCAGTGTATGCAGATCCGCCGCATTCGGTGCAGTTATGGTATTGCCTTATAAAACCTGCACGCAGATTGCGTGCAAAGCCGTCAGGCGGGCTTTATGCAGTGTTTCCTAAATGCGGTTGCCATGGAAAATCGTTGACCTCTGGGGCGGATAGTGGTATAATGAAAATAGAAACACTTCACACAAAAGACGATCCAATGCGGGGCGTTTTGGGAAGTGCGGAGGAATCTCACCCTTATGAAAAAGAAATTGAATTCGCAAAATCACTCGGAGAGTATGACGTTGTAAAGCAACTTGAGTTCCTAAGAGAAAATGAAAGGAAAACAATTTATGATGGATAATGGACAACAGTTGATAAATAAAATGCTTGACGGGGACATTGAATCCATAAAAAAAGGCATTGCTTCTGGGTCTGTTTTGATAAAAATTGATGCCATTATATGCACTGTTAAATGGAAAGTCAATGACGAGTCAATTATTAACCAGATTCAATTATCCAAAAACGATAACCGCTATTTGAGGTCTGTTGCGTATACTATCGGAGAATTTGCCACCGCAGCTTTGCATTTATGCGGTGTTGAAAAATACTCTGGTGACAACAATTCTATTTTACGATTGATCGACAGCGGATTTCAATTCTGGGAGTAATACAAATATTTTCAAAGCATCTCACCCGAGGTGCTTTTTTCATGCCCCGACCACGGGCATAAACTGCCGGACATATGCCGTTGCCGCCGCATTCGGTGCAGTTATGGTATAAATGGCATAAAACCTGCCAAAGCTAACGAAAGAAAAATTGGCAACAGGGAGAAACCGCCGAAGCTGGCGGAGAGGTTTTGCATGGATTAGGGAAACACTGCATGCAATGTCGTTTCCAGTCAAAATCTCCAAGAATTTTCCGCATAGCATCATGAAAATTCTCCATGAAGTTTTTGTAAACCTGCCGCCTGTCCCATTGACATACTAGGTTAGTAGGTGTATAATGAAATCAAACAGAGCAAAGGAAAGTGGTAACTATGATTGTGTCCACAAAAGGGCGAAATGCCCTGAAGCTGATGATGTGTCTGGCACAGGTGGACGACCAAGCGTATACACCGCTGAAAGTCATCTCTGCCCAGCAAAATATCTCTCTCAAATATCTGGAAAACATTACCTCGATGCTCTCCAAGAAAAAGTTTGTGGAAGCGGCAAGCGGAAAGGGCGGCGGCTATCGCCTGTCCCGTCCGCCGGAGCAATACAGCGTGGGAGAAATTCTGCGGGCAGTGGAAGAATCCATCGAACCGGTAAAGTGCATTGAAAACGGAACGCCGATCTGCGAAACTGCGGATTCCTGTTCCACACTGCCGATCTGGAAAGGGCTTTCTGCACTGATCAATAACTATCTGAATTCCATTACCCTTGCCGATGCGGTAAATTATAAAGATGAAGGAGAAGATGTAACATGAGTCATAATGATCTGCTGCGTATTCAGAATTTGAAAGTATGTGCCGGAGAAAAAGAAATTCTTCACGGCATCGATCTGGACATTCACGAGAATGAAGTACACGTCCTGATGGGACCGAACGGCACCGGTAAGTCCACACTGGGTGCTGCACTCATGGGCAATCCTGCTTACACCGTCACCGGCGGCGACATCATCTATAAGGGACAGAATATCAACGAAATGCCGGATAACGAACGTGCCAAGAACGGCATTTTCCTGTCGTTCCAGAACCCCATTGAGATTCCGGGCATCACCGTCAGTGCGTTTATCCGCAGTGCACTGGAAGCCAAGACCGGCAAGCGTGTCCGTCTGTTCAGCTTCAAAAAGGAACTGGAAGAAAAAATGGCACTGCTCCAGATGGATCCGTCCTATGCAGAGCGTGACCTGAACGTGGGCTTCTCCGGCGGCGAAAAGAAAAAGACTGAGATCCTTCAGATGCTGATGCTGAATCCGGAATTTGTCATTCTGGACGAAACCGACTCCGGTCTGGACGTTGATGCTGTCCGTACCGTTTCCAAGGGCATCGAAGCATACCGCAAGCAGTCCAGGGGCAGCCTGCTGGTCATTACCCACAGCACCAAGATTCTGGAAGCACTGCCGGTAGACTATACGCACATCATGGTGAACGGTAAGATCGTCAAGACCTCCGACAGTTCCCTGATTGAAGAAGTCAACGAAAACGGCTTTGCCGCTTATGAAAATGCAGAGTAATCACACTGGATAAAGAAGACTGTACGCAGATCGTATGCAGAGCCGTCAGGCGAACTTTATGCAGCGTTTCTCAGAGCTTGTGTTCGTAGGAAATATATGCGGATTTTCGAGCAAATTTTTTTGTAGACAAGGCAAAAATTTGCAGGCATACTTTCGTATGGCAAGAATTTTTAACGCAGTATGCAACAAAATTTGCCGAAAAGACGTAGATAGACGCCTATGAACACGAGCTCTCAAGTGTTGCAGGAATACCGAAAGGGTGAAAACGCGTGAAAGAAAAACAGCAGATCGCAGATATTGACAGAAGTGTCTACGATATTAAAGATACAGAAACCGATGCCTATAAGATCGATGCCGGCTTGACACCGGCACTGGTAGAACAGATCTCCAAAGAAAAGAACGATCCGGTCTGGATGCAGCAGTTCCGTCTGCACTCCCTCCAGATCTACAACGAATTGCAGGTGCCGGACTGGGGGCCGTCTATCGACGGACTGAACATGGACAACATTGTCACCTATGTCCGCCCCAATACCAATATGAAAACCAAGTGGTCCGACGTGCCGGAGGACATCAAGAATACGTTCGAACGTCTGGGCATTCCGCAGGCAGAGCGAAAGTCCCTTGCCGGCGTGGGAGCACAGTATGACTCCGAACTGGTGTACCACAATGTGCGGCAGGAAGTTGCCGATCTGGGCGTAGTGTATACCGATCTGGAGAGTGCCATGCACGGCGAATATGCGGACATGATCCGCAAGCACTTCATGAAGCTGGTGCCGCCGACAGACCATAAGTTTGCGGCTCTGCACGGTGCAGTCTGGTCCGGCGGTTCCTTTGTGTACGTGCCGAAGGGCGTGTCCGTGGAGATTCCGCTGCAATCCTATTTCCGTCTGAATGCACCGGGAGCAGGACAGTTTGAACATACGCTGATCATCGTGGAAGAGGGAGCATACCTGCACTTTATCGAGGGCTGCTCCGCCCCGAAATACAATGTGGCAAATCTCCACGCCGGCTGTGTCGAACTGTTCGTGGGCAAGAATGCCACACTGCGGTACTCCACCATTGAAAACTGGTCGAAGAACATGTACAACCTGAATACCAAGCGTGCACTGGTCGAAGAGGGCGGCAAGGTGGAATGGGTTTCCGGTTCGTTCGGTTCTCATGTGTCCTATCTGTACCCCATGAGTATCCTCAAGGGCAAGGGGGCAAAAATGGAGTTCACCGGCATTACTTTCGCCGGAAAGGGACAGAATCTGGACACCGGTGCCAAGGTCGTTCATGCGGCTCCGGACACCAGTTCTTATATCAACACCAAGTCGATTTCCAAGGACGGCGGTATCAGCACGTTCCGCAGTTCCGTTGTGGTCAATAAGGACGCAGAGGGCTCGAAGTCCTCGGTTTCCTGCGAATCCCTGATGCTGGACGCACAGTCCCAGTCGGATACCATTCCGGCGATCGATGTCCGCACCCGCAAGGCAGACGTGGGACACGAAGCACAGATCGGCAAGATCAGCAACGAAGCAATTTTCTACCTGATGTCCAGAGGTCTGAGCGAAGAAGATGCCCGGGCATGCATCGTCAGCGGCTTTGCAGACAACGTTTCCAAGGAACTGCCGCTGGAATATGCGATCGAAATGAACAATCTGATTCGTCTGGAAATGAAAGGCAGCATTGGGTGAGGTGAGCATGATGGAAAATAATACAATTCGAGTAAATGCACTTCCGACACTGACATGGCACAGACTGCATGTCAATGCCTGCAAAACAGAACCCTATACACCGGTGAAGCCCTGCACCGTGCAGACCGTTTCCGAAAACGGTGTTGCAGCAGTTTCCGCACTGGAGCCCTGCACCGACTGTAGTGCCGTGGAAACCGGCGTGGGCAGGAATGTGGACAACCTGTTTCAGTGGGGCATGACCGTGACCGTTCCGGAAAACGGCAGCGACACCCTGCGTATGGAGATCGGCAGCGAGGACGGCGGCGACTGTGCGGCATTTGTCCATGTACAGGCAGAAGCCGGCAGCGAACTGACACTGGTGCAGATCTGGAAAGCAGACGCTTCCCATGCGGCACTGCGGACTGTGATTCGTGCAGAAGCCGGAGCAACTGTTCGGCTGGTGCAGATCCTTGCCGATGGCAGTGCAGAGTGCATCAATGATGTGGGCTGTGTCACCGGCGAAAAGGCTTCTTTCGAAGTGATCCGGCTGTATCTGGCACAGGGCAATGTGATTTCCGGTATCCGCACCGATCTGGCAGGAAACGGCAGCAGCTTCACCTGCAAATCCGGCTATCTGGTAAAGCCGTCCAAAAAGCTGGATATGAATGTCATTGCCAACCATATCGGCAGGAACACCCAGAGCGACATTCAGGCAGACGGCACCTTGTACGACGGAGCCGAAAAGGCATTCCGCGGCACCATTGACCTGAAGCGTGGCTGTGCCGGCTCGGAGGGTAAGGAAGAAGAAAACGTGCTCCTGTTGGGAGATGACGTTGTCAATAAGACCATTCCGCTGATCCTCTGCACTGAAGAAGATGTCAAGGGCAGTCACGGTGCTTCTATCGGCGAACTGGAACAGGGCATGCTGTTCTACTTTGAAGCCCGCGGCATCAACAAGAGCGAAGCGGAAAAGATCGTGGCAAAGGCTCGGTTGGAAAAGCTTTGTCAGGAAACTGCTGACGAGAAAGCAGCAGAGTATATGCACCAGAAAATCGAGGAGGTGATCTGACGTGACAGCGTGGAATCCGGAAAACGTGCGGCAGGACTTTGTGCTGCTCCAGAACACCGATCGGGTTTATTTTGACAATGCGGCGACTTCTCAGAAGCCGAAGTGTGTGATCGATGCGGTGCAGGAATTCTATGAAAAGTATAACGCCAATGTGCTCCGCGGACTGTACCCCTTGAGCGTAGAAGCCACGGAACGCTATGAAAACGCCAGAAAGACCGTGCAGCGGTTTATTCACGCTGCCTGTCCCGAGGAGATCATCTTCACCCGAAATGCCACAGAGAGCATGAATCTGGTGGCGTACAGCTACGGCATGGCAAACCTGAAAGCCGGCGACGAGATTCTGGTTTCCATTCTGGAACACCACAGCAATATTCTGCCGTGGCAGATGGTTTCCCGTGCCACCGGTGCCAAGCTGGTCTTTCTGGAATGCGAACCGGACGGTACCATTCCCAAGGAAAAAATGGACGAGGCTTTCTCGGAACACACTAGGCTGGTGGCAGTGACACAGGTTTCCAACGTGCTGGGCTGTGTCAACGATATTCCGGAACTGGTGAAGCGTGCCAGAGCCTGCGGTGCAGTAATCCTGATGGACGCGGCACAGAGTGCCCCTCATATGCCCATTGACGTGCAGAAACTGGACGTGGATTTTGTGGCATTTTCCGGTCACAAGATGCTGGCTCCCATGGGGATCGGCGTGCTGTACGGCAAGCAGGAACTGCTGGAAAAAATGCCGCCGTTCCTCACCGGCGGGGAAATGATCGAAACCGTTTCCCGCTACGATGCAGTCTATGCGGAACTGCCCCACAAATTCGAAGCCGGCACGGTCAATGCCGGCGGAGCCGTGGGACTGGCTGCGGCAATCGATTATCTGGAATCCTACGGTATGGACACTCTCCATGCTGTGGAGCAGGAACTGACAGCCTATCTGTTCTGCGGCATGAATGCCATTCCCCATGTACATGTGCTGGGGTCACAGCGGGAGGACAACCATACCGGTATCGTTTCCTTTACCGTCGATCAGGTGCACCCGCACGACATCAGCGAAGTGCTCAGCAGCGACGGCATGGATATTCGTGCCGGTCACCACTGTGCACAGCCGCTGCACGATCATCTGGGAATCCATTCCACTGCCCGTGCAAGCCTGATGTTCTATAACACCAAAGAGGAGATCGACCGGTTCTTAGAGAGCGTTTCCAATATTCGGAGAAGGATGGGCTTTGGCAATGAATAATTTTTATAACGAGATCCTGACGGAACACAACGTCCGTCCGGAATTCAAATATGATCTGGAATGTCCGACCATTCAGCTGGAGGGTGTCAACCCCAACTGCGGCGATGACATCTGGCTGAATCTGGTCATGAAGGACGGCGTGATTCAGGACGCATCTTTCAACGGGGACGGCTGTGCCATTTCGCAGGCATCTGCGGATATTATGATCGGCATGATCATCGGCAAGACCAAGGCAGAGGCACTGCATCTGTCAGACCTGTTCCTGAAAATGATCAAGGGCACGGCAACTGATGCGGAAGTGGAGGAGCTGGAAGAAGCTTCTGCACTACAGGATATTTCCCATATGCCGGCACGGGTAAAGTGTGCCGTGCTGGGCTGGCGTACCCTGCGGGAAGCCATTGAAAAGCTGGACAGCGAAGCGTAGAGCGTATGCATAGGTGCTGTCTGAGAACCTGTTTTCGTGGAATGCCACTGAAAGCAGGTTTTTCTATGGGAGGAATCATCATGCAATCCATATTGATCAAAGATACCACACGGGAAGAACGAATCCGTATTGTGAATCAGTCGCTGCAGGTCTGCGGACAGACCTGTGAATTCTGCAACGGCTGTGACAATCTGGGCGGCGGTCTGGTGGACAGCTATTTCCAGCCGTATATCGACGGAGAAAAAGAAATTTCAGAATGAAACGCCGCGTATCACCGCGGTTTGGTGAGGTAAGTACATGATAGAAGAAATCACAATACAGGAACTGGCAGCCATGGAGCCGTCTGCCTGTCAGATCATCGACATGCGGGACAGCACGGCGTTTGCTCTGGGGCATATCGACGGGGCAGTGCTGATCCCGCAAAAGGAACTGGAAGCCTCTCACGAGAATCTGCCCAAGGATAAAACACTGGTGATCTACTGCCGCAGCGGTATCCTGAGTGCTGATGTGGCGGAACAGCTGCGGGAAGAAGGCTACGCGGCAGTGAATCTGGTGGGCGGCTATGTCAAGTGGCTTCAGGAGAAGATCCGGCGGGAAACCAAAAACGAAAAGGCTGTCGAAGTGGAACAGGGACTGCGGAAAAAGTTTCATCGGGTGATCTTCAGCCGGTTTGCCAAGGCAATCAAGACCTATGACCTGATCCAGCCCAACGACCGTATTGCCGTGTGTATTTCCGGCGGCAAGGACTCGATGCTCATGGCGAAGCTGTTTCAGGAGATTCAGCGGCACGGAAAATTTCCATTTGAACTGGTCTTTCTGGTCATGGATCCCGGCTATAGTGCCGAGAACCGGCAGATCATCGAATCCAACGCCAAGCTGCTGCAAATTCCCATTACCGTGTTCGAAACCAATATTTTTGATTCGGTGTATCACGTGCAGAATAACCCCTGCTATCTCTGTGCCCGTATGCGGCGTGGACATTTGTATAACAAGGCAAAGGAACTGGGCTGTAATAAGATCGCTCTGGGACACCATTTTGACGATGTCATTGAAACGATTCTCATGAGCATGATCTACGGCGGACAGGTGGAAACCATGATGCCGAAGCTGCACAGTGCCAATTTCGAGGGCATGCAGCTGATTCGCCCCATGTACCTGATTCGGGAAGCCGACATCAAGCACTGGTGCCGGTATCACGACTTGCAGTTTATCCAGTGTGCCTGCCACTTCACGGACACCTGCACTACCTGTGATCCTGATGAACGGACGGTTTCCAAGCGTATGGTGGTGAAGCAGCTGATCGCCAAGCTGGCAGAGGAAAATCCGCAGATCGAAAAGAACATTTTCCGCAGCGTGGAGAATATCAACCTGAACAAAATCATTTCGTACCAGAAAGATCACGTGGTGCATAGCTTTCTGGACGATTATCGGAATGAGTAGACCATTTCAAAAAATGGACTCCATTCACCACAGAAAATCCCCAGACGACCGCGGCTTTCCGGCTTGCGGTCGTTTTATTTTATTGTTACCCTATGGAAGCACTGCATAAAGCCCGCCTGACGGCTTTGCACGCAATCTGCTTGCAGATTTTCC
>ERZ1673702.4313-NODE-4313-length-10232-cov-15.438047_pt1 | contig 10232 bp, 7 predicted proteins | sample MGYA00580232_ERZ1673702 | MGnify/ENA primary metagenome ERZ1673702 (study PRJEB41218, sample SAMN15661792) | gut metagenome | host: Homo sapiens | place: Canada: London | collected 2015-08-20/2019-03-30 | study: EMG produced TPA metagenomics assembly of... | reverse complement strand
CAACAACAGCTGCGTGGCTGGTCATGCCGCCGCGGACGGTCAGGATGCCCTGAGAAACCTGCATGCCGACGATATCTTCGGGGCTGGTTTCCAGACGGACCAGAACGACCTTCTTCCAAGCTTCGTCCTTGACCTTCTCTTCAGCATCTTCAGCGCTGAAGACAACGCGACCGCAGGCAGATCCCGGAGAAGCGGCCAGGCCCTTGCCGATTGCTTCAGCAGCCTTCAGGGCAGCAGCGTCAAACTGCGGGTGCAGCAGGGTATCCAGCTGCTTGGGCTCAACGCGCAGTACAGCGGTGCGCTGATCGATAACGCCCTCATCAACGAGGTCGCAGGCGATCTGCAGAGCAGCCTGTGCGGTGCGCTTGCCGTTACGGGTCTGCAGCATAAAGAGCTTGCCATCTTCGATGGTGAACTCCATGTCCTGCATATCCTTGTAGTAGTTTTCCAGGCGGGTTGCGATCTCAACGAACTGATCGTAAACCTCAGGCATTTCCTCGTGCAGCTTGCTGATCGGGGAAGGAGTACGGATGCCGGCAACGACATCTTCGCCCTGAGCATTGATCAGGTACTCGCCCATCAGCTTCTTTTCGCCGGTAGCGGGGTTACGGGTGAAAGCAACACCGGTGCCGGAACGCATGCCGGAGTTACCGAAAGCCATCTGCTGAACGTTGACAGCAGTGCCCCACTCGTAGGGGATTTCGTTCATCTTGCGGTAAACGTTGGCGCGCGGGTTATCCCAAGAACGGAAGACGGCCTTGACAGCGCCGATCAGCTGTTCTTTCGGATCCTGCGGGAACTCTTCGCCCTGCTTCTCCAGGTAGATGGCCTTGAACTCCTTGACGAGTTCCTTCAGGTCCTCAGCGTCCAGCTCGATATCCTGCTTAACGCCCTTGCGCTCCTTCATAGCGTCGATACGCTCTTCAAAGAAGCTCTTGCCCAGCTCCATGACGACGTCAGAGTACATCTGGATGAAGCGGCGGTAGCAGTCATATGCAAAACGGGGGTTAGAAGTCTTCTTTGCCAGACCTTCAACAGCCTGGTCGTTCAGGCCCAGGTTCAGGATGGTATCCATCATGCCGGGCATAGACTGACGTGCACCGGAACGAACGGAAACCAGCAGCGGGTTCTCGATATCGCCGAACTTCTTGCCAGTCTGCTCTTCCAGGATTCCCATGTACTTGAAGATGTCAGCCTTGATCTCATCGTTGATCTCACGGTTGTCAGCATAGTACTGGGTGCAGGCTTCGGTGGTGATGGTGAAGCCCTGAGGAACCGGCATGCCGGCATGGGTCATTTCTGCCAGACCAGCGCCCTTGCCGCCCAGAATGTTCTTCATGGTCGTCTGGTCGCCGCCAAATGCGTCATGGCCCTCTTTGAACAAATACAAAAACTTCTTGCTCATAGGTTACCTCCAACAAAATTACGGTTTCTTCCCGGTGTGCCGCGCACACCCGCAAAATAAGAATTTTCTCTCTTGCAAAGTCCATTATAACAGACTCAGCCCGGAATTTCCAGTACATTGTTAAATAAATGGCGAATATTTTCGCCGAAAATCTTACAAAGTTTTGGGGTCAGGCTCTTGCAATTTGACCAAAAATGCGGTAAATTATAATGGGTGAGAAGTTGGGAAATATTATTTTATTACATCCTGCAACACTTTTTTCAATTCATCCCGCCCCGGCAGGCTTCAGCCCTGTTCCGGGGCTTTTTTGTAGGGCCGTATACTCTTTTGGCCCAAAACAGAAAGGGGTATTTTTATGTCCGAAGCGAAAGCCAAATACCTTGCCGCCAAAGCGGCCTTTGAAGAAACTTTTGAAAAGCACCTGCAGAACGGTGTGGAGTTCATCAGCGACCAGGTTTTTATTGACCCCGAAGTTGAGATTGCACCCGGCGCAGTGATCCTGCCGGGCTGCATCCTGCGCGGCAAAACCGTCATCGGGGCAAACTGCGTCATCGGCCCCAATACCTTATTGGAGAACACCATTGTTGAGGCCGGTTCCACCGTGAACGCCAGCCAGTGTTATGACAGCCATCTGGGCCCCAACAACAAGATTGGCCCCTTTACCCATGTGCGCACCGGCACCGTGACGGATGAGGGCGTGCACCTGGGCGCTTATGTGGAAACCAAGAACGCCAACTTTGCCGAGGGCAACACTGTCAGCCACCTGACTTACATTGGCGATGCCGATGTGGGCAAGTACTGCAACTTTGGCTGCGGCACCGTAACCTGCAACTATGACGGCGAGGGCAAATACCGCACCACCATCGGCGATTATGCGTTCATCGGCTGCAACACCAACCTGGTGGCGCCGGTCAAGGTGGGCAGCCGCGCCTTTACCGCTGCCGGTTCCACCATCGGCCACGATGTGCCGGACGGTGCCCTGGGCATTGAGCGCGCCAAGCAGGCCGAAGTTGCCGCCTGGGGCGCCAAGAAGCTGGAAAAATACGTTGCCAAAAAACAGAAGCTGGAAGCCGAAAAGAAAAACGGCTGATGCCCCCTGACCTGCTGCAAGGAGGATTGCTGCCATGGCCATTTTGGAACGCACCCTGACCGGGGATTTTACCACCATCCTGACCGAGCTGGACGCTGTTGTAAAACAAAGTGTTTCGGCCACGCTGGAAGGTTCCAGTGATTTCAACTTCAGCACCGGCCGCTGTGCCGTGCGGGTATACGAACGCTACAGTGCCATTGGCAATGGCCGTGTTACCATGAGCCTGACCCTGCTGGAAGCTGACGGGCAGATCCGGCTTTCCGCCATCACATCCGGCGGCAGCCAGGCTGTGTTTTTCAAGGTCAACACCTTAGGTGCAGAATCCTTCCTGGATACCATCCGGGACACAGTGGAACGCTTTGCCCCTGGTGCACACTAAAATCACAAAATTACTATAAGGATTTTTACTATGGGACTATTTGGAGGTGGTTCCGGGGCAGACTGGCTGATTGCCGGTCTGGGCAACCCGGAGCCGAAATATGACGGCACCCGCCACAACACCGGTTTTGCCGCGCTGGATGCGTTGGCCGAAGCCTGGGGGTGCGAGATCAACAAAAGCAAATGGCAGGGCCTTTACGGCATTGCCCAGGTGGACGGCCGCAAAGTGATGCTGCTAAAGCCGCTGACCTACATGAACCTGAGCGGCCAGAGCATCGCCCCCGCCGCGGCATTTTACAAGATCCCGCGCAACCACATTATTGTGTTGTGCGATGACATTGCACAGGAGCCGGGGCACATCCGCATCCGGCCTTCCGGTTCTGCTGGCGGGCACAACGGGCTAAAGAGCATTATCGCTTCCACCGGCGGCGAGGATTTTTACCGCATCCGCATTGGCGTTGGCGCCAAGCCGCGCCCGGATTATGATCTGGCTGACTGGGTGCTGGGCAAGTTCCCGCCCGATGACGCCAAGCTTGTGACCGGCCGCCACACCGACGTGGAAGCCGCCTGCCGCCTGTTGATGGCCGGCAAGCTGGGCGAAGCGCAGAATAAATTCAACCACTGAGCGCGGATAGGCGTTCCGTAGGGGCGCACAGTGTGCGCCCATTCCTGTTTTCTGTGTAAGATGCCCGCAAAGGAAGCGTTCTCACTTCAAATTTGCAATCCATCATTACACGGGATGTGGTTTAATGGAACACCTGCAGGGGTGTGCGCACTGTGGAAAACTTTGCCGATGGTGATAAACGCTGCAAATGATTTGTAGGGGACGATGCTCGTCATCGTCCCGCATAACGGGTTTTGCCACATATTCCACCCTGCATACGGCCAACGTCCGCGGGCGAACAATGTTCGTCCTCACATTCTCTACAAGATAAGAGCACAGCTTTTCCAATCATACAAATGCCAAAGCGGGCGGCCCATCTGGGCCGCCCGCCATTTGTCGTTCCATGCAACGCTTCTCTCAAAATTCACTTTGCCGTTTTGCTGCAAATATAGTACAATGGTTACGCAAAGCGCTGCTCATACCGGCGCACAAAAAGCGTATACAGCGCATAGCACACCATCAGGCAGACGGCATATACCCCGGCGAAGCACAGCCACGCGGCTGCGCCGCCCATCGCGGTGTTGGGCAGCAGCTCCAGCACCAGCGGGTGGGCCAGGTACAGCCAAAAGCTGCCCGCCCCCACAAATTCCACGGCCTGGGCGAACTTCTGATTTTCCGCCAGGCCAACGCCCTGCGGGTTCTGCACGGCCAATAGAACAAGCACCGTAAACACGCACTCGAATCCCGCACGCTGGAAGTTGGTGAGCACTGCCAGCAGAATGCAGAATGCCCCGTATAAAAACTGCTTGTTCTCCCGCACTGCCGCAAACGCCGCCATGCCAAAGATAAAGCAGTACAGCGTCATGACCGGCGTTTTTGCGCTGAACTCGCTGATGTTGGCTTCTGCCGGGAAAGCCGCCAGACTGCTTTCAATTAAGCCGCCGATCCTGCCCTTCACCGCAAGGCAGACCACCAGCAACGCCAGCGCACCCCAAAAGCGTTTGCACAGCCGGTACAGCCACGGGGCCAGCAGATAAAAGAACGCAAAGGCGCTCATCGTCCACAGCACGTTGCGGTTGTTCCACAGCATCCAGTTATCACTGGGCAGCCACATCTGCAAAAATACAAAGTACCGCAGGTATCCCGGCCCGCACGGCCCGCCGGGGCCAAACAGCTGGGCTGCACTGGCGCCCGCCGCCAGATAACGTACCGCATCGAACAGCCAGCGCAGCACCAGCACCAGCCAGTACAGCGGCAGGATCCGCCGGATGCGGCGCTGGTAATACGGCAGCGGCTCCGGGTGGCGGCTCAGGCTGGCCGCGGCCAGGTACCCGCTGAGCACAAAAAACAGTTGCACCCCCTGCGCGCCAACCGCGGCGGCATCCCCCAGGCCAACTTTCTGCCCGGTATGCACGCCCAGCACCATCAGCGCCGCCAGAATACGCAGCTCATCCAGCGCTACATTTTTATGTTTTGTCATTTTTCTATATTCTGCTCCTTATTGCAGCATTATTTGATTTCTTTATTCTGCCGAACTTTTTCGATTCCTTCTTTTCAAAGAAGGAGCAAAAACTCTCGTATTACTCGTATCCTCAAAATTATACATCACCCGCCCTATCATGCGCAAGCGCAGGAGGCACCATGTTTGACGCATTGTTTACCACCACAACCGAATACAAAAAACTGAGCCACGCGCTTTCCGGCAAAGGTGCATGCGCCCTGTTTGGGCTGCCCGCATCCGGCCGCGCACAGGTGTATGCCGCGCTGTGCCGCCAGTTGGATAAGCCGCTATGCATCGTGACCCCCGGCGAGGCCGAAGCCACCCGCTTTGCTGCTGACCTGAACACGCTGGGCATTCCCGCCGCCGTGTTCCCGGCGCGGGACTATGTGCTGCGCCCCATTGAGGGCACCGCCCGCGAATACGAGTACCGCCGCCTGGCTGTGCTGGGCGAGCTGGTAGGCGGGCGGCTGCGCGCCGTGGCTGTGCCCGCGGAAGCATTAACCCAGTTCACCACCCCAAAAGAGGATTTCTGCGCCAACACCCGCACCCTCCATGCGGGGGATACTCTGCTGCGGGATGACCTGCTGGCCGCTTTGTTTGGTGCCGGCTACACCCGCCGGGCCCAGGTGGATGGCCCCGGCCAGTTCTCTGTGCGCGGCGATATTGTGGATATTTTTGCTCCCGACCAGAAAATGCCGGTTCGTATGGAATTTTGGGGTGATGAGATCGATACCCTGCACACCTTTGACCTGACCACCCAGCGCCGCGAGGATGCCATTGATAAGTTTTACCTGAGCCCCGCGCGGGAAGTTCTGTTCGGCAAGCCTGCCGATGCCGCCGAGCAGCTTCGGGCCTTTTTGGCCAAGCAGCGCGGCAAAAAGAAAACCGCCATGGCAGACTGTATGGCCGCCGATCTGGACCTGCTGGATGGCGGTGCCGTGCCGGTCAACATGGACAAATACCTGGCCGTGCGCTACCCCCATCCCGCCACCGTGCTGGATTATTTTGACGACCCGATCCTTGTGGCCGAAGAGCCTGCTTCCATCCGGGAAGCCGACCGCGCGACCGCCTACCGCCGGGGCGAGGAACTGAAATCCCTGATCCTGGACGGCGTCCTCTGCGCTGGGCTGGATAACCTGTACGCGGACCCAAGCTACCTGTGGTCCAAAACCGGACACTACCGCACCATCTGTGCCGAGAACTTTGCCCGCAGCATGCCGGATCAGCCGCTGAAAGATATCATCAACGCCCCGGCTCACACCCTGCCTGCCTGGAATGGCGAAGTCGCCGGGCTGCTGGAGAATTTGAAACCGCTGTGCGATGCCGGTTATACCGTTACCCTGCTGGCCGGCACCGACCGTGCCGCAGCCGGTCTGGCACGCGACCTGCGCGATAAAGGCATTCTGGTTACCACCGATGCTGCAGCAGCCCCCGCTGCCGGGCTGGTGCAGGTTCTGGCGGGGCACCTTTCCGCTGGGTGCGAATTTCCGTTTGCCAAGTATGCTTTGCTGACAGGCCGTGCCTTTGGCGAAACCAGCTCCCAGAAGAAAAAGCGCAAAAAGGCCAAAGATGCCCTGAACAGCCTGACCGAGATCACGCCGGGCGATCTGGTGGTGCACCAGAACCACGGCATTGGCCGGTATGCGGGCATCCAGCGAATGGCGGTTCAGGGCGTTACCAAAGACTACCTGCGCATTGAGTACGATAAAAAAGATGTGCTGTATGTTCCCGTCACCCAGCTGGACCTGCTTTCCCGCTACACCGCGCCGGGGGATTCGGAGAATGTCAAGCTCAGCCGCCTGGGCGGGGCCGAGTGGACCAAGACTCGCAAGAAGGTGCGCGCTGCTACCGAGCAGATGGCCAAGGAACTGATTGAGCTGTACGCCCGCCGCAAAAGGGCGCACGGTCATGCCTTCCCACCAGATGATACCTGGCAGGGAGATTTTGAGCAGCGCTTTGCCTATGATGAAACGCCGGACCAGCTTTCCAGCGCGGCGGAGATCAAACATGATATGGAGCAGCCCTGGCCGATGGACCGCCTGCTGTGCGGCGATGTCGGCGTGGGCAAGACTGAGGTTGCCCTGCGCGCCGCGTTCAAATGCGTGATGGGCGGCAAGCAGTGCGCCATCCTGGCTCCCACCACCATTCTGGCGTGGCAGCATTTCAACACGGCCATCGCCCGCATGGAGGCCTTTCCCATCCGCATCGGGCTGCTCAGCCGTTACCGCAGCGCCAAAGAGCAGAAAGAGACCATCCGCGGCCTGAAAGACGGCACAGTGGACATTGTGGTGGGCACCCACCGCCTGCTTTCGGACGATGTAAAGTTCAAAGACCTGGGCCTTGTCATCATTGACGAGGAGCAGCGCTTTGGCGTAAAACACAAGGAAAAGCTGAAAGAGAACTTTATCGGGGTGGACATGCTGACCCTTTCGGCCACGCCGATCCCCCGCACGCTGAACATGGCACTGTCCGGCATCCGGGACATGAGCACCATTGAACAGCCGCCCTTTGAGCGCCAGCCCATTGAGACCTATGTGCTGGAATATGACGATGCCATTATTGCCGAAGGCATCCGGCGTGAGCTGGCCCGCGGCGGGCAGGTGTATTACCTGTACAACCGGGTCGAAACCATTGAGCAGTGCGCCGCCAAGGTGCAAAAGCTGGTGCCGGGTGCGCGGGTCGGCATCGCCCACGGCAAAATGACGGAGGAGCAGATTTCCTCGGTTTGGCAGCAGCTGTTGGACAACGAGATCGACGTGCTGGTCTGTACCACCCTGATTGAAACCGGCGTGGATGTGCGCAACTGCAACACCCTGATTATTGAGAATGCGGACCGCATGGGGCTTTCACAGCTGTACCAGATTCGCGGCCGTGTGGGGCGCTCCAACCGCAAGGCATATGCCTATTTCACCTTCCAGCGCGACAAAGTGTTGACGGAAATTGCCTCCAAGCGGCTTTCAGCCATCCGGGAGTTTACCTCTTTTGGTTCCGGGTTCCGCATTGCGATGCGCGATTTACAGATCCGCGGCGCGGGCAACCTGCTTGGACACAGCCAGCACGGCCACATGGAAGCGGTTGGTTACGAGCTGTATGTAAAAATGCTGAACCAGGCCATTGCAGCCGCCCGCGGCGAGCCTGCTGCGCCGGACAAGAGTGATTGCCTTGTTGACATTACGGTGGACGCCTATCTGCCGGAAAGCTACATTCCCGATGCCGCCGGGCGGATCGAAGCCTACAAGAAGATTGCGGCCATCACCACCCGTGACGATGCCACGGATGTACTGGATGAGTTGATTGACCGTTACGGCGACCCGCCGCGCAGTGTGCAGGGGTTGGTGGACATCAGCCTGGTGCGCGTGACAGCCGCCCGCGCAGGCATTGTGGAGATCGTGCAGCGCAACGACAATCTGATTTTGTACACCGATGTTGTGACCCCGGCGCAGATGGGGGCCATGATGGATGCCATGCCGCACCGCGTGATCTACAACGCCGTAGGCCGCCCCTACATCAGCCTGCATGTCCTGCGCGGCGAGGACCCTCTCACCATCCTGCGCGATGCCGTTGCCCTGCTGCCGGGTGCGTGAGTGTTTTACGGGAGTTTTTGTTCCTTCTTTGAAAAGAAAGAACCGAAGAAACTTTAAATATATAATTATAATATAAAAAATAAAAACAACAGGCAGCGGCCCTATTTTGTGGGCTGCTGCCTGTTGTCATGTGTTGCTTTCTATGTATTTTTGCTCTGTAAGGAACGGTCTTGACCGTTCCGAAACCCATGGACAATATTCCAACAAAAGGGAAATAAGGAAAACACCCGGAACGGTCAAGACCGTTCCCTACAAAGCGTTTTAAATCGCGTTACAAACCTGTAAACTCTCGGTAGGGCGGGGTCACCCGACCCCGCCGGGGCCTAATCTGATTTTTCATTAAGAATGTATAACGAACCAACAAATTTGTTGTAGGGGCGGCGTCCCCGACGCCCCGGACGGGCATAAATCTTATTGTACGGATCGTGCGGCAAGGAAGCGAACAACAGATCTCTTCAAGCACTTCCGCCCCTTTTCAAATTTCTAATTTTATCATTTCCGGTCTGGGGCCAATCACACCCCCACCACGCTCCAATGCTTATCCACATGGTTCAGCACTTCGCAGCCGGTTTCGGTCACGATGACAAGGTCCTCCACGCGCACGCCAAACTTGCCCGGCAGGTATACGCCCGGCTCAATGGAGAAGATCATGCCCGGCTTTACGGTATCGGTGTTGGCGGCGCTCACATCGCCCTTTTCGTGATCGGTCTGACCGATAAAGTGGCCCAGGCGGTGGTTGAAGTACTCGCCATAGCCCGCTTTGGTGATCAGGTCACGGGCGGCGGCGTCAATATCGCACAGGCGCACGCCGGGGTGGATCATCGCCTCGGCGGCTTCGTTGGCCTGGCGCACCAGGTCATGGATGGCAGCATATTCCGGCTTCGGCTCCCCGCAGAAGAATGTGCGGGTCATATCGGAGCAGTAACGGTTCTTGCAGCAGCCCATATCGATCAGCACACACTCGCCTTTTTCCAGCACAGTATCGTCCGGCTCGTGGTGGGGGTCAGCGGCGTTTGCACCAAAGGATACGATGGTGGTAAATGCCGCACTCTCGCAGCCGGCTTTCTTGTACTCGTTGTCAATGTACTCGGCAACCTGCTTTTCGGTCATGCCGGGCTTGACGTAGTCGCGCGCTTTCAGGATGGTTTCATCGTTGATGCGGGATGCTTCCTTCATCAGCATCTGTTCTTCGGCATCCTTCACGGCGCGGCAGGCATCCACGCAGTCGGAAGCCAGCACTACCGGCATACCGGGGCACAGCTCCATCAAAGGGATCAGGAACTTGGCAGGCCATTCCTTGTCGATGCCCAGAGTCTTGGTCTTGTCCACCACTTCGGCGATCTGCTCCACCGGCTTGTCCGAGTCCGTGTGCCACACTTCGCGGCAGGGGGCCTGCGGCACAAAGAACAGCTTGTTCAAAAAGATGACCGGCTCGCCCTGCACCGGCAGGTACAGCGCCATCAGGCGCTCATACGGCTCCACACTGGCACCAGTCAGGTACCAGATGCTTTTGGAGTCGCTGATGATCATTTGGGTCAGGCCGTGTGCCTGCATTTCGGCGCGCACGCGCGCTACACGCTGTTCGTTCATATTATAATCCTCACCTTTCAGGTAAATTTAAGGCAACACCGCACAATTCCCGCCTTACGGCTTAAGCACCGCTCCGGCGG
>ERZ1673702.4303-NODE-4303-length-10251-cov-10.770302_pt1 | contig 10251 bp, 9 predicted proteins | sample MGYA00580232_ERZ1673702 | MGnify/ENA primary metagenome ERZ1673702 (study PRJEB41218, sample SAMN15661792) | gut metagenome | host: Homo sapiens | place: Canada: London | collected 2015-08-20/2019-03-30 | study: EMG produced TPA metagenomics assembly of... | reverse complement strand
TATTAAAAGAAAGGAAATATGTGATAATTAACTTCCTAATTATCATACAAGAAGAGCTATGGAATTTAACGAAAATGTAATTTATGAGCCAGACTGTTTTGCAATCCGGCGGATGCCGGCACATTCAGACCATGGATATTATGCAACCGGAAAAGAGGCAGACGGTGTGGAAAGCAGTTTTCTCACCAGCCTCAATGGCAGATGGAAATTTGCATATGCCAATAACTTAGCAGAAGTCATAGAGGGCTTTTATCGTAAGGATTATGACAGCAGCAACTGGGATGAGATTATGGTGCCTTCTTCCATACAGCTTTTTGGCTATGACAAATTGCAGTATGTGAATTCCCAGTATCCATGGGATGGAAAAGAAGCTGTCTGTGGCAAAGAGATTCCAAAGAAATATAATCCGGTTGCAATGTATGTGCATTCTTTTTCAGTGACCGGAGAAATGTTAAAGGACCGGTTATCCCTCCGGTTTGATGGGGTGGAAAGTGCTATGGCACTCTGGGTAAATGGCAGATTTGCAGGCTATAGCGAAGACTCTTTTACACCGGCAGAATTTGATATCACAGAATTGGTCTGCGAGGGAGAAAATAAGCTGGCGGCAGAAGTCTTTCATTTCTGCACCGGAAGTATTTTAGAGAGTCAGGATTTCTTCCGGATGTCTGGAATCTTCCGTGATGTGACACTGCGTCGTATGCCGGCACATCATATCTATGATTTGAAGGTAAGTCAGCAGTTTCAGGATAATCTGACAGAAGCAGTTTTGAAATTGCAGTGGAAGGGTGTACCGGAACAGGAAGACCAGCCGGCACAGGAAAACTGGCAGGAGAAAGAGCTGGTAGGAGCAGGTGCAGATACCTGCTGCAAGCTGCATATTTTCTTATACGATGATAAAAAGGAATGTGTTGTAAAGACAGAGACAGCTTACACAGAAGCTGAAATAGAGTTAAAAATAAAAGCACCAAAGCTTTGGAGTGCGGAGGAGCCGAATCTTTATACCTTATATATAGAAGTAACAGACTCCGATGATACCGTAACAGAAGTAATAAAACAGCGCATTGGATTCCGGCATTTTGCTATGGAAAATGGCATTATGTGCCTGAATGGAAAACGTATTGTATTTCACGGTGTAAACCGTCACGAATTAAGCTGCGACCATGGAAGAAGCGTTACAAAAAAAGAAATTCTCCATGACCTTCTTATCATGAAGCAGAATAATATCAATGCAGTGCGGACTTCACATTATCCAAATCAGAGTTATTTCTATGAACTTTGCGATGAATTGGGGTTATATGTGATAGACGAGGCGAACCTTGAGTCCCATGCGGATTGTTTCCTTGCAACAGTAGGAAAGGCACCGATGAGTGAGACGATACCGGGCAGCAAAGCAGAGTGGAGAGAAAACGTCTTAGACCGCGCTAACTCCATGTATCAGCGGGACAAGAACCATGCCTGCATTCTGCTTTGGTCCTGCGGAAATGAGTCCTGTGGCGGAAGCAATTTATATGAAATGTCAGAGTTCTTCCGGAAAAATGATTCCGAACGCCTGGTACATTATGAGGGTATTACCTTTGATGATACTTATCCGGATACTTCTGATGTGAAGAGCTTTATGTATGCACCGGCAGAAAAACTGCGGAAATATTTAAGCGAGGGTGAAGCCTCTACCAATGAAAAAACAAAACCGGTAATCAGTTGTGAATATATGCATTCCATGGGAAATTCTACTGGTGGAATGGATGAATATATCCGGCTTACAGAAGAAGAACCACGTTATCAGGGTGGATTTATCTGGGATTTTATTGACCAGAGCTTTTATCTTGCCAATGAAAAGGGCGAGAGATATTTAGCCTACGGTGGAGATTTCGGAGACCGTCCGAATGATGGAACCTTCTGTGGAAACGGACTTCTCTATGCTGACCGCAAGGTGACTCCAAAGATGCAGGAGGTAAAATTCCAGTATCAGAGTGTAAAGCTTTTGCCGGAGGAAACAAAGGTTATTGTTAAAAACGAAAATTTATTTATTTCTTTGAAAAATTATGTATTAAAAGTTGTCGTTGCAACAAAAGACGGTGTATGTGCAGAGAACACTTATGAGCTTCATACAGCACCACAGGAAGAAGAGGCGATAGATATCAGCAGCCTTTCCAAGGGGCTTAAGATAGCCGGAGAATTTACGGTGACCGCCTCCTTACTTACCAAAGAAGATACTGCGTGGGCGAAAGCCGGATATGAGCTTGCCTTTGGTCAGTATGCAGGAAAAAAGGAAGCTCCGGAAGAAGTAATCAGAGAAGCAGAAGATTTTGAGCTGGTTGATGGACTTATGAATATCGGTGTGAGAGCAGGTAATATAAAAATGCTTTTTGCAAAGGAAGGTGGCGGACTGACCTCTTATCAGGTAGAAGAGAAAGAATTTATCGTATCCGTTCCAAGGCCGAATTTCTGGCGGGCACCGACAGACAATGACAAAGGAAGTGGAATGCCGCTGCGTTGCGGATGCTGGAAGACAGCCAGCATGTATGCAAAAGCAATGCCGGCAGAGCTGAAAGAAACAAAGGATGGTGCAGAAATTTCTTATGTATACCGTCTCTTTGATGTGGCAGAGAACATCCCGGGAAATGAGTGCAGGGTGACTTATGGTATCAGAAAAGACGGAGCACTCACCATCCATATGGAATATGAAGCCGATGAGAAGATCAAGACCCATGAAATGCCGGAATTTGGTATGCTGCTTCGAATCCCGGAGCAATATGATAAAGTAACTTACTATGGATACGGTCCGGAAGAAAATTACTGGGACCGCCGTCAGGGCAGCAGACTTGGAAAATTTCATTTTTCCGTAAAGGAAAATCTGTCAGAATATCTGGCTCCGCAGGAAAGTGGCGGACGCAGTGGTGTCAGAGAAGCAGTAATCGAAGATGAGAATGGTTATGGACTCCGGATTAGTGCAGAAGAAATGGATTTATCGGCGTTGCCTTATACACCGCATGAGCTGGAAAATGCCAGACATCTTTACGAGCTGCCGGATAGTGAATATACGATTCTCCGTCCGTCTCTCCATCAGATGGGAGTTGGCGGCGACGATAGCTGGCTTTCCAAACCACATCCGCAGTACCGGATGGAACAGCCGGGAAAATATGAATTTACATTTACGTTAAAAGGAGGGAAGAAGCTTGAAACTGACAAATAAAATTATGCTGATCACTTATGCAGACAGCCTTGGAAAAAATCTTTCTGAATTAAAAGAAATGTTAGAAACTTATTTTCATAAGGCGGTAGGTGGCGTACACATTCTTCCGTTCTTTCCGTCCTCGGCAGACAGGGGATTTGCACCGATGCGTTATGACATGGTAGACGAGCAGTTTGGAACCTATGAAGATGTACGCAAAATCGGAGAAGAATACTATCTGATGTTTGATTTTATGGTCAACCACATTTCCAGACAGTCTCCGTATTTTAAAGATTTCTTAGAGAAAAAGGATGCATCGGAATATAAGGATTTCTTCATCCGATACAAGGATTTCTGGGAAAACGGAGAACCGACAGAAGAACAAGTAGATTTGATTTATAAAAGGAAACCAAGAGCACCTTATATTGATGCAGATTTTGCTGATGGAAGCAGCGAGAAGGTCTGGTGCACCTTTGGAGAAGAGCAGATTGATTTAAATGTGGAATCTAAAGCTGTTCAGAAATTTATGGAAGATACACTGGAACTGATGTGCAGTAAAAATGCTTCCATTATCCGGCTGGATGCATTTGCTTATGCCGTAAAGAAAGCGAATACAAGCTGTTTCTTTGTGGAACCGGAAATCTGGAATCTCCTGCATCGAATTGAAGCAATCGTAAAGAAACATGATGTGATAATTCTGCCGGAAATTCATGAACATTACAGTATTCAGATGAAAATTGCCAATCAGAATTTCTGGATTTACGATTTTGCACTTCCGGTGTTGGTATTGAATGCCCTTTACTTTGGAAAGGGAACTTATCTTAAGAAATGGCTGGAAATGAGTCCGAAGCATCAGTTTACCACGTTAGATACCCATGATGGAATCGGAATTGTGGATGTGAAAGATCTGATGCCGGATGAAGAAATTGACCGAACAAAGGAAATGATGTTTTCCGAAGGAGCGAATGTCAAGAAAATCTACAATACGGCAGCCTACAATAACCTTGATATTTATCAGGTGAATACGACTTACTATTCTGCACTTGGAAATCAGGATGATGCTTATCTTCTTGCCCGTGCAATCCAGTTCTTTGCACCGGGAATTCCGCAGGTCTATTATGTAGGCATGCTGGCAGGATGCAATGACCTGGAGCTTCTGGAAGCAACGAAAGAAGGCAGAAATATTAACCGCCACTATTATTCGAAGGAAGAGATTGCAAAAGAAGTAGAGCGTCCGGTGGTAAAGAAACTTTTGGAATTAATGGAATTCCGCAACAGCCATCCGGCATTTGATGTGGAAGGTGATATTGCGGTAGAACTTCCGGAAGAGGGACTGCTTGAGATTCGAAGAAGCAGCGGAGCAGACTATGCAGTATTAAAGGCAGACCTTGTGAAGAAAACATTTACCATTGAACATAGTTAGAAAATGGTGAAAAGAGGAAGGCAGATCAGATGGAGAAAAAACTGTATGCAATCGGAGAAGCACTGATTGATTTTATTCCACAGGAAAGTGGCAGACCTATGAAAGATGTCTTGGGATTCTGCCCGAAAGTAGGTGGTGCACCGGCGAATGTCTGCGGTGCATTTACCAGACTTGGTGGTAAATCTGAGATGATAACGCAGCTTGGAGATGATCCTTTTGGCAATAAAATTGAAGAAGCATTGGAAGAAAACGGAATTGGAACCAGTCATGTACTTCGTACAAAAGAGGCAAATACCTCTCTTGCCTTTGTGGCTTTAAAGGAAGATGGAAACCGGGAATTTTCTTTTTACCGAAAACCGGGAGCCGACATGCTTTTTTCAAAAGAAAAAGTAGAAGCGGATTGGTTTAAGAATGCCTATGCATTGCATTTCTGCTCCGTTTCACTGGGAGATTTTCCAATGAAGAAAGCACATAAAAAGGCAATAGAAGCTGCAACAGAGGCTGGTGCAATTATAAGCTTTGATCCAAATCTCAGGTTTGCACTCTGGGAAAATCTGGAAGATTTAAAGAAAGCAGTGCTGGAATTCCTCCCATTGGCACATGTATTAAAGCTTTCGGATGAGGAACTTTATTTCCTGACCGGAGAGGATTCGATTGAGGCAGCAAAAGAAAAGCTTTTCGTGGGAAATGTTCATCTTCTCATTTATACCAGGGGAGCAGATGGAGCAGAGTGCTATACGAAAAAAGCAAACGCACAAAGCAAGGGAAAGAAGGTAAAGGCGGTAGATACCACCGGAGCCGGGGATGCATTTATCGGCTCCTTCCTGTATCAACTCTATGCAGATGGTGTGACGGAAGCAGATTTGCCGGAACTGACTTCGGATAAGATGGCAGTATACCTTGATTTTTCTAACCGGTATTGTGCGAAGAGTGTGCAGAAAGCCGGAGCTATTGCCTCGTATCCAACCATGGTTGAAATGGAAGAATAGAATTAAGAAAACGTAATATTGTGCCCGGCGTTGGGAAAAATCAGTGCGGCGGCGCAATCAAAAAGAAATGCCAGTATCAGCAGCGTAAGAAAAATGCGTTGCAGGGGTACTGGCATTTTTTTCCATAAATGGGAGGCAATCCGCGCAAACACACAGACCCAGAGCACACCGGCAATGCCAAATCCCAATGCAGAATAAAGACAGATATAACCGCCAAGTTGCAGTGGATAATCGTGATAATCCCAGTAACGCAGGTGGAAAACTTGGGCGAGGAACCATCCGATAAAAAGTTCTACGAAAGAGCCGAGAAGCACTGCAAGAAAAAAGACTTTGACCGGATGCTTATGAAAGCGTCTTAAAATAAGCAGCATCAGGACAGCCCCTACACCATAGACCGGAAGCCATGGACCATAGAGAAAGCCACGGTTACAGAAAACCCCATCCTGTACATAAAAAAGCAGCACTTCCCACAGGTATCCAAGGAATGCGCCCAGAAAGAAAAAGAAAATATATTGTGTGATGGATTTAATCAGATAATCTTTACGCATACAGGGAGTATTTCCATATAATAAAGAATTATGTGCTGCCCCAAATAACAACTCAGAATATCTTGCGAAAACAAAATAGGGCTTGTCTTTCCAGGGTGGCTCAACTATAATAAAATTTAGACGCTGGGCGAGTCTCAGCAAAAATTAGGAGGAAAAACGTCCATGGATAAGGAAAAAGTTATTGTCATTGATTTTGGCGGACAGTACAACCAGCTGGTTGCAAGACGTGTCCGTGAATGCAATGTATATTGTGAAATATATTCTTACCGCACGGATATCGAGACAATCAAAGCGATGAACCCGAAGGGAATTATCCTGACCGGAGGTCCAAATAGTTGTTATGAGGCAGATTCACCAACTTACAGCAAAGAGCTTTTTGAACTTGGTATCCCGGTTCTGGGACTTTGTTACGGCGCACAGCTCATGATGCATGTGTTGGGCGGCAAGGTAGAAAAAGCACCGGTTCGCGAATATGGTAAGACAGAAGTAATGGTAGATAAGAATTCACCATTATTCCAGAATGTAGAAGAAAAGACCATTTGCTGGATGAGCCATTTTGATTATATTTCAAAGACAGCACCTGGTTTTGAAATCGTAGCACATACTGCAGACTGCCCGGTGGCAGCCGCAGAAAACCGTGAAAAAAATCTCTATGCCATCCAGTTCCACCCGGAGGTACTCCATACCAAAGAGGGAACCAAGATGCTCCACAACTTCGTACGTGGTGTCTGTGGCTGTGCCGGAACATGGAGAATGGATTCCTTTGTGGAAAATACCATCAAGGAAATCCGTGAAAAAGTCGGCAACGGAAGAGTGCTTCTGGCATTGTCCGGCGGAGTGGATTCTTCTGTGGCAGCAGGTCTTTTATCCAGAGCAATCGGAAAGCAGCTTACCTGCGTATTTGTTGACCATGGCCTTCTTCGTAAAGACGAGGGAGATGAAGTGGAAAATGTATTTGGACCGAACGGTCAGTTTGACTTAAACTTCATCCGTGTAAATGCCCAGGAGCGTTACTATAACAAGCTTGCCGGAGTAACAGAGCCGGAAGCAAAACGTAAAATTATCGGTGAAGAATTTATCCGTGTCTTTGAAGAAGAAGCAAAGAAAATCGGAGCCGTTGATTTCCTGGCACAGGGAACCATTTATCCAGATGTGGTAGAAAGTGGTCTTGGTGGAGAATCCGCTGTCATCAAATCCCACCATAACGTAGGTGGTCTTCCGGAATATGTTGATTTCAAGGAAATCATCGAGCCATTGCGTAACCTCTTCAAAGATGAGGTTCGTAAAGCCGGTCTTGAGCTTGGAATTCCGGAGCATCTGGTATTCCGTCAGCCATTCCCGGGTCCGGGTCTTGGTATCCGAATCATCGGTGAAGTCAATGCTGAGAAAGTCCGCATCGTACAGGATGCCGATGCCATCTACCGGGAAGAAGTGGACAAGGCAGTAGCTGCTTACAAGAAAGAAAACGGCAAAGCTCCATCCTGGATGCCGAACCAGTATTTCGCAGCCCTGACCAATATGCGTTCCGTTGGAGTAATGGGCGACGAGAGAACCTACGACTACGCAGTTGCACTGCGCGCCGTAAATACCGTCGATTTCATGACCGCCGAAAGCGCAGAGATTCCATTTGCAGTACTGCAAACAGTAATGAGCCGAATCATCAACGAGGTACGCGGGGTAAACCGTGTATTCTATGATTTGACGAGTAAGCCACCTGGAACGATTGAGTTTGAATAACGGACAGAAATGCCGAAAGCCTGTATTTATGCGGGTTTTCGGCATTTGTTTTATCGAATGGCTCTAGTTTGGCTCTATTTGTGGGGAGAGTAATTGATGCAAATGTAATTATTCAGAAGAATGAAAAGGAAAAAATGATATGAAGAAATGCAAACTTCTTTTATTTGATTTAGACGGAACTTTATTACAGAGTGACAAAACAATATCAACCAGAACATTATCAGCTCTAAAAAAATGCAGGGGAAATGATATATTGATAGGTGTTTCCACCTCCAGAAGTGAGCAAAACTCTTTGGTATTTTTAAATGAATTGATGCCCGATATTTTAATATCGAGTGGAGGTGCATTAGTAAAATACAAAACAGAATATATTTATAGGGCAGAATTTTCCGAAGAAGAAACGAATGTGATGATTGACATGGCAAGAAATATTTGTGGAAATGATTGCGAAATTACGATAGACACAATAGATGCACATTATTGGAATTATAAAATAGATCCTAAGAAGTTAGATAAGAGTTGGGGAGATAGTATTTATACAGATTTTTCAGATTTTAACGAATGTTCATTAAAAATGTGTGTTGAGATATTTAATCAAGATAAGGCAGATAAGCTGACTCGAAGTCTCTCTGATTGTGATTGTATTCGTTTCTCTGATGGATTTTGGTACAAGTTTACAAAAAAGAATGTGACGAAAGAAAACGCAATTATGAAGATTACGGAAGTATGTGGATTTAGTACAGATTCAATTATTGCATTTGGAGATGATTATGCAGATATCGGAATGCTTGAATTATGTGGAACAGGTGTTGCAATGGGGAATGCGATTGATGAGGTAAAAGAGAGAGCTGATATTGTAATTGGTTCAAATGATGAAGATGGTATTGCGGGTTTTATTGAAAATGAAATATTATAGATATGTACATGGAGAGGAAATATGGTGGAAGTAAAATTTTATGATACGGTTAATGATGAACTATTGAAATTTGCAGTGATTATCTCACAGAGTAACGGCAAGTGGGTATTTTGCAAGCATAAAGAAAGAGATACATATGAAGTGCCGGGAGGGCATAGAGAAGATGGTGAGGATAGCTTGATTGTAGCGTTGCTTGCCTTTCTCGATAAAGAGAAAAGATCTTCGAGGAAGATCAGGCGAAAATAAAAATGCCTATCCTGTCTGATCCACAGGATAGGCGGTGTCCTTAAGGACATTCATTAACCTAAACTCGGAGCATCCACCTTTGGAGTGGGTGCTTTCTGTTTAATTAGATATTATCATCTTATGTCTGATAATTCAAGAGGTTTCACTAATTTGGAAAAATTTTTACAGTAAGGCGGTCAGTGCCTTTTTTGACAACCATACTGTCATCAAGCAGGTGTTGCTTGATTTCTTCGATATTTTCATTGATATGTTGCAAATTGTCAGCATACTCTTCTTCTGAATATTCATCTTTAGAATTTATCATATTTTCACGAATTTCCAAAGCTTTCATATAGGTACAGAGTTTTTTATTGATGAGATTGTTCTTAAAGGACAGTTTAACAGTAGCAGGTTTGAAATTGCCCTCATCGTCCTTATCTGCCTCAAATTTCATATCAATCTGATCATCCAGTTTAAACAGTAATGATAATACATCAGAAACTGTTTCTATATCAAAATCCATGAAAATGTTAATGCTGATGCCTAGTGCATTGGCAATCTTTAAAAGCTGGTCAGGCTTTGGATTACGGATTCCATATTCATATTTCTTTATTGTTGCGGAGTTTATGCCGGATAACTGACCAAGCGTTTCCTGCGATATTCCACGCATATTGCGAAAGTATTTAATCTTTTCTCCAGTAGTCATAAAAATGCTCCTTTATGATTTGTTACCCCTATTCTATCACAATGGGACACATTTGTGTATAAAAATTTGATTAAATTGCTTGACAGACACAAATGTGTACTATATAATATGGATAAACAAGGTCACAAAAGTGTACCAAAATAAAAACGAGGAGAACACAATATGGAGAATACGATAAAGATGTATGTAACAGCAGATGAAGCTGCGCAGATTCTTGGAGTATCAAGAGGATATGCTTACAAAATCATTCGTGGTCTTAATAATGAATTGAAAGAAAAAGGCTATCGAGTGATTTCAGGCAAGGTACCTACAAAGTATTTTGAAGAAAAGTTTTATGGTATGGCAGTTGGTTAATGCAGAGAGGAGATGATGATATGCCAGCTACAAGAGATGGTAAAACATGGCGCAGCCAGTTCTATTATGAGGATTGGCAGGGTATACGCCATAAAAAGAACAAAAGAGGCTTTAAGACAAAAGCAGAAGTTTTCCTATATCCAGTTTCACATCATCAAACGGGTAAAGCAGACAGGTCAGT
>ERZ1673702.4283-NODE-4283-length-10296-cov-3.853823_pt1 | contig 10296 bp, 10 predicted proteins | sample MGYA00580232_ERZ1673702 | MGnify/ENA primary metagenome ERZ1673702 (study PRJEB41218, sample SAMN15661792) | gut metagenome | host: Homo sapiens | place: Canada: London | collected 2015-08-20/2019-03-30 | study: EMG produced TPA metagenomics assembly of... | reverse complement strand
CATCGCCTCGGTGTGGTAGGCGTAGTTATGCTTCGGGCCCGTGGGATGCAGCTTTTCGTAGCTTTCCTTGTGGTAGGTCTCCTGGAACAGGATGTACGTGCCGATGCCGGCTTCCTTTAATTTGCGGTAGTTTTCCACGGTCGTCGCGGCGATGTTGACGTTCACGCGGCGGATAGCGCCGTTCTTATGCTGAATGCTGTAAATGGTCTTGATGCAGTCGAGAATGTACTCGATGGGGTTATTCACCGGGTCTTCGCCGGCTTCAATGGCAAGGCGCTTATGACCCATGTCCTGCAGCGCAATGACTTCCTTTGCGACCTCCTCCTGCGTCAGCTTGCGGCGTGGGATGTGATGGTTCTGGCGGTGATACGGACAGTAGATGCAGCCGTTCACGCAGTAGTTGGAAAGGTACAGCGGCGCAAACATGACAATGCGGTTGCCATAAAACTTGTGCTTGATCTCGTTTGCGAGCTTATAGATTTCGTCCAGAATCTCCGGGTTTTCGCAGGCGAGCAGAACGGATGCTTCGCGGTGTGAAAGCCCCTTACACAGACGGGCTTTATCGAGAATTTCGCGGATGAGCGGCATGTTGTCTTTGTTCTCGTCCGCGTATTTTAAAGTGTCTTCAATTTCTTCGTGGCAGATAAATTCCTCTGCTTTTAAGGATTTCGGATCGTACATAGTTTGATAATTTCCTTTCTTTCGGGTCAGTTCACTTTCCCGTTAGTCATTTTTTCGGATCACTCCGTTTTGATTTCCGGCTCTGTGCTCGTGAAATTGGAATACGCCGTTTTGATGTTGGCGCCGCGCACGCGCCCGAGCTTTCCCGCCATGGCGCTGATGACATCCTGTGGGGCATCCACCGCCACACAGATGATGTTGATATTTTTCTGTCTGTACGGCAGCCCCATGCGTCCGATGATGTACCGACCGTACAGGTGCAGAATGTCGTTGATTTCTTCCGCGTGGGCGTTATCTTCTAAAATAATGCTCATCACGGCTACGCGTGTCTGCATAAAACACCTCCCGTTTTTATAAAACAAGCAAAACAAAAATGCTCCCTGCCGAAAATGCAGGAAGCACAAAAAGCGCAGAATCTATCTGCGGAATATACCTCTATCCATTTTCGGCTTACACGCGGCGATGCCTTGTGCTCAGAACGAAAAAGCTGTTTTGCGGCGCACCGCAGAAAAAACTTTGGTGAACCGTGTTTTGTATAGTATAACGGATTTTCAGGGATTTGTAAAGAGCGGATTGCAAATTTTGACAACAAAAAAGCCCCGGCATACAGCCGAGGCTCGGTTTGTTTTAAAAATTACGCGTCCAGCATGGTGATGACGTGTCTCGGGCAGACCTCGGCACATTTGCCGCAGCCGATGCACTTTGCGGGGTCAACCTTCGCGCAGAAGTTCGTCACCTTTACGGCGCCCACTTCGCACGCCTTCATGCACTTGCCGCAGCCAATACAGCCCACCTTGCAAACCTTCATCGTCTCTGCGCCCTTATCACAGTTGGAGCAGCGCACGACCGCCTGCTTTTTCAGCGGCACAAAGCTGATGAGCCCCTTCGGACATGCAGCGGTGCATTTTGCGCAGCCGCGGCACTTTGCGGGGTCGATTGACGCCATGCCGTTGCAGATGTTGATTGCGCCGTATTCGCACACGGCGGCGCAGTCGCCCATGCCCATGCAGCCGTAGCGGCAGCTGGAGATACCGCCGGCGAGCAGGGTAGATGCGGCGCAGCTATCGATGCCGTCGTAGCGCATTTTGTCGCTGGTGCAGTCATAGCTGCCCATGCAGTGGACAAGCGCCGTCTTTTTCTCGACGGCAACGTCGCCCGTGCCAAGCAGCTCTGCGCACGCTTTGGCGCACGCTTCACCGCCGGGAGAACACAGTCCGGGCTGCGCTTCGCCCTTAGAGAGCGCCGCCGCATAGCCGGAGCAGCCGGAAAAACCGCACGCGCCGCAGTTCGCGCCCGGAAGCACCTCTAAAATCGCTTCCGCTTTCTCATCCTTCGGCACGGCCATGATGGCGGAGGCGACCGCCAGAATAATACCCGCCAGAAGACCGATGCCCGCGACGATCAGAACCGGGATCAAAATTTTATCCATATAGAAACCCCTTTCGTTTTGCTCAGGCGAGCAGACGGTCTATAATGCCGTTAAAGCCGAGGAACGAAACCGCCACAAGCGACGCGGCGATCAGCGTGATCGGCAGACCTTTGAGGAAATTCGGCACGTCGCACAGCTCGAGGCGCTCACGCACACCGGCGAAAATGACCATTGCAACCATGAAGCCGATGCCTGCGCCGAACGCGTTGACAAGCGATGCCAAATAGCCGAAGCTCGGGTTTTCCGCGCCTTTTTCGAGCACGAGCATCGTCACGCCCAGCACGGCGCAGTTCGTCGTGATGAGCGGCAGGTAAATGCCGAGCGCGTTATACAGCGGCGGCATATACTTGTGCATCACGGTCTCCAAAAGCTGCACGAGCGCCGCGATGATGAGGATGAACACCACAGTCTGCAAATAATCGAGATTCAGCGGGACAAGTACATACGTATACACCGGCCACGTGACCGCCGTCGCGATAACCATGACAACCGTTACGGCGCAGCTCATGCCGAACGCCGTATTGAGCTTTTTGGAAACGCCGAGGAACGGACAGATGCCGAGAAACTTATTGAGAATATAGTTCTCCGTGAGGATTGCGGCAAGGAAAATGCCGACTAAAAATTTGAGGCTCATGCTTTGCCGCCCTCCTTTTCACATTTTTCCTGAACCTTGGAGCAGGAAGCCGCCAACGGGCATGCAGCGCAGCCCATGGTCTCCGGCGCTTTGCCCTCCGCGGAAAGCTTGCCCGCAATGGCGATGAGAATTCCGAACACGAAGAAGCCGCCCGGCGGGAGCAGGAAAATGATGATGGGATCCATGAAATTCGAGAGGAGCGGAATGCCGAACACGGTACCTGCGCCGAGCAATTCACGGATGATGCCCATGGCGAGCAGCGCGGCGGTGAAGCCCACGCCCATTCCAAGACCGTCTACGATGCTCGGCAGCACGGGATTTTTGCTGGCGAACATTTCCGCACGGCCCAAAATGATGCAGTTGACAACGATGAGCGGCAGGAACACGCCGAGCGACTTGTTAAGCGCCGGCACGTAGGCCTTGATGAGCAGCTGCACAATGGTAACAAAACCCGCAACAATGGTGATATACGCCGGGATGCGGACTTTATCCGGGATGATTTTTTTGAGAAGAGAAATAACGGCGTTGGAACATACGAGTACGAATGTCGTCGCAAGGCCCATGCCGATGGCGTTCGAGGCTGCCGTTGTGACGGCGAGCGTCGCGCAGGTGCCGAGCATCAGGCGCAGCACGGGGTTCTCTTTGATAATGCCTTTTGTAAATTCTTCTTTGAGGCTTTTTGCCATGTTATGCGCCCTCCTTTACCGTGTTGTACTTTGTGATGGCTTCGTTGACGGCGTTTGTCACCGCGCGGCTCGTGATGGACGCGCCGGTCATGGCTTCGATCTCGCCGTCCGACGGCGCCTTATTCTTCACAAGCGTGATGCCCTTTTCCGGCGCAGTCTGCTTAAACTGATCCGTAAAGGAAGCCTTTTCCGCGTTCGCGCCAAGACCCGGTGTTTCGCTGTGCTCCAGAATGACAACGCCGGTGATCTGCCCGTCGGCGCTGATGCCGGTCATGACCTTCACCGCACCGCCGTAGCCCTTCGCCTCCGTCTGGAAAACGTAGCCGACCGTTTCGTTATTCGCTTTGCCGATGTAATAGCCGTCCGCTTCTTCAAAGCTGTCCGCGTCGCTCAAAACGACTTTTCTCGACTGCTCCGCTTCCAGTGCGGACTGCTCGGCAATTTTATCTTTCGTCAGCAGGTTTGTGCCCGCCAGAAGCGCCGTGACGACAAGGCAGATGACAAACAGAATAAGCGCCGGTTTTAAAATATCTTTCGCGGTGATCTTCATTTTGCGTCACCCGCTTTCTTTGCCTTCATTTTGCCGAACGTCTGCGGCTTCGCAACGCGCTCAATGAGCGGCACTAAAATATTCATCAGTACGATGGAGTACGATACGCCCTCCGGCAAAGACGCGAACTGGCGGATTAAAATCGTCAGCACGCCGCAGCCGACGGCATAGATGACGCGTGCGCTGAAGTTGATGGGGCTTGTGGTGTAATCGGTCGCCATAAAAATAGCGCCGAGCAAGAGGCCGCCGGAAAGAATATCCATTAGCGGGTCGCGGCCGAGCAGTGCGGAAAGCACCGCTGCCGTTGCAAGGTACGTGACCGGGATAACCGGGCTGATAACGCGGCGTGCAACAAGGTAAATGCCGCCGAGAATGAGTGCGAGTGCACAGGTCTCGCCGAGGCAGCCGCCCGTGTTGCCGAGAAACATATCGAGGTAGCTCGGCAGCGCCGCACCCGTGCCCTCGGAGAGAACGCCGAGCGGCGTTGCGGTCGTCATGGCGTCGGAGAAGCTGTGGTCCATCGGCGCCGTCCACGCGGTCATTTTCGCCGGGAACGAGTTCATCAGAATGATACGCGCCGTCAGCGCGGGGTTCACGAAGTTCTGTCCGATGCCGCCGAACATCTGCTTTACGACAACAATGGCGATGACGCCGCCGAACGCCGCAATGATGGGGCTGATGGAAACGGGCAGGTTCATCGCGAGCAAAACGCCCGTCACAACGCAGGAAAGGTCACCGACCGTCTGGCGGCGCTTCATGACGCGGCGGGATATGTATTCGCTCAAAATGCAGGACGCGACCGTTGTCAGGATAATAACCGCCGCGCGGAAGCCGAAAATGATGACGGACGCAATCATCGCCGGGGTCAGCGCCAAAATGACGTCCAGCATCAAGGTCTGGGTGGTGTCTTTCGACTGAAAGTGCGGCGAGGAGGAAACGATGAATTTGTTCACTTTTTAGCCGCCTCCTTCTTTACATAGTATTTGCCGAGGCGAATGGCCTGCACAATGCGGCGTTTCGCCGGGCAGGAGAATGCGCAGCAGCCGCATTCCATGCACGTCATGATGTCGAGTTTTTTCAGCATTTCCACATCCTTGCGCTCCGCGTATTTTTCAAGCTTTGCGGGCACAAGGTTCATGGGACATGCCGCAACGCATCTGCCGCAGCGGATGCAGTCGGTCGGCTCCAAAAGGCGCGCTTCTTCCGCACCGAACGCGAGTAACCCGTTATTCTGCTTTAAGACCGGCAGCTCGTCGGTTGTCACGGCGACGCCCATCATCGGGCCGCCCATGATGAGCTTCTGCGGTTCTTCCTTATAGCCGCCGCAGAATTCCATGACCTCGCGAATTTTTGTGCCGATGGGCACAATGACATTCTGCGGGTTCTGCACGGCGCTGCCGTCCACCGTGACGCGCTTCATCGTCAGCGGCATGCCGGTGCGCATGTAGCTTGCAAGGAACGAGACGGAGCCGATGTTCATGACAAGGCAACCCACGTCTGCCGGCAGACCGCCCGCCGGGACTTTTCTGCCCGTTGCCGCCTGCACCAGCACCTTTTCCGCGCCCTGCGGGTAGCTTGCATGCAGCTTTAACACGCGCACTTCGTCGTTCGGGTCCATTTTCGGGTCATCCGCAATGCGCGTCAGCGCTTCGATGGCGTCGGGCTTATTGTCTTCAATCGCGATGATGACGCGGTGCACGTCTAAAATCTCTTTGATCTTATAAATACCGGCAAGCACGTTTTTGCCGTTTTCGAGCGCCTCGCGGTGGTCGGAGGTAATATAGGGCTCACACTCCGCAACGTTGACGATGAGCGTATCGATTTTTTTGTCCGGGGGGACGTTTAATTTCACGTGCGCCGGGAAGCCTGCGCCGCCGAGACCGACGAGACCCGAAGCGCGCGCCGCATCGGCCAGCTGCTGCTTCGTTTTGATCTCCGGCGGGGGACATACCGCAGGGTCGTGCTCCATTAACCCGTCCGACGTGATGATAACGGCGTCCACCGCCTGCCCGCCGGGCATAATGACTTTTTTGATCTCCTTCACGGTGCCGGAAACCGAGGAATGGATCGGCACGGAAACGTATGCGTCGCTGTCCGCGACCTTGGTGCCGACATACACGTGGTCGCCCTTTTTCACACAGGGCACACACGGTGCGCCGATGTGCTGCGTCATGGGCAGCGTGATCTCATCGGGCGGCGGCATCACGTGCGTTTCGGTATGCGCCGTGTTCTTATGGTGCGGCACATGCGCGCCGCCGTGCGTGCGGAACGGGCGCTTCGGAAAAGACTGTTCCATCTTTATTCCTTCCTTTCTTTCGCGTTAAAAAACAGACTTTGCCGGTGCAAGACACAACAAAGTCACAGTTTTTAGATTTATTCAATTTTAGCACTGCTTTTGTACATTGGCAATAGAAAAAAGCGGTATTTCCACAATTTTCTGACGGAATATGGGCATGCACATTGATTTGTAAGCTTTACCGCATGCGTCGCACGGACGAAATGAGCCCCGTATCGTACTCCGAACGCAGGATGGAGTAACACACATTGTCAAAAATTTCGCCGTCAAACCGCTTAAAGCCGCACGGCATAACGCCCTCAAAGATGAATCCCGCGCGCTCGATGACCTTTCTTGACGGTTCGTTACCCACAAAGTGGCTGATGGCGACGACCTCGACGTTCATCACTTCAAACGCGTTCTGCACCATGGCGCGCAGCGCTTCCGTCATGTAGCCGTTATGGCGGTAGCGGCGCGAAAGCTCGTAGCCAATCGAAATACTGTCCGTATTATAGCGGCAGTAATCGCGCTGATACTTGATCTTGCCCATCACTTCGCCCGTTTCGCGCAGGGTGATGGCAAAGGCATACGGGTCGTCTGCGGCGCGCCTCAATTCACTCTCCGCCTCCGCCGGTGTAGAAACCGGCTTGGAGCCCGCCCGCAGCATGGTATCCGCATCGGCGGCAAACAGCAGAAAGCCGCTCATGTCCTGCATGGAAAAGCGTCTAAGGCGCAGGCGCGGCGTTAAGATTTCCGCTTTTCCGAGTGTATCACCGCGCATTGTTCGGCTCCTTCGGCAATGCCGCGCCGCGCGGCAAAATGAAATTCAGTGCGTGCGGCAGAATGTTGTATTCCTCGCTTTTCACCTTGATGCACAAGCCGTCCATATTGCTGACGACTTCATTTTCGCTTTGAATTTCAATCTTCACGCCGCGACGGTAAACGAGCAGGTCGGAAAACGCCGGGTTGCTTAAATGCTCACCGCGCTTATACTTCGGCACAAGGCCCGGAATGCGGAAATAGGCGGGCTTTCGGATCAGCACAAAATCGAGCAGACCGTCGTCTATCACCGAGTTCGGCGCGCCGCAGTACCCGCCGCCATACCAGCGGCCGTTGCCCGCAAGCGTGAACAGAAATTCGCCCGTAACGGTCTCTTTTGTGCCGTCCGCATAGTAAAACGTTACGGTCATTTTGTCCGCAAGGTGCCCCAAAAAGCACTTTGCAAGCGAAATGGTATACGCAAGCTCGCCCGAAACGAACGGCAGGTGCTTATAATAATTCATCTCCGCCGCCACCTTAGCGTCAAAACCCACAGAGCAGATATTCACGGCATCGCCGTGCTGCGTGCGGATCATATCGATGGACACAGTCTTGCCCGCCAGCTGATTTTCCGGGTTCAAAAACACTTCGCGCTTGCCGAATGAGCGCACGAAGTCGTTGCCGCTGCCGCACGGGTATACGCCCACGGCGGCGTTTTTGTGAAACTCCGCACCGCGCACGACCTCCAGCACCGTGCCGTCGCCACCGACAGCCCAAATGCGCACCGCATCGCCCTTTTCGGCGGCCGCTCTTGCCAGCTCCTCGCCATGGCCCGCGCGCTGTGTGAGGTAAATTTCCGGCTCTTCCTCGTGCGTGGCATGCACGGCGCGGATGCGCTCCATAAACTGCACGGTATGGTCGTGCTTGCCGGCTTTTGGGTTGATGATATAAACATTCCGCATATGTACCCTCCCCTAAAGCATTTTTTATGCCTTAAAATACATGTAATACTGGCAGCGGATCATGCCGTTGTAGAGCTTGCGGCGGCGGTCGGCTTTTTTGCCGAAGCATGTCTCAAACCGCTCGTCCGGACTGATGGCAGCATAGCTCCAGCCGCGCTTCGGCGTGAAGACGCGCCCCATCGTTTTGTAGATGTCCTCCGCCGTTTTCACGTCTAAAAGCCGCTCGCCGTATGGCGGGTTGCAGATGACGCAGCCGAACGGGCCGTCGTTGCTGAAATCCTTGATGTCGCGCACTTCTGCGGAGATATACTGCGCAACGCCCGCTTTCTTCGCGTTTTCAAGCGTCAGGCGCACGGCCTCTGGATCAATGTCATAGCCGAACGCCAAAAAGCCCTCATCGCGGCGTTCAAGTGCCTTTGCGGCAATGCGCTCGTTGTCCCAGATATTTCCGGGGACGGCTTTCCACTTTTCCGCCGCAAAGTGGCGGCGCAGGCCGGGCGCAATGTGCATGGCAAGCATGGCGCCCTCGATTAAAATCGTACCCGAACCGCAGAAAGGGTCGATGAGCGTGCCGTCCGTACGCACACGGGAAAGCTTTGCCATGACCGCCGCAAGCGTCTCTTTGATGGGCGCTTCGTTGGAATTTTTGCGGTAACCGCGCTTGTGCAGCCCCGCGCCGCTCGTATCCAGCATAATGCTGACCTTGTCTTTCATAATTAACAACTGAATCTGGTAGTTCGCGCCCGTCTCCGGGAAATGCTCCAGCTTATACGCCTCCTTGAGGCTTTCCACCACGGCTTTTTTGATAATGGCCTGGCAGTCCGGCACGCTCATGAGCTGACTCGATAAGCACCGCCCCTTGACCGGAAATGCGTCGTCGCGGCCGATCCACTCCGTCCACGGCAGGGCCTTCACGCCGCGAAACAGGCTTTCAAAACTTTTCGCTTCAAATGTACCGAGCAGAACGAGCACACGCTCCGCAAAGCGGGAGCGGATATTCGCGCGGGCAATCATCTCCGGGGAGCCTGCGCACAGCACACGTCCGTTTTCCGGCGCGACATTTTCCGCGCCCATATCGCGGAGCTCCTCCGCTACAAGGCCCTCAACACCCAAAAGGCAGGGCAAAACAAGCTGATATGTATGCAAAGTTATCACCATTTTCATTTCATATATTTAAGTAATTTTTAGTATACCATAAATCGCGCACTTTCGACACCGTATACAGAAAAATAAATAAAAAAATTACCCGCCGACTTTTGAAAAGCCAACGGGCAATGAATTTAAGCTTAATAGAACGTCGCAACGGGCTGCGCGGGCGCTTCGGCAGGCTCGATGTTCTGAAGCGTCAGAACCGGACCCTTGCGGCCGTAGAGCTTGTGCCACTTATACGCAACGGAAAGGCGCATGGTATACCACTTCCCGTTTTCCGGCATTTTGTCCGCGTCACACAGCGTGAGCAGACCCGCAAACTGGATATCCTCCACGCAGCAGGTCATCAGCTGGCGACCGAAGAAGAACATGCCCGGCTTCATGCGCGGGTTCACGGCCGCAAGACCCTTATACTCGACGACCTTGCCGTCGTACTTCTTCGGATCTTCGGAAAGGTCACGGTACCACAGCGCGTAATCGCCGTCTTCAATCTTTACGACCGGCGCGTTGATGTCAAACGGCAGCGGATCTTCGATCTCGTCGTATTCGACGTCGCCGTTCGTGTACTCGTAGGCGATGTCCGGACGGCGGCTGATGCCGCGCACAATCTTGTGGAACGCCATTTTGTCCATGTCCTTCGTGAAACGGTTGAACACGACCAACTCGCAGCCGGAGAGCTTATCCACAACAAGGCCGCGCATGTTGGCGTTATAAGTGAGGAATGTCGTCGCATCCGCGAACATGAATTCCTGGTAGACCGCCCAGTTTTCCGGCATGTTGTCGTACAGCGTTTTTAGCTGCCACATGCCGTTGTACTCGATGAGCACACGGGAAGCGCGATGCTTTTTCGCGAGGATGTCAAGCGTTTCGCTCGTCAGCTCGTCTTCGTCCTCAATGTTTTCCACATAGATGTTCTTCATGTAGGGGCGGGACTCGTCGTACTCCGCCTCGCCTTCCTCGCAGACGAGCAGCAAGGTACGCTGCCCGTTATTGAAACGCTTATCCGCAAGCGTTTCGTCTATAAAAGAGGTCTTGCCTGATTCGAGAAAGCCCGTAAACAGGTAAACCGGCATATCATCCATCAATATTCCGCCTTTCTGTAAGGTTCAGCCCGCATTACGCGAACAGCGCTTCGATCGCGGCCTCGTTGATGTGAGAACCAATGACGCAC
>ERZ1673702.4276-NODE-4276-length-10309-cov-19.566218_pt1 | contig 10309 bp, 5 predicted proteins | sample MGYA00580232_ERZ1673702 | MGnify/ENA primary metagenome ERZ1673702 (study PRJEB41218, sample SAMN15661792) | gut metagenome | host: Homo sapiens | place: Canada: London | collected 2015-08-20/2019-03-30 | study: EMG produced TPA metagenomics assembly of... | reverse complement strand
TTAAGTTTTCATAAGCATTTCTTAATATAAGTTATTGATTTACAGACGATTAAATATTAATTTAACGCAGTATTGTTTAATACTGTCTTACTGATCAATCGTAATGGCATCGCCTTGTAGCGATGGGTGTTATTTCCATTACTACCACTCACGAAACGTACGTTGGAAAAACCCTTCTTATCGTTGTACACGTCGAAATAGTTATACCAGTAACCATATTCCGGACTTCCTCCACTGAATCCTTGTGTTCCAGAGACTAGTGTTTTGGTCCAAAAGACCACGTGCATTGGATATTTATGGCTTTCACCTTCCAGATATCCTCCGTATGGCAGATAGATGGTTTTCAACTCAGAGCTTGTTGTATTCATAAATGTACAATAGTACGATTCTCCAAGAGCAGTATGGCGTACCTCTGTTTTAAGCGTACCATTTGCAATCAAGTCTTCAAACACCGATTTCTCTGGTATTTCAAAGCCTTCAGGAGATAGAGTAGAGGATAGATTCCCCTGCTTGACATCTGATTTATTCTTATCCTCTGAAATCTTGAAGTATCCACCGATAGCACCTTTATGGTCTTTAAGTTCGTTGATGTCTAGTGCATAAGGACTATTGTCGATAGCACCCAGGTTACGGTCAAGCATGATGTAGGTATGGGCTTTTCCCTTTACCTTCACTACCCCATAATAGAACATACCTTTTACCTTAAGACTGTCAACACCACCCTCTGTTAATTCGTATTTGTTTGCCATATCATCTGTTATCTCATGGAAGATACCAGTATGATAAACAGTGTAGGTGATGTTGATACCAGCTGCGTTTTTTATCGTAAAGGTGCCTTTCCAAAGATCATAATTATTATCGCGATTATCATACAACGTCACTTTCCAGTAATCTCCGTCAGCGCTAACAGTGAAATGGTAATCTTTATCTGTCAGAACATCCCCTGTCCGATTATCCACTGTCAGTTTATCCCCTGTCTTTTTAGGAATCTTATAACTGTAGGCATTCTTACCTACAGTAAAATGAAGGCCGTTGTTTCTTAATACGCCTTGCATTTGTTCTGGCTTGATACCTTTAACCTTATCCAACCAGGCAAAATAGTCCTTTTGATACTCAATGTCATTATTATACATGATAACTTTACGATTAGGGTCGTCTCTCATGAAATCGTAGCCCGCCTGAGTTATCTTCACATCAAGCTTGAGATCACCAGAAGATATCGTAACCGTTCCTGTTCTTGGGGTTTCATGAATGTTTGGAGCCAGCGTAAACGTCAGAACATATTTCATGCCAGAATCAGAATTACTTTCTGATTCCGGAAGTTTCGTTTCTGTTACATCTTTATCCTTGTCAAACGTAATCCAGCTACCTGCAGGATTGATGCTTACTCCGTAGAGTTTGTCGTCAGCACTTGTTGCAGATTTGAGCGTAGTGACCAAAGTGATATTTGCTTTAGCATCTGTTGCCTTGAGCGACAAATTATCGCTAACACCCAGTTCATAATCTTTGCAAGCTATCATATTGGTGATGGCAGGGTTGTCATCTACAATATCTACCTCTATTCTGTTCTCTGGTTGTGCCTTGATGGCTTCGTCCAAAGTCTTAAAACCATAATCATTCACCTTGGTTACGGTGATGGTATAGTTATGGTTTCGCAAGAGGGCATACTGATCCTTCTTGGTTGTTGCATCCTTGTAAAGCCCCACTTTATAGTAACCTTCTTTACCATTGTATTTAGCCCTGATGATAACGTTAGCTTCACCTGCAGAAGTTTCAGTTACCGCTACTTCACGGCTAGTTTCATTGCCAACATTAGTGTTGCTAAATTCTGTTGTTGCTGCTAAGTCTTCAGTAAGGACATTATAATCAGCAGGGGCGATAGCACTCTTTGCAGCTGCATGATTGATGATAAGACCAGCATCTTCTTCATGGAAATCAGTCTTTACCGCATCAGCTACTTTCAAGGTAACCTTGGCATATTGTCTATACAAACTGACATTTGCCGTACCATCCAAGAGCTCCGTTAAAGATACGCTACCCCAACATACTGGGCTGCTTGTATCTATTGTTCTAGGTGTAGCTAACGCAATGTTTTGCAAATCTTCTGCTTCTGTCTCTTCGAGATTGCTTACGTTTGTTACCAGATGAACAGTAACTGTTCCAGATGGGACATTACTGATTTTTGCCTGATACGTTCCGTCTGTATTCTTGCTTACAATGTTGACATTCGCCATACCTTTGTAAGTATTGCTTTTGCCATAAAACACAGCAGTAATCTTACCTATGCTTTCTGTAGCCCCCGCTCTAGTATTAATTTTCTTTTCGGAGAAGTTGGGCAACTCAATGTTCAAGACTACCCCCTCGGCAGGGATTTCATCCCCGCCGAGTCCGATAGCCTCCATCGTATCCTTGCAGGAAACAAGGCTTAGGAGCAATCCCATCCATATCATTAAATGCTTTATCTTCTTCATTTTTCCAATATTATTTATTCAGTTACGCCATTAGGCTTACCTTGATGCCATTTGTCTCCTTGGTAATAACCAGTGTCGCCATACTTCTCGTAGCTATTGCCATCGAAGAGTGTAATAGTAGGAGATTTATCGTTGTCTTCCTTTTTCAGGAGGATGTTTTTTTCGTGTTCCCCTTTTACTGCTTTCAACTTGATGGTTGTTTTATACCAATCTTTTCCCACCTTCTCGCATTTCCAGCTTTTTGGGGCTTTAGTAGTATCCCAAATGGTAAACTGGTTTTCTCCTGATGCGATACCATATACCTTATACCATCCAAAAAGCTCAAACTGGGTATATACCTTGAACTCTATGTTCTCAATTTCAGGCATATCATCATGTACACGCCATATAGGGTCGGATGTAGGATCATAGACAATCCATCCTTCACGATCTTCATAATCGAAGAGAGGAATACCCGGCTCTAGATGATGAGGACAACGGTGTAAACTATATCCTTGATCTTGATATGTATTATTACTGAACATAATCAATGTCTCACCTGGCTTAATAGTTCTTTGACCTTTTGATTCATTTGTATTTAATACAGACTTCGCATCTACAGGGAAGTTTTTGTAATACCATCCGGTGTTAGTCTCGTCGGCCACCATTTCTACTCCAGGCCATCCATTTCTATCGTCCGATTCTTTCGTAAAAACCCAACCTTTTCCTGTAACGGCATCTTCTGTTTCACCTATCTGGGTATAAACATAGATGTAGTGGTTTTTTGTTATTGGATCACTTGTATCTTTTGCATCCTCATTCCATCCATCGCTCCAGTTGTTTGTACCTTCTTCAGTTAAGATTCCCTGGAAATTATCGGAACCGTTACCTCCATTATATTTACTTCGGTCATTGATAGCTCTGAAATAGATACGATAGTCACCGATAGGAGGACTTACTTTTACACGAACTTTCTGAGGCATAGATCCATCTTTTGACGTTACCGTGAATTCATGAATGGTGGTTGTTACAGGATTTTCCGTAGCTGTAACCGTGAACGTTCCTGTTGCATCATCCGATGAATTTACGCTCATTTTGATGATAGAGCTACCTTTTTTATCTGTAGTTCTATCCAACTTAATACCACCAAGGTTAGTATCCCATTTTATGGTTCTTTTATTCTGAGATTTATCATCTTTATTATAGTAGATGACAAGTTCTTTTGTAACATCCAGATAAGGTTTAACATCATAATGTACATCTATATATTTCTTGAGATTATTTGCCTTGAGCCAAAACTTAGCAGTGCCTACTAGCTGTGCATAAGCTTTGATTGGGATATTTGGATTCACGCGAAACTCTATACTATCATTGCCATTAGCGTCTTTACCACGTTTGGTGCCAATGATGATGTCTTTTGAGTTTATTTTTGTATCGCATCCAAACCCTACTGTGCCTGCATTCGAATTATATGTGATATAATCATTTTTCATTGAAGTTACATTAGCCTCCGTCTTGCTTACCCACAATGTAGTATGGTTGAAGTCGGCATCTATTGGTACTGTCTCCCAGGGCTTTACACTTACCTTGCAATCCAGCTCCATATTACCGAGGGTCTTGATAGCACCGGTAATCTCATAGAAGGTACCGCGAGGGAATACGGGTACTTCTGTGGTGCTGGTTTCATCCTTCTTATGACCCAGATTGATACGATAATTGTTGACTGCAGAATTTCCTACCTTACCATTGATGGTAAGATAACTGCGGTCGGATTCTGATGAGATATATCGCTCAGGAAGATAATACGTCTGCTGGAAAAGCCATTTCTCCGCAGCATTATCTGGAGCATTCTTCGCATCTCCGGTTCCTTTAATATCATCATTGTTATTTGTTGCTGACGCAGATCTGTTGTCTGTCCATTCGGTATAGTATACGGCTGGACCTTCAGATGTCTGATACGTATTGCTTGAAAAACCATCCTTGTAATCTTTATCTGCCCAAGAAGGAGCCTCGAATTTACCGCCCCAGTAAAGATGGGTAAAAGGAGAGAGCTTATCGGCTGAAATACTGTTGATGCTAAAGGGCTTGCCTCCGAAATTGGTTGCAACTTCTGCGTCATTTGGATCGAAGATAAGATTCAGCTTAACCTTTACGCATGTAAACTTCAGGTTAGCTGCCACCTCGGTATATTTATCACCCGCTGCTTTAATCTCGGTTTCTGCGAGTTTGCCTGTGGCATCCTTCTCTGGTTCGTAAATCATCGGGATATTGGTGCATACAGGCATACCTGGTGTACTTGTAGGTCTGTAATCGAGTACTATTTTTTTGAGAGCATCTTCAGTTTGGATAGTTTGACCACTCAACACCTTGTTCATGTTGGCAACCACATAGATATGGTAAGTGCCCGGCTCGATATTGAGCTGATAGTTAGCTACATGCTCCTCCAGCATCATCGAAGCCAGTGGGGCAGGGAGCGTCTCTATCAGGAGCTTGCCTTCATTTCCTGTAGGGAAAGCATAGAGGGTCAGGTCGTTGATCTGGCATTCATCTACCGTGGCATTATAGGTAGGAAGGCCGGAAGCATCGTCGGGATTGGTGCCGCGGCTGCTGAGCACGGTTGGCACGAGTACATGCAAGTTGCTTTCTGACGAAATGGGAGTGCGCTCGCCTCCAAGTTCGTCAGAGCAACTTACTGTAACCAACAATATAAACCAACTAACTAAACTTAAAATGAAATCTCGTATTTTCATTGTTGCTAATTTTTAAAGTCAAATACTCTTATGAGCTAAATGCCCGGAAGGGGCTCTGACACCTGAAACGGTTAGAAATCGACACGCTGGATGCGCTTGCTCCAATCCAGGATGGAAATGCTGAGCTGCACATACTTCCACTGGTTGCCCTGGAGGAAGAAGTCGAGCTTGTAGTCGTACTCTCGGTCCAGGAATTCCTGCTCTGAATAATGGCGGGCTTCGAAGGCGCCACGGCCTTGAGCCAGAAAGTCAGCAAGATTGATGCGTGCCACCTCTTCGCCAGTAGTCTTGTTCGTGATGGTGAGGATGGCGTTCTTGTCGTTTTCTTCTGCCGGATGCCAGATGAGTCGGGAGAACATGAGGGCGGCATGAGCGGTGCGCTCCTTTACATTGCCCTCGGTATCCTTAAACTCAGTGGTCCAGGTGTAGTATGGGGTATATGTCAACTCCTCGTCGGGGAGGAGAGAGTTGTCGTAACTGATATCGCCGTTGGCATTGGTTATCTGATAACTGAAGTCATCGGCATTGATGTTGGCAGGCTCGTCGGTCTGATGCAGGCTGATGGTGAGCTGCTTGGTATCTCGAACCAGACCGATGGTATGGCGTGTAACCTGCAGGTCTTTTACTTCAACCAGTTCGTTGCTGAGTCCCTGCCAGAGTGTATCAAGCGGTTGGCTCTGGTTGTTTACCTTGCCCTGTTCGCGGTCGAGTCGTGCATGGAGGGCGGTGATGTTATCACCCTGCTGTGGCAGAGCTATCTGGAATTTGGCACCTGGCTGCGCGAGTGCATCTTCGTATTTCTTTTGGAAGGCGAAGGTTACGAATCTGTATTTGCCCGGTTCCAGATTGATTCGCATGGCATAGTTAGGGTCCTTGAGCGGCTGTGATGTCGCATCGTTATAAGCATCATGGCGAGCAATGAAGTTGCCCTGCTCGTCGTATACGAATACGCTGAGTCCGCCCACATGATCATTGAACATGTCGGCACGCTGCACGTTGTAGTCGTACTTGAACTGCAAGTCAACACCCATGTCACAAGGAGGCAGGTCGTCGTGCATCAAATCGTTGCAGCTTGCTAGCAGGCTGCCGGCCATGATGAAGCCCCATCCCATGCATATATTCTTGATCCAACTGTTAAACTTCTTGTTTGCCATGATGCTTATCTGTTTTATGAAAAAGTAAAGTGTATAAATAGATTCTTATTTTTCCGAGATAGCCAGCCGCTCCTTAGCGCTAGAGCGGCTGAGCTATATATAATAATGTGTAATGGATTACAAATCGACTGTGTCTGAACGCTTAGCCCAAGAAAGGATCTTCACGCTGACACTGATGTACTTGTAGCTCTCATCATCTGGTTCTGCTGGCTTGATGGTTGGAACATCTGGTGTACCAGGACCACTGACACTTCCTATAGTCAACTCATACCAGTTGTTACGGAGTACACCATAACGACCGAGGTACTTGGTGTTATGTGTATCATCGTTATCTCCATAAGTAGCTTCACCTTCGTTCCAAGGAGTATCCGCATCACCGAAGTGCTTGATACGGGCAATATAGTAAGACTCACCACCCTTATAGGTTGCAATACCTACGATAGGGTCTGTACCTGCTTCCTTCAAGCCAAGCTTGGCATTAATCTTATCGATGTTATCTTGAGAAACAGCAGCACTACTATTCTTAATCTTAACATTATCAACTGTCAACAGTCTTGTTCCTGCCTCGTTCAAATTGTTGCTTGCTGCTTCAAGTTCAACAGTAATCTCTGATGTTGCCACGCCAAGAACTTCGGCAGCCTTTGCCTTGATTTGAGCCTCCAAATCAACTTTCTTCCAAAGGTCGGTGCTGTTACCAATCTTATAGAATGTATCTCCCTTATTGAATCCATTAGGAGTATATGTTGCCTTGAACACAACACGTGTTGTCTGACCTTGCATCATGTGCTTGATGTCGAAAGTATTCTCAAGACAGTACTGAGGTTCTTTTTCTGTACCCTTAATTTCTGCATTTGGATCAAGTAAATTAAATGCGACCTTACATTTAGCCTCATCTAAATCTGTATCATAGTTAGGGTCAACACCCCAATATACACGGCTGAAGGCTGTATTAGCATCTACGAATCGGGCAGTAACCGGTGCAGTACCAGGCATATTGCTCCAAATAGTAGTGAATTTTTCTGACAAGCCCGCAGTCTTATGGATAGGGAATGTACTCTTGTTAGTAACATCCAACTTCCAAGCAGTAATATCAACCTTATCTTCAGCATATTTTGTACCAGTTGGGGACTTGCCTGTAGGAAGAGCAGCAACTGTCACCTTAGCCAAACCGCGCTCTACATGAATAGTTGTAGCCGCATTGGTTTCAGCTTTTTGCTTTGTAGCATATACCTTATCAATCTTTACAAGAGTTGTTGGTTCTCCTGATGTAAACTTTGGGGCATTTGCCATATAGAAACCCTTTGATGTATCCGTGAAATTTGCAGCATTGGCATTTGCAGCTGCATTCCAATCTGAATAAGTTTGATCTGTACTTGGGTCTTTTACTTTATTACCTGCTTTTGGAGTCGTATTGTTAAGAATAGCAAGCGCATAATAATCTGTTCCTGTAAGATCAACATTATCTAATTTTGCAGTAATAGTAGCAGACGCAGTAATACCATTAGATCCTTCTGCCTTCCAAGGAGCCATAGTACCCAAATCAGCTTTTTCTACGAATGTGTATTCGCCTTCAGATTTACCAGCCTTCTTGAAGATAAGTAAAGTAACGTCATTTACATCATACTCATCAGAAGTACCTTGATCATAGGTAGGATTATCTGCACGAGTGCCGTTTGTAGAAGGCAAGTTGATGGTGAAAGTAGCATAACCAACACCTGCTTCATTAGTACCAGTACCTGGACCTGCGGTTCCCAGGTCCTCATTGCTTGAACAGCTTGCTGTCATAGCTGCGATGACAGCCAAGCCAAATAAATGTTTAATCTTCATAATCTTTGAAAGTTAAGCTTGTTTATAATCGTTATTCTCTAATTTTCTGTTATTCCAATTCCTTTATCTGCTTGAAGACATCTCTTACACGTTCTGCCTCTTTCGAGTTGCCTGCCTTGGCAAGATGCTTTTCGGCAGAAGTAAGATTACCTTTCTGCAAATCGGTGCAGGCGGCATTGAGATTCGCTGTCTCATCATCTGGGAAGAGGCGGACGGCGATGTCGAATACCTCGTTAAACTCTGGCGAACCCGGCTCGTAAGTCTGTGCCACCAGGAACATCTCCTGCAGAGAAAGCTGCTGTGGTTTGGTCTTCAATATCTCTTTGGCCTCTTCGATGCTGAACGGACGAACTGTGTAGGTTACCGTATAGTCGCTATGACGGAGACGAGGATAGATATGATCCAGGATGTAGCGGTAACTAGCCGGATGGAGCTTTCTGATCTTCAGGTCCTTATCGTCGGGAGCCAGCGAGGAGTTAGCTATCTCGAGAATTGCTTCCTTATCAGCCAGATGACTAGCCTGAATCTTCTTCTTGAATCCTTCCCAGTCTTCCGGTGTAGCCTGATAGGTAAAGAGCTTGCTGTTTAAGGTGTAGAGGCTGCTCACATATTTACGGAGGGCAGCTGCACGCTCGTTGGCAAGGCGCTTGTTGTTGGCATACGAACCATCAGGCGAAGCAAAACCATGGATATCAATATCTGTGATTTCAACGTTCTTATCGTTCTTTACCAGGTCGATGGTGGAAGTAATCTTCTTCAGCTCAGTAGCATTCTCACGGAAGTTGGCAAGAATATTACTCTTGTTAACCACAAAGCTGAGATAAGCTTCACCCTTTTCGGCTCTCACCTTCTTGGCTTCCGCCTTCGGCTGCACGAAGAAATCCTTCGTAATCTTCGGTGTACGGTCGATATCCGCAATCGGCGTATTGTCCTGTTCTATCAGGTTGCCACATCCGCAGAGATCTTCTTTCACCGAGAGTTTGAACTTCTTCATCCATTTCTGGTAAGGAACAGACTGGGCGAAGTAAACCTGCTGACTGGTCTTGTTCTTTCGGGTAAAAACCTGTGCCTGCGGATTCTTCTTGCTGTCGGCAAGTCGGCGGTATCTTACAGCCTGGTTTCTACCCTGGATGATGATAGGGTTGAGAGCGATAGAATCAGTTCCTACCATTACCGGTGTGAAAACAATCTGCTGCTCTGATTTCATCTTCAATTCGTTCAGATTCATACGGAAGGCAACGTCCATCCGGTTGCCGTTCTTGCGTGCCAAGACGCTTTCTACCTGAATCTTACCCCCTGCCAGCTGTTGAGCCTGAGCAGGCATGATGCCCTGAGAAAGGAGTATGCAGAGGGGCGAAATGACCGCATAAAGCTTCATTTTATCCATATTATGATTTCCCTAATTTTTTTGTATTCTGTCTAGTTATTACGTGTTTTTATTGTCAGTTTAAAACCACAGTTAAATTAAATTCTTAGAACACGTATATGAGAGATAGTGCGGCTTTTGTAGGGCCCACATAGTTGCGGTGGTCTTTGTCGAGACATTTTTCGCATCGTCCGTAAAGCTTGTAAGGACTGTAGGCATACCCCAAACCGATAGACCCTTCGAAATTGAGGTGCTTATTGAGTAGCCACTGATAGCCGTAGGTGAGGCCTCCACCTACATACCAGCCTTCATAGTGCCTGCCCTCCAGAGTTTTCGGCAGGATGCCGAAGGGCATGTCAATGTTTTTAATGTTGTATTCACCGCCTAAGGCATGAATTCCGAAGAAATGGCCTCCAAACTTCTGGCAGGTGTACCATCTGTATTCTGGCATAACATTCCAGAATCTCATCTTCTTGTCGCCCGAGAACTTCCAGGGGTTCAGGGTGCCGAAGAGTTGGAAGGTTGTTTTCTTGCCCATACCGATTTCGATGCCGGCGTTGGCAGATGTGGAAGCCCATCCCAGTAAGTTGGTCTTCAGAGCGACCTCCTGCGCTCGCGTCGTTGCCATTGAAAGGATCAGCAGCAGCAACATAGCTGATTTTATGAATGTTTGCTTCATCATATCTTTACTTTTATATTTGGTTTCGTTTATATCCTCAAATCCGCAACCTATAGGGTTTAGTGGGATTTTGCTTGCAAAGC
>ERZ1673702.4274-NODE-4274-length-10318-cov-9.088278_pt1 | contig 10318 bp, 9 predicted proteins | sample MGYA00580232_ERZ1673702 | MGnify/ENA primary metagenome ERZ1673702 (study PRJEB41218, sample SAMN15661792) | gut metagenome | host: Homo sapiens | place: Canada: London | collected 2015-08-20/2019-03-30 | study: EMG produced TPA metagenomics assembly of... | reverse complement strand
CCTTCCGGACTGGTTTTCTAGACAATCTCCAATCTAACGGGGTGTTGCACTTTCATTTAGACAACGGGTAAAAGCTTCCCTATTTGATAGACGTGATAGCATCACAGATGGATAACGCTTAAATTCCGATACATGTACTTTTGGCCCGGAGAAACTATGCCCAATATAGAACCACTTATTTCCATCATCGTTCCCGTCTACAACTCGGAAAAATATTTATCACGCTGTATTGAATCCATTCTTGCCCAATCATTCAAAAATCTTGAAATAATTCTCATTGATGATGGCTCCAAAGATGCATCATCAAGTATCTGCGATTCCTACGCAGCTAGCGATTCACGAATCAAAGTAATCCACCAAGAAAATGGCGGAATTGCCAAAGCGCAAAATACCGGTTTGGATATCGCTCACGGGGACTATATCGCTTTCGCGGATAATGACGATATACTCGACAGGCATAACATCGAATACTTACTGCATGCTTTACAAATCACTGGTGCAGATATGAGCAAAGCAAGGTGGCAGCAATTCGGCGTTTCCCAATTAGAAAATATCTCGCATCAAGCTCTGCAAGGTACTGTCGCACCAAAAATGATAAGTGTTTTCAACAGTCCGTTGCTTGCTTATCAAACGGTATTCAGCAAAACTCTCCGATTAATAGGAGAATATACCGGACATAAGACAGAAGCACGATATTTTAACGAAGCGAACTGGTGTCGTCTGTACAAACGTGAGTTGTGGGATGGCATTCGGTTCCCAGAGGGGATGTATGCGCAGGATGTGATGGTCGCAGGCCGACTGTACGCGCGTATGAACAAAGTAGCCGATATTGATTGCGTGTTGTATTATTGGCTGCAATCTGCAGGCTCTGTAACACACAAGGAACGTAGTTTCAGCTTCTACCATGACAACGTGGCGGCTGGAATCACGAATTTCGAATATGCGCTTGAACACGGTGTGATGCCGGCGCGTAGCTACTACACGCTGATCGGTTCCGTCAATGAGGAAGCAACTGCACCAGATATCAACGAGTCAAGCAACCGGATTCAGTACGAGGCAGATCTGAAAAAGAAAGCCGAGCTTCTTGAACGTCTGACTACGTGTCAACGTCTACAATGCGCGGCACTACAAAAAATCCGCCTGTTCGAGAAGGGCATATACGATCGCAAAATCAAGAACATGGCATAGCAGATACTGCTGTTTATGGAGGTGCCGGCGGATAAATTAGCCGCCGGCACCTCCATAAACAGCAGTATAAAATACGTTATCTATGCCAACGAACGGCACGTACCACATTCAACGCGGCGTTCTTCACCCCACGCACAGCATTGATGGGTAACCAAGCCGCGCGATAAGTAACATTCTGCACCGGTTCAGGCATTTTCTTAATGGTTTTCGCCGTCAAGAACTGCAGACCCTTATGGAGGCGACGCCTCACTGCCGGGAAGATCCTCATTGGATTTGTCGCCTTATATAAGCCGTGCATATTTGCCTGCAACGATTCGCCCTCATGCGCACGAGAACTTGCTCCCATCAGCATGGCAGTGGAATAAACCAGCGAATCAACTTCAATACGTGCGTATCGATCCGACATGACCCATGCGGGATAGTACCCCTGCGACTGGCAGATGTAGCCGTTGGCGCGTTCGATAGCGTGGGACACGGTACCATCCTCCCCCATCTGTCCTTCCGGCAGGAAATCCTCATACTTCCAGCCATACTCGAACAAGGGCTTCAACGCATCCACGCGGAACCAATAGCAGGAGCCGATGGCGGATGCCGAAGGCTTGCCCGGGCTCAGCGGCACATGGATATCGAAGCGATCTTCCAGCAGTTCCTTCGTGATCTCGAAGTTCGCGCCCCAGTCATGCGGCAGGGTGTGCGCAAAGTACAGGGCATGGAAGGGCGGCGGCGGGGCGACCTGACCCAGACGCGGTTCATTGGAGAACAGCGTGAGAATGTTCTCCACATAGTCGCGGCTGGCAAGCGTGTTCTCCATCAGCTTGTACGCGAAGCCTTGACTTTCGGTACCGTGATGGCCGTTCTCCTGATTCTGGCTCGACTTCTTGTCGTGCGCGAAACCGATGACATCGTATTTGCCACTCAGCACGACATCGCATGCCGCGACCAGCAGCGCGGACACGTCACGGCCACGGTTCACCACGGAGATGAACGTGACCGGATGGTTCACGCCGTGGGAGGCCATATAATCGCGGATCGCGTCGATCTTGTCTTCGGTGGTCGTGATGTACAGGTCGGTCTCTTCCGGCAGAGCGCTGATGTAACGGCAGGTGTCACCCAGCAGGTCAAGGAAGTAGATGTGGTAGATGAACGCGGAACGCACGTCGGCTCCGGTTCTCGGATTGCGGGTCACGGTCGGCAGCACATAGTCGAGGTGCAGGGCTTTGCGAATGTCGTCGATATTGTAGTTCGGCAGAATCGCGTCCCAGATCAGGTCGACGTCGTAATCTGTCTCGTCCTTCAGGAAATCGTACAGATCCAGCGCTGGCTGGCCTGCGGTCTGATCGAAGTAGGCACTGTAGTCAACGAAGAAGGAACGACGCTTGAACACCGGGCAACGGTCGTCGCGCAGCATTTGCATCGGCATGTACAGCAGCGGGTAAGACGAGTAGCCCTTGTACTTGCGCCAATCGATGTAGGACGCCCATTTGAAGCCAAGCTGGGCGAAATGCTTGGTGAAGGTCATCTCATGCTTGCGTGTGACTTCCGCGTAGTCCTTCCACAGGGGCATGTTCTCCCAGTACTCGTGGAACGCCTGCGAGGAGACCAAGCTGCGGCGGTATGCATGCCAGTAGGCCTGCAGATGCGTGGGGATCTTCTCATCGTTCACGGTTTCGCCCGCGTACGCCGTGATGCCCCAGAAATCCACATCCTTGCGGGACATGGTTTCGAACATCTCCTTGAACGGGTAAACAGGGCCCATGATGGTGTCGTTCAGGCACAGCACTTCATCGTAGGTTTCCAGCTTCTCCCAGCCGATGGTCAGCAGCGCCTGCTTGTACGCGGCGACATCAAGCCCCGTGTTCTCACGAACCATGATGATGTCCGTGTACTTGCCGAACATCTTGCGGGCCTCATCATCAATCTTGCCATTCACGATGACGACGAGATCGGTCAGGCTCCGCATCAGATCCTCAAGGAAGCCATCGAGGAACTTCGCCGCACGACCGTTCTTATCGTAGAAACAGAGTATGCCCAGCCGCTTGGCCGTCGAATTGTCTACAAGAGTCATTTACTCATTCCATTCACTGTGCACAACATACTAGCGTACAAACTTTTTCACAATCTGTCCCATCCTTCGCGCAAAGGATATAACAGGCTTCATCTTCTCATGCAGCTTCCACCAACGACTGCCTTGAATCTTCTCCAGGTTCTCGGTCAAATCATTTATGTCCGCTATGCGATGCTCTTCCACATCGCGAGGTATTCCACTCAGAGGGTACACGTTCGCGGAAACAAACAGCGAAGTGTCACTCTTCCGAGTGTTCACGGAATCCCCCAAATCAATAACGATTTGCGGGTCCGGATCCAGGAAGAAGTATGTCCCGTTCATCTCCAAAGAAGCGTTATTCCAACAATGGCGTTCAATCCCATTGACCTTCAAATCAGTGATGACGCAGGGAGACTCTCCGAAATCCACACGAGCCGTCCTCTTGCCATGTGGCACATGTATCTCAACAGAGTTGTTCTTCTTCAACCGTTGTTCTTGCTCCAGTACATCGCTTGCAGCAAAAACATATCCTTCACCAGCGAAAGACTGTACCGTCTGCTCGTAGAAGGCGGCATTGGGATTGGCAAGTCTACGATGCGCAGCTACATATTCGCCAATCATTTTCTGAGATTCTACGAGATATTCTCCGTATATCCGGTCGCTAATCGTTTTCCTATGCTTCTCAGCAATGCCTTTCTCATAGACAGCCTCAAAAGCGTTGCTGATGGAGTAGCAAGCAACAAAATCGTTTCTATGAGAGGTTTGAAACTCCACAGCCGCTGAATAGCCATCCTCAATGGCCGACACCAATTCTTCCGGCGTCCGTCTATTAGATACAGCATTCCTCATGGCTTCATGAAGAGAATAGCCGTCCGGCTTGGAACGCCCCGAGAAATTGTAATATTCGGCAAGTTCATAGTTGCTCTCGTTCAAGTATCCCGGACCGCCAAAACGATCGTACAAGAACACAGGTATGCCCTGTACAAGGCAGTATTGCACCGTCTTGCCTATCGAAATCACACAATCATAGTGATCCAACAACTCCGCAGAGGTGATGGCCGGCTTCTCGCTGCCTATCGCGTCGATGAGCATGTCCACTTGATATCCCCTAGCGGAAAGAAGGCTCATCGCCTCCTGTAATTCCTTCGGCGGATGGTTGGAGACCACTAGTATCTTATGCATCTCGCTTGATTGCATATGCTTTGATGCGACAAAATCAAGCGGCGCAGGATTCGGATAAAGCATCATCCGCTCGTAGGAACGAAACTCCGATTTCTGTGCATCACGTGTATTCGGAGCATTAAAGACGATGACATCAGCCAGCTTAGCTTCAAGATCGAAAGTATACGGATGCTCAATGTACACTTCCCGGTACGGCGACAAGTGTGAGAAAATCATAAGAGGGTCGGACTTCGCCGTATTATCCACGAATTCCTTCAGCAACTGCACAGGTAACGTCTCATGCTGAACCCATATGATATCGAAATCGCTCAGCGAGAGCGCAGACGATTCCTCCGACTCGGGAGTGAGGACACGGAACCCATTCTCCTGCAGAATATCCGACATTGGAGAGCCACACATCCAAGCGAACAATGTGACTTGGCAACCCTGCTTTCGCAGGTATTGTGCAAGCTCAAAAGCTTGCACCTCACTGCCTCCAATACCGGAAAAAGCACTCTGAGTTATCAGGACTCGTGATCCATCACGCATGATTTAAGTCTAATGCCCCACCGAATATAGTCAAAGAACGGACACATCAATATGGGGATGCATCAATACTTGGTTATATTCCTTATCCTTTTTAATGCCGAAGTTGTATACGTTTTCCTGCCTCAGGACAAGATCATATCCTTCTGCAACCGCAATATTGATATGGAAACTGCCATACGGCAACGTATTTCCTATGTTGAAGCGAATGCGATGAGTTCCCTTTGCGAAGATACCCTCACCCTTGCAGGAACGTGTTGAAGCGGCAACGGAAACGCGTCCCTCCTGATCTATGAGATTGATCGCGAAAACGCCTCCCTGCAAATCACGCTTGCATTCAAGTGTTGCTTCGACAACGAAGTCCTCGTTGATATCGAGTAGCTGACGTTCCTCGTCGGAAACGACAACCTTAATGTCCTTCAACTCACACGCAGCGCTAGTGCTCAACTTCTTCTCATTATTTTCAGCAGCAACCTCAGCCTGTTGCCTGCGTAGGAAGATGTTCGAATACGCATTGGCCACTTCATCAGGCTTACCGAACTTGGTAATATGCCCATTTTCAATCAGCATTGCCTTATTGCAATACTTACGAACATCATTCATGGAATGAGTGACAAGAATAATTGTCTTCTTCTCACGCTTCGCGTCAAAGAAAAAGTCCTGACACTTCTTCTGGAAAGCCTCATCGCCAACGGCAAGAACCTCATCAAGAACAAGAATGTCTCCCTGAGACTTAATCGCGACGGAAAAGGCAAGCCTCACCTGCATACCACTGGAGTAGTTCTTGAGCTTCTGCTCCATGAAATCGCCCAGCTCGGCAAAATCGACGATATCGTCATACATGGCGTCAATTTCGTCTTTGGAGAAGCCCAGCATTGCGCCATTCAGATACACATTCTCTCTGCCAGTCAGCTCAGGGTTGAAACCAACGCCAAGCTCAATGAAGGGGACAAGCTTGCCTTCAACCTGAACGCTACCGGTATTCGGCGTATAGATTTGCGAAATAATTTTCAGCAACGTCGATTTTCCAGAACCATTCTGCCCGACAATGCCAAAGAAATCGCCCTTGTGCACTTCAAAGGAGATGTCCTTCAGAACTTCCTGAATCGTATACCCGTGAACACCACGAATAAGATTGAACAAAGAGTTCTTCAAGCTGCTCGATTTCTCCGTAGGAAGCTTGAAGCTTTTAGAGACGTTCGTAACCTTGAGCGCAATATCCGAAGTTTGCTGCATATCTTCCTTCATTACACCAGCTCCGCGAACAACTTAGAACGAGACTCGAAAAACACCAGTCCACCTATAAAAATGACAACGGACAGAGCGACCGGAATCAAACCGACCAATGACGTACTGAACGATTGCCATACCGTCTGATTCTCGGGCGCAATAAGCACATACCGGGCGTCCTGAATTATCTGTGCCATAGGATTAAGCAGAATGAAACGAGCTGCTTGAGGACCAATATTGGTGGCCACCAAAGAAATAGGGTAAATGATGGGCGTAGCGTAGAAGCCAGCTTGCAGAACGACTTCCCAAATAGGGCTCAAATCACGGAAGTTCACGAACAATGCGCCCAGGAAAAATGCAAGACCTGATGCAATGAGCAGAAGCTCCGCAAAAATAGGGATAATCAAGACCGCTTTAAACGAAATATGCACACCATTGATAAGGATGAAAAAAATCATCACGATGAGGTTGATCCCAAAATTGATCAGCGCACTCATAATCGAGGCAATGGTAACCGTGATCTTGGGGAAATGAATCTTTCTAAGCAGATCACCATGACCCACAACTGAAGTCATACCGCCGTTCGTGGCTTCCGCGAGGAAATTCCACATAACGCTACCCAGCAGAAGAGCAACTGCGAAATGCGGAACATCAGCGCCGAAGCGAAGGAACCGCACAAAAACCAGATACATTATGGCGAACAGCATAAGCGGCTTCAGCACAGACCACAGGTAACCCAAAATAGACTGCTGATATCGCAGCTTGAAATCCGTACTGACCATCGCCTTAAGTAACAGCCAATTTTTCCTTGTAAAAAGTTCGTTGACTTTCAATTAACCAATCCCTATAGAAGTATCAAACCATTCAACGGTTCAGTCGTGCTTCGACTTGACGATGATTTTGTTGTCGGCAACATCCTTAAGATGCTTGCCGTACGGGCTCTTGCCGTACTTCTCGGCAGCCTTCATCAGCTGCTCACGGTCGATCCAGCCATTCTCGAACGCGATCTCCTCGGCCACCGCGATCGGCAGCCCCTGCGCCCGCTGCACGGTACGCACGAACTCGCCCGCCTCGAACAGGGAGTCCATCGTGCCGGTGTCGAGCCAGGCGTAGCCGCGGCCGAGCGTCTGCACGTTCAGCGAACCGTCCTCCAGATACATCCTGTTGAGGTCCGTGATCTCCAGTTCGCCGCGAGCGCTCGGTTTGATCCGCTTGGCGAACTCGACCACGCGCTCGTCGTAGAAGTACAGGCCGGTCACCGCGTAGTTGGACGCGGGATGCTCCGGCTTCTCCACGATGGAGATGGCCTTCTTGTTCTCGTCGAACTCGACCACGCCGTAGCGTTCCGGGTCGTCCACGTAGTAGCCGAACACCGTGGCACCATGCTCGGCCGCAGCCGCCTTGCGCAGCGTGCGGCCCAAGCCATTGCCGTAGAAGATGTTGTCGCCCAGCACCAGAGCGCACGGCTCGCCGTCGATGAACTCCTCGCCCAGCAGGAACGCCTGGGCCAAGCCGTCGGGGCTCGGCTGCACCTTGTAGGAGAAGCTCACGCCGTACTGGCTGCCGTCGCCCAGCAGACGCTCGAAGTTCGGCAGATCGTGCGGCGTGCTGATGATCAGGATGTCGCGGATCCCGGCCATCATCAGCACGCTCAGCGGATAGTAGATCATCGGCTTGTCGTACACGGGAAGCAGCTGCTTCGATGTCACCGTGGTGAGCGGGTAAAGACGGGTTCCCGAGCCACCGGCAAGAATGATGCCCTTCATAACACGACCTGCTTTCTTTCTCCGATACCTTCACGAAGCTTCGTAAGCGGTTCCAGCTTAATAGCCGCGCCACCTATATGAAAACCGCGCAGTGAAGTCTGCGCGGTTTCATTGCATTCACTGGGCGAATCCGGATTCGTTTCTGTTCAAGCTTTCCAGACTCCGGTTAATGCGTTTACGGGTCAGCAGCAACACGCCACCCAGCAGGACAACGTCCGAGTTCTTGCGCACTTTGGGTTTTCAGGCCTGACGTGAAAGGCATGGCCCCGCGTCCTGTGTACGTTTTTTCATTCGCCAAAACTAAAAACCGAGATTGGAAACCAGGAGGCGGAACCATGCCCGAGAACATCATACAGATCGACCAGCACATGCTCGAGACCAGGCTCGACCGGCTCGTCACGCAGAAGGTCACCGAGATACTCAACGCGATGCTCGACGCGGAGGCCGACGAGATCGCCGGGGCGTCCAGATACGAGCGTTCCGGCGGCTGGAAGGCGTACCGCGCCGACCATTACGAACGCAGGATCACCGCCAAGGCCGGCACGCTCGAGCTGAAGGTGCCCAAACTGAAGGGCGCCCTGTTCGAATCGGCGGTGGTCGAACGCTACCGCCGGCGCGGGGAAAGCGTCGAGGAGGCCCTGATCGACATGTACCTGGCGGGCGTCTCCACCCGCCAGGTCGACGACATCAGCCAGCTGCTGTGGGGCGAGAGGATGCCCTCGCAGACCCTCTCCGACAAACTCAAGAGGGTGTACGCCGACATCGACTCATGGCGCACGAGGCCGTTGGAACGCGAATACCCCTACGTGTTCATGGACGGCGTGTGGCACAGGCGCTCGTGGGGCGGCTCGGTGGAGAACGTGAGCGTGCTCGTCGCCGTCGGGGTGGACTCCGAAGGCCACCGCGAGGTCATCGGAGTGGCCGAGGGCATGAAGGAGGATTCCGCCAGCTGGGAGCAGTTCGTCAGAGGCATGATCGAGCGCGGCCTCAGGGGCGTCAGGCTGGTGGTGGGCGACCGTTGCGCGGGCCTGGTCTCCACGGTGCGCTCCATGCTCCCGCGGGCGGGGTACCAGCGGTGCATGGGGTGGTGCCGTTTTGTTGGACTTCTTTATCCTTGCTTTTTGATTATGCCACGAGTCCGAGCTCGCGGCGCCGGCCCATGATGCTCATGCCAAACTCGGTCTTGATGCGTTTGTCGCGGTACCAGACCATGTAGTCGTCGAGCATGCCGATGAACTCGTCCATCGAGACCCCGGCGAAGCTGCGCTTGTGGAAGAACTCCTGCTTGAGCCTGCCGAAGAACCCCTCAGCGGCGGCGTTGTCCGGGCTGCAGCCCTTCGCGCTCATCGAACGCGTCAGCTTGTGCTCCTCGCAGATGCGGATCCATTCCGGCCACCTATAGTGACGGCCGCGATCGGAATGGATGACCGGCCTGTCGCCCTCGCCGAGCGTGGAGCACGCGTCCGAAAGCATGCCGTCGGCCAGCTCGGCGTTGGGGCTCGTGCCGATCGTCCAGGCGACGGGAAGCCCGTCGTAGCAGTCGATCAGGGGCGACAGGTACGCCTTGCCCGCCGGGATGCTGAACTCGGTCAGGTCCGTCACCCGCAGCATGTTCGGCCTGTCGGCGTGGAAGTCGCGGTTGACCAGATTCTCAGGAGCCCTAATGAGCTCGCCCTTGTACGAGCTGTAGCGCTTCGCGCTCTTGAACAACGGCACCATGCCGTGCTTGGTCATGAGTTTCATGACGCGTTTGGCCGACACCGTTATCCCCATGCCCTGCAATTCCAGGTGCACGCGCTTGTAGCCGTAGCGCTTCTCGCTGTTCTCGAACGCCCCTCGACCAAGGGAAGCAGCCACGCATCCCGGTCCGGCCTCCTCATGGCGTTGAGCCGGTAATGGTAGGTGCTGTGCGCGAGCCCGACCACGGGCAGCAGGCTTTTCACGCTCACTCTCTGAGCCTCACTGATTTGCTTGACGAGAATCGTCTTCTCCCGGTTGGTCAGGTTTTCCGGGTCTGCGCCCGGCTCTTTTCCCAACAGCTCCAACGCGCCCCGGCGGATCGCGATCTCGACGTCGAGCTCCCTCTTCTCCCGCCGCTGCCGCTCGACGTCGGCGTCCAGCTCGTCCAGACGGGCCTGCATCCGCGCCAGCCGCTTCTCCATCGACGCCAACGCGTCCGCCAGACCGGCCGCATCCCGCGAACCGGCGGCCACCGCCGGCGCATCCGGAACCACGGGCCGTGCGCCGCCTCCGTCCCCGGGTCTTTCCCTGCGTTCTCTCGCCACGTGCGTCTCCTTGGATCCGGCGAGCATCTGTCGTTTCCATTCTCGTGTTTATGTTCAATGGTTTTAAGACCGGTTGAGCGTTTGGTTTTTAGTCCGAA
>ERZ1673702.4272-NODE-4272-length-10319-cov-11.533125_pt1 | contig 10319 bp, 8 predicted proteins | sample MGYA00580232_ERZ1673702 | MGnify/ENA primary metagenome ERZ1673702 (study PRJEB41218, sample SAMN15661792) | gut metagenome | host: Homo sapiens | place: Canada: London | collected 2015-08-20/2019-03-30 | study: EMG produced TPA metagenomics assembly of... | reverse complement strand
CCGAAGATAGTTCGCTGGAAACGGCGCGTGAAAATAGGTAGTCGCCGACTTGAACTAAAAAACGCTTCAGAAGAAATTCTGAGGCGTTTTTTGTTGTCTGAACTGCTTCCGAAATTTTTGCCGTATATTGCGCGTACAGTGCACGAAAAGGCTCTAAGAGATCGTGTCTATCAAAAGGGGGAATATGAGGTGAGGCGAAGATCTGCAGTCAGGGCGGTGGGGATGTTCCTGCTGGCGGCTCTTGCCATTTTGATTTTATGCCGTTATCAGCACACTTCTGCTGTTCGACCGAAGGATAGATTTTCCGGCCAGATCCCGCAGCTGCACAGCACGGCAGACGCAGACGGTGACGGTGTGGACGACCAGCTGGACATTCTGAACGGCGCACTGGCCTATGTGAGCGCACATCCTAAATATAAAAGCCATTATTATAAGACTGGTTATCCTGACGATGGTTATGGAGTGTGCACTGATGTGGTAGCATATGCCTTGAAAAATGCGGGATATGATCTGCAGACTCTGGTAGACGCGGACATTCGGGAACATCCGGAAGAATATGGCATTGCAGAGCCGGATGCAAACATAGATTTCCGACGAGTGCGAAACCTGAAGGTGTTTTTTTCGCACACGGCAGCTGCCCTGACCACGGATGTTTCCGAAACGGAACAATGGCAGGGCGGTGATATTGTGATCTTCGAAAGACATATCGGCGTAGTGTCTGACCGTCGAAATAAAAACGGTGTGCCTTATGTGATCCACCACAATGACCCATGGCAGACAGCTTACGAGCAGGATATTTTGGAAGAGAGAACGTACATCGCCGGACACTACCGCATTTCTGAATAAAACTGAATAAAAGTAGAAAAAGCGGCCCCGCCGCGTTGAGCATTCAACGTGACGGGGCCGCATACTTTATTGGATGGTGTACCGGTTACGATACGAGCTTCTGCTTAGCCCTTGCCTGCGCAGCCGAACAGCTCGATCTTCTCCTTGCACTTGGCCTCGATGGCCTTTGCGCCGGGAGCCAGCAGCTTGCGGGGGTCGAAGCCCTTGCCCTGCTGATCCTTGCCTTCTTCGATGTACTTGCGGGTAGCCTCAGCAAACACCAGCTGGCACTCGGTGTTGATGTTGATCTTGGAAACGCCCAGGCTGATGGCCTTTGCGATCATCTCGTCGGGGATGCCGGTGCCGCCGTGCAGGACCAGAGGAATGTTATTGGTGGCCTTGTGGATGCGGTCCAGAGCCTCGAAGTCCAGACCCTTCCAGTTTGCCGGGTAGACACCGTGGATGTTGCCGATGCCGGCAGCCAGGAAGTCGATGCCCAGAGCAGTGATCTTTGCGCACTCCTCGGGGTCTGCGATCTCGCCGGCACCCACAACGCCGTCCTCGACGCCGCCGATGGAACCGACCTCTGCCTCGATGCTCAGGCCCTTAGCGTGTGCCAGAGCCACCAGCTCCTTGGTCTTTTCCACATTCTCTTCGATGGAGTAGTGGCTGCCATCGAACATGATGGAAGAGAAGCCGGCCTCGATGCAGGCCTTGCAGCCCTCATAGGTGCCGTGGTCCAGGTGCAGGGCAACGGGAACGGTGATGCCCATGGAATCGACCATAGCGCTGACCATGGCAGCGACGGTCTTGAAACCGGTCATGTACTTACCAGCACCCTCGGAAACGCCCAGGATCACGGGGCTCTTCATTTCCTCGCAGGCGGTCAGGACAGACTTGGTCCACTCCAGATTGTTGATGTTGAACTGAGGCACACCATAGTGGCCATCACGTGCTTTGATCAGCATTTCGGTTGCATTTACCAACATTATTCATTACCTCCACAAAATCATTGGGGCCTTGCTCGTTTCGTGCCTGCTTTGTGCACGTCTTAACGAACTTACAGGGTTAGTATACCCCAAACAGCGCCTAAAATCAATCCAAACGGGCTTTTTTCCTGCAACAATGCGGAAAATCGATCCCTGCGGGGAAGGAAACTTTCCGTCAGAAAGGGTCAGCACAGAACAAAAAACAACAATATTCCATAAAATCTGCAACATGAAGCCGCGCGGCGGGAAAGCAGCAAAAGGACGAATTTTCAACATGGATCCACATTCGTCAAAATGATATTGGAAGATCTGGCAAAACCGGACAGAATGCAGTTCAAAAAATTGTCATATTTCCGACTTGTATTTTACAAACTGTACGCAAGAAAAACAAACAGGTCGAACCGGAATGTGGAAAACACGGTGGAAAGTGTGGAATTCCACCCGTAAAACAGGCTTTAAAACAGGACTTTTGAACTTTCTCCACCGGGTTTTCAACATGTGGAAAAAGTGATCGGCCCTTTACGGATTGTATACCACATTTTTGTGGAAAACTTTTCTCATCGGCAAAACAGAGGACGTTTGTGCAACAACAGAGTGAAGATGCACCTGTGCGGCAAAACATTTCTGCAAAAATGAGCGCGGCCTGCCAAAGCGGAAAATGCGGCAGACCGTGAACAGGGTGTGAAAACTTTTGCCGGACAGGGACAAAAAATGGTGATTTACTGGCAAACAAAGGCGGCATATGTTATACTTCAAAATGAGTTATCATATGGAAACGCGATGGGTGCGCAGTGCAGGATGCCGCGCACCTTTTGGAGGGTGCATGCAGCACGTTCCGGTAATACAAAGAAAGGGAGAAAATACAATGGAAGAAAAGAATCAGCCGCGCCGTCCGCGCCGCAGCCCGGAGGAGAACACGCAGAAAAACGAGAGCCTTGTTTACGGCAAAAATCCTGTGACCGAGCTGCTCAAGAGCGGCTCCGGCGTGGATACCGTGCTCATTGCCGAGGGCCTGGCTCCGGCGGTGGCGGCTTACTATACGGCGCTGGCCAAGGAGGCGGGCGCCACGGTCAAGCGGGTGCATCCCAACAAACTGCGCCTGATGACCGGCACCGAGAGCCATCAGGGTGTGGCTGCATTTGCCAGCGAGATCGAGTATGTGACGGTGGATGACCTGATGGCAGCAGCCAAGGCCAAGGGCGAGGCACCTTTTCTGGTGCTGAGCGATGGCATCGAGGACCCGCACAATCTGGGCGCAGTGATGCGCAGCGCTCTGCTGTGCGGTGCCCACGGGATCGTAATCCCCAAGCGCGGCGGTGCATCGGTGACGCCCACCGTTATCAAGTCCAGCGCGGGCGCAGCGGAGCGTCTGCCAGTGGCCCGTGTGGCCAACATCGGCGAGACCATCCGCCGCCTGAAGGATCAGGGCGTGTTCGTCTATTGCGCGGATATGGACGGCGTGTCCCTGCGCAGGAACAACCTCACCGGCCCCATCGCACTGGTGCTGGGCAGTGAAGGCAGCGGCGTTTCCCAGCTGGTCAAGAAGCTGTGCGACGGTGTGGTGCGTCTGGATATGGCGGCATCCGGCACCGGTGTGGACAGCTACAATGTGTCGGTGGCTGCGGGCATCATCCTGTACGAGATCCAGTCCCAGCGCGCAGCACAGCAGGCATAAACCGGTACAAAGGCCGGAACCTCAACGATATTTACAGGAGGGACAAGAATGCCGAAGGATAAAAATAACAATCAGGCAATGACCAAGGATGAAAAGTTCCGCTCTTTTTTCAGCACCACGGCGGTGAACATCCCGGATGAAATGACCCGGCGGGATGAAGAACTGCCGGAGGAAAAGCCGCAGAAGCGGTTTGGCCTGTTTGCCCGCGGCAAGGCAGATCAGGAGGAAGCCCAGGCAGCAGAGCCACAGGAAATGCCCACCGGTGAGGTGGTGCTGGGCGGGGATGCCCAGCCGGAGCAGGAAGCAGATCTGGAACTGATGCTGAAGCCTGCGGCAGACCCGGAGCGGGAGCTGGCCCCGTGGCCCCTTCTGGAGACGGAAGCGGAGGATGCAGAGCCGCTCAGGGTGGATCTCCCGGCCCCTGCTCCTGCAAAGGAGCCGGAGCCGCCCAGACAGAGCACAGCCCCGGTGGCAGAGCCTGCCGGGCAGCGCAGTGCGGCAAAAACCTCCCGCAGCCCCAAGAATGCACCGGAGGTGCTGTTGCCACAGGAGGAACAGGAGCAGCAGGAAATGGCTCAGCTCAAGGCCATGATCAATGGCCTGAGCGAGAAAAAGCCCGCTCCCGGCGCAGCCGCGCCGACCCGGACGGCACAGGCAGAGGAAACAGCCCCGGCAGCGCAGCCGGAAACTGCTCCTGAACGTAAAAAAGAAGAAAGTGGCACGCCGCTGCCCGCTGTGGTGTTTGCGTCGGTGAAGGAAGCGGATGCCGACCTGCAGCCGAAGGAAAAAACGAGACCGGAACGCAAAAAGCCGGTGATCGATTTCTTTGGCCGTGCAGAGGACGAAGAAAAGCCGCAGGCCCCCTCGGCCCCGGCAGATGCGCCCGCTGCAAAAGAGGACACCATGAGCCTGCCGCTGCTGCCGCTGGACGGCGAAGCCCCGGCGGCAGAGCCGCAGACAAAGGCAGAGGCAGCGCCTCAGCCGGAACAAAAGCCGGAAGCTGGGGAGCCGGAGAGCGAGCTGCAGGGCCCGGAGGCGACAGCGGAAAAGCTGCACCGCATGAGCGCCGAGCTGACGCTGCGTTGCGTACTGGGCGGTATTCTGGCCGTGGTGCTGCTGCACTTTGGTCTGGTGTCGGACGGGCTGCTGCCCGCGATGGCCGCGCTGGACCCGGATGCAGCTCCGGCGGCATTCTACGGCGCAAACCTGCTGCTGCTGGTGGCAAGCCTGTGCGTGGGCTTCCCGGTCCTGCGGGACGGCCTGACCGGCCTGCGCGGGCGTTCCTCGGCCGATACGATGCCGGCTCTGGCTGCAGCGGCGGCGCTGCTGCAGGCCGTGACGGCAATGCTGAATGCCAATGTCTACCGCGGTACCACGGGCATTTCGCTGCTCAGCGGCATGGCGGCGCTGGGCCTGTTCCTTGCCCTGCTGGGCAGCCGGGTGATGCTGGCAGCGGTCAAGGGCGGGTATGAGCTTGTGACCAATGGTGTGGAGCATCAGGGCGCTTTCCGCGCCAGAGATAAGGACCTGCTGCGTGCGCTGGCACGGGATCTGGAACAGAAGGATCCATGGGTGCTGCTGAGCCGCCCGATGCAGGATGCCGAAGGCTTTGTGGAACAGAGCCTGTGCGAGCGTGCCAGCGAGCGCCGTGCCCGCAAGGTCTCGTACATTCTGCTGGGCGTTGCCCTGCTCAGCGGGGTGCTGTTCCTGCTGGCAGGAGCCGGGTGGAACAAGGCCGTTGCAGCCATGGTCGCAGTGCTGTGCATGGGTGCACCGCTGTCTTCCACCCTCATCGCGGGCATTGCATCGCTGCGGCTGCAGCGCGCCGCTGCGGCTGTGGGTGCGGTGGTGCCCGGCTGGCAGGCCATTGAGCAGCTGGGCGGCATCGATACACTGCAGATCGACGCCGACGACCTGTTCACAACCGACAGCGCACAGCTGGAGGATATCCGCATCTTCAAGGGCGGCCGCATCGACCGTGCGATCCTGTATGCGGCCAGTGTGCTCAACGAGACCCACGGTGCCCTGCGGGGACTGTTCCGCCAGATCATCGAGGACCGTACCGACATCCTGTTCCCGGTCAAGGATCTGGAACAGCATCGGGGACTGGGCTTCTCGGGCTGGTGCGACAATAACCGCATCCTCATCGGCACCCGCCGCTATCTGGAGAAGGAGGGCGTCTCGCTGCCGGATGAAGAGTACGAGGCGCAGCACTCCAAAAACGGGGAACTGCAGATCCTGTATCTGGCAGTCTCCGGCAATCTGCACGCAATGTTCGTGCTGAAGTATGTGGGCGGGCGCAATGTGGCCCGGGGCCTTGCCGTGCTGCAGAAGGAAAATATCCGGCTGATGGTCACCTGTCAGGACCCCAGCCTGACCGCAAAGCATATCACCGAGGTGTACCGCCTGCCGGAGGGCATGGTCACGGTGCTGGATCAGGAGCAGTGCGATGCCATCAAGGCCGCACCTGCCGACCCGGCGGACGTCTGCTGCATGATCCATCTCAAGGGCTTTGCCAGCCTGACCGGCGGCCTGCAGGCGGCAGATCAGGCCCAGAATGCGGAGAACAGTGCCACCACGGTGCAGATGGTCTCGGTGCTGTTCTCCATCGTCATTGCGGCTCTGCTGACCAGCGCGGGCAGCATCTGGGAGCTGTCGGTGGCGACGGTGCTGATGTATCAGGCCGCGTGGAGTGCACTGAGCATTGCAGTCTGCGCCCTGAAGCAGCACAATTGAAAGTGGGAATTATTCTTAAAATAAATAGGAATTATTCTTGATTTTGCATTGGAAATATGGTATACTCTGTTCAGAACCTGAGCCGCAGGCGGAAAAATTTCCGCCGGGCTGAATGATAGAGCCGGGATCGGTCGATCCTGACAGAAGATCCGTTTTTGAAAGGAGAGCACCATGGAACTGAAGGGCACCAAAACCGAGAAAAACCTGATGGAAGCATTTGCCGGCGAGAGCCAGGCACGCAATAAGTACACTTTCTTTGCCAGCATGGCCAAAAAGGAAGGCTACGAGCAGCTGGCCGCGATCTTTGAAGAGACCGCCGGCAACGAGAAGGAACACGCAAAGATCTGGTTCAAGCTGCTGTGCGGCGGCGCGATCCCCGATACCCTGACCTGTCTGGACATGGCCGCAGGCGGCGAGCACGATGAGTGGACGGAAATGTACCCCCGTATGGCCAGAGAGGCCAAAGAAGAGGGCTTCCCCCAGATCGCAGCCCTGTTCACCATGGTGGCACAGATCGAGAAGGAGCACGAGGAGCGCTACCGCGCGTTGGCCGACAACCTGAAAAACAGCAGGGTGTTTGCCCGCGAGGAACAGCAGGTATGGCAGTGCCGGAACTGCGGATATACCTATATCGGCAAGTCCGCACCGCTCAAGTGCCCGGTGTGCGCACACCCCCAGAGCTATTTTGAGCTGAAAAAGATCAACTACTGATAAAAGCAGGCAGACGCCGCCGTATCCGGTCCCGGGTACGGCGGCGTTTTGTACAAAATTGAAAACCGGATTTTAGCACTCCCCACAAAATGCGGCCCAGCGGCACGGCAGAAGGGCCCAAAAACTTGACCATGTTTTGCTCTGCGTGTAAAATAATACGAAGATAAGAGTATTTGAACGTTTTCGGAAACAGGCAGGGAGGGCAAAGCCCATGAAGCAAAGATTCAAGACCGGCGTTGGCGCATTCGTGCTGTGTGTGGCACTGCTTTTGGCAGGAGCTCTGCCGGTCTGTGCGGTCGGGGCCCACCCGGTCCCGGACAGCGGTATGACGCTGGACACCTCGGAGCTGCTGTTGGAGCTGACCAGTGAGGACCCTGCCCCGGTGGCCTATCTGACGGTGCAGGCACCCAACGATTACTTTTTCCTGATCTGGACGTCCAGCGCGCCTTCGGTGGCGTCGGTGGACGGCACCGGCAAGGTGACCGGCCATTCCGAGGGCACGGCTTCTATTACAGCCTGCAACGAGCGGGGCGAAAAAACAGCCTGTTTCGTGACCGTGCGCAAAAGCACAGTGGCCCGCCCGGTGCTGAACACCACCGAGCTGGCGCTGACCATTACGGAGCAGGAGCCTGCGCCTTCGGCTCAGCTGAAGCTGGAACAGAACGACAGAGGGTTCATCTATGTGCGGCAGTGGGTGAGCAGCAGCCCTTCCGTGGCACAGGTAAGCAGCAGCGGAACCGTGACGGGCCAAAGCTCCGGCAGGGCCGTCATCAGCGCACTGACGACAGCCGGGCAGGTGCTGCGCTGCACGGTGACAGTCACCTCTGAAATAGGCCGTGTGCGGATCAGCAAAAACGCCATGCTGCTGCAGGCAGTGGGGGCCAGCCAGAAGCTGACCGCACAGGCTGCAGGCGGCAAAAACACGGCAATGACATGGCTCAGCAGCAACCCGGATGTGGCACAGGTGAGCACAGACGGCACAGTGACCGCTGTGGGCGATGGTGAGACCGTGATCCTTGCAGTCTCGCCGGAGGGCCGTGCCGATGCCTGCTACGTGGCGGTGGGAACGGCGGCGTGGCGCTACCGCTCCGAGGAGGAGCTGGCCGAGGTGCTGACCGTCTCCGGACAGCTGCCGTATTCGGATGGAAAATGAAAAGAGGAGCGTTCTGCGCGGCAGGACGCTCCCTTTTTTCAGGCTCCACAGGGCAGAAAGATCATCGTTCCCCGGGCAGACCACGCCATCCGCTGGGCCATGCAGCCGGGCGCACCGGCCAGCAGAAACAGGGCCAGTGCGGCGAGCAGCAGCACCCATCCAAGGCCGCTGTGCGGCCTGCCGGAAAAAGGCTCACCTTTTTTGCGTCTCATCCCGCTGCCCCCTTTTTGCTGTGCTGGGCCATCCTATGCGCCGCAGGCACCGATTGTGCAACCGGCCCGGCTGTGGTACAATAAAACCTTAAGAGATACATTGTACAGGGAGAACGATCTTTATGCTTACCATCACACTGCTGGGCACTGCTGCTACCATGCCGCTGCCGGACCGGGCGCTTTCGGCTGCGTTTGCAGCCTGCGGCGGGCACGGCCTGCTCTGGGACTGCGGCGAGGGAACTCAGGCAGCGGCACACCGGGCAGGCGTGAACCTGATGCGGGCGGATGCCATCTGCCTGACCCACTACCATGGCGACCACATCTTTGGTCTGCCGGGCCTTTTGCAGACGCTGGGGGCGCAGGGCCGCACAAGGCCGCTTGCCCTGCTGGGTCCGGAGGGCCTGCCGGATATCTGGGCGGCTGTGCGGGCACTGACCGGCCCGCTGCCCTATCCGGTAAAGCCGCAGGTGCTTATGCCGGGCCAGCCGCTGGCGCTGGATGCGCTGAGCGAGGGCTGGCCTGCCGGTGCGCGGCTGGTGCCGTTTGCCACAAAGCACCGGGTAAAAAGCCTTGGCTACCGGCTGGAGCTGCCCCGCGCAGGCAAATTTTCGCCGGAGCAGGCCCGGGCGCTGGGGGTGCCGGTGCAGCAATGGAAGCTGCTGCAGAAAGGGCAGAGCGTTGCCGTGGAGGGCAGAACGGTGCAGCCTGCGCAGGTGCTGGGCGCCCCGCGCAGGGGGTTGAGCGTGGTGTTCTCCGGCGACACCGCCGCCTGTCCGGGCCTTTTGCAGGCGGCACAGGATGCAGACCTGCTGCTCTGCGACGCCACCTATGCGCTGCCGGAGCAGGAAGCGCAGGCCCGGCAGTGGGGCCACAGCACCTTCGGGCAGAGCGCGGCCCTTGCTGTACAGGCGGGCGCAAAACGGCTGTGGCTGACCCATTACTCCCCCATGATCACCGACCCGGAGGAGTATGCCGAACAGGCACAGGGAATCTTCCCGGCGGCAGAATGCGGCTTTGATGGCAAAAGCATCACCCTGCAGTACGAGGAGGTACAGCCATGACCATCCGGATGGACGAGGGCGCGGCGGAGCTGCTGGACACCCTGCACAGGGCGGGCTATGCGGCCTACGTGGTGGGCGGCTGCGTGCGGGACAGCCTGCTGGGCCTTACCCCCCACGACTGGGATCTTTGCACCAGTGCCCTGCCGCAGCAGGGAATGGAGCTGTTCGGCGAAGAAAAATGCATTCCCACCGGCCTGCAGCACGGCACCGTGACCGTAAAGCAGGGCGGCGGGCTGTACGAGATCACCACCTTCCGCACCGAGGGGGCCTACACCGATGGCCGCCACCCGGACGAGGTGCATTTTGTACCGGATGTGCGGGAGGATCTGGCCCGGCGGGATTTTACCATCAACGCCATGGCCTACAATGAAAAAGAGGGTCTCATTGACCCCTTTGGCGGGCAGGACGATCTGCAGAGCGGCATCCTGCGTGCTGTGGGCGTGCCGCACCAGCGGTTCACCGAGGACGCGCTGCGCATCCTGCGGCTGTACCGGTTCGCAGCGCGGTTTGGCTTTGCCATCGACCCGCCCACGGCGCAGGCGGCACAGGAGCTGTGCGCCCATCTGGACTGTGTATCGGTGGAGCGCATCGAGGAAGAGCTTGCAAAGCTGCTGAGCGCACCCGCCCCTGCGGCATATCTTGACGAAAAAATACTCGGTGTTGTTTTGCCCGAGCTTTCACCGGAGGCACTGGCGGCGGCAAAGCCGGTGGTGGATGCCTGCCCGGCGGGGGAGCGGGCTCTGCCCGTCCGTCTGGCGGCGCTGCTGCTGAGTCTTGGCGAGGACGGCACCCGCCGCACCCTCAGGCGCCTGCGCTGCTCCAATGCCTGTATTGAGGAAACGGCGGTGCTGGTGCGGGAAGCCGTGCCGGGTGTGCCGGGAGCTTTTTCCTCGGACACGAATCGGGCCATTCCATCGCCCGCCCTATTGCCTGCGGCAACAGGGTCCCACCCCAGCG
>ERZ1673702.4269-NODE-4269-length-10322-cov-3.547580_pt1 | contig 10322 bp, 10 predicted proteins | sample MGYA00580232_ERZ1673702 | MGnify/ENA primary metagenome ERZ1673702 (study PRJEB41218, sample SAMN15661792) | gut metagenome | host: Homo sapiens | place: Canada: London | collected 2015-08-20/2019-03-30 | study: EMG produced TPA metagenomics assembly of... | reverse complement strand
CAGGAACGTGTGCGGCGCTGGCGGGAAAGGCTGCCGTCCGGATGCTGCTTGGCGGACAAAAAACAGAAGAAATTTCCGTCCTGACGCCGAAGGGGCTTTGGGTCACGACGGCGGTGGAAGAAATTCAAAGCGGCGACGGCTGGGTCAGCTGTGGCGTGCGCAAGGACGCAGGAGACGATATCGATGTCACCGCGCAGTCTCTGATCTGTGTCAAAGCAAAAAAAACGGCGGGAACCAAGATCGTTATCGACGGAGGCGTCGGCGTCGGCAGGGTGACAAAGCCAGGGCTGGAACAGCCGGTTGGCGCAGCGGCGATCAATTCTGTCCCGCGGCGGATGATTTTGCAGGAGGCGGAGGCAGAGTGCCTGGACGCAGGCTATGAGGGCGGACTTTTGCTGACGGTATTTGTGCCGGACGGGGAAGCGCTTGCCAAAAAGACCTTCAATCCGCAGCTTGGCATCCAGGGCGGAATATCGATTCTCGGAACGACCGGGATTGTTGAGCCGAAAAGCGTGCAGGCGCTTGTGGATACCATCGGTCTGGAAATACGTCAGCGAAGGGCATTGGGGGAAGATGCACTTTTACTGACACCGGGCAATTACGGCATGGAATTTTTAAAGGATCGACCGGAATTTGCCTCCATGACGCCGGTACAGTGTTCCAATTATATCGGGGAAGCCTTCGATTTTGCAGTCAGCAGCGGATTTTCAAAGGTCATATTGGTGGGGCACATCGGCAAGCTTGTCAAGCTGGCGGGTGGTATTATGAATACGCATTCCAGGGTTGCAGACTGCCGGTGTGAGCTGTTCGCCGCCCATGCCGCACTGGCGGGCGTAAGCCGGGATGTGATCGGCAGACTGATGGAGGCTGCGACGACGGACGCCTGTCTGGAAATTCTGGATGAGGAAGGGAAAAAAGAAGCGGTCATGCAGAGTCTGATGAAAAAGATCGGACAGCATGCAGCGCACCGGCTGGGCGGTACGGTGGAAGTTACGGTTCTGGTGTTCAGCAATCGGTTTGGAGTGTTAGGAGAAACTCAGTGTCAAGAAATATAAAGGGGATTTTTTACGGAGTGAGCACGGGTCCGGGAGATCCGGAGCTGATGACGGTCAAGGCGGTACGCATTTTGAAGGAAGCAGACGTCATCGCAGCGGCACGTGTGATGGGAAAACAGGAAACCGCGCTGGAAATTGCAAAGCAGGCGGTCTGCCGGGAGAAGTCGTCAAGGATGGTCTTTTGGAGAACGAGGATTACGGATATTTCACAACTGTGATTGTAAAGGAGTAAAGAAGTGGTTCATTTTGTTGGGGCAGGCTGCGGCGCGCCGGATCTGATCACACTGCGGGGGCGCAGGCTTCTGGAAGAAGCGGATGTTATTGTTTATGCGGGCAGTCTGGTCAATCCGGCGCTGCTCGGGTTTGCGAAAAAAGACTGTAGAATTTACAACAGCGCACAGATGACGCTGGAAGAAGTGATTGCCGTCATGGAAGAGGCGGAAAGCAGACAGCAGATGACAGTGCGGCTGCATACGGGCGACCCGAGCCTGTACGGGGCGATTCGAGAGCAGATCGACTGCCTGAAAGAGCAGAAGATTGCTTACGATGTGACGCCTGGCGTTTCGAGCTTCTGTGGTGCGGCAGCAGCGCTGGATGCAGAATACACACTGCCGGGCATTACACAGAGCGTGATCATTACCCGGATGGCGGGGCGGACGCCGGTGCCGGAAGCAGAGTCGATTGCCTCCTTTGCGGCGCACGGCTGCGCGATGGTCATTTTCCTGAGCGCCGGGATGTTAGAGGGACTACAGCGCGAGCTGTTAAAGGGCGCTTACACGGAGCAGACACCGGCAGCAATTGTATACAAGGCAAGCTGGCCGGAAGAGCGCACGCTGCGCTGTCCGCTCGGAAATCTTGCCCGGTGCGGGAAAGAAGCCGGCATATCCAAAACAGCGCTTGTAATGGTCGGAAATTTCCTCGGGGATGTTTATGACAGATCGTGTCTGTATGACCCGGCGTTTACGACAGAGTACCGGCAGGGAACGGATACGGCAGGGAGCGCAAATGAGTAATCATATTATCTGTTTCAGCCCAAGTGGCGCAACGCTCGGGCAGAGGATTCTGGCGGTGGAGGATGTCTTTGCTGCAGACTGGGAGCTTACACAGTGTTTCGGAGCAGATCACGAAAGTCTGTCGGACTGGACAAAGCGGGTTTTTCAGCCGGGCAATAATCTGCTTTTTATCGGTGCGGCAGGAATCGCCGTACGTGCGATCGCGCCTTATGTCCGGGAAAAACAAAGCGATCCGGCTGTGGTCGTGATGGATGAAAAGGCAAACTGGTGCATCCCGATTTTGTCCGGGCATCTCGGCGGAGCAAATCTTCTTGCCAATAAACTTGCTAAAATGACAGGCGCGCAGGCGGCGATTACGACGGCAACAGATGTGCGGGGCGTCTGGGCGGTGGACAGCTGGGCGAAACAGGAAAGGCTGACGGTTGTAAATCCTTCCGGAATTAAAGAAATTTCTGCAGGGCTTTTGCAGGGACAGACCAAAAAGCTGTTCAGCGAATTTCCCATTTCCGGGAAGCTGCCGGAGGGGCTTGTTTTTTCCGATGCAGCGTCCTGCGATATTTATATCGGAATCCACAGGCTGACAGACCGAAAGCAGGAGCCTCTTTATCTGATTCCTGCAGCGCTGATCGCAGGAATCGGATGCCGGAAAGGTGCACAGCGGGAACAGCTGGATGCGCTGTTTGAGGAAGTGCTGGAGCAGAACAATGTCTGGCAGCAGGCGGTTCAGAAAATATGCAGCATCGATTTAAAAAAAGAGGAACCGGGGCTGCTTTTATTTTGTGCGGAACATGGTATTTTGCTGGAAACCTACGATGCGGAAACGCTCCGAAACCTGGACGGGGAGTTTACCGCATCGGCATTTGTCAGTCAGGTGACGGGCGTGGACAATGTCTGCGAACGGAGTGCCATGGCGGGCAGCCAAAATGGGAAAATTCTGATTTCCAAAATGGCGAAAAACGGCGTGACGGCAGCCTTTGTACTGGATGAGGTCAAAATTTCCTTCTAAAGCGAATGGTATCCTGAAAATTCTATTTTGTGGGAAGAAATTTCAGGATAGTTGTATGCAGTGAAATATCGATTGACGGAGAGAAAAACAATGAAACGTCTTTTTGTAGTAGGGCTTGGACCTGGCGGCAGGGATGGTATGACGCTGGAGGCAAAAAAAGCGCTGGAACAGTCAGAAGTAATCTGTGGCTATACCGCCTATGCGGATTTAATCCGGGAAGATTATCCGGAGAAGGAATATCTGGTCAGCGGTATGACAAAAGAAGTCGAACGCTGTCATATGGCGCTTTTGGCAGCGCAGGACGGAAAAACGACGGCGATGATCTGCAGCGGGGATGCAGGCGTGTACGGAATGGCAGGGCTTGTACTGTCGTTGGCAGAAAAGTATCCGGAGACGGAGGTTGTGATCGTTGCGGGCGTGACAGCGGCGCTTTCCGGGGCAGCTCGGCTGGGCGCACCGCTGATGAACGATTTTGCCGTGATTTCCCTGTCCGACCTTCTGACGCCAAAGGACGTGATCGAGAAGCGGCTCCGTGCGGCGGCAGCGGGAGATTTTTCCATTTGTCTGTACAATCCGTCGAGCAAAAAGCGGGCGGACTATTTAAGCTGGGCGTGCCGGATTGTATCCGAGTATTATGCACCGGATACGCCCTGTGGCTGGGTGCGGATGATCGGAAGACAGGATGAAGAGAAGAAAACCTGCACGCTGCAGGAGCTTACCAAAGAGCAGGTGGATATGTTTACGACGGTCTTTATCGGCAGCAGCAGGACAAGCTTCCAAAACGGTCTGTTGGTAACAAAGCGCGGCTATGAAAAGCGGGTGGCGGTCAATCGGGCAGGCGGAAAGGAAAAGCTCAGAATCCTGCTGTTTGGCGGAACAACGGAGGGCAGAGAGCTGGCACAACGCCTGTTGACTCTTCCAGTCATTTTTAAAGTCAGTGTAGCAACTCCATATGGAGAGGAACTGCTGCAGGATCTGCCGCAGGCAACGATTCTGGCAGGGCGGATGGATCGGACACAGATGGAGCGGGAGATGGAAAAGGGCTATGATCTTGTGATTGATGCGACCCATCCCTATGCGGCAGAGGTGAGCGAAAATATCCGTCAGGCGGCGCAGCAGGAGCAAATCCGTCTGCTTCGGGTTTGCCGCAGAGCTTCAAAGGTCGGCAGTGACTGTTACTGGGTGCAGGATGCAAAGGAGGCGGCAGGACTGTTGCAGACGCTTTCTGGAAATGTCCTGCTGACGACGGGCAGCAAGGAGCTTGTAGCGTTTGAAGGCGTGGAAAAAGAGCGGCTCTATGTGCGGGTGCTTCCCTCCAAAGAAGCGCTTGATCTGTGCGAAAAGGCTCAGATTCCGCACAGCCACATTCTTGCGCTGCAGGGACCCTTCACAACTGCGTTAAATATTGCGCTGATGGAGCAGTACCATATCGGCATCCTCGTGACGAAGGATGGCGGCAAAAAGGGCGGCTTTCTGGAAAAACAGGAGGCTGCGCGGCTGCAGAAGGCTGCGCTTGTCGTGATTGGCAGACCGACGCAGGAAGAAGGGTATTCTGTAGAAGAAGCCTGGAACCTTGTACTGGAGAGCCTGTATGCAAAAGGAGGCGCTGTGGAATGAGAAAACTGACAGTCGTTGGAATGGGACCCGGCAGCCAGTCCTGCCTGACACTGGAAGCGTTGGAAGCGTTACGCAAAGCAGACCTGATTGTCGGGGCAGGGCGCCTGCTTGAAACACTTCCGGAGGGATGCTCGAAGAATCGGAAAATAGCGGTTTCCGCCCAGGCGGTCTGTGATGCAGTGTATGGTTCTGACAGCAGCTTTCCCTGTGTGGTCTGTACCGGGGATACCGGCTGTTACAGCCTTTGTACCGGGCTTGGAAAATACTGGGACGGAGAGCTCTCCATTCTGCCCGGGATCGGAAGTATGTCCTATTTGGCTGCGAAACTGCAGCTGCCGTGGCAGGACTGGAAAGTGGTGAGTGCCCACGGAAGAGCCTGTGATCCTGTTGCGGCAGTTACAGAAAATCCGGAAGTATTTTTTTTGACCGGACCGGACAATACGGCGCAGGAACTTTGCAGACAGCTGATGCAGGCGGGATTTGGCGGATGCCGGGCGTATGTCGGAGAAAAGCTTTCCTATCCGGAAGAACGGATTGTGTCCGGAACAGTTCGGGAAATAGCAGAAAAGATATTTGCGCCACTGGCGGTGCTGGTGGTGAAGCGGGAGAAAACGGCAGATGATATCGGAAACGATACAGTATCTGCGAAAAAGGATTCTGAGAATTCTGTTACGGGATCTTACTGGCGGGAGCGTGCAAAAACACATGGTCCCGGACTTTTGGATGACTGGTTTGTCCGGGGAGAGGTTCCAATGACAAAACAGGAGGTGCGCGCAGCTGCGCTTGCAAAGCTCGGGGCGGCAGGCGCGAAAGTCCTTTATGATGTCGGTGCTGGAACCGGTTCTGTTTCTGTCGAACTTTCGCTGATGGCAGGACAGGCAGACGTGTATGCGATTGAGTGTGAGGAAAAAGCAGTAGAATTGATTGGGAAGAACCGGGAGCGGTTTGGCTGCGGAAATTTGCATGTGGTTTTTGGAAAAGCGCCGCAGGCATTAGACTCCCTTCCTGCGCCGGACGCTGTGTTTATTGGCGGGACGAAGGGAAATCTGCCGGAAATTTTATCCATCCTTTTTGAAAAAAATCCGTCCGTCCGGATCGTTGTGACCGCGATTTTGCTGGAAACAGCACTGCAGGCATGTGAAAGTCTGGAAGCGTTTACCTTAAAGCCGGCAGAAATCATGCAGCTTCAGGTTTCGCGGTCGAAAAAGGCAGGAAAAGGTCATATGCTTTGCGCCAATAATCCGATCTTTTTAATCAGTGCCGGAGGATGTGCAGATGAATAGGATTTTATTTGCAGGTCTGTCCAGCGGAAGCGGGAAGACGGCTGTTACCTGTGCGTGCCTGCGGGCGCTGCAGAAAAAAGGAATCTCTGCGGCTTCGTTTAAGTGCGGACCGGACTATATCGATCCGATGTTCCATCAGCGTGTGCTCGGCATTCCGGGAGAAAATCTGGATCTGTTTTTTGCAGATGCAAAAACACTGCAGCGCCAGATTGCCTGCTATGAACAGCGGTGTAAAATTGCAGTGCTGGAGGGCGTGATGGGATATTATGACGGTCTGGGCGGCGTGTCGGACCGGGACTCTACATGGGATGTTGCGTGTGCAACAAATACTCCGGTAATTCTTGTTGTGCGTCCGAAAGGTGCGAGTCTGACGATTGCCGCACAGGTTCAGGGAATGCTTTCTTTCCGGAAAAGAAACCAGCTTGCAGGCATTTTGCTCAATGGCTGTTCGGAAAGGATGGCGCGGCTGCTTGCACCGATGCTGGAGGAACAGACCGGACTGTCGGTTGTTGGTTTTTTGCCCTATGTGGAAGATGCTTCTTTTGAAAGCAGACATCTAGGGCTTGTGACAGCGCAGGAGGTCGGAGCGCTGTCGGAAAAGGTGGACAGGCTGGCAGATGCTTTTTTACAACATGTTGATCTGGAGCAAGTGCTGCGGATCGCAGCGACAGCGGACAGCGTGGCAGAGACAATAAAAAGCGAAGCAGCGTTAAAAAGCCCGGATTGTCCGGATTCTCCACAGTTTCCTGCCCCGGATAAAGAGTGCCTTCGAATCGGCATTGCACAGGACACAGCATTTTGTTTTTATTATGAAGAAAACAAAAGAGCGCTGCGGCAACAGGGATTGGAGCTTGTGGAATTTTCGCCGATGGAAGATAAAAAGCTGCCGGAAGGCATCTGCGGACTGTATCTGGGCGGCGGATACCCGGAGCTGCACGCCGGGAAGCTTTCTGAAAACAGTAGGATGCGTCATGCAATTTTTGAGGCGGTCCGTCATGGAATGCCGACGATTGCGGAATGCGGCGGCTTCCTGTATCTGCAAAAGGAACTGGAAGACGCTGACGGACAGGTCTGGGAGATGACAGGCGTTTTGGATGGAAGCGGATTTCGGACGAACCGTCTGCAGCGCTTTGGATACGCGGTCATGACAGCAAAAGAAAATTCCATGCTGTTTGAAAAAGGGGAAAGCATTCCGGTGCATGAATTTCATTACTGGGACTGTACGCAGAACGGGACAGCGTTTGAAATGAAAAAGCCGGTCGGAAACAAAACCTGGGAGGGAAGCGTAGCAGGAAGCAGTCTGTATGCAGGCTTTCCGCATTTATATTTTCTGGCAGAGCCAAGGCTGGCAGAACGGTTTGCCAGGGCAGCGGCAAAATGGCAGGAAAAGCAAAGGGAGAAGGCATTGTGAATTTGGAAAGGTTATCAAATCAGCTGAATCAGATATCGGAGCCGGACAAAAAGGCAGCGGCGGAAGCGAAGCAACGATGGGACAGTGTGGCGAAGCCCCTGGGAAGCCTTGGGATTTTGGAGGATGCGCTGATTCGGATTGCAGCGCTGACTGGGAGCGCGGACATTGACCTGTCGGTGCGCAGATTGTATCTGATGTGTGCGGATAACGGCGTAGTGGCACAGAATGTCACACAGACCGGAAGCGAGGTGACCGCGCGGATGGCAGACAGCTTTGCCGCCGGAAAAAGCAGCGCCTGCAGGATGGCAAAGGTGGCGAACTGTCAGGTAGAGGCGGTCGATCTCGGAATTTTAAATTATCCGGGAAATCCTGGAGTCCGAAACTGTCGGATCGCCAACGGGACGGCGGATATTACGCAAAAGCCGGCGATGACAAAGGCAGAGCTGTACCGCTGTATCGAAACGGGAATCGGGCTTGCAAAGTGCGCAAAAGAGGATAGGGTAAAGCTTTTGGTGACCGGAGAAATGGGAATTGGCAATACGACGACGTCCAGCGCGGTTGCTTCGGTTCTGCTTGGCTGTGATCCGCTGCTTGTGACGGGACGCGGTGCAGGCTTGTCTGACAGCGGTCTTTCCCGTAAACTGGAGGCAATAAAGAAAGCGATAAAGCTTCATCACCCGGATCCGGAAGATCCGCTCAGTGTGCTCTCTATGCTTGGCGGGTTCGATATTGCAGGAATGGTCGGCCTCTACCTTGGCGGCGCGCTGTATCAGGTTCCGGTGCTGATTGATGGTGTGATCTCTGCAGTGGCGGCATTTTTGGCGGTAAAAATCTGCCCGGCTTCCAAAAAGGCAATGCTGGCAACTCATGTATCTGCGGAACCGGCCGGATGCATGATTCTGAATGCAATCGGTCTGGAACCGATGATCACGGCGGGCATGCGTCTCGGAGAAGGAACCGGTGCGCTGTGCGCGATTCCGATGCTGGATATGGCGTGCAGCGTCTATCAGGGTTCTACATTCAGAGAGCTTTCGATCGAGGCGTATGAAGAGCAGGGCAGCCAGCTGTAAGGAAGCAGAAAACGGAAAAGAGGAAGGATATGCTGACACTGATTGTGGGCGGAAGCGCGAGCGGAAAGAGCGCTTTTGCGGAAAATTACGCGATGGAAGCCGGAGAAAACCGTATTTACATCGCAACGATGCAGCCGATGGACAACGAATGTCTGGCACGGATTGAAAAACATCGTGGGATGCGCGCACAGAAAAATTTTCAGACTGTGGAATGTTATACCGGTTTAAAACAGGTGCGCGTTCCGAAAGACAGCGTCGTTTTACTGGAATGTATGAGCAACCTGACTGCGAATGAAATCTACGCGCCGGAGGGCGTCGGAGAGGATCGGTGCAGCGAAGAAATTCTGGCAGGCGTAAAAGCTCTGGAAAACCAGTGCAGGCATCTGATCATTGTCAGCAACGAAGTGTTCGAGGGCGGGACAAATTATGATCCGTCTACGGTGCGGTATCTGGATATCCTCGGAAAAATCAACCGGGAAATTGCAAAAATGGCGGATGCGGCAGCGGAAATTACAGCAGGGTGTTGGATCTGGCATAAGCAGGGAGGAAAAATCCAATGATTTCGACAGTGATCGTGGCATTTTCGATGTTTTCGGCAATTCCGATGCCGCAGACAGAATGGACAAATAAAAGTATGCGCTATGCGTTGTGCGCGTTCCCGCTGATCGGCGCAGTGATCGGCGCGCTGGTGTGCCTGTGGCGTTTTGTGTGCCTGCGGATGGAGTTTTCGGAATGGATACTGGCGGCGGGAATCTGTGTACTTCCGATACTTGTGACCGGAGGCATTCATCTGGACGGCTTCTGCGATACGGCAGATGCGCTGGCAAGTCATCAGGATACAGAAAAAAAACTACAGATTTTAAAGGATCCGCATATGGGCGCGTTCGCGGCGATCTGGCTGGGCTGTTATTTTATCGCCCAGCTTGCTCTTGCAGTGACGGCAGCACAAATGCAGGCAGATCTGACGGCGCTGGCGTTTGGCTATTGTATCAGCAGAAGCCTTTCCGGGCTTGCAGTTGCGAGCTTCCCTCTTGCGAAAAACAGTGGTCTGGCATATACTTTTGCAGAGTACGCGGATAAAAAGAAGGTGCGAACGTTTCTTGCTGTCCTGGCAGCAGTCCTTTGTGTCCTTTGCTGTATTTGCTGCGGGAAAAAAGGCATTGGCGTAAGCATTGCCGCAATCGGGACTTTTTTGTATTATCGGTTCCGGCTGATTGGAAAATTCGGCGGCCTGTCGGGGGACCTGGCAGGATGGTTTGTCCAGATGTGCGAACTTTTCATGCTGGCAGCAGTGGTACTGACAGAGTATCTGTAGTGCGGCAGAAAACATCGCAGATGCGATCTTGTAAATGGCGCTGGCGAAGAGTAGTTTTTGCAGGAGAAGGGAAAAAAACAGGCATGATTTATATTTTTGGACCATATGCGGCCGGAAAACGGGAGTATGTCCGGGAAGCTTTCGGCTATACGGAAGCAGATTTTTCGACAAAAGCAGAGGATAACTGCAGGGTGCTTTACGATGCACAACAGCTGGCTTCCAAAGTCGGAAATCGGCCGGAAGAGCTGGAAAAGCTGGCAGAGCAGCTTTGCAGAAAAGAAGTCGTCATCGCAACGGAAACCGGGTGCGGTGTCGTGCCGATAGATACTGCAGAGCGGGAGGCAAGAGAAGCAGCCGGACGGCTGTCGATTCTGCTTGCAAAACGGGCGCAGAAAGTCATTCGTGTCTGGTGCGGCCTGCCGGAAAGCCTTCGATAACAGCTGTCTGGACCGGCCGTCAACAGGGGAGGCGTGGCAGAAATGAGAGGAAAATATGGAGCAGAAGATAGAAATCTGGCTGATCCGTCATGGAAAAACGCCGGAAAATGAGCAG
>ERZ1673702.4244-NODE-4244-length-10390-cov-15.401645_pt1 | contig 10390 bp, 7 predicted proteins | sample MGYA00580232_ERZ1673702 | MGnify/ENA primary metagenome ERZ1673702 (study PRJEB41218, sample SAMN15661792) | gut metagenome | host: Homo sapiens | place: Canada: London | collected 2015-08-20/2019-03-30 | study: EMG produced TPA metagenomics assembly of... | reverse complement strand
CTGGCCGCGGCCCCAACAGCTCCTCCCTGTTTCCGCCACTGGCGGCGGTCGTCGCCGTTGCAAGTGGCTTGACGGATTGTCTACGGGCCGTAAGCACTAAATAAAGAAGACCCCCTTTCGGAGCGGCAACTCCGTGAGGGGGTTTTCTTTTGCTTTGGTGAGAACAATGGAAACCATCATTCTTTCTTTCGTACTTTCATTATATGCCATTCTCCGCAAAAGTCAAGCGTTGCACAGAAAGTTTACAAGCGCATCATCAGGCCCGGACAACGACCACCAGACAGTATTCCCGGCCCGCGACGGTCTTATGGCAGACGCCGACACGCAGCTTGGTGTTGGCCGAGGGCGACACACCTTTATCGTAGACCCCGACCGACGGCACACCGCTGGAGAACTTCTCTGCCTGCTCACGGGCGCTCATCCCGGTGGAGTCGAAGGCAATAAAGCTCACGTAATTGCTCTGCTCGTAGGCTTTCAGGCTGCCTCTCAAGAAGTCGTCCAGATGCAGACCGGCGTCTATGGGGAAGTCGCTCTTCAGGTAGATGATGTTCCCCTCCTCGTCCTTCTGGAACCAGTCCGGGGTGAACGCGGGCCGAATGGTGCGGGTCAGCGCGGGGACGCTGTAAGAGACTTCGACGTTTTGGGAGTTTCCCTTGAAGATGTCGGCGACGGCCTCCGCGACGAGCCTGTCCTCTCCGTTTCCGCCGCCGGAACAGCCGGTGAGCAGGGCCAGCATCAGCACGCCCGCAAGGGCGAGGGCAAGGAGCTTTTTCAGTTTCATGGTCGTATCCTCCGTTCACTGTGGTGTTTTTGATACTTCCATTATAACCCGTCTCCCGCCGCAGCTGCAACGGCCATTCGCGCAGATTTCGGGGCGATTCACGCAGGTTTCGGGAAATACGGCTGCTCCGAGAGGGGCGGGGTATCTGGCAAAGTGGGAAAATAGTGACATATCATCGTGCAAAAACGCACTTTGCCAAGGTGGCAATCTGCCAATCAGCTGGCACTCTGACCCCACTTTGCCAAAAGGGGCAGAATGCCAAGTTGGCAAAGTGGCAAAATATAACGTAGATATATTATTAAATAGCCACTTTGCCATCTAATCCACCACAGTGTGGAAGATAGCTGAACCAACTATGTCCGCCATCTTTTTGAATTATCTGTCGTTTCACTACCTCACCCGATTTCACAAGCTCACCGTATGCTCGAGTATATGTCCTATCGCTACACCCCATCTCCTTCATCACCTCCGCCCGGAGCTGGGTGCTGGGCATACTCCCCAGCTTGCTCTCGGCCAGCACGTTGAGGATGGCCTGCGCGGTATCCTCTTTGGTCTGGGCGGTGCGGACGCGGCGCTCCTCCACGAAGTCGGCGTCCTTCTTGTCGGTGCGGCTGTCAAAGACGGCCACGGCTGTCTTCACGCCCTCCACCTGCGCCTGCTCGATGTGGAGCAGGGCTGTCCGGGCCGGGGCGGAGTAGCTGCTCTTCTCGTGGCTGAGGTAGAGCTTTTCGCTGTTCTTGTCGCGGCCCATCATGAGGACGCTGCGGGCGATGTCCCAGATGTCGGAGCTGTCGGCCAGGCGAGCGCGGCCCGAGACGTTGGCGCGCTTGTTGGTGTGCATCGAGATGAGGGCCGCGCAGCCGTGCCTGGTGCAGAGGGCTTTGAGGGGCAGCAGGGCGCTGCGCATCTGGTTGCGGCTGGCCATCTCCACCCCCGCGGGCAGAAAGCTCTGCAGCGGGTCGATGATGACGAGGGCGGGCGCGGCCTTCCCCACGTACTTTGCAAAGCTCGTGTCCGGGATGCAGAGCGGGCTGCCGGTGCGGGCAAAATAGGCGTCACTGGTGACCACCATCACCCGGCTCATATCGGCCCCTGCCGCCGTCAGGCGGGCTTTGAGCACCTTGCCGGGGTCGTCCTCGCCGGAAAAAAGGAGGACGCTGCCGGTCTTCTCCGGCGGCTGGGGGAAGAAGCCGGAGGTCCGGCCCGCCGTGACATACGCAATGAGCTGGGCCTGCCAGATGCCCTTGCCGGTGCCGCCGTCGGCACCCAGAAGCGACACCTCTCCCATGGGCAGCAGCCCATCCACCAGCCAGCTCACGTTCTGGATGGGGACGTTCTCGAGGCAGTCGGGGGTGAAGTTGAAGGGCGCGGCGCGGCGGCGGTCCCGGAAGCGCGCCCGGGCCGCGTCGGCCTTTTCCCGGTAGGCGGCGTAGTCCTCGGCGATGCGGCTCTGGAACTCCTCCCGGCCCACCGCTTCCAGCTCGCTCTTGCCGTCGGTCAGCCAGCGCTCCATCCGGAAGGTCAGGCCCTGCCAGAAGCCCAGCTCCTTCGCCCTCGCCTCCACCAGCTCGGAGCGGCTGAGGACGTCCTCGGGGCGGTTCTGCCCGGCGAACCAGTAGGTCAGCCGGGAGAACAGCTCCTCTTCGGTGCGCACCGTGCCGAGGTAGGCCACGAAGTCGTCGTAGCTGCCCGGGGTGCGGTCGGTCATGTTTTTCTGCATAAAAAACTCCTTTCATGGGTTGTTTTGTTGCTTTCATTATAACCACGAAAGGTTGTACAGTCAACGCAAGCTTTCTGCGTATTTCTGCGCAGAAAAAGAGAAAAAACCCCTCGGGGCGGCTGCTCCGAAGGGGGTAAAATTTAACCATGGCAGATGGAAAGCAGGAAGCGATACGTAGAGCCGTCCGCGCGGGTTTGGGGCTGAGGCTGAAAAAGGCTCTCCCTTTGGGAGAGGCTTTGGCATTCCGCATCGTTTCCTGTATCTTTTTGCCGAAGTTTATGATATACTTGTTTTGCGGTTCATCCCCGCTATCTTACGGGAGAGGGGGTGAAAGGTTTGAATCATTTACTCACAATTTTGGAGTCTGTCGTGGCAAATGTAATTTCTCATTACATCTGCAAGTGGCTTGGCAAACTCGACAAGAACCGTAAGCCCGACTAAAGGAAAGCCCCCGGGGAGTTGCCGCTCCTTGGGGGCTTTTCTTTCCGAGGGTGAAAAAGTTTGGAACATACTCACAATTCCATCTTTAGTATATGCCATTCCCCGCAAAAGTCAAGCTTTGCACAGAAAGTTTACAGAAACTGCCGCGCAGCGGCTTTCCATTTCTTTCAGTCCTGCGTTTCTTTCCGGATGCCGAACAGCCTCCGGAGCAAGCCTCTCAGGCACTTGGGACTTTTGAGAACGACCACCTGCATAGAGCCGACCACCTTTCGTCGCTTGATACGCCATTATAGGCGTCCCGCGCCCGGAATGTTCCGGTTCAGCTCAGGATCGGCCCGTCCGGCACCGTCTCCACCACCACCAGTGCGCCCTTTTGGGTGGAGATGGTGATGCAGTCGGAACCCTCGGCGTACTCGTTGCTGACGCCGAGGGGGTAGCCTGCGGTGAGGACGGCGTCGGTCAGCTCGTAGAAGGAGCCCCGCTCCGAGACCCCCTCTGCCCTGCCCTCCATCGGGAAGACCGAGAGGTAGAAATACTCATTCCTAGGGTAGCGGCGGGTCTCGCCGGGCATCACGAAGGTGATGCGGCTGCGCTCGTCCAGAAGCGTGGCGCGGACGCCCCGCTGTTCGAGGCCGAGGCCGGTGCAGAGGTTGGCCAGCGTATGCTCGAGGCGTCTGCCGCCCAGTACACCCAGCAGCAGCGCCTCGTCGAAGCCCTTCTCGGAGGCCAGCTTTGCCGCGTACTCGGTGTCGGTGTCGTCCTTGACGTGGGGCAGGATGATGGTGTCGTCGCCCTCCTGCGCCGGGCAGGGCGCGGTGTCGAAGTCGCCCACGATGATGTCGGGGCGGCAGTGGAGCGGCGCACAGTTGCGGTAGCCCGCGTCGCAGGCAATGATGGTGTCGCCGGGCCGCAGGGCCGACGCCAGCGAGGCGCTGACCGGGCAGGCGGAAATGATAACACAGCGGGACATTACAACCCCCTCCTCTGCCACTCCTTCACATCCTTGACCTCATCGTACATGGCGCAGTAGCTGTCGTAGCGGGTCTGGGAAAGCTTGCCCTCCGCGAGGGCGGCGCGGACGGCGCAGCCCTTCTCGGAGCGGTGGGAGCAGCCGGTGAACTGGCACGCGCCGAGGTAAGGCCCGAACTCCGGGAAGGCGTGTTCCAGACCCTCTTTCGGGATGAAGCCCGCCCGGCTGGCCTCGAGGCTGGCGAAGCCCGGGGTGTCGGCGATGCGGCCCCCGAAGGCTTCAAAGATGGTCACCTCGCGGGTGGTGTGACGGCCACGGCCCAGCTTCTGGCTGATGGCGGCGGTCTGACGCTCCACGTCGGGCAGGAGCGCGTTCAGCAGGGTGGATTTGCCCACGCCGGAGTTGCCGCAGAAGGCGCAGAGACGGCCATTGATCCAGTGTTTGATGTCGTCCAGACCCTCGCCGGTGGCGTAGTCGATGCGGATGAAGGGCAGGGTCGATTTTTCGTAGGCGCTGCGCAGAAACTCCGCCTCGGCGAGGTCGCTTTTGGTGCAGACGATGACGGGCTGGACGCCCTTGTCCACCGCGATGGCCGAGAGCTTATCCAGCACGAGGGTGCTGGGGGTGGGCTGGGTGGTGCTTGCCACGAGGAACAGCACGTCGAGGTTCGCCATGGGCGGGCGGACGAAGACGTTCCGCCGGGGCGCGATGCCCGCGATGACCGCCGCGCCGTTCTCGGTCTCCAGCGTCACCACGTCGCCCGCCACGGGGGTGATCTTCTGCTTGCGGAAGATGCCCCGGGGCTTGCACTCCACGATGCCTTCCGACGTCTTAACGTAATAAAATCCGCCGATGCCTTTTGTGATATAACCTGTCATACCTTCTCCTTTAGCCCAGCCAGGACGTCCACCAGTCGCTGAGACCGCCGCCGGTGGAAGAAGACGAGCTGGCGCCGGTGCTCTCGCTGGAAGAGCTGCTGCCCCCGAAGAGGCCGCCCAACCAGCCGCCGGAGCCGTCGCTGCTGGCGGTGCTCTCGCTGGGTGCTTCGGGTTCCGGTGCAGGCTCAGGGCCTGCGCTGACCACGACGCTGACGCGGGTGTTCAGCTTGGCCGATGCGCCCTCGCCGGGGTTCTGGCTGATGATGCTGCCCACGGGCTGGTCGCTGTACTGCTCCGTCTGGCTGCCCAGACCCAGTTTCCGCTGCACCAGCAGGGTACGGGCGTCGTTCACGTTCATGCCGATGAGGCTGGGGACTTTGGTGGTGGTGGCCACCTGCGGGCGGCTGACGTAGATCACCACCGTGGTGCCTGCGGCCACCTGACTGCCTGCGGCGGGGTCGGTGCGGATGATGGAGCCTGCGGCCACCGACTCATCCACGGCCTGAGTGACCAGCACCGACACGCCCAGGTCCTTCAGCTGCTGTTCGCCGTCGGCCTGCACGTAGTTGGTCAGGTCAGGGACGGTGACGTAGTGGATGCCGAGGCTGACGGTGAGGGTCACGCTCTGGCCCTCGCGGACGGTGCGGCCCGCCACCGGCGACTGCTTGTAGACATAGCCTGCGGCGTAGTCGTTGCTGTACTCCTCTTCCCAGTTGACGACCACCTGACCGGAGGCCACCTGCTCAGAGGCGTTCACCTCGTCCTGCGTCATGCCGCTGAAATCGCTCAGCACGATGTCGTCGCTTTTGGTCATGATGTTGCTGGAATCGTTCAGGATGGTCCAGCACAGGGCCGCACAGGCCAGCGCAAAGGCCGTCGTGATGCCCAGCAGCACCGGCATAAAGGCGCTGCGCTTCTTCTTTTTCGCCTTAGCTTTGGGGCGGGCGGGATTCGCCGCCGGTTTCTCCGGGGGTCTGCGGATGCTGCGTTTCTGCGGCATGGGGTCATTCACCACCTTTTCAGGTTCTTCCTTTACATATTGATACTGGAACGTGACGGAGGGGTCCTGCACGTAGGCGTCCAGTGCTCCCAGCATCTCTGCGGCGCTGGAATACCGGTTGACCGGCAGCTTCGCCATGGCGCGTTCCGTGATTTGCACGAGGCCCAGCGGCACGTCCGGGGCAAGCTCTGCCAGCGGCTTCGGGGTGTCCCGTATCTGCTTGCGGGCCACCTCCACCATGTCGTCGGCGTCGAAGGGCAGCCTGCCCGAGAGCATCTCGTACATCATGACGCCCACGGAGTAGATGTCGCTCTTGGGGTCGGTCTCCTCCCCCTTCGCCTGTTCGGGGCTGATGTAGTGGACGCTGCCCATGGCCTTTTTGCCGTTCTGTATCTGGTTCTCGGCCCGGGAGATGCGGGCGATGCCAAAGTCCATCATCCGCAGCTGGCCGTTGTCCAGCAGCATGATGTTCTGGGGCTTGATGTCCCGGTGGACGACGCCGTTGCGGTGGGCGTGGTCGAGGGCGCGGAGGATCTGAGCGATGAAGTGGACGGTCTCCCGGCTGGTGATCTTGCCGCCCCGCTCGTTGAGGTACTCCCGGAGGGTCATGCCCTCCACGCACTCCATAACGATATACTGTAAGTTTTCGCTGACAGAGACGTCGTAGACCTTGACGATGTTGGGGTGGTTGAGCAGGGAGATGGCCTTGGACTCGTTCTTGAAGCGGCGGACGAGGTCGGCGTCATGCATCAGCTCCTGACGCAGCACCTTGACGGCCACCACCGTGCCTTCCGGCACAGGCCCGCCGGGAGCAGAGACCACGGCCTTGTAGACGTTGGCCATGCCGCCTGCGCCGATGAGCTCCTGAATGGTGTAGAGCCCGTCCAGCGTCTTGCCGATGAGATTATCCATGCTTCACCTCCAGCGGCTCCACGCCCAGCAGCAGCGCGGTGATGTTGTCGGGGCCGCCGCCCGCGTTGGCGGCGTCCACCAGCCGGTCGGGGATGTCGTAGAACCCGCCCTTGGTGAAGATCTCTTCGATCTTTTCCTTGGGCAGGACGTTGGTGAGGCCGTCGGTGCAGAGCAGGATCATATCGCCCTTCTGCACCGGCACGCTGGTGAACTCGGGGTCGAGGCGGTAGTCCACGCCCAGCGCCCGGGTGATGATGTTCTTCTGGGGGTGGTGCTCGGCTTCCTCGGCGGTGATGGTGCCGCAGTCCACCAGCTCCTGCACGTAGGAGTGGTCGTGGGTGAGCTGGGTGAGTCTGCCGTCCCGGACGAGGTAGGCCCGGGAGTCGCCTGCGTGGCAGATAAAGGCGTTGCCGCCCCGCACGAGGGCGCAGACCGCCGTGGTGCCCATGCCCGCCAGCTCCTCCTCCCGGGAGGCTTTCTGGAAGACGAAGCGGTTGGCGCCCGTGAGCGCCCGCTTCAAAAACTTTTCCTCGTCGCCGGGCAGGCACTGGGCGTACTGCTCGTGGAAGCTGTGCTCGATGACGTCGCAGGCGCTCATGGAAGCCTCACGGCCTCCCCGCGCACCGCCCATGCCGTCGCACACGAGGCCCCAGGCCGCGTCGCTGTTCAGCTCGCCTGCCCGGTAGTCGTCCTGATTCTCGGGGCGGACGCTGCCGACGTCTGTTTTTCCTGCAAGTTTCATAGGATTCTCCTTCTCAAACTTTGCCGTTCATCTCGTCGCGGCGGAGCTGGCCGCACGCAGCGCTGATCTCGCTGCCCAGACGGCGGCGGACGGTGGCGTTGACGCCGAGGCTTTCCAGCTTCTGCTGGAAGCGCCGGACGTTGGCGGCGTCGGTAGCCGAATAAGGGCTGCCGTCCACCGGGTTGATGGGGATGAGGTTGACGTGAGCGCCCATCCCCCGGATGAGGTCGGCCAGCTGCCTGGCGCAGGCGTCGGAGTCGTTGACCCCCCGCACCATGGAGTACTCGAAGCTCACTCTCCGGCCCGTCGTCTCCTGATACCGGCGCACGGCCTGCATCAGCACCTCCACGGGGTAGGCATCGTTCACGGGCATCATGCCGCTGCGGATGTCGTTGTTGGGGGCGTGGAGAGAGACGGAGAGGGTGAGCTGGAGCTTCTTCTCGGCCAGCTGGTCGATCTTCGGCACGAGGCCGCAGGTGGAGAGGCTGATGTTCCGCATCCCGATGTTCACGCCCTCAGGGGACGAGATGTTCTCGAGAAAGCGCATGACTTCGTCGAAATTATCCAGCGGCTCCCCAATGCCCATCAGCACGATGTGGGAGATGCGCTCCCCGATGTCCTTCTGGGCGGTGTAAATCTCGGAGCATATCTCGCCCGCCTCGAGGTTGCGCACCCGGCCCGCCTGGGTCGAGGCGCAGAAGCGGCAGCCCATCCGGCAGCCCACCTGAGTGGACACGCAGACCGTGTTGCCGTAGTGGTAGCGCATGACGACGGTCTCGATGCAGTTGCCGTCGGCCATCCGCAGCAGGTACTTCACGGTGCCGTCCTTGGCCTCCTGCCGCCGCTCGATGATGGGCGCGGCGATGTAAAATGCCTCCTCGAGCTTTGTCAGCAGGGCTTTGGGCTGGTCGGTCATGGCCGAAAAGTCGGTCACGAGCTTCTGGTGGACCCAGTGGAAGATCTGTTTCGCCCGGAAGCCGGGCTGGCCCATCGCTTTCAGCTCCGCTGTCAGCTGTTCCAGCGTCAGGGAGGATATACAGCGTTTAGTCTCCATGAAAATCTCCTTTTGTCAGGAATCACGTTTCTGCATCGCGCAGAGGAAAAAGCCGTCCATGCCGGTGCGGGTGGGGACGGAAAGCGCACCCCAGTCCCCCACCGTCATCCCGGCCGGGAAGCGGACGTCCGGCGTCACCACCCGGAACTCCGGGTGTCGGCCCACAAAGGCCCGCACCTGCTCTTCGTTCTCGGCAGGGTCGATGGTGCAGGTGGAGTAGACCAGACGCCCGCCCTCTTTCAGGTGGGCGGCGGCTGTATCCAGAATGGCCGACTGGGTGGCCAATAATTCATCGTGACGCGCTTTTTCGAGGGTCTTGTAGCGGATGTCCGGCTTCTTGGCGAGGATGCCGAGGCCGCTGCAGGGGGCGTCTACCAAAATAGCGTCCGCCATGGGCAGGTCGGCATCAGGTCTGGTGCCGTCGGAGACGCGGGGCTCCACGTGGGCAAACCCCATCCGCTCCACGGCCTTGCGGATGAGCTGGACGCGGTTCTCGCTGACGTCGCAGCTCACCAGCCGCCCTTCGTCCTGCATCTCCTCGATGAGGAGCAGGCTCTTGCCGCCGGGGGCGGCGCAGAGGTCGAGGACGGTATCGCCGGGCTTTGCCTCCACGCAGAGGGCGGCAAGCTGGCTGGCCTGCCCCTCCACGTGGAAATACCCGTCCCGAAAAAGCCCGCTCTCCGCCGGGCTGCCCTCGAAGCGGGCTAAGACGCTGCCCGGCACGAGGCCCGGGGCGGCGGTCTTCGCGCCCGAGGCCAGCAGCTTTTCGCAGAGGGCTTCCGGCGTCCCTTTCAGGGGGTTGGCCCGGAGGCTGGTCAGACCGCCGTCGGCGGTGTGGGTCAGGATGTCCAGCGCCTCGTCGGGGTAGTGTTCGTGGAGGAAGGCTGCCACGTCCCGGCCCGCCGAGCCCAGCACCATCAGCCGCTCCACCTCGTCGGCGAAGACGGCAGAGCCGAGGTCATAGCCGATGGCCCGGCGCAGCACGGCGTTCACGAGGCCGGAGGCGCTGGCTTTCCGGAAGGCGCGGGTCAGCTTGACGGCCTCATTGACCGCCGCCGAAGCAGGCACCTGCATATAGCGGGCCTGCGCCAGCGCGGCGCGGAGAATTTCCCGCACCTGCGGGTCGAGCTTGGCAAGCCCTTTGGGCAAAAACTGGCTCAGGATATAGTCCAGCGTTCCCTGATGTTCCAGCACGGTGTAAAATATCGCGCTGGCAAATGCTTTATCGCGGCCTTCCAGCTTCTGGCGGCGCAGCTCTGCGTCGAGGATGAGGTTCGAAAAACCGTCCTGCTCCTGCCGCACCAGCGCCGCCACCGCCGCCGCGCGGGGGTTCGGGCCGCTCACAGGCTGTCCCCCGCCTTGAGGCGGAGCCCGGCGGCGAAGGAGGTGCCGTCCATGGGCTTCTTGCCCTCCGGCACGACGTGCAAAAGCTGGACAGCGCCCTCACCGCAGGCCACGGTCAGGGGCTTGGTGGCGAGGACCGTGCCAGCGGCTTCGCCGTGGCTTTCCGCGACGCGGCACTCCATGACTTTGACCTTCTTGCCGCCCGCCGTCACGAACCATGCCCCGGGCCACGGGTTCATGCCCCGCACCCAGTTGTGGATGTGGTCGGCGCTGTCGGTCAGATGGAACTGGGCCATCTCCTTGCTCAGCATGGGGGCGGTGGAAGCGTTCTCGTGGGCCTGAGGCTCTGCTTTCAGCGTACCAGCTTCAATCGCAGGCAGGGTCTCACAGAGCACCCGTGCGCCCACGGCAGTGACCCGGTCGAACAGCTGGCCGCTGGTCTCCTCGGGGTCGATTTTGATTCTCTCGCAGGCCAGCACGTCGCCAGTGTCGAGGCCCTCGTCCATCTGCATGATGGAGACGCCCGTCTCGGCGTCGCCGTTCAGCAC
>ERZ1673702.4217-NODE-4217-length-10431-cov-4.386565_pt1 | contig 10431 bp, 9 predicted proteins | sample MGYA00580232_ERZ1673702 | MGnify/ENA primary metagenome ERZ1673702 (study PRJEB41218, sample SAMN15661792) | gut metagenome | host: Homo sapiens | place: Canada: London | collected 2015-08-20/2019-03-30 | study: EMG produced TPA metagenomics assembly of... | reverse complement strand
GCAGCAATAAATACTTTATTCTGATCACATTAGCATTTGCAATTATTTATACATCACTCGGACTTACCGGTGGATCAAGAATTTATTATGCAAAATATGTACTTGGCAATGAGATGATCAACAGTACAATGACATTATTTAACTATATCCCAACGATCCTTACGATCATGCTGATCCCTATTTTTGCAAAAAAATTTGGAAAGATCAAAGCATTATTTGTGGGCTTCCTGTTCTATGGAGCAGGACTTATTCTTGAAATTGCAGGACCGGTCAATCTTCCGATGATTTATGGAGGACTGGTTTTACAGGGAATTGGTCATGCGGCATTGTATTCCTGCCTGTTCGCAATTGTTGGAGACGTAGTGGATTACAGTGAATGGAAAGACGGAATCCGAGAAGAAGGACTTACTTACAGTGTAACCAGCTTTGGACAGAAAATCGGAACAGGTCTTGGGACAGCAGCACTTGGATGGATCCTTGCGGCAGGAAATTATAATGGAACGGCAGCTGTTCAGCCGGACAGTGCGATCTTTGCAATTAAGAGTCTGTTCTTATATCTGCCACTGGCTATCACAGTCGTTGTTTTAATCATCTGGTATTTATTTATGGGAATCGATAAGGTATATCCGACAGTTAGAAAAGAACTGGATGAACGTAGAAAAAACGCAAAACAGAATTAGAAATATAAGATAAATAGTAATAGTAAAAGGATCGGATGGCAGTTCGCCATCCGGTCCTTTTTGTAATAGAAAATTATTTTGTCATAACGACAGCGCCATCATCCGTAATGCGGACCATGTATTCTACCTGAGCAGAAAGTCCGTCATCTTCGGTATAAACCGTCCAGTCATTGTCTTCATCAACAAAGAATTCCGGACTGCCTTCGTTAATCATCGGTTCGATGGTAAAGATCATACCCGGAACCAGAAGCATTTCGCTTCCCTTTGGTGTAACATAGCTTACCCAAGGTTCTTCGTGGAATTCAAGACCAACACCATGTCCGCCGATTTCCTCTACAACAGAATAGCCATTTGCTTTTGCATGTGAATTGATCGCATCTGCAATGTCTCCGAGATGGTTCCATGGTTTTGCCTGCGCAAGTCCAAGTTCGACACATTCCTGTGTGACACGAACCAGTTTTTCGGCACGTTCGCTGACCTTGCCGATCATAAACATACGGGATGCATCTGAGAAATATCCGTCCAGGATGGTAGATACATCCACATTGATGATATCGCCTTCTTCCAGAATAATATTTTCATCCGGAATACCATGGCAGATCTCGTTGTTAATAGAAGTACACACACTCTTTGGGAATCCCTGATAATTAAGCGGTGCCGGGATTCCACCGTGTTCGGTTGTATAGTCATAAACTAATTTATCAATTTCGGCTGTACTCATGCCTGCGTGGATATGAGCTGCTACATGATCAAGTACGGCAGTATTGAGATCTGCACTTTTCTGGATTCCTTCAATCTGAGGAATGGTCTTGAGCATATCTCTTGTCGGAACGATTTCTCCTTTATCTGCATGATATGCGATCTTTTCTTCGATCATAAGATGGCATTTTTTGTATTTTTTTCCGCTGCCACACCAGCACAATTCATTTCTTTCCATGAGAATACCTGACTTTCTTTTATAAATTTTTACGTGCAGAGTCTGATGTGATCACAAAAAATCAGATGTATGCCTGCACTAACTGTTTCACTTCTATAATATATCCATTCCGGAACAAAAAGTCAATCTGTGCTGTGCATTTCGCCAGATGTGATTCAAAATGACAGACCAGGATGCGGTAGGTATCGGTTTTGAAGCAGAACTATTGCTTGTATAGGACTCGGGAATCGGTTATAATACAAAGGGATTATAACTGAAAATAACAGACTGATCTGGAAAAGATGAACAGGGAAAGGATGGACAATTATGTTTAGAATTGGAATGCTTACCAGTGGTGGGGATTGTCAGGCACTGAATGCAGCCATGCGAGGTGTCGTAAAAGGACTTTGTTCAAAACGAAACGATGTGGAAATTTATGGATTTCAGGATGGATATAAAGGACTTATTTATTCGAACTTTGAGATGCTGACAGCAAAAGATTTTTCGGGAATACTGACGATGGGTGGAACAATCCTCGGAACATCCAGACAGCCGTTTAAACTGATGCGCGTACCTGGACCGGATGGGATCGATAAGGTCGAAGCGATGAAGCATACTTATCACAAGTTGAATCTGAACTGCCTAGTAGTACTGGGAGGAAATGGAACACATAAGACTGCGAATCTGTTAAGAGAAGAAGGACTGAATGTGATTACACTTCCGAAGACGATCGACAACGATCTGTGGGGAACAGATATGACATTTGGCTTTCAGAGTGCGGTAGATATCGCAACGGAAGCAATTGACAGAATCCATACAACTGCAACTTCACACAGCCGTGTATTTATTGTAGAGGTTATGGGGCATAAAGTAGGATGGGTAACACTTCATGCCGGAATCGCAGGCGGAGCAGATATTATTCTTCTCCCGGAGATCCCGTATGATGTGGATAACGTAGTGCGTGCGATCAAGAGCCGTACAGAGGCAGGAAAGCATTTTACGATCATCGCGGTTGCAGAAGGCGCGATCACAAAAGAAGATGCAGCCCTTCCGAAGAAAAAATTAAAAGAAAAACAGGAAAAGAAGGGCTATCCGTCTGTGGCATATGAGCTTGCAGAGAAGATCCAGAACCGTATGGATCAGGAGGTTCGTATCACAGTGCCGGGACATACGCAGAGAGGTGGAAGCCCGTGTCCGTATGACCGTGTGCTTGCAACCAGACTTGGAGCAGCAGCAGCAGACCTGATCTTAAAAGAGGACTACGGATATATGGTAGGAATCAAGAACGGCAACATCCGCAAGGTTCCGCTTGGCGAGGTTGCCGGAAAGCTGAAGATGGTAGATCCGAAAGCGGATATCATCAAAGAAGCCAAGATTGTCGGAATCAGTTTTGGTGATGAGTAAAGGAGTAATTTAACATGTCATATACTGCCCTGTATCGTAAATTCCGTCCTGCGGAATTTGAAGACGTAAAAGGACAAGATCATATTATCACAACGCTGAAGAATCAGATAAAGGCGGACAGGATCGGACATGCATATCTGTTCTGTGGCACAAGAGGAACCGGAAAGACAACAGTAGCGAAGATTTTTGCAAAGGCAGTCAATTGCGAGCATCCGGTAGACGGAAGTCCCTGCGGGGAATGTACCATGTGCAAAAATATTGCAGCCGGTACTTCCATGAATGTCATTGAGATCGATGCGGCTTCCAACAACGGTGTGGACAATATCCGTGAGATCAGAGAAGAGGTATCCTACCGTCCGACGGAGGGAAGATATAAGGTGTATATCATCGATGAGGTGCATATGCTTTCAATAGGTGCATTTAATGCTCTGTTAAAGACTTTGGAGGAACCCCCGGAATATGTAATCTTTATTCTTGCAACGACAGAGGCACATAAGATTCCGATCACGATTTTATCCAGATGCCAGCGCTACGATTTCAAGCGTATTACGATCGATACGATCGCAGCGCGGTTGGATGAACTGATGAAAAAAGAACAAGTTGAGGTAGAAGAAAAAGCAATCCGCTATATTGCGAAAGCGGCGGACGGATCTATGCGAGATGCACTAAGTCTTCTGGATCAGTGCATTGCGTTTTACCTCGGACAGAAGCTGACCTACGATCATGTTCTTGAGGTTCTTGGCGCGGTGGATACGGATGTGTTCAGCCGGCTTCTCAGACAGATCATCAGCCAGGATGTGGGAAAGGTACTTGCTACCGTAGAAGAGCTTGTGATGCAGGGAAGAGAACTGACGCAGCTTGCGGCAGATTTTACCTGGTATCTGCGCAACCTTCTTCTGGTGAAGACTTCGGATAATATGGAAGATGTGCTGGATGTATCGACGGAGAATCTGGCGCAGCTGAAAGAGGAAGCACAGATGATCGAATCCGGGGTGCTGCTCCGGTATATCCGTATTTTTTCCGAGCTGACAAATCAGCTCAAATACGCAACACAGAAAAGAGTGCTTCTGGAAGTAACACTGATCAAGCTTTGCAAACCGCAGATGGAGAGTACGAAGGACAGTCTTCTGGACCGGATCCGTGCACTGGAAAAACAGGTAGAAGAAGGAAGTTTTGCAGTTGCGCAGCCGCAGGAGAGGGTTGTTTATGTAAATGGTGAAGCACCGAAGCCACAGCCAAAACCGCAGCTTCCGAAAGCACTGAAGGAAGATATAAAGCAGGTGACATCCAATTTCCGGAAGATTGCAAACGAAGCATCAGGCATGCTTAGAGGCTATCTGAAGCAGGCAAGACTCAGCGTGGACGATCAGGACAGACTTCTGATCGTTCTGCCGGATGAGATCAGCGCCAGCGTGGTAGGAAGCGAAGAACATAAGCAGGAATTAAAAGATCTGATTGAGAAAAAAATCGGCAAGACTGTGGAGATTGATGTGCGTCAGGTGGAGAACGGACGCCATTTTGAAGACAGTTTTGTGGATATAGAAAAAGTGATCAATATGGAGATCACGATTGAAGATGAATAATAATTAGGAGGATTTATAGTTATGGCAAAAAGAGGAGGATTTCCAGGAGGCGGAATGCCGGGAAATATGGCAAATTTAATGAAGCAGGCTCAGAAGATGCAGAAGCAGATGGAAGAGCAGGCAAAAGAGATGGAAGAGAAAAGTTTTACAGCAACTGCAGGCGGCGGAGCTGTAGAAGTGACCGTAAGCGGTAAAAAAGAATTCCAGAAAGTAAAACTGCAGGAAGAAGTTGTGGATCCGGATGATGTAGAGATGCAGGAAGACCTGATCATGGCAGCAGTCAATGAAGCACTTCGTCAGGTCGATGAGGCAAATACTTCCGCTATGAGCAAGCTGACTGGCGGACTTGGCGGAATGCCGGGAATGTTCTAGAACGGGAGTGTAAAAGATGGATTATTACAGCAGTCAGATCAGTAAACTGATCGAAGAATTATCAAGACTGCCTGGTATCGGAGCAAAGTCAGCCGGAAGGCTGGCTTTTCATATCATTAATATGCCGAAGGAACAGGTAGAACAGCTTGCAGCGACACTGGTAGATGCAAGAAATAATGTAAGATACTGCAAGCAATGCTGCACGCTTACTGACAAAGAATTATGCCCGATCTGTGCCAGCGAGGAGCGGGATCATAAGACGATCATGGTTGTGGAAAATTCCCGAGATCTTGCAGCTTATGAAAAGACTGGAAAATATAACGGTGTGTACCATGTACTTCATGGCGCAATTTCCCCGATGCTTGGGATCGGACCTGGAGATATCCGGCTAAAAGAGCTGATGGAGCGTCTTCAGGGGGATGTGGATGAAGTGATCATCGCAACCAATTCCAGCCTGGAAGGGGAGACTACTGCGATGTATATCAGCAAACTGATCAAGCCGACAGGAATCAAGGTCAGCCGGATCGCAAGCGGCGTGCCGGTCGGCGGCGATCTGGAATATATTGATGAAGTGACGCTTCTGCGTGCACTGGAAGGACGTACAGCACTTTAGGTGACTTAAGGACTGCGAGGAGTGCCGGAAACGTATGCATTTGAAAGAAGTAAAGATATGAGAAAGAAGAAAGTAACCTCTTCGGATATCGCACATGCGGCAGGTGTGTCGCAGGCAACGGTATCCATGATCTTGAATAAAAAATATAATGTATCATTTTCAAAAGAAACGATCCGTAAAGTGGAACAGATCGCAGAAGAGATGGGATACGAAGTACCGAAAAAAAAGACACGCAGAGAAAGCAGGAAAGAAAAACTGATCGTCGTATTTTGTTCCAACCTCACGAACCCTTATTATGTTATGTTGCTTCAGGGGATTGAATCCCGTGCAAAGGAGCAGGGATATGGACTGTTTGTGTGCAATACCCAGAGGGATCTGAAGATGGAGGAGCGGTATCTCAGGATGATGCATGAGCTGAAACCGCTTGGCATTATCTATACCTGCAATCCAAGTCATTGCTTTATGGATACGATAGAAGAGTTGGCAGAAAAAATTCCGATCGTAATTATCAATAACCAGAATGAGCATCTGAATGTAGATGCAGTGGAACTGGATAATTCCAAACTCGGAAGGATGATGGCAAAGCATCTTCTGGATCTGGGGCATCGGAAAGTAGCGTATATTGCACCACCTCTTACAACCAGACAGAAGCAGCGCTCCAAAAGGGTGGAAGGATTTCTGAAAGAATTTGATGCTGTTGGATTAAAAGACAATGTGATCATCAAGGCAGCAAATGAGTCGATCGATATGAGCATCCCGAATATCGATTCGGAGTATAAGATCGGATATGATCTGACGAAAGAGCTTTTGAGAGAGCATAATGATATTACTGCGATCGTCGGATTAAATGATATGATCGCATTTGGAATCCTGGATGCACTTCACGAAGAAAAATATAAAGTTCCGGCAGATATTTCCGTAATGGGATGTGATAATACACTGTTTGCGAAGATGCATAAGGTGTCGCTGACAACGATCGAGCATTTTGTCGTTTTCAAAGGGCGGGATGCCTGTGATATCATTATGAAAAAGATTCTTTCTCAGAACAGCCAGTATTCAGAGATCCAGCCGATCAGTACCTACCATGTAGAATATGAACCTCGTCTGATCGTGCGTGGAACGACGTCTTATGCGAAAACAAAAAAAGGGAAAAATTAGTTTAAATTTAAAAAATATTAGTAATATTTCATAGTTTATGTCTCTGAAAACGCTATAAAATAAAGGATTATCCAAAAACGGTATCAAAAAATTACTAATAAAATAGTTAATATTAACGCGAAAAATTACTAATAAAAACATATGGCTATTGACCTGTCAGAGTAAATTGCGATATAATTTAACCAAGTCAGGCAATCAGATAAAAAGAGGGATTCCTGATAACGGGAAATACGAATTTTCATGTTCATAAGGAGGAAAACGAAATGAGATTTTTCATCGACACAGCAAATGTGGAAGACATTAAAAAAGCTAACGATATGGGAGTTATCTGCGGAGTTACAACAAATCCGTCACTGATCGCAAAAGAGGGACGTGATTTTAAAGAAGTTATCGCAGAGATCGCATCTATCGTAGACGGACCGATCAGTGGAGAAGTAAAAGCAACAACTACTGATGCAGAAGGTATGATTGCAGAAGGTAGAGAAATCGCTAAGATTCATCCGAACATGGTAGTTAAAATTCCGATGACTGTAGAAGGACTGAAAGCTTGTAAAGCTCTTACAACTGAAGGAATCAAGACAAATGTAACACTAGTATTTACAGCAAACCAGGCACTTCTTGCAGCAAGAGCAGGGGCTACATATGTATCGCCGTTCCTTGGACGTCTGGATGATATTTCTGTACGTGGAACAGAACTGATCGAAGAAATCGCTGAGATGTTTGCAGCGGCCGGAGATATTAAGACACAGATCATCTGCGCGAGCGTCCGTAACCCAATGCACGTTACAGAATGTGCACTTGCAGGTGCTGATATTGCAACTGTTCCTTACAAAGTAATTGAACAGATGACACATCATCCGCTTACAGATGCTGGTATCGCAAAATTCCAGGCTGATTACAAAGCAGTATTCGGAGAATAAAATTTACAATCGGAATAATTTACTGTCGGAAGAGCACCAATCTGCGCTTCCGACAAAGTGACTAAAAATAAACTATTTCAGGAGGCATATTTTCATGAACAAGTCAGAACTTATGAAAACTGCAAATGAAATCCGTAAGAGCATCGTGACAGCAGTACACGCTGCCAAATCCGGACATCCGGGCGGATCTCTGTCAGCAGCAGACATCTACACATATTTATATTTTGAAGAGTTAAATATCGATCCTAAGGATCCTAAGAAAGCAGACCGCGACCGTTTCGTTCTTTCTAAAGGACATACAGCTCCGGGATACTATTCTGCGCTGGCACACAGAGGATTCTTCCCGGTAGAAGACCTCAAGACACTTCGTCATACAGGATCTTACCTTCAGGGACATCCGGATATGAAGCACATCCCGGGTGTTGATATGTCAAGCGGATCTCTGGGACAGGGAATCTCAGCAGCAGTAGGTATGGCTATTTCTGCAAAACTGAGTAATGATGACTATCGTGTATACACACTTCTCGGAGATGGAGAAATTCAGGAAGGACAGGTTTGGGAAGCTTCTATGTTAGCAGGCTTCAGAAAACTGGACAATCTGGTAGTAATTGTAGATAATAACAACCTTCAGATTGACGGACGTATTGATGAAGTTAACTCACCATACCCGATCGACAAGAAATTTGAAGCATTTAACTTCCACGTAATCAATATCGATGGACATGATTTTGATCAGATTGCAGCTGCTTTCAAAGAAGCAAAAGAAACAAAAGGAATGCCGACAGCTATTATTGCCAAGACCATAAAAGGTAAAGGTGTTTCTTTCATGGAAGACCAGGCTGGATGGCATGGAAAAGCTCCGAATGATGAAGAATACAAGATCGCTATGGAAGATTTAGAGAAAGCAGGTGAAGCATTATGTCAGAAGTAAAGAAAATCGCAACAAGAGAAAGCTATGGTAATGCTTTAGTTGAACTTGGAAAACTGCATGATGATGTAGTAGTACTTGATGCTGACCTTGCCGGAGCTACAAAGACAGGAATGTTTAAGAAAGCATTCCCGGAAAGATTTATCGACTGTGGTATCGCAGAAGGCAACATGATCGGAGTTGCAGCTGGTATTGCTACAACAGGCAAAGTTCCGTTTGCAAGTACATTTGCAATGTTTGCAGCAGGACGTGCATTCGAACAGGTTCGTAACTCTGTCGGATATCCGAAGAACAATGTTAAGATCGGTGCTACACATGCAGGTATTTCCGTTGGTGAAGATGGTGCTACCCATCAGTGCAACGAAGATATCGCTCTTATGAGAACAATCCCAGGTATGGTAGTGATCAGCCCGGCAGATGATGTAGAAGCAAGAGCAGCTGTATTTGCAGCATATGAACATCAGGGACCGGTATATATGCGTTTCGGAAGACTTGCAGTGCCGGTAATCAATGATAATCCGGATTATAAGTTTGAGATCGGAAAAGGAATCGTACTTCGCGAAGGTAAAGATGTAACAATCGTTGCAACAGGACTTGAAGTGAGCGAATCTCTTGCAGCAGCTGAAAAGCTTGCAGCAGACGGAATCGATGCAAAAGTAATCAATATTCATACGATCAAACCTATTGATGAAGAACTTATTGTTGCAGCAGCAAAAGAGACAGGAAAAGTTGTTACCGTAGAAGAACATTCTGTTATCGGTGGACTTGGAAGTGCTGTATGTGATGTGCTTTCTGAAAAACTTCCTACACCTGTTCTGAAGATTGGTGTTATGGATACGTTCGGGGAATCTGGTCCGGCAGTTGAACTGATCAAGAAATATGGACTTGATGCAGACAGCATCTGCGAAAAAGTAAAAGCATTTGTAAAATAATAAAAAAGGATTCTGAGAATCTATAATAAAAATGCCAGAACCGGTGTAAATCGGGACTGGCATTTTTGCTATGGATGAAAGTTCTTGATCCGCTGTGGGAGTGAGAAGGATACAGAACCAGACCAGTGGCACTATAACCAGTTATATTTTGAGAGTGGCATATTTCCCGTTCTAGGAAAATATTTTCCGTATAATACAGCTTACAAGTCCAATTCCGCATAATGGAAGAAGGATTCCTTTCAGACTTCCATACAGCTGCAGACCGCCGGCAAGACCGGTCAGTGGTGATGGAGAAGAAGGAATCAGATTCCAGAACATTCCGGTAGCAATTACAGTTATACCGATGAACAGGAAAGAGAAAAGCCCCCGTCCGGTATCGACACGCTTTGTTCCCCTGTCTCCATAAGCACATGGTCCGGTCAGCGCCCACAGGAAGAAAATAATCTCCATAATCAGCAGAAATGCTGCGACGCCAAGGAAGGCACCGAGCGTATAATTCTTGGCATTTACCGCTGTGGCAAGTGAACCATATACCGGATAACAGCTCCAGAAATTCTTGAAAATATTAAATGCAATTATGGCGATCATCAGAAGCGTTACGCCACGGGCTCCGGTCTGCAGGAGTTTGCCGGTTATTTTTGCGCCGGTCTGCACGGTCTTTTTCACCGGAGTGGTGATGATCGAAGCGGATGGAGTGGAACGCTTTTTCCCGGAAGCTTTTGAACTGCCGTTTCCAGAGTTTCCGGAAGTACGTTTCCGGGCTTTTTTAGACCGCTCCTTTCGTGAATTCTCTGAAGGATCTTCGGTGGAAGAGTGTTCCTTCTTTTTTACTTCCTCGCTTTTGTTGGTTTTATTTACATCTCTTTGAGATTTCTTTTTACGCCTTTTTACGGTATCCCGATCCGGTACGTCATCCAGATCAATG
>ERZ1673702.4180-NODE-4180-length-10504-cov-4.178007_pt1 | contig 10504 bp, 5 predicted proteins | sample MGYA00580232_ERZ1673702 | MGnify/ENA primary metagenome ERZ1673702 (study PRJEB41218, sample SAMN15661792) | gut metagenome | host: Homo sapiens | place: Canada: London | collected 2015-08-20/2019-03-30 | study: EMG produced TPA metagenomics assembly of... | reverse complement strand
AGTTGCCGTAATGGACAAAGGCCTGTGCCGGCAGTTCGGGATAATAAGCCTTGATGTACCGTTCGCTCTTTGCTCCGGAGCTGATAACTACACGCGGGCTGCCTGTGGCGCATGCCACTTCCATCGACTTTCGGATGGAACTTATAAAAGCTTCGCTGGAAAACGGCTTTACAATGCCTGATGTGCCGATGATGGATATTCCCCCTTCTATGCCCAGACGCGGATTGAAAGTACGCTTGGCTATTTCCTCTCCGCCGGGTACGGAGATGGTCACAACAATGGGATCGCTCATTTTAGGCATGCCGACGTAGTCGAGGTACATCCTTACATTGTCTTCTATCATCTTGCGTGGCGTGGGGTTAATGGCAGGCGCTCCCAATTCCAATCCTAATCCCGGCATGGTGACGATGCCTATTCCTTCTCCGCCGGCAATGATGATATTAAAATCTTTTTGCGATGTTTCATCGTTGTTTTCATCTATATCGATCGGAAGAATGATATCCGCCTTTATCCGCATTCCATTGGTAATGTCGGGGTCATCTCCGGCGTCTTTTATGACGCTGGCTTCCGACTCCACTATCCAATTGTTGTTTATGGAACTGGAACGGGGATATCTCTGCTGCGGCTCTACAGGAACATCTATCAATTCTCCGTTGGGTAGGATTACTGCAAACTCCGGGGGACGGGGAGTTCCCTGAATGTTGAATATATCCCATATCGCAGCCGCAGCTGCGGCTGCTGCGCATGTTCCCGTAGTGAGTCCGCTGCGCAGGGGGTAGAAGCCGGGATAGTATTGCTCTACCGTTCTACGCAGGCCGTATTTCCCGTTTACGGACAAGAAGTTGGGGTGAAGCGGCGGGCGCTTTATTACAAAGATGCGAATGCCCAGTTCCTGAGCTGCTTTTAGTTTTTCGGAAAATCCGCCGGAAGCACCGCTCTCTTTGAGGATGACAGCTTCGGGGCGTATTTGCTGCATCAATAGGCGTTCGTCTTCTCCGGTATGGTAGTAACGTAAATATTCTTCGGGGAATCCCTGGTTTCTCGCTGATTCGCGTGAACTTTCACGGTCGAGAATACGGAAATAGCAACGGCTGCTTTCCATCCATAGCGCTTTCAGTTTGCTTATGCTGTTTACTCCTGTCAGTGCCAGTATTATATAGACTTCTTCCTTTTTTATTTGGCGGACAGCGTCTTCATAATTGTCGCACCATACAATGCCTTCATTATTCTCTATACGGGGGTAAATGCGTTCATAACGGATGACCGGAATCTGAAGTATGTCAGCAGTTTCACTGACGTTCCTGTGCAGCTCTTCGGCAAAAGGGTGCGCTGCGTCTATCAGCAGCGAGATGTTCTCTTTACGGCAGAAAGACTCCAGACTATCTTTATCCATGCCACCTTGCAGGCGGATGCCGTTATGCAGAGGAACTTCTTGTTCATTGCCCTTGGTTGAATAATAGAAGGGCTTTCCAGCTTCCTCAAGTGTTTGGACGGCTATGCGTCCTTCGGTTGTACCGCCTAATACTAATATCATTTTTTATTTTCTGAATAAGTGTTTGAATTCGTGTGCATACAGTCGCGACAGTCCTTTGCGATTGCCGATAGCCTCGCCTACGACAATCATGGTTGTCAGGGTCAGGTTATTTTCTTTTACTATCCGTGCAAGGTCTTTCAGCTCTCCCCGGAAGATGCGTTCGTCCGGCCAGGTGAGGTGATAGCATACGGCTACGGGGGTTGTTTCGGGATACTCCTGTAGAAGTTCCGCCTGCACTTGTTCTGCAATGCTTGCGCTAAGGAAGATGCACATGGTGCTTTGCGAGCGTGCCATGAGATGTAATTTTTCCCGTTCGGGCATGGGTGTCCGTCCTTCACCGCGGGTCAGTATGATGCTCTGTACTTTCTCCGGGATGGTGAACTGCGACTTTAAAGCCGCCGCTGCTGCCTGGAAAGAAGATATGCCCGGAGTGATATGATAACTCATGCCGTATCGGTCGAAGTAGTTCATCTGTTCCTGTATCGCACCATAGATGCAGGGGTCACCCGTATGCAGGCGTACGATGAACTTTCCTTGGTCGTAGAACTCTTTCATCAGTGCAAACTGTTCTTCCAAATCCATGGAAGCGGAGCTGCGGACTGTTGCGCCCGGTTTGGCGCAAAGTGTCAGTTCACGAGGCACGAGGCTGCCTGCATAGAGGATGAGGTCTGCCTTTTCCAGCATCGCCCGTCCTCGCACGGAGATAAGGTCAGGGTCGCCGGGACCTGCACCTACAATCTCGATGTGCCCCCGGCGCTGGGCGCAGATGTCCAGGGTGGCGGCTACCGTATAGTTCTCGCCTTTGCATTTCGGCATTATCAGTTGGCTATTTCCGGAGGACAGCAATGCGGCTGCCTCGCTTACACTGGGCGTACCCATGTGCTTCATCACTGTTTTGCTGGGGTGGGGCACGTCCATTGTCGCCAGTTCCTCGGCCGTATAGAAGAAGACTTCGTATTCCTTTTGGAGCGATTTCACTACCGGTTCGTCACGCTTGACGTTAATCGTAGATATGGTTATGATGGATTGCGGGGAGATGTTGTACTCTTCCAGCTTTTCTATAATGCCTTTCACAACTTTTCTCGTGGGGCTTGCCTGCCGGGCAAGTCCGATGCCGACGTGCACCACGCGCGGCACATAGCAGATGGACGGTATGTCCTTTATATAATGTATTCGCGGAGAGACGATCAGTACCAGCTTGAAGCGGGATAATTTGATGTCTTTCATCTGATAGAACACCTCTACATGAGGGGGAAGGTTCGCTTCCATCCAGTCGGTTCCTTTGTCGCGGATTTCCAACAGCAATGCGGTAGGCTGTCCGGTTACAAAAAGGCTGATAGCCTCGTTCATGCACGCCTTCATCTGGTCGTCGGGAGTTTGGGTAAGCCCTGCCAGCAGGTGGGTGGAAGGGCTCACACAGATGGTCGGAGACCAGCCGAAGCGTTGGGGAAGTTTGTCCAATGCCCACAGTCCGGTAAGGTCGCTTTGAGTGGTTATCACGGGTTCGGCTCCCAATGCACCGGCCACTGTCTCGGTCAGTTCGTTGGCTCCGCCGATATGTCCGGAAAGGACGGAAATGGCATGTTTACCTATGCTGTCCACGCAAATTACGGCAGGGTCTGTGTACTTGTCCTTCACGCAAGGGGCGATGGAACGTACGCAGATGCCTAAGGCTCCGATAAAGATAAACGCGTCGTAACGATTGAAATTCTTGACAGTGAAACTGCCGGTCGATTCGATGTGCGTACATCCGCTTTCATAGCGGGGAGTGAAAATCTCCGCTTCGGGAAATTCTTTGAGCAACAGCCGGGCGGAAGCCATTCCGGTTTCCGAAACGAGCATGATGGCCGTCTTTATGTGGGATGTTTCTGTTTTCATACAGGTTATTTGTTTTTATAATGAATATAGCTTGTCTTGTTATTTTATGAAAGTGTTGCTTTCATGATTTCAATAGGGTTATAATCATTCAGTGCGATGCGTGCTGACGGATGCAGTATCAGCCCGGCGGCTCCGGCTCCTTCCATGAATACTTTTTTACTGTCTGCCGATACGGAGTTAAAAACGATACAACCGTCGGGCTGTAACGCTTCCTTTATCTTCATCAGCATTTCCGGCAGATGTCCGCCGTGCCCGCCTATGAAGACGGCATCGGGACGGGGGAGAGTATCGGTCGCCGTTTGCAGGAAATCGCCTGTGATTGCCGTAATGCCCGGCGTACCGAAGCGGCGGCTGTTGATATTCATCAGTTCTTCGCCCTCGGCACGTACCTCAAAGGAAACGACCGTGAGGTGAGGGAATTGCAGCCGGGCTTCAATGGAAACCGACCCGGTGCAGAAACCGATATCCCAGAATACACGGCGGTGGTTCAGTTCCAGCGCTTGTAACGTAAGCAGGCGGATAGGTGCTTTGGTTATCATACGGGTACGTCCGTCCAAATGTGCGAATTGTTCGTCGGGGATACCAAAAGGGCGGGCTTCGGGAAAAGAGGTGGCGCAAAGCAACAGGTTGTTGGGATGCTCGAATCCGCCTTGCGTTGCTTCCTGTAGTGTCATGTGGCGGATGCGTTCTTTTTCGGGGTTGCCAAGATGCTCGCCTACATACATGGTGTAACGGTCGTATCCGTATTCCAGCATGCGGGCTGCGATTGTGGCGGGCGTATGTTCCCGGTCGGTAAGGATGCCTATCTTGGGAGCGCGTTCAATCAGGGCGCGGTCGAATTCATTCCAGGGACGTCCCGTCAGCGAAACGGTTCGCATATCGTCATAAGGCATTACGAGGCGGTGTGCTAATGTTTGGAGAGAATTGAAAGAGGGGTATAGCTTGATTTCAGCATCCGGCAATTTCCGTTTCACCGTATTGGCAAAGCCGAAGAACAGCGGGTCGCCCGAAGCGAAAACGATAATTTGCCGGGGGACGGCATCCGTTTGTCCGTATCCGTTACTGCTGAACACTTTCTCATATTGTGAGAATACGTTGTCCAATGGTACGGTAATGGAAATCCATTCCGCATCATCCGGCAACAAGTTTCCGACAATTTCTTTGTGCCGCACTCCCCCCGAAAATACTTTCCCGTGCCGTATGTGTTCCAATACTTCCGGCGGAAAGAAAGGCGTCCGGTTATCGTCCGTTCCTATAATGATAAATTTTCGTTGTATAACCATTCGCTTACCACTAATCGTTAATTCTTAATCGTTGTTTCACACGTCTCGTCCCGGTCGTAACTGTTCCGCATCATTGTAGCACAAAACGGCGTTTACTAATGTTGCAGCAAGGTTGCTTCCGCCTTTGCGTCCTTCTACAATTATTTTAGGGATGGCGGTGAAAGGCTTTGTCATGTGCTTGGACTCCTGTACGTGTACGAAGCCCACCGGAGCGGCGATAATCCCAGCCGGATGCGCTTTTCCTTTGCGTATAAGATCGCATAGTTCCATTAATGCTGTCGGAGCGTTGCCGAATACAAAAAGGGCGTCTGGATGGTCTTCAACGGCAAGGCGTGTGCCCGCTTGTGTGCGGGTGATGCCTTTCTCCGTTGCCATTGCTGCGGTACGGGGATCGCCGAGATAGCATTTCACCTTTACGCCCAAACGTTCCAAAGCTCCTTTACGAATGCCGCTGGCAGCCATTGTCACGTCGGTAACGATGGTCCGTATGCGTTTCCCGATGATACCTTGATATAGTGTTTCCACTGCTTTTTCGTCTGTGTGCAACAGCTTTTCCATTTCAAAATCTGCGGTGGTGTGGATGGCGTGTAGCAACGCCCATTTATGGTCGAGGGGAATGTCCCGGTTCCTGAGCTCTTTCTCGATGGTACGGAAGCTCCGTATCATGATGTCCTGCCCTTTACTAGCTCCATACTGGGTATTCCCGGTCGCAACCTCCTCCCGGTAATATCCCCGCGGAGTAATCATCGTACCGTTCCATTCGTACGATTGCGAGTTGCCTATCAGTACTACGGTAAACATATCCGTCTTTTCGGGGTCGAACGCTTCCAGCGTCGTTATGTGCACTTCCTGTTCGGGACGCCCTGCCTGGCGTACATAGCCTACGGGGGTCTGTGGTGAACGTCCTTCTTGCAGGAATAACTCTTTCAGCCGGTAAAGTTGCCAATAGCGGCCTTCACTTTTGGGATTGTAGACGGCTGTCACGAAATCGGCTGCGGCAGCGGCAATGATACGTTTCTCGATGCGTTCCCACGGGGTCATCAGGTCTGAGAGGGAGATAACGCAGAAGTCATGTCCCACAGGAGCTCCCAGCAGGGAAGCCGCTTTCTGGAATGCGCTGATACCGGGCAGGGAAATAATCTCTGCGTTACTGTTCCGTTCCCGCTTCATTTCATACACAAGCGGCGTCATACCGTAAATCCCTGCATCGCCCGAACTGATGACGCACACCGTTTTTCCCTGCTCCGCCAGCTCGAAAGCTTGCTCGGCGCGGATACGTTCGCGTTTCATTCCTGTATCTATACATTCCGTATCGGGGCGCAGGTACGGAGTGACAAAGCGGAAATAGTATTTATAGCCCACCACTGCATCCGCTTCCTGTAAAGCGGCAACAACAGCGGGTGTTATGTCTTGCTTATTGCCCGGACCGATGCCGGCGATGATTATTTTGGGTTGTTTCATTTGCTATCTGACTTATTGCTGTCTGTTCTGCAGAGCATGGTAAGTGTTACGCCTGCAGTTCACAAAGATACATTCTATTTATCACATTATGGCATGAAAAGGTGACTTTCTCACTCGTTTTTTTCCCCTGCCGCATATACCGCTTTCTTTTCCATGATGCCCTGTGTGCGGTGCTTCAGTCCGAAGCGGATATGGTCTACGAATATCTTTTGTATTTCAGGGATTTGCCCTAAACCTTCCATGCGCACATGAACGGTATAACCTTCTTTTTCAAGCATCTCCCGCCATTCTCCGGCAATATCGTTTTTGGCGTGGTCGCCGGCTACAAACATAAAAGGAACGAGTGTCACACTCTTTGCTTTGGCCGCTTTCAGTTGTGCCAACATGGTTTCAAAGGTGGGATAGCCTTCGATGGTCCCCACATGGAAGTTACCGAATCCGGCTACTTTCAGCATATAGTCCATCTGACTGTATGTAGCAGTACCGGGCGTATAAGTGCCATGCCCTACCAATACGAAGTGTTCTTTACCCTTTTTCTTTGCACTCTGCTGCACCGAAGCATTGAGGCGTTGTCCTAAAATATCAGTTACTTTTTCCGCATCTTCCACCGAATAGAGTAGGGGAGTGCCTACGCGTATCTCCTTGAAGAAAGGCAGTACGCTTTCCACATCACGGCGGAGCGACTCCATTTCCACACCGTCAATGATATTGGTACTTTGCACAATAATGTGTGTGTAGCCCTCTCCACGCAGTTGGAGTAGCGCATCCAGCGGGGTATTTTTGACAACGCCGCGTGTCTTGAGGCGGCGTATGATGATGCGCGAAGTATAGGCTTCGCGAAACTCCAGGTCGGGAAAAGCCTTGCGTGCTTGGGCATTGATAGCATCAATCGTCTGCGTACGTGTATCATCGTGCGTCGTGCCGAAGTGTACCATAAGCAATGCGGCCTTTTCGCCAGGTTTCATGCTTGCAAGCATATCGCTCGACACGAAGTTTCCCCCTTCGTGAGCGGAGCAGAAGAGAGAAATGGCAAGGAGCAGGGAAAGGAGAGATGTTTTCATAAATAAAAGTAATTACTGTTTTGTAAAAATGATTGCTGTTTTTTTATTTCTTAAACCGTACCGACAAACTCACGTATACCGAGCGTCCCGGGCTGAGCGTGGAGAAGTTATTGTTCCAGGGGCGGTCATCTTTCTTGTCGAAGATATTCTCGATACCTACGCCCGGTTCCAGAACCACGGATTGCAGATTGAAGGTGTGGCGGGTATTCAAATCCCATTGCTGGAATTTGGGGGCGTAACCGTACGTTTGCGAGTAGCGTTCGCCTTGCAGGTGTCTGTGCACGTTTACGTTCAGGCGGTAGAAGCTCCAGGCGTGTTCCCACTGGCCGTTGATGTTCCCCATGTGCCTGACGCTTTTGTCTATGGGCGACACTTTGTAACTGCCGTCGGCTTGCAACTGCTTGGCCTCGGTGTCCATGTACGTGTATCCGCCGCCTGCCCTGAAGCCCGCGCCTAGGTTCAGGCTGGCGTTCAGGCTGATGCCTTTGGTCTTGGCTTTGTCCACGTTGTCGCGCTGACGTATCTCGTCGAAGGTGGCGTGCTTGTCGTCCAGTCCCATGTCGTGTATCTCCTGATCGGAGAGGGTGCGGTAGTTTATCATGTCGCGGATGTTGTTGATGAACCCGGTGACGGACACGGAGAGCCGGCGGTAGTTGTACTCCGCATTCAGCGAGTAGAAGTTGTTCTTTTCTGGTTTCAAACCGATGTTGCCCGTGGTGTAGCGGTTGCTGGTCTTGGATTCGTCGGTGGCGTAAAGTTGCGACAAGGTAGGCGTGCGGAAGCCTGCCGCGTAGGCGGCACGCAGGTTCAGTCCGCCGAGCTTGTACATCAGCGATACGTTGGGAGTGGCATAATTCTTGAAGTTCTCGTTGTAGATGTAGCGTATGCCCAGTACGGCTTGCAGGTTCAGGGGCAGCTTTATTTCATCCTGTGCGTAGAAAGCGAGGGTGTACATGTGGCGGGAGTCGATGTTGTCCGATTCGCTCTCCAGCCCCTCGTTTACGTATTCTACGCCGGCAGACAGTTTGTTGCGGCTGCCCAGGCGGAAAATACCCTTGATGTTTCCGTTGTAGTATCGCACTTGTTTGCGGGTCACCCGGTCGCCCGGCAGATAGTTGCCCGACTTCTTGAAGTACATATAGTTCGACGAGTAATTGTCCGAGTAGAACTCTGCATCGATGTAAGCCGAACGGTTTATCATGTACTTCATGCCGGCGCCATAGGTATAGGTCTCGTGTTTCAGATTGTAGGTATAGGCGTCTTTCTGTACGAACTGGCCTTTACTTTTGGCATAGTAGGTGGCGTCCTGCGGACGGCGGGTTTTGTTATCAAAATAAGTACCGCGCGCGTAGAACGATAGTTTGTCTGTGGCATTGAACACGAAACGCTGGTTTACGGTGTTGGAGTAGAAGCCTACGGAAGTAGGGCGTCCCGTTTCGTAGCCGTTCTCGTCAATGTTGTTGTTCTGCCAGCTTCCTGTCTGACGGCGCTGGTAGGAAGTATAAGAGGAGAACTTGCCTGCATTGACATCGGCATTGACGCTCTCCGTCAGTCGTCCCTCACCGGAGTAGTGAGTATAGCTGGATACGTTCACGGTGTTCCGGGCATCGTCCGTGATGATGTTGATAACACCGCCTATGGCATCGCTTCCGTATAGGGCGGATGCCGCGCCGTTCAGTATCTCGATGCGCTTGATGTTGGCCACGTTGATGCGCGTGTAGCGGTCTTCACCAGCCAGACGTCTGCCGTTTTCCAATATCAGTATGTAGTCCTCGTTGATGCCGTTCAGGCTCATGGTAGTGCCCATGCCGTTGGTGTAGGAAGAGATATTGGGCGTCAGCTTCACCAGCGCTTCTTCCAGCGTAGATACGTTGGCGCTGCCTATTTCTTTGGCTGTGATTACGGATACGGGAACGGGGCTGTCTGTCATGCGGCGGTGCGTACCGGTTCCGGTCACTACCACCTGGCTGAGGTTGCTGTAACTCTCCTCCAGCTTTACAAGGATGTTTTCTTCTTGTCCGTCCGCGGTGTATTTTTTTGGGGTGAAGCCGATGTAGGAGAAGCGCAGCGTGTGTTGTCCGTCGGGCAGATTGTCGATGATAAATTCTCCTTTTCCGTTGGTGGTGCATCCCGTCAGACTGTTGTCTACGCGGATATTTACCCCTGCAAGAGGCTCGTTCGTGTCGGCGCTCACCACCTTTCCGCTCAATGCGGTTTGGGCATGGAGCAGGGGTGTCAGGCAGCACAGTATGGCTGCCAATAAATAGTTGGTTTTCATTTATTGAAAAATGTAAGATTAATACTTGTCTTCCTGACCCCGGGAAGGCGTTGACTGTGTAATTGCCCAGGCAGGTTTCCTGACTCAGCCCTACGGAAAACCACACCTTCCCGTCTCCGGTCTGCGATGGCTCAAACTGATGTTCGCTCTCACCAACAGCCGTCTGTAAGACAGTGGCATTGTTTTGAAGAATGTTTTCCGTATGCTCCGTTGCTGCAACAAGCAGGCGGAGCAAAGTGGCTTTACAGTAGCGGGCACTGTTCCGGTTTCGCACCGGATTCCCTTTTATACAACTCGTTGGAATAACGGAGTGTATCACCTAAGCGGTGACAAATATAGCGGTTTATTTTTAATTGATAAAGGAAAGGGCGGGATAATGCAACCGGTCTTACGGAGTGATTTGCTTTGCATTACGGATTTGCTTTGTTTTGCGGGATGGATTTTTTCATCTCTCGGAACGATTTTCCCGGTCTCATGGGATGAATATTTTCAACTTATAAGACGGATAACAAAAAGGGGGTTGTCGGTTATTTTACCTGACTGTCTTTAGGTGAAAGGTTCATTTTAGGGGCCAATAAGGAAGTGACCCCTAAAATGAACCTTAAAATGTTTGGGTGTTCTTTATGTCTTTAATTTAATTCTTTGATTGTTAGTGTAATATGCGACATTTTCCTGAAAATGAGAAATACCCGCATATTTTTTCTGTCTCAGCTTTTCCTCTCCTTTTTCCCTTATTGAATTAAGAAAATGGAGGACAAATGTTATACTTCCGGCTGATATCCTTCACCGTTTTCCCAGGCATCGGCATCCCATTGCTCTTTCAGGTGATTCACCCAGATTGCGCGGATTTCGGGATAGCTGCCCAGAGCCTTGATACCGCAGCCGTCTTTGATACCGTGATCGGCATCGGCTTGGCCTACGGGATGGGCTTCAAATGTTCTGTCTACCTTGAAACCTGCTTTCTCCAGACGTTCGCGCCAACTGTACTCGTTGGTATTGAGTTCCACTT
>ERZ1673702.4174-NODE-4174-length-10515-cov-14.389866_pt1 | contig 10515 bp, 10 predicted proteins | sample MGYA00580232_ERZ1673702 | MGnify/ENA primary metagenome ERZ1673702 (study PRJEB41218, sample SAMN15661792) | gut metagenome | host: Homo sapiens | place: Canada: London | collected 2015-08-20/2019-03-30 | study: EMG produced TPA metagenomics assembly of... | reverse complement strand
AAAGGAGAGAAAACACTTTGAAAATTCGTTTGGACCAATATCTGGTGCAGCACGGCATGATCCAGAGCCGTGAGCGTGCCAAAGCCCTCATCATGGCCGGTGTCGTTTTTGTCAACGAGCAGAAGGTGGACAAGGCCGGCGAGATGATAAAGGAAGACGCCAAGGTCGAGGTGCGCGGCCACGACATCGGCTATGTCAGCCGCGGCGGCCTCAAACTGGAAAAGGCAATGCAGTGCTTTCCTCTGACGCCGAACGGCAAGGTCTGTATGGACATTGGTGCGTCCACCGGCGGCTTTACCGATTGTATGCTGCAGAACGGCGCCGTCAAGGTCTATGCCGTGGATGTCGGCTACGGTCAGCTGGCATGGAGCCTGCGCACTGACGAGCGCGTCGTCAACATGGAGCGCACCAACATCCGCAATGTCACGCTGGATATGCTGGCAGAGCCTATTGAATTTTTCAGCGTAGATGTGTCGTTTATCTCACTGCATCATATCTTCCCGGTGGCGCAGGCTATCACGACGCCCGACGCAATGGGCGTCTGCCTCGTCAAGCCTCAGTTCGAGGCTGGCCGCGAGAAGGTGGGCAAAAACGGTGTCGTCCGCGACCCTGCCACCCACCGCGAAGTTCTCCACAATGCGATGGGCTATGCCGCTGCAAACGGTTTCGTCGTGCGCGGACTGGATTTCAGCCCCGTCAAAGGCCCTGAGGGCAACATTGAGTACCTGATGTTCGTCCAGAAGAGCGAACAGCCCGGTGTGCTGGATGATTCTGTTGCCGAGCAGGTCGTAGCGGCAAGCCACAGCTCTCTGGACAAGTAAATCTGCTGGGAGACGGAGGAATAAACCGCCCTATGACTGTTTACATTTCGCCAAACCCCGGAAAGGAACAGGCTGCCGACACTGCCCGCCGGGCAGCGCAGCTCCTGCTGATGCAGGAAGCTGTCGTCCTGATGCGGGATGACCTGAAAGAGTCCTGCTACGTGGAAGGTGTACAGTACCTTCCTTTGGAAGAATGCCTTCCGCGCACCGATGTCATCCTGACCATCGGTGGTGATGGAACCATCCTGCACGAGGCAAATTTTACGCTGCAATATCAAAAACCCATCCTCGGCATTAACATCGGACGCTGCGGCTTCCTCGCTACCTGTGAGGTGGATGAAATGGAAGAAAAACTCGCTGCTCTGGTGCGGGGAGAGTATCTTCTGGACAGCCGGATGCTGCTCTATGTGCGGGTGCTGGGCGAGGATGGCTGGGAAGGCCATGCCCTCAACGATGTGGTCGTGACGAAAGGCCGCCTGCAGCAGGCCATCGACTTCAGCATCTACTGCGACGACATCCTCGTAGAGCATTACCGTGGTGACGGCGTCATCGTGGCGACCCCTACAGGCTCCACAGCCTATTCTCTGGCAGCCGGCGGGCCGATCTTGGACTCGCAGACCAAGGGCATCGTCGTCACTCCCATCTGTCCCCACAGTCTGACCAGCCCTGCGATGGTCTTTGCTCAGGAGCGTAAAATAAACATCTGTGTGGGGCAGGTCATCGACAACGAAGTGTTCCTGAGCTGCGACGGCGCAGCGGAATATCCGCTCAGTGCCGGCTCAGCGGCGGAGATACGCCTCTCCGACCAGATCGTACAGCTCGTCACCTTCAGCAGGGCGGACCAGTTTCAGGCCATCGACCAGAAGCTGCGCAGCCGGAGATAATAACAAGAGGAGGCAAGGAATATGGGCCGAAACAATCCAGCTGAGGCAAAAGGCAAGACGGAACGTCAGCAGACGATCCTCCGCCTCATTCAGGAACATCCCATCAGCCGACAGGAGGTACTTCTCGAGCATCTGCGCCAGGAGGGCTTCGAGGTGACACAGGCTACCATTTCCAGGGACATCCGGGAGCTGTGCCTCGTCAAAGCTGCCACCGCCGACGGCTACCGCTATGTTTCCAGCCACAACGAAAGCCTCAACCCCAAGATGCAGGGCCGATTTGAGACGATATTCCACGAGTCGGTGCTGGGGGTGGATTTTGCCGGACATGTCGTGCTGGTGAAGTGCTACTCCGGCATGGCGAACGCTGCCTGTGAGGTATTCGACGCCTTGAAATGGAAGAATGTCGTCGGTACGCTTTCCGGCGACGATACATTCCTTATCGTAGCCCGTTCGGAGCGGGACGCAAAGACCATCTGTTCGGAACTGACCCGTCATATCGGGCAGAAATAAACGCGGGAGTGAAACTATGCTGAGCAGCCTGCAAATCGAAAATGTTGCAGTTATCCAGAAAGCAAACGTCCATTTCGAAAAGGGCCTCAACGTCCTGACCGGTGAGACGGGCGCAGGTAAATCCATCCTCATCGACTCCATCAACGCCATTCTGGGCAACCGCACTTCCAAGGATCTTGTGCGCACCGGCGCGGCTAAGGCCGTCATCCGGGCCGCGTTCGAGGACGTGCCGCCTGCTGTTCTCGACAGCCTCGAAAAGGCAGGCTATGAGCGCTCGGAGGCCCTGCTGCTCAGCCGTGAGATCACCGCCGAGGGCAAGAGCACCTGCCGTATCAACGGGATGCCGGCCACTGCCGCCGTCCTGCGGGAGCTGTGCGGCGGGCTTATCAACATCAACGGTCAGCACGACTCTGTGGGTCTGCTGAACCCGGCCCGTCATGAGGGCATTCTGGATGCTTACGCCCAGAACAGCGCTGAGTATCAGGCGTATTATGCTATCTACCGGGAACTGGTCAGCGTCAAAAAGGCGCTGGACGCCATGATAACCGACGAGAGCGAAAAGCAGCGCCGTATCGATCTGCTGAGCTATCAGGTGCAGGAGATCGACGATGCCGGCCTGACGGCAGGGGAGGAGCAGACGCTGGAAAGCCGCCGCAAAGTGCTGGCAAATGCGTCCACCATCCGAGACCGTATCGCACAGAGTTATGCGTTGCTCTCCGGCGGCGACGAGGCCCCGGGGGCTGTTGACCTTCTGGGCGAAGCCTCCAACGCTGTGGATGCAGCGGCACAGCTCGACGGAGAGCTGTCTGCCGGTGCGGGCCAGCTGCTCGACCTTTATTACACCGCGAAGGACGTTGCCGCAGACCTCATTGGCCGTCTGGACGCCTACGACACCAACGACGCAGAGCTGGACGAGATCGAGCAGCGCATCGACCTTATCTATAAGCTCCGGCGGAAGTACGGAGACACCGTAGAGGACATCCTCGCCTTTGGCGAACGGGCACGGAAAGAACTTGAGATGATACAGTCCTCGCAGGAGAGGGTAGAACACTTGCAGAAAGAGCAGCGCCGCCTTTACACCCTCGCGCGGGAAAAGGCTGAAGCTCTGACCCAGACCCGTCTGAAAGCTTTTGATGAGCTGAACAAGCGTATCTCTGGCACGCTGGACTTCCTGAACATGCCGGGCGTGCGGATGACGCTTCGCCATTCGCGCGGCCCGCTGGCCAGCCATGGGCAGGACAGCATCGAGTTCTATATCTCCACAAACCCCGGCGAAGCTCCGAAGCCTCTGGCAAAGATCGCCTCGGGCGGTGAGTTGAGCCGTATTACCCTTGCCATTAAAAATGCAATGGCTGATAAAGACGCCGTTCCAACGGTCATCTATGACGAGATCGACAGCGGTGTATCGGGCAAAGCAGCCAGCCGTATCGGCGAGGTACTGCGTCAGAGCGCCGAGGGCCATCAGATCCTCTGCATCACTCATACGGCGCAGATTGCTGCACTGGCCGACTGCCATCTGCTTATTCAGAAAAATATCACGAACGAGCGTACCTATACTGAGATACACCCGCTGGACGAGAATGGCCGTGTAGAGGCGCTGGCCCGCCTCATCTCCGGCGACCATGTCACAGAGCTTTCGCTGGCCAATGCCCGAGAAATGCTAGGCCGGAACGCAGAAAAATAAGAAAAAAGCCAGCGCTTGACATTCCGGCAGGGATGTGCTAAACTGAATCTCGTTGAAAGGCGAAGATGGGAACCGAGTACCCTGATGCGCTCTGCCCAGAGAGGCCCCGGCTGGTGAAAGGGGCTGCAGAGACGCAGGCGAAATACGTCCCTGAGCCGCAGGCTGAACGAATAGTAGGCTGTGCCGCGTGCGAGCGTTACAAACGCAGGAGTGTCACTCTACTCTGGGGTGCGCACTCGTGAGGCCGTTTCTGTGAAGAGGCGGCAAACAGAGGTGGTACCGCGAATTTTATCGCCCTCTGCCAAATTTATTTTGGCAGGGGGTGTTTTATTTTCCCTCTGCCCGACAAACAGGAGGAAATTTTTATGACTCTGTACGAAGAACTCAAGGCCCGCGGCCTCGTGGCTCAGATCACCGATGACGAGATCATCGACCTCATCAACAACGGCAAGGCCACCTTCTACATCGGCTTTGACTGCACCGCCGACAGCCTGACTGCCGGTCACTTCATGGCCCTGACCCTGATGAAGCGTCTGCAGATGGCAGGCAACAAGCCCATCGCCCTCATCGGCGGCGGCACCACCATGATCGGCGACCCCTCCGGCCGCACCGATATGCGCAAGATGCTGACCAAGGAGGACATCGCCCACAACGCCGCCTGCTTCAAGAAGCAGATGGAGAAGTTCATCGACTTCTCCGACGGCAAGGCTTTGATGCTGAATAACGCCGACTGGCTGCTGAATCTGAACTACGTCGAGCTGCTGCGCGACGTGGGCGCCTGCTTCTCCGTCAACAACATGCTGCGCGCCAAGTGCTATGAGCAGCGCATGGAGAAGGGCCTGTCCTTCCTCGAGTTCAACTACATGATCATGCAGAGCTACGACTTCTACTACATGTTCCAGCATTACGGCTGCAACATGCAGTTCGGCGGCGATGACCAGTGGAGCAATATGCTGGGCGGCACCGAGCTTATCCGCCGCAAGCTGGGCAAGGATGCTTATGCTATGACCATCACCCTGCTGACCGACTCTCAGGGCAAGAAGATGGGCAAGACCGCTGGCAACGCCGTCTGGCTCGACCCCAACAAGACCAGCCCCTTCGAGTTCTACCAGTACTGGCGCAACGTCGGCGATTCGGATGTCATGAAGTGCATCCGTATGCTGACCTTCCTGCCGCTGGAGCAGATCGACGAGATGAGCACCTGGAAGGACCAGCGCCTCAACGAGGCCAAGGAAATCCTCGCCTTCGAGCTGACCAAGATGGTCCACGGCGAAGAAGAGGCCGCCAAGGCCCAGAATGCAGCCCGCGCCCTGTTCAGCGGTGCTGCCGGTGATGCTGAGCATATGCCCAACACTCAGCTGACCGAGGCTGACCTGACCGACGGCTCCATCGGCATCCTGACCCTGATGGTCAAGGCTGGTCTGGCTGCTTCCAACGGTGAGGCCCGCCGTCTCGTCGTGCAGGGCGGTGTTCTGGTGGACGGCGAGAAGGTCGCTGCTCCCACGGTCAGCTTCACTGCTGAGCAGCTGTCCAAGGGCATTGTCATCAAGAAAGGCAAGAAGGTCTACCACAAGGTGAGCCTGTAAATCTTCTGATAAAATAAAAAGACCCGGCTGGTTTCTCTCCGCAGAGGGGAGACCCGCCGGGTCTTTTGCTGCAACAGCACCCATGCCTGTTTTATCAGACACGGGTGCTGCTTAATATCGTTGTTACAGTTCGTAAGCCTTTTTCAGGGCCTCATAGGCTGCGTCCTCGTTCTCCGAACGGACCAGAAGGGAAATATCCAAATCGCTGGTGGTGATGAGCAGAACTTCGATGCCTGCCATCGCCAGAGCATTCAGGGCGCGGGCTGCGACGCCGCAGCTGGTGACCATCTCCTCACCGAAGAGATTCAGCTTGGAGTAGCCCACACTGATGAGGGGAGAAGCCTTGGCGTCCTTGTCCAGATTTGCCGCAGAGATGGCCTTCATGACCAGCGGCAGGTCGCTGTTGGAAGCCGTGAAGCTGAAGTCCATGCTGGTGCCGTGGGGAGCGCTCTGGCTGATCATATCCACCACGACGCCAGTGTCGGCGAAGATCTGCAGATAACGTGCCATCGTGTTGCCCTTGAACTCGGCATCCTGCACACTGATCATCATCAGGCTCGGCTCAATATTGATTTTGGATACACCGTACATAGTAAACACTCCATTCTGCCCATCGGGCGTTCTGATACAAGCTTTATGCAAGCTCCAAAAATTCGCTGTTGATGTAGGTCTGTGCCATCTGGCGGATGTAATCGTACCCAAAAGAAGGATACGCGGCGCGGACGCCATGGGCCTGTGCAAGCTCCGGCGTGTAATCCCGGAACAGATACGTGCGGACGTTAGACTTTCCGGCGTCATAGTGGGTCACTGTCACATGGAGCTTCGGGCCGCGCACTGCGCAATGGACGCTGCCGTCCGGCTCGGTGGTCTGCTCCAGTTCCAACGTCAGGACCGCGCCGATGAGCTGGTCAGGCTTGCTTTGGGTACTCAGGAAATTTCCCAGCGAATAGGCCACAAATACGTTCCGTCCATCGGCTGCGGTGCGCCATTCGGCGTCCTGCAGGACGTGCGGGTGGGTTCCGATGATCACATCCGCGCCCCAGTCGGCCAGAGACTGAGCTAAGGTGCGCTGCGCCTGTGTGATGTTGTGACTGTCCTCGACGCCCCAGTGTACGCCGATTACCACAAAATCGGCCTCCTGCCGGGCCGCCCGCACCTGCTGCTCCATGACATCCTGCTGGCTGGTGTAGATGATGTTTGCGGCCATCTTGCTGTTCCGGGGGATGCCGTTGGTGTGCTCAGTGTAGGAAAGGTACGCGATCTTTACGCCGTCTACTGTCTGGATGGGGATGCGGCCATAATCTGCCTCGCCCTTCCACAGGCCGGTGGTGATCACATCCTCAGGCATCGTCTCCCAGAATCGGAGGGTGGCGGCAATGCCCGCAGCTCCCTTATCGTAGGTGTGATTGTTCGAGAGGCTGAACACCCGGAAGCCTGCCCGGTAAAGCGCTTCGGCGCACTCGCCGGGGGTCGAGAAGCAGGGATAGGTAGAGGGCGCAAGCTCTTTGCTGCAGAGCGTCTCCTGATTGATCCAGTTGATGTCCTGCTGTGCATAGAAATCGAGCAGATTCCTATAGCAGTAATCGAAGCTGTATCCTTCGCCCTCTGCAGCCCGCCGGGCGGCCTGTGAATAGATGGGCTCATGAATGAGGTTGTCCCCTGTAGCCGAGAAGCGCAATGTCGTGACGACAGGCTGCGGCTCAGGCACGGCAAGCTCCTCCGAAACAGCAGGGGACTCCACCTCCGCTGCCGGAGGAACTGCATCCACGCTGCGGCGGGGCCAGAAGCGCAGAGAGAGCAGCACCGATACAGCTACCAGCAGGACCCCCAGTGTGTACAGGGTGACGCCCTTATGCGAGGCGTGCTTTTGCGCGGAATGCCGACGGCGGGGAGGGGCTGCGTGCTTTGCGTGCTTGGCCATAGGCTCGTCTCCTGACGCACGATACCGTGCCTTATGATGCCATGCGCAGAAAAGCTTACATCTCTGCGATCATGTTACCCATATTGTACAGGCCGGGCTCCTTTTTTGCAAGATAAACGGCGGCATTTATTGCGCCATTTGCAAAAATATTGCGGGAATATGCCGTATGGCGGAGGGTGATGACCTCATCCGGGCCGCAGAACAGCACCTCATGGTCGCCCACGATGCTGCCGCCGCGCACGGCGCTGATGCCGATCTCCTTGGGGTCGCGCTTCTGGCGGACGGAGGAGCGGTCATAGACGTAATGGTATGCGCCGTCGTTCTCTTCGTTGATGGCGTCAGCCAGCATCAGAGCCGTGCCGCTGGGAGCGTCCAGTTTGTTGTGATGGTGCTGCTCAACGATCTCGATGTCGTAGTTTGCGCCCAGAATGGCCGATGCACGCTTGCACAGCTCGGACAGGACGTTGATGCCCATGGACATATTGGCGCTCTTGAACACCGGGATGCTGCGGGAGAGCTGGACGATCTTCAGCTGCAGTTCCTCGGAAAGGCCGGTGGTGCAGACCACGATGGGCAGCTTGTGAGCCTCACAGTAGGGCAGAGCCTTTTCGACCGCTGCCGGAGCGCTGAAGTCGATGACGACGTCGCCCTTGCCGTCCAGCTTGTCCAGACTGTCGTACACGGGAATGCCGTTCATCTCGCCGTCCTTCATGTCGATGCCGGCCACAACGCGGCAATCCTCACGCTGGGCGATCATCTCGCACAGCACATGGCCCATCCGGCCGCCGATGCCCTGAATGATAATATCCGTCATTGTTATTATCCTCTTTTTTATCATACGGCAAATGCCCGGAGACCTGTCTCGCCGGGCATTTGCACATAAAATCGTTTATTCCTTGATAAGACCTGCAGCCTGCAGAGCCTGCTCGATCTGCTCCTTGTGTGCGTCGCCGGGCTCCACGAGGGGCAGTCGGCACTCACCAGCCTCCCAGCCCAGCACGTTCATGGCGTACTTGACCGGGATGGGGTTGACCTCGCAGAAGAGCGCATCGCACAGGGGCAGCATCTCCAGCTGCAGCTCGCGGGCCTTGGCGGTATCACCGTCGAACCATGCCTTGCAGCAGTTGTGAACAAGCTCAGGCTTGACATTGGAGACGACGCTGATGACGCCCTTGCCGCCCAGGGACAGCAGAGGGACCACCTGGTCATCGTTGCCGGAGTAGATGTTCAGCTCGTCGCCGCAGAGGGCCGCGATCTTTGCCACCTGACCGATATTGCCGGAGGCTTCCTTGATGCCGTTGATGAGCGGGTGCTTGCTCAGCTCCCTGGCCGTCTCGGGGGCGATGTTCAGGCCGGTGCGGGAAGGCACGTTATACAGGATGACCGGAATGCCGCCGGCCTCTGCCATTGCGGTGAAGTGGGCGACAAGGCCAGCCTGAGAGGTCTTGTTGTAGTAGGGGGTCACCAGCAGCAGAGCGTCTGCGCCGCAGGCGGCAGACTTTGCAGCCAGAGCACAGCCGTGGTCGGTGTCGTTGGAACCGGCACCGGCGATGACAGGCACACGATGGTTCACGAGGTCCACGGTATACTTGATGGCGGCCAGCTGCTCCTCGTCGGTCATGGTAGAGCACTCGCCGGTGGTGCCGCAGATGACGATGGCGTCGGTGCCGCGGGCGATCTGATCCTCAACGATGCGGCCCAGCTCATCGAAATTGATGCTGCCGTCCTCGTACATCGGGGTGATGATGGCAACACCCGCACCAGTAAAAACAGGATTCTTCATAGCAAAAAACTCCTTTGCAGCGCGTTGAAGTTCAAAAAGCGCGCAGATCAGTCAAAATAGCCCTTGGCTGCCAGCAGCTCAGCCAGCAGCACTGCGCCGCCAGCAGCGCCGCGCAGAGTGTTGTGGCTCATGCAGGCGAACTTGTAATCAAACAGGGTGTCCTCACGCAGACGACCGATGCAGACGGCCATGCCGTGCTCGGTGTTGCGGTCCAGCTTGGGCTGGGGACGGTCGTTTTCCTCGAAGTAGTGGAGGAACTGCTTGGGTGCGCTGGGCAGGTCCAGTTCCTGTGCGGGGCCGCGGAACTCGGCCCAAGCCTTGAGGATCTCTTCCTTGCTGGGCTTCTTATCAAAGCTCACGAAGACAGCGGCGGTGTGACCGTCAGAGACAGGCACACGGAAGCACTGGGCAGTGATGACAGGCTTCTCGGCGTTGACGATGTGGTCGCCCTCGATGTGGCCCCACAGCTTGAGAGGCTCACGCTCGCTCTTTTCCTCCTCGCCGCCGATGTAGGGGATGACGTTGTCGATGATCTCAGGCATCCGGTCGAAGGTCTTGCCGGCACCGGAAATAGCCTGATAGGTGCAGACCAGAGCCTTGCTGACGCCGAAATCCTTCATCAGGGGGTGCAGGGCAGGGACATAGCTCTGCAGGCTGCAGTTGGACTTGACGGCGATGAAGCCGCGCTTGGTACCCAGGCGCTTGCGCTGAGCGGGGATGATGTCGATGTGGTCGGCGTTGATCTCAGGCACGACCATCGGCACATCCGGAGTGAAGCGGTTTGCGCTGTTGTTGGAGACGACGGGGCATTCTGCCTTGGCGTAAGCCTCTTCCAGAGCCTTGATCTCGTCCTTCGGCATATTGACGGCGCAGAAGATAAAGTCCACCTGAGAGGCGACCTCCTCCACCTTGGATGCATCCAGCACCACCAGCTTCTTGACGCTCTCCGGCATCGGGGTGGTCATGGCCCAGCGAGAACCGACAGCCTCCTCATAGGTCTTGCCCGCGCTCCGGCCGGAAGCGGCCAGAGTCGTCAGCTTGAACCAGGGATGATTTTCGAGCAGAGTAACAAAACGCTGGCCTACCATACCGGTGGCACCGACGACGCCCACTTTATATTGTTTATCCATTTCCAGCACCTTTCCTTTCAAAAAAAGCCAATTCGCATAAGACTCCGCTTGCAAAGCAGACGTCTATGCAATATAATAGATACCGCTATACAGATTTTATGATAACATTGATACGGCATTCGTGTCAATCATCGGAAAGGCAAATGCTAACTATGTTAAAAAAAGATTTTTGGTATGATTTACCCAAAGAGCTCAT
>ERZ1673702.4162-NODE-4162-length-10543-cov-4.018497_pt1 | contig 10543 bp, 8 predicted proteins | sample MGYA00580232_ERZ1673702 | MGnify/ENA primary metagenome ERZ1673702 (study PRJEB41218, sample SAMN15661792) | gut metagenome | host: Homo sapiens | place: Canada: London | collected 2015-08-20/2019-03-30 | study: EMG produced TPA metagenomics assembly of... | reverse complement strand
GTGCCTCTTCCACAGAATCCATCTTTCCTTCGATTTCTTCAACAGAAAGTTCTTCAGGCTTATCGGTGGAATCAAAAACCCTTGTCAGTGCATATGCACCAGATACAACACCACCAAATGCAACCAATTCTTTCAGAGCTTTTTTATCCTTCAGAATATCAAACTCAAATCCAAGTTCCTTTTTGCAATTCTTATTCAGATTGCTCACATTCAGTTTAGCGTCTTTGGCATTCAGAATCCGATATGCACCATAAATGCTTACCACAGGTACTAGCCATTTCAAAGTCCCCTTATACTTTTCAAGGAATTCCTTAATAAGTTCAACATTTTCTTTCGGAGAATGCTCATAAATCTGCTTCTTAAAACTAGTAACCTTGGACATAACATTTGCCTCCTCTTTTTTTGCAACTTTAGTCTGCAGAGCAACTTCTTTTGCCTGCAAAGCTGTTTCGCTCTCTTCGAGCTTTTTTTCTCTTAAAGTCAATTCTTTTTCACGTTCATGCAATGCCTCTTCTTTACGCTTTGCTTCTTCAAGAATTTCAGCAGCATAAACCTGTGCATATTCTTCAGGCTTAAACTCAAATCCCAATCTAAAATTATTTTTAGAATCAATCATTTGCACACGAGATTCGCCAATTTCGGAAAATTCACTAATCTCACACCAATAACGCTGATCACCTTTATTCCAATAGCATCTACCATTAGCAAAATAAACCTCAAAAATACCAAAAAAGACAGGACAACGCATTTCAATTGCATAATCCGATGAATCATAATAACCCAGACTTTGATCCCAAGTATATTTATGCCATTTTCCACATGTAGGGCACAAATACTTTTTGGGGATCAATCCCAATAATTCGCCTTTCATTATAAATTCCTCCGTTGTTAATAAATTGCCTTTTGCATATTATGTTGTTATATTAACTTCCTACTAAAAAATAATCCTTCTCCTTTCTTAATAGTGTATTTACTCTTATGTCAATTGCAATATGCTATTGACATAAAAAATAAATTCTTCACAATTATACTATCATTTTATGTTAATGTCAATAAAAAGCAGTAAAAATTTTCATCTTTACTGCTTTTTTATATAATCGTTTGAGAACAAAGAGCAACTATGTCTCTTTGTTCTTTACTTTATAATACTATAAAAATTATCAAATTCAAATCCTTGATTTCTAAAATAAGAAATTATAGTAGGTAATGCTTCTGCTGTTGCTTTTTTTCCACCAGCATCATGCATAAGAACAACAACACTATTATGTTTTGGAACTGTTTTATCTAATTCTGCTATAAATTCTTCAGTAGTTTTAGCTCCTGCCGCATCAGAAGTTAAAGCATTCCAGTCAATATGTGCTATATTATTTTCATCAAGCAAAGTCACAGCATCTTTTTTTATACTTGCATATTTTCCACCCCAATATCCTCCTGGAAATCTAAATAAATGAGGATTATAATCCGGCATTCCAATTGCATTTCTAATTGCTGTTATACAATTATTATATTCATCTAAAACACTTTGAGGAGAGGCATATATTTGTGAATAAACATGTGAATATCCATGACTTGCTAAATAATGTCCTTCATCAAACTCTCTTTTTACTATTTCTGGATTAAGTTCTACTCTACTTCCAAGCAGAAAGAATGTGGCTTTTATATTCTCAGCTTTTAAAGTATCTAATACCATTGGTGTTACATTTGAAGATGGACCATCATCAAATGTCAAAAAAACTCTTTTTGTATCTGATTTATATATATTTGCCATATTAGTTTTTCCTTCTTCTGTAAGTTGAGGTGATTTTTTTCTTCTTTCTTCCTCTTCCTTTGCTTTTTGTTCTTCTGCTATTCTTTCCTGTTCTTTTGCTTCATTTTCAGCATTTTGAACTTGTTCCAAATAAGATAAATATAGTTTTTTAGCACGTCTATTATTTACAACTTCTATTGTTGTAATTATTAATGTAACACATATTAGTAAAATACAAACTATAAAAATTAAGTTTCTCCTATTATTATATGTTCTTCTTATTGATATCAAATCCATTACTCCACCTTTTATTGAATTTAGAGGTCTTAATTATGTGCAAAACCTCCATTCAGCTTCTAATTTCTTAAATATTCTAGTTCTTCTTCAACATTTTTTCTCATGAATATAGGTTCCCCTTTTTCAATAACTTTTATTCCATGTAATTTATCATATTCATATAAACTATTCCATGTTCTTAAATCTTCTGGCATACCTATTTGTCTTAATATATCTTTTGATGTTTTTTCCATAAATGGTAATAAACATATTGCAATTTTTCTTATATTTTCTATTAAATGATACATACTTGATTTTAATTTATCTGTTTCTTCATTTTTAGCTAATTCCCATGGACGAGTTTCATCAATATATTTATTTGTTCTTGATATTATTGTCCATAATTCTTGTAAAGCATTTGACATTTGATATTTTTCAATCAATTCTTCTACATCATTTAACTTATTAGTTGTAAATTCTTCAAATTCTTTATCAACTTCATTTAATGTTCCTACATATTCTGGTACATTACCTTCAAAATATTTATTTACCATTGATACTGTTCTATTTACTAAATTTCCCAAGTCATTACATAAATCTGAATTATATCTTTCTATAAAATCTTCTGGAGTATATACACCATCTTGTGAAATAGGTACTATTCTTAATATATAATATCTTGTTGCATCTAATCCATATCTGTCTATTAATTTTTCTGGATATACTGTATTTCCTTTTGATTTTGACATTTTACCATCTTTCATCATAATCCAATTGTGAACAACAAATTTCTTTGGAATTGGTAAATCTAATGCCATTAAGAAAATTGGCCAATATATTAAATGGAATCTTGCAATATCTTTTCCAACAATTTGAACATCTGCTGGCCAATATTTTTTAAATAATGTGTCATCATCTTGCATATATCCTAAGGCTGTTAAATAGTTTGTTAATGCATCTAGCCATACATATATTACATGTTTTGGATCATTTGGAACTTGTATTCCCCAATTAAATGATGTTCTTGTTACACATAAATCTTCTAATCCTGGTTTTATGAAATTGTTTATCATTTCTGTTTTTCTATATGCTGGTTCAACAAAATCTGGATTTTCATCATAGAATTTTAAAAGTTTGTCTGCATATTTTTTCATATTAAAGAAATATGCTTCTTCTTTTAATAATTTTACTTCTCTACCACAATCTGGACATTTTCCATCAACTAATTGTGTTTTTGTAAAATATGTTTCACAAGGCATACAATACCAACCTTCATATTCACCTTTATAAATATCACCTTTTTCTAAAAAATATTCAAATATTTTTTGTACTGCTTTTACATGGCGTTCTTCTGTTGTTCTTATAAAATAATCATATTTTATATCCATTTTTTTCCACAAATCTTTTGCCATTTTTGCCATTTCATCAACATGTTCTTGTGGTGTTTTTCCGGCTTTTTCAGCAACAGTTTGAATCTTTTGACCATGTTCATCTGTTCCTGTTAGCATAAATACATCATAACCTCTTAATTGTTTATATCTTTTTATTGTATCTGCTAATACTTCTGTATATGCTGTTCCTATATGAAACTTTCCACTTGGGTAATATATTGGTGTTGTTAAATAAAATTTTTCTTTCATTATTGTATCCCCCATTCTTAAATAATTATGTCTCTTTTTAATAATTCATTTTTTATTGTTCCGATTCCAATAAATTTATCATCTTGATAAATTCTATATATTCCATCTACTAAATGATATGTTAATTGTACACCATTTAAAAATAATTTCAATCCTTTTTCTGTTAAATTTATAAATTCTTCATCTTTAAAAAATTGCTCTATTGTGATTATTTGATATTGTGATTGTTCTAGTTGTTCTATTGTTATAGAATTTTCTATATAAAAATCTCCAACACGAGTCCTATTAAGTTCTTTCATATATCCTACTGTTCCTAATCTCTCAGCTATTCCTTCACATAATGTTCTTATATATGTTCCTTTTGAACATTCTACTTTAAAGTGTATTGTTTTATTTATATTATCTACATTTAATAATTCTAATGAATATATTTCTATTTGTCTAGGCTCTATTTTTACATTTTCACCATTTCTAGCATATTCATATAGTTTTTTTCCATTTACTTTTAATGCAGAATAAATTGGAGGAACTTGTTCTTGCTTCCCAATTAATGTTTTAAATACAGAATTTATATTCTCTGTATTTAAAGATTTTTCTGTTACATTTTTTTGTTCTATAATTTTTCCTTCTACATCTCCAGTGTCTCTTTTTTCTCCCAATTGTAAAATAGCTTCATATGTTTTATCATGATTTATTAAATATTTTGAAAGTTCTGTTCCTTTACCTATTAAAAGTGGTAAAACACCAGTTGCATTAGGGTCTAACGTTCCTGTATGTCCTACCTTTTCATTCAATATTTTTTTTGCTTTTCTTACTATATCATGATATGTTTGTTGTTTTGGCTTATTTATTATTAATATTCCAAACACTACTTTTTCCTCATTATTTATTTATTTGTTGTTTTATTGTATTTATTACTTTTGTTTTTGCTTGTGATACATCTCCTGTTACAAAACATCCAGCTGCTCTTGGGTGTCCTCCACCTCCAAGTAATAAGCAAATATCTGATACATTTACATTATCTTTTGAACGCATAGATATTTTAAATCCACCATTTTCTTTTTCTTTTAATAAAACAGCTACTTCTACACCTTCAATATCTCTAATTGATTCTACTAAACCTTCGTCATCACCCATATCATTACTATATTCTGCATAATCCTTTAAAGTTAAATATGTAATTGCAATTTTTCCATTTTCAATAAATTCTAATCTTTCATATATTAATTTTTCAAGTTGGCAATGAGCTTTTGTTTTAGTTCTTAATACTTCTTGACAGATTTTCGAAATATTTACCCCTTTTCTTAAAAGTTGTGCTGCAAATTCAAATGTGTCTGATGTAACTGATGAATATTGAAATCCACCTGTATCTGTAATAATTCCTGTTAATAAACATGTTCCTAGTTCTTTGTCTATATCTATTCCAAAATATTCAAACATTCCTATTAATACTTGACAACAAGCTGGTGCTACAGGATCTACATAGTTAAAGTCTGCAAACATTGAATTTACAGAATGATGGTCTATTTCTATTGTTCTTTTTGCTGTTTCAAAATATTCTTTTCCTCCAACAAGTCTTTTTAAATCTGAACAATCCACAGATATTGCCAAATCATATTTATTTGTTCTTCCTTTTTGTAATATTTTATCTGCTCCTGGTAAAAAATCAAATACTTTTGAATATTCTGGTATTATAACATCTGCTTCTTTTCCTAATTTTGCTACTGCATGCATTACAGATAGAGAGCTGGCTACAGCATCTCCATCTGGTGATTCATGACATAATACTACTATTGTTTCTGCTTTTTTTATTTCTTCTAATATGTTGTCTAGAGTCATTTTCTTTTCTCCTTTTGTTAGAAAATAATTAATTCTTTTCCAACTTTTATTTATTATCTTTTTTCAAATCATTTATAATCTTATCAATTCTTGCTCCATATTCTAGTGATTCATCTAATTCAAACACTAATTCTGGAGTATTTCTTAAATTAATTCTTTTTGCAAGTTCTGATCTTAAAAATCCTGATGATTTTTTTAATCCTGCAAGTGTTTCTTTTATATTTTTTGAATTTAAAATACTTACAGAAACTTTAGCATATTTTAAATCTGGTGTTACTTTAACTTTTGTTACACTAACCATTCCAGTAACACTAGGTTCTTTTAGTTCAAAGCTTATTAATTGACTTAATTCTTTTCTAAATTCTTCGTCAATTCTTCCTTGTCTATTATTATTCTTTGGCATTTTGCTCTCCTTTCAAAAGTTATATTAACTTTTAAATCCTATCTTTTTATCTCTTCTAAAATGTATGCTTCAAGAATGTCTCCCTCTTTAATATCATTAAATTTCTCAATTTGAATACCACATTCAAATCCTTTAGAAACTTCTTTTGCATCATCTTTAAATCTCTTAAGTGAAGCAAGCTTTCCTTCATGTATAACAACATTATCTCTTAATACTCTTACTCCTGCATTTCTTTCAAGTTTTCCATCTAATACATATGCTCCACCAATTGTACCAACATTTGAAATTTTAAATGTTTGTCTTATTTCAGCATTTCCTATAACTTTTTCTTGATATTTTGGTGCTAACATTCCTTTCATTGCTGCTTGAACATCATCTATTGCTTGATATATTATAGAATATTGTTTTATTTCAACTTCTTCTTTCTCTGCCATATCTTTTGCTGTTGGCATTGGTCTTACATTAAATGCTATTATTATTGCATTAGATACTTTTGCAAGTGTAACATCTGTTTCAGTAACAGCTCCTGCTGCTGCATGGATAACTTTTACTCTTACTTCTTCATTTGATAATTTTTCCATAGATTGTTTTATTGCTTCAACAGATCCTTGAACATCTGCTTTAACAATTAAGTTTAATACTTTTAAATTTCCTTCTTCCATTTGGCTAAATAAGTTATCTAATGTTACTTTTGTTCCAGCATTTATTGCATTTTCTCTTTCTTGACGTTTTCTCTTTTCAATTAAATGTTTTGCTGTTTTCTCGTCTTTTACTTCATAGAATGTATCTCCTGCTTGTGGAACTTCTGTTAATCCCATTATTTCAACTGGTGTAGATGGTCCGGCTTTTTTTACTTTTTTGCCTTTTTCATCTGTCATACTTCTTATTCTACCAATTGAAGATCCTACAACAATTGTATCTCCGACATCAAGTGTTCCTCTTTGTACAAGCATTGAAGCAATTGCACCTTTATTCTTATCAAGTCTTGCTTCTATTACAACACCTTTTGCTTGTTTGTTTGGATTTGCTTTTAAGTCTAATACATCTGCTTCTAATAATACCATTTCTAATAATTGATCAATATTTGTATGATTTTTTGCTGAGATTGGAACATATATTGTATCTCCACCCCATTCTTCTGGCACTAATTCATATGCCATTAATTCTTGTTTTACTCTATCAATATTAGCATCTGGTAAATCTATTTTGTTTATTGCTACAATTATTGGAATTCCTGCTGATTTAGCATGATTTATAGCTTCTACTGTTTGTGGCATTACACCATCATTTGCAGCAACCACTAATATTGCTATATCTGTTATTTGTGCACCTCTTGCTCTCATTGCTGTAAATGCTTCATGACCTGGTGTATCTAAAAATGTTATTTCTCTATCATTTACTTTTACTTTATATGCACCTATATGTTGTGTAATTCCTCCAGCTTCTCCTTCTATAACATTTGTCTTCTTAACTGCATCTAATAATGATGTTTTTCCATGGTCTACGTGTCCCATTACAACAACTACTGGTGGACGTGTTACTAAATCTTCTTCTTTATCCTCAGACTCATCAAATAAGATATCTTCTTCTGTTATAGTTTCCTTCTTATTTACTTTTACACCAAATTCATCTGCTATTAATGATGCTGTATCAAAATCTATTTCATTGTTTATTGTAGCCATTACTCCATATCCAAGCAATTTTTTTATAACTTCTGCTGTTGTTTTCTTTAATTCTGCTGCAAAATCTTTTACTGTTATGTTTTCTGGAATAGTGATTTCTTCTAGTTTAAATATTTTTTGTTTATTTCTTCCTTCTAATTCTTTTGTTTGTTTTTTCTTACCTTTTTTGCCTCTTTGTGTTGTTAAATCATAATAGTCTAACATTCCACCATCAGATTCTTCAAACATGTTTGATAAGCTATCAGCTCTTTTTAAACCTTTTAATTTATGTTCATTAATTTCGCCATCTTGACCATTTTTTCTAGATTTACCTGATTTTTTATTTGTTTTTACTTCATTAAATCTATTATTTTCTTTTTGTTTGTCTATTGCTTTATTGTATTCTCTAGCTGGCTCTTTTTCAATTGTTTCAACAGCCATAATATCTTTAATGTTTTTCTCTATACTTTTTTCATCCATTGGTCTTCTATTACCATTATTTCCAAATTTGTTATTTCCTTGATGATTTCTATTATCAAATCTATTTCCATTATTTTGATTATTATTTCTGTTTCCAAATCTTTGACCATTATTATTTTTATCATATTGTGGTCTTTGACCATTATTATTTCTATCAAATGGTTTGTTTCCATTTCTATCAAAATTTCTATTATTTCTGTCTTGATTTCTATCATTATTATAAAATTTGTTTTTATTGGCAAATCTATCATTATTTCTATTATCATTATTATATTGATTTCTATTATTGAAATCTCTATTTCCAAAGTTTCTATTGCCTTGTTCTCTATTATTATAAGAATTATTTCCAAAGTTTCTATTATCTCTTTTTACTTCTTCTTTATTCTCAACTTTTCTTTCTACTTTTTCTTCAATAGTTTCTGGCTTTTTAGCCTGTTCCTGTTTTGTATTTTTTATTTCTGTTTCTACTTTCATTTCAGCATCCTTTTTTTCTTCGATTTTCAAATTTTCTTTAACCTGTTCTTGAACTTTTGGTTGTTCTTCTACCTTTTTCTCTTCTACTTTTTCTTCTTTTTTCTCTTCTTTTTTCTTTCCAAATAGTTCATCAAATGTCATTGGTTTAGATGGTTTGTTTCTATAAACAATATTAAAATCTTTATTTTTTCTTTCTACAAATCCAACATTATTTGATTTTTTCTCTTCTTTTTTCTCTGGTACAGCTGATTTCTTTGTTGTATCTTCAACAATTACTTCTCTTCTTATTATTACTGGTGTAGCTCCTTTGTTATCTGCTACTTTCTTACTATCTTTTTTTACATTATTTTGTTTTGTTTTATTAGTATTTTTTGCTTCTTTTCTTATTTTTTCTGCATCTTCATCACTTACTGAGCTTAAATGACTTTTTGCATCTATATTTAATTTTACAGCTATTGCTAATATATCTTTACTAGACATATCAAATTCTTTAGCTATGTCATAAAGTTTTATTTTACCCAATAACATCACCCCCACTTTGTTTTTTTATAATATTTTCGATTTGAGAATATATTTCTTCACTTATTGGTATTTCTAAACTTTTTTCAATCCTTTTACTCTTCTTTGCTTTTTCTAAACACTCTAAATTATAGCAAATATAAGCTCCTCTTCCAGATTCTTTTCCTCTTTCATCTACTTTTACTATATTATCTTTATTTTTAACTATTCTTAATAACTCATTTTTATTTTTCTGTGCTCTACATATAACACAACTTCTTTGTGGTAAATTTGTCAATTTAATCCTCCTAAGATTTTATTCTTCTACATTTTCTTGAACTTCTTTTGATTCGCTTTCCTCTTTTTCTGTTTCTTCTGTTTTTTGAGCAAGTAATTCTCTGAATTGTGTTTCTGTTTTTATGTCTATTTTCCAACCAGTTAATTTTGCTGCAAGTCTTACATTTTGACCAGATTTTCCTATTGCTAATGATAATTGATCATCTTGAACTATTACTTGTGCAAACTTTTCTTCTTCTTTTATATCTACTGCCATTATTTGAGCAGGTAATAATGCTGATGCTAAAAATGTACTTGGATCTGGATTCCATTCTATAACATCTATTTTTTCTCCATGTAACTCGTTTATAATGTTTTGAATTCTTATTCCTTTTTGACCTACACAAGAACCAACTGGGTCTATATTTTCGTTTGGAGAATATACTGCTATTTTACTTCTACTTCCTGGATCTCTAGATACGCTCTTTATTTCTATAACACCTTCATATATTTCTGGAATTTCTAATTCAAATAACTTTCTAACAAATTCTGGTGATGTTCTAGAAACCATAACTTGTGGTGCTCCCTTTATTCCTCTTTCTACATCTAATATATATGCTCTTATTTTATCGTTAACTCTATATTTTTCTGTAGGAACTTGTTCTTTTACAGTCATTATACCTTCTAATTTTCCTAAATCTAATACTACAACTCCTCCATCTGCCTTTTGTACAATTCCTGAAACAATTTCGCCTTTTCTCTCATTAAATTCATTAAATAAAACATTTCTTGAAACTTCTCTAATTTTTTGTACTATAACTTGTTTTGCAGTTTGTGCGGCTATTCTACCAAAATTTTTAGGTATTATTTCTACTTCTGCTTTGTCTCCTATTTCTAAATTTTTATTTATGTTTTTAGCATCTTGTAAATTTATTTGTAATTGTGGATCTTCTACTATTTCTACTACATCTTTTTCTGCATACACATGAATTTCACCAGTTTCTCTATCCATTGTAACTTTAACATTTTCTGCTGAATCAAAGTTTCTTTTATATGCTGTGACTAATGCTGTTTCTATAGATTCTAGTAAGTAATCTTTTGGTATACCATTATCCTTTTCTAACTCTTCCATTGCTATTATTAGCTCAGTAGAGTCAATTGCTGGTGTATTTTTCTTTACTACTTTTTTCATTTTTATTACTCCCTTCTTAATTTAATCCCATTCATACACTGTTTTTATTAAACTTAT
>ERZ1673702.4161-NODE-4161-length-10544-cov-15.582992_pt1 | contig 10544 bp, 12 predicted proteins | sample MGYA00580232_ERZ1673702 | MGnify/ENA primary metagenome ERZ1673702 (study PRJEB41218, sample SAMN15661792) | gut metagenome | host: Homo sapiens | place: Canada: London | collected 2015-08-20/2019-03-30 | study: EMG produced TPA metagenomics assembly of... | reverse complement strand
CTGAAAAAATCGAAGCAGAGATCTGCAAAAGTGCAGAAGAATATTTGAAATAATGTGAAAACTGAAAAATACATCGTCTTGTGCATGAACAAAAAGAGTGGATATACTGAATGATCCCGTGCTTCTGAAGTTCATGGCGGTAGGGTACCATTTTCCCGTCGGCTATGCTATAATAAACAGTACAGAACATTACGGGGAGGGGCCGACATGGAGCAACGACGCATTTGTCCATACTGTATGCAGGAGCTGGAAGCGGGGGAGGAGCAGTGTCCCCACTGCGGCCGGGAACTTGCAGGGCGCAACCCGTCGGGCAGTCTTCCGGCAGGCACCGTGCTGGCAGGCCGGTATACCGTGGGCGACATCCAGAGCGTGGACGGCGAGGGCATCCTCTACCGGGGCGTGGAGAACAACGGCTCTTTCCGGGTGACCATCAAGGAGTATATGCCCCTGACGCTGGCGGCAGAGCGGGGGAGGGACTGCATCCTCCGCCCGAAGCCGGGCAGCGAAGTGCTGTTCAAGACCACCCGGATGGATTTTGCCGACCTCTACCGCTTCATCCAGCGCATCACCCCGGCCAACGGCCTGGAGGCCGTGCTGGACGTCTTCGAAGAGAACAACACGGTCTACGCCGTCATGGAGAACCCCGGCGGCCGTCCGCTCCAGAAGTGGCTGGAGGAGCACGGCACCGTGACGCCCCAGCAGGCTTGTGCCATGCTGGAACCGGTGTTCAACGGGGTGGAGGCCATGCATCAGGTGGGCCTCGTACACCGGGGCATCTGCCCGGCCAACATCCGCATCATGGACAATGGCCGCGCCCGGCTCACCGGCTACGCGACAGTGGGGCTGCGCACGGCGGGCAGCGGCCTCCACGAGCAGCTGTACGAGGGCTATTCCGCCCCGGAGCAGTATTCCACCGCCGAGTTCGAGGGCCGCTACACCGACGAATACAGCCTCGCGGCGGTGTTCTACCGGATGGTCTGCGGGCTGAGCCCCGTCCCGGCGGCACAGCGTCTCGTCTCCGACTCCAACCCCAAGGCCCGCACGGTGACGCCGTCGGTGCCGGCTTACGTCTCCGAAACGCTGTATCTGGGACTCCGGCTCAAGCCGGTGGAGCGCATCCAGACGGTGCAGCAGCTTTTCCGCGCCCTCTCGGAGCGGGAGTATGCGGAGGAATTGTCCCGCAGCATGGAGGCGCTGGACCCGCCCGCCCCCGCGCCGCAGGAGCCGAAAGCGCCCGCGAAGACTGAGCTGCTGAGCGTCCGAAATCTGCTGGCGGGCATCGTCATTCTGCTTAGCGTCCTCATCCTGCTGATCCTCTGGGGTCTGCTGAGCCGTCAGAGCGAGAAGCCGCCGGAAGTGATCGCTCCGGAGTCCGTCAGCGAGGCGGCAAGTGAGCCGACAAGTGAACCGGTGAACGAAAACATCACCCTGACGCCGGATCTCGTGGGCCGCGACTATGACGCCGAGGTGCGCAACAACCACAGCTATATCGACGAGTATCTCTTCTACGTCACGCTGGAATACAGCGACACGGTGGAGAAGGGCCGCATCATCCGGCAGTCGCCGGAGGCGGGCGAGGTCATCCAGAAGGGGGACACCGTCAGCCTCGTGGTCAGCCGGGGCCCCCAGATGATGGAGATGCCCGACGTCATCGGCCAGACGCAGGACAGCGCCGTGCAGGAGCTGGCCACCAAGGGTCTGAATGCCACCTGCTTTACTGTGGTCAACGACGGCTCTGAGGCGGCGGGCTGCGTCGTGTCGGCCAGCGAGGACGCCGGGAGCATGGTGGAGGTGGGAACTACCATCGTGCTCTATATCGCAGGCGATGTCCCCGCCGATGCCCCGGCGGAACCGGAAGCGCCTTCGGATACCGGGACGCCCGCCGGCGGGGATGCCGCGCAGGGCGGCGTGGAATACGATACGGATTAAACAAAAAGAGGCCGCTGGCTTCAACCTCTCCGTCACGGCTTTCGCCGTGCCACCTCCCCTCGGTAGGGGAGCTGTCTGCGAAGCAGACTGAGAGGTTGTCCAACAGCCTCTTATTTTTATTTCAGAAGCTTCAGAAAAAGCTCTTCATGAACGCAATATCGCTGGCGGCGCGGGCCGGGACAGCCTCTTCCCGCAGGACGGGAAGGACGGGCTGGGGCAGGGTGCGCAGCATCTCGAAGCCGCCCTTGTAGTCCACACAGGAGTCCTCGAGGCTGGTGGAGTAGAGGGTGCCGTCGGGCTTGAAGTTCTGACCCTTGAAGTGGACGGCCACGATCTTGTCGCCGTACCAGCTGCCGACTTTGTCCCAGAGGCGGCGCTGTGCGTCCACCGAGGCGTTCTCGGGGCCGACGTAGTTCGCCAGATCGCAGATGACCCGCAGGTTGGGGCTGGCGATGGTGTCCAGCACCATCTTGACGGCCTCGGGGGTGTTCATGGCGTGGTAGTAGACGCACTCCACCGCGAAGAGCACGCCCTGCTCCTCGCAGACGGGCAGGATCTCGCCCAGGCTGCGAAGCAGTGCTTCCTGCGCTTCCCTGCGGCTGACGGTGGGCTGCTTTGCCATGTTGGTCGTCTCGCTGCCCATGCAGCCGGCGCGGAGAGCTTTTGCCACAGGCACCTGACTCAGGGCTTTCGCCACCTCGGCGCGGCGCTTGTCCTCGTCCGCATAGCTCAGCTCAACGTAGGTGCCGTCCACGGCGATGGACACGCCGCTCTTCTGGACGGCGGCATTGGTGGCGGCCACCAGCTCAGGGGTCACGTCTGCATAGCTTTTGACGCCCTCCACGGCCTTGGTGTAGGCCAGCTGGGTGCAGCGGAACCCTGCGTCCCCGATGGAGCTGAGCAGTTCTTCCACGCTGCGACGGCCAAAATCGTGGCCGCGTGCGCCGACGATGAATTCAGACATACCGCATCCTCCTTATGCTCAGCCGAACAGACGCTCGGCAAACATCCCGAACTCCTTGCCCCACCAGTACCAGTCGTGGGAGACGTCGCCGCCCCAGACTTCGAGGTGGCAGGGGAAGCCGACTTCGCTCAGGGTGTCGGCCAGAGCCTGGGTGTCGGCGAGGGCATCGCCCTCATAGCCGCCCTGACCCACGCAGAGCAGCAGACTGTTCTCCTCGGCCTTGGACAGAACATTCTTGTCGCAGATGCCGTTCTTGTGCAGAGCGGCGAGGGGGCTGCTGCGGAGGACGAGGTCGTCCTCTGCGCTGCCGAGGAAGCGGCCCATATCGTAGAGGCCGGAGAGGCCCATTGCACCCGCAAAGGTCCGGGGACGGCGCAGGCGGCACTGGACGGCCTGATAGGCGCCGGTGTCCACGCCCACGCACCAGATGAGGGGCTTCTCTTTGCTCTCGGGGGCATTCAGCTCCGCGATGCGCGCGGCCAGCTCGCTGGTGAGGTAGACGAAATACTTCTCCTGCATCTCGGCCCGGCGGCGGGGAGACTCATTGCCGGCCAGCAGGCTCTCGCCGTCGATGCTGTCGGCGCAGAAGAGCTGAATTTTTCCCTCGTGCAGCAGACGGGCCGCTGCGTCGGGCATCCCGTTGTTCTCCCAGTCGTAGAAGCGGCCGCCCCGGGCGGGCAGTGCCAGCACCGGCACACCGCCGTGGCCGTAGACCTTGAACTCCATCTCGCGGTCGAGCACCGCGCTCCACTCCTTATAATAAGTGCCTTCCATCATGAAAATGCTCCTCCTGTCAGATGAATTGATTGCGTGCCGCGTCGTAGGCATAGCCCACGGCGGAAAGTGCCTTGCACAGGGCGTCCCTGTCGGCGTCCATGTCGTCGCAGAGGGCGTCGAGGCTGGGGTAAAAATCGCGCAGTTTCAGGTTGACCACGCTCAAAAGCATGATCGGGTCGCTCGGCAGAGCCATCTTTTGTTTCCTCCCATGTTCCGAGATAAAATAAAAAGCCGGTCACTCGACAAAGTGACCGGCAATACGCATCAGCTTAGACAGCGCGGGTGACTTTGCCAGCGCGCAGGCAACGGGAGCATGCGTAGATATACTTGGGAGAACCCTCCACGACCGCCTTGACACGACGGACATTCGGCTTCCAGGTACGGTTGGAACGGCGATGAGAGTGGGAGACCTTGATACCGAAGGTAACACCCTTGCCGCAGCATTCACACTTAGCCATGGTACTTGCACCTCCTACAGTGAAGTATGGAATCAAAATAATCAGCTTGACTATTTTACCAGAACTGCCGCCAAAAAGCAAGTCCCTTTTCGATTTTTTTGCGGCTTTTTTTCGTCTACAGCCCAAACGCTTGTCTAAAGGCGAAAAAAATAGTACAATAAACGCGTATATCTTATAGAAAACAGGAGAACACCATGACCCCAAGAATGTTTTATACCCTCGCACGGGTGCTGGCCGCCCTGACCGTCATCCCTTTCCACGAGGCGGGCCACGCGCTGGCCGCATGGCTGCTGGGCGACCCCACAGCCAAGCAGCAGGGGAGACTGTCGCTGAACCCCTTCCGCCACTTCGATCTGCTGGGAACGCTCTGCATGGTGTTCGCGGGCGTGGGCTGGGCAAAGCCTGTCTCCACCGACCCCCGCAACTTCAAAAACCCCAAGCAGGGCATGGCCCTCACGGCGCTGGCCGGCCCGGTGGCGAACCTCATCCTGGCCTACCTTGCGATGGTGGTCTGGAAGCTGCTCTATTATTGGGCGCCCGTCAACGATGCGACGATTTTTCTGGCGCTCTTCCTGCAATACTTAGTGTATCTGGATGTGAGCCTCGCCGTGTTCAACCTCATCCCGGTGCCGCCGCTGGACGGCAGCCGCATCCTGCTGGCTGTGCTGCCCGAGCGTATCTACTTCGGCATGATGAAGTATGAGCGGGTCATCCTCATCGTCCTGCTGGCGGCGGTCTGGGGCGGCTTTCTGGACGGCCCCCTCAGCGTGATGAACAATGTGGTGTGGGACCTGCTGGACAATGGCACTCAGTACATCGACACCATCGCCTACTCGGCCTACTATGCGTCTGCAGGGACGGTGATCTGATGACGGAGGAGCTTACCTTCCATCTGGAAGAGTTCGAAGGCCCGCTGGAACTGCTGCTGGCGCTGGTGTCAAAGCACAAGATGGACCTGCACAACATCCCCATCCTCGAGCTTATCGACCAGTACACCCGCACCGTGGAGGCCGCGCAGGCCGCAGACCCCGACATTTCCAGCTCCTTCATCGAGATGGCAGCTCACCTCGTGGAGATGAAGAGCTATCTGCTGCTGCCCCGGAGCACCGAGGGCGAGCGGATGAAGCAGGAGCTCACCGGCCAGCTCATCGAGTACGACCAGTGCCGCCGGATGGCCTCTGCCCTCCGCGCCGCTGCGGAGGCGACGCCCACCTTCGTCCGACAGCCGATGCAGCTGGAACGGGACGAGACTTACGCCCTCAACCATCTGCCTCAGGTGCTGGCCGACTGCTGGGAGGGCCTGATGGGCCGTGCGCCTGTCCGGCGGATGCCGACCCAGGCCGTCTTTGAGCCGCTGGTGACAGCCCCGCAGGTGTCGGTGAGCAGCCGGGTGGTGTACATCCTGCGCCGCCTCATCGCGGGCGGTGCGGCCCGGATGAGCCAGCTTTTCGCCCGCAGCCAGAGCCGAAGCACCAACGTGGCTACCTTTCTGGCCCTGCTGGAACTGGTGCGCGGCGGACGTGTCACCCTCGGCCCCAAGGGGGAGCTGACCATGCAGCGCGGACGCCTGCCCCGTGAAAAGGCAAAGGAGGAAGAATGAACCAGAAACAGATAAAAGCCGCCGTAGAGGCGATGCTTTTTGCGGCGGGCGACCCGGTGAGCGCCGATAAGCTTGCCGCCGCCGTCCAGCTGCCCCAGACCACGGTGGAGACCGCGCTGGAAGACCTGCGCGTCCGTTACGCCCGGGAGGACTCCGGCCTCTGCCTGCTCCATCTGGACACCCGCTGGCAGCTGGCGACCAAGACTGAGTGGGCCGACTGCATCCGCCGTCTGCTGGACGCCCGGCGCTCGGTGCCTCTCGGCCCGGCGGCCATGGAGACGCTGACGGTCATCGCCTACAACCAGCCCGTCTCCCGCGCCTTCATCGAACAGGTGCGCGGCGTGGACTCCTCGTCCAGCGTCAGCGGCCTGCTGCAGAAGGGCCTCATCGAGGAGGCGGGCCGTCTCGACCTGCCCGGCCACCCGGTGAGCTTCCGCACCACGGATGTTTTCCTGCGGTGCTTCGGCCTTTCTTCGCTGGCGGACCTGCCGCCGGTGCGCGGAGATCAGGAAGGGGAGGCGGCGACATGATGGGAGTCCTGATGGCTCTGGGCTGGCTGCTGCTGACCCTGCTGAAGATCGCAGGCGTCCTGCTTCTTATCCTATTGGTGCTGCTGGCCCTCGTCCTGCTCTGCCCGCTGTGCGCGGACGTCTGCTGGGAGGGCGGCGTCCTGACCGTCCGGGCCGGTGCGCTTGGGCTCACCCTGCCGGTGTTCCAGTGGCCTGCGCCGGAAAAGCCCGCCGAATCCGAAGAACCGAAAGGCTTCTGGGGAAAGCTGAAAGCGAAGCTCCGCGCCCGCCGCGAAGAGCGCAAACGGAAGAGAGCCGCCGCAAAAGAGGCGAAGAGACCGAAAAAAGAAACAGCTCCGCGCAGGAAGGCGAAGCTGACGCTGAACATCCTCGTGACCATCCTGCGGGGTGCCGGGCGGCTGACGAAAGCCGTCTTCGGCTCGCTGCGCGTCACGAAGATTCGGGTCTGCCTCGGCGTCCGGGGCGAAGACCCCGCCGAAGCTGCCCGCGCCTACGGCAGGCTGAACGCATGGCTCTACTCGTCCCTCGGCGTCATCGACCGCTTCGTCTACCTCGATTTCGACGAGCTGCGCATCCTGCCGGACTTCGGCAGTGCCGAGCCGACGGTGGCCGACCGGGTGTCGTTCCACCTCAGCGCAAGGCTGCTTTTCATCGTTGCAGCCGCTCTGCGCGTTTTGTATGAGTTCTGGCGCGAAAAAGTGCTGGACGTCTTCCTATAAAGTGTGTTACAATAATATCGTATGGTGTATACTCCTATCCAGAGGGAGTTTTCCCGGAAAATAATAGTAGGAGGCCGATTTTATGGCTGAGCATCCGATTCAAGGTTTAATGAACGTCACGATGGACAAGATCCGCCAGATGGCAGATTCCAACACCATCATCGGCAAGCCCATCAAGACCGACGACGGCACCACCATCCTGCCGGTGTCCCGCATCTCCTTCGGCTTTGCTTCCGCAGGCACCGACTTCGACGGCAAGAACGCCGCCAACAAGGACCTGTTCGGCGGCGGCTCCGGCGCGGGCGTCAACATCCAGCCGGTGGCTTTTCTGGTGGTGAAGGACGGCTGCGTGCGCACCATCCAGCTGTCCGACGGCTCCAACACCATTGACCGCGCCCTGACCATGCTGCCCGAGCTGGTGGACAAGGTCAGCGCTCTGCTGAAGAAAGAGGAGAAGAAGGGCGCCGCTGCACCTGCCGCTCCCGCAGCAGAGTAAACTTTAACCTACGCCGTAACTGCGGACTTCCGACCCGCAGTTTTGATACTGAGGCTGTACCGCAGCCCTATTTGAGCGCCGGGAGGCGCACAAGGAGATTTTATCATGGCAGAAGAACGCATTCAGAAAATCATGAGCGAGCAGGGCCTCTGCTCCCGCCGCGCCGCCGAGCAGATCATCGCCGAGGGCCGCGTGAAGGTCAACGGCCACCCCGTGAAGGTGGGCGACAAGATGGACCCCAACCGCGACGTCCTCCATGTGGACGACGAGCGCATCTATATCCAGAAGAACCAGCAGATGTACTATCTGGCTCTGTACAAGCCCCGCGGCTATGTCACCACCGCCAGCGACGAGCTGGGCCGCAAGACGGTCATGGAGCTGGTGGCCGACATCCCGGCCCGCCTGTACCCCGTGGGCCGTCTCGACAAGGACAGCGAGGGCCTGCTGCTGATGACCAACGACGGCGCTTTCGCACAGGCCGTCACCCATCCGTCCGGCGGCATCTCCAAGCTCTACCGCGTCACCGTCCAGCCCCGCGCGGACGAAGCGCAGATCCTGAAGATGAGCTCCGGCGTCGTGCTGGACGACGGCACCAAGACCATGCCCTGCGCCATCAACGTCGTCACCGACGAGCCGGGCCGCACCGTCATGGAGATGACCCTGAAAGAGGGCAAGAACCGCGAGATCCGCCGGATGTGCGAGGCCGTGGGCCTCGAGGTCATCCGTCTGAAGCGGAACGCCGAGGGCGTCGTCAAGCTGGGAATGCTCCAGCCCGGCAAGTACCGCGAGCTGACCAAGGCAGAGGTGAACGGCCTGCGCGCCGCAGCCGCCAAGGGCCGCGCCCAGACCCGCTCGGCCGCTTTGCAGTCCAAGGCTGCTGCCCGCCGTCCCCGCGGCCCTGTGGGCGGGAACAAAGCCGCTGCGGGCAAAAAGCATAAGTGAGCAATGTGTCCGAAATTTCCGCTCTTTTTGCCAAATTTGTAACATTCTCTGAAAAAAAGGAATGGAACAAGGCTTGAGAATCTTGGAAAAATCGGGTATAATATACCTAATTTTGAAACTCACACAGATAAGCAGGAGGTCTTACCATGGCTTCAAAGAGTACCAAAGGAGAAATCCTCGCCAAGTTTTTTGATGACGGGGAATACACCGCTCTGTTTGCGGACGGTGCGGTGAGCGCTGCCAGCGGCTATGCTGCCGGTCAGCAGGCTTACGCCGTCTTCCAGAACGGCGAGGCTGTTTCCGTCAAGGACGTTGAGAAAAACATCAAGGTCCTCGAGCTGGCTGCCCAGACGGGCTGCCCGGTCGTCACCTTCTACGACTCCGTCGGCGCAAAGCTGGCTGAGGGTCTGGACGTGCTGAATGCAGCTGCAAAGCTCAACGCCACCATCGCAAAGGTGTCCGGCGTCGTGCCTCAGGTGGCCGTCGTTCTGGGCGTCTGCGGCGGCACCAGCGCTCTGAGCGCTGCCAACGCAGATGTCTGCATCATGGCTGAGGGCGCAGAGCTGTTCTTCACCGCTCCCTTCACCGCTGCCGCTAAGGGCGACAAGGTCGCTGACGCCGGTTCTGCCGCTGCTGCCGCAAAGGCAGGCGTGGCTGCCATCGTGGCCGCTGACGCTGCCGAGGCTGCTGAGAAGGCTGCCCACATCGTGGGTCTGCTGCCTGCCAACAACCTGACCGGCCCGGCCATCTTCGAGTTCGAGCAGCCCACCGCTGTCCTGAGCGCCAACGCCGAGCCTGCAAAGGCTGCTGCTGCCCTCATCGATAAGGACAGCGCCGTGGAGATGTACGCCGGTTTCGGCAAGAACGTCTACACCGCCTTCGCTACCATCGGCGGCAACGCCGTGGGCGTCGTGGTCACCGGCAAGGAGCTGTGCCACAACTGCGTGGCGAAGGCTTCCCGCTTCGTCCGCCTGTGCGACGCATTCAGCGTCCCCGTGCTGACCATCGTGAACACCGAGGGCTTCGTCCCCAGCACTTCCGATGACATCGCCGGCGGCATCCGCGAGGCTGCCCGTCTGGCTGCTACCTATGCCGACGCTACCACCGCCAAGGTGGCTCTCATCGCCGGTAAGGCTGTCGGCCCCGTCTACACCGCACTGGCCGCTGCTGACCTGAAGATCGCTGTCAAGGGCTGCACCATCAGCGCTCTCGAGCCTTCCGCTGCCGTCTCCGTGCTGTACAAGGACGAGATCGACGCTTCCGACAACATCGTCGCCGCTACCAAGGCCAAGGCTGCTGCCTACGTCGCCGAGGTGTGCAGCGCTGACGCTGCTGTGGCCGCCGGTTCTGCCGACATGACCTGCGAGGCTGCCAACGCCCGCGCAAGCGTCGTGGCCGCGTTCGAGCTGCTGAGCACCAAGCGTGCTGCCCGTCTGCCCAAGAAGCACGGCAACATGGCTCTGTAAGAAAACGTACATCTAACGATTTAGATTGATTCAGGAGGACTCTTCCATGAAGTACTACAATATTTCCGTCAATGGCGTTGCTTACAGCGTCTCTGTCGAGGAGACCGCTGCCGGCGCTGCACCCGTGGCTCCTGTTGCTGCACCCGCACCCAAGGCCGCTCCGGCTCCCGCTGCCGCTGCTGCTCCTGCCGCACCCGCTGCTCCTGCTTCCGCAGGCGCTGTTGAGGTCAAGGCTCCGATGCCCGGCAACATCCTGGACGTGAAGGTCGCCGCCGGTGCTTCCGTCAAGGCTGGCGACGTGCTGGTCATCCTCGAGGCCATGAAGATGGAGAACGAGATCGTTGCTCCTCAGGACGGCACCGTTGCTTCCATCAATGTCCATAAGGGCGACACCGTCAACTCCGGTGACACTCTGGTTTCCATGAACTAAGAGAGAGGTGACAACAATGGCTAAAAAGCCCATCAAGATCACGGAAGTCGTCCTGCGCGATGCCCACCAGTCCCTGCTGGCCACCCGTATGACGATGGACGATATGCGTCCCATCCTGCCCGAGATGGACAAGATCCCTTACTTCTCCGTCGAGTGCTGGGGCGGTGCGACCTTCGACAGCTGCATCCGCTTCCTCGATGAGGACCCCTGGGAGCGTCTGCGCATCCTGCGCA
>ERZ1673702.4154-NODE-4154-length-10554-cov-2.908467_pt1 | contig 10554 bp, 8 predicted proteins | sample MGYA00580232_ERZ1673702 | MGnify/ENA primary metagenome ERZ1673702 (study PRJEB41218, sample SAMN15661792) | gut metagenome | host: Homo sapiens | place: Canada: London | collected 2015-08-20/2019-03-30 | study: EMG produced TPA metagenomics assembly of... | reverse complement strand
CCTCATTTATATAAAATTTTAGGTCCTCGCTTCTAACGTAGTGAGATCCTATATTGGAACTGCCCACCTCATCCTTGTAATAATACAAGATTATGGAATTATCCACGATGTAATAGTTTTTGATATTATTTCTAATGCTGTTCTTTTCTTCTTCAGTCTTAGTTAAATCCTCAAGTATCGTTTCTCTAACATTTTGTTCTTTCTTGATTAAGTCTTCGAAGCTAATCTCTTCAGCGCTATTAAAATTGAAGGTCTTTGTGTAGAATTTGCTCGAAGTACTATCATCATTGTAGACGTTATTGATGTAGAAGCATAATGATACCAAGCTATCATCCGATCTAGCAATATCGTAAGTGAAATACATTTTCTTAAGCTTAGCATCGCTTTTTGCCTTTTCAACTTGCTCGTCAACAAATTTCTTGATTTGCTCGTTAATATTATTTCTATAAGCTCTCTTAACGTCCTCAGTACTGAAAAATACTGGATAAGCAAGACTATACTTTGCTTCGTTCACTATACCAGTCTTTATACCATCTATGGCGTTTCTTATATATATAGTGTCAGCGACGATAAATGTGTCATAGTCGAGTAAATAGTATAGAACGTCTATAGGTAGATACATCTTCATATCTATAAGCATAGGTGCATAGTCAAGCTCAATTCTGTTCTTATTTGATGTTGTATAGATCTTCGAACCAAGCTTTACCTTTATGTTCTTGATACCTTTTTTGAAATAGCAAGACTTGTCCTCGCCGTTCCAATAGATGTCGAAGTTTAGCTTTGTAAATACCTCTCTTGCCGGTATGAATAAAGCCTTTGCTGCGCCCTTCTTGCCTTCTACTTCTAGAACTTTATCTTCTAAATCGGAGTTAACAAGGCCTGATATTTTATTTATTTTTGATTCTTCAATGTTTTTTGCATTTGATTCTTCAATGTTTTTTGCATAAGAAGTAAAACCCATCAAAAACATTAGAGCAGATAAAAGTATTAATAAAAGCTTTTTCATCATACCACCTCTAAATTATTATACCACAAAAGACAAGCTACATTCAAGTAGTACTTTAATAAATGTAAAAAATCCCTATACATATGCGTATAGGGATAGATTTATTTTATCAAAGTTTTTAATTCGTCTATGCTCAAAGTTAAATTCTCTTTGCTCTTTAGGTCTCTTACTGATAATTTCTTATTATCAAGCTCCTCTTGGCCTAGGAAGATGATGTAGTCAAAGCTATAGCTTTCGGCAAAATCAAATATCTTCTTCATCTTCATCTTGGAGTAAAGTACTTCAGAATTAACACCTAGACTGTGTAATTCATTTAACACGCTTATGGCGTAGCTCATATCTATATCAAGTGGAGCGACTAAGAATGATTTTTCTTCGCTATCAAATTTCGGAAGTATATTCTTTTCACTCAATTGGAAGAATAATCTTGTTAGGCCGATGGATATACCAACGCCAGGAAGCTCTCTCTTTGAGTAGAACTGAGTAAGGTTTTCGTAGCTACCGCCTCCAGCGACGCTACCAAGCTCCTTGTAGTCGTCAAGAACAGTTTCAATTACAGTTGATGTGTAGTAATCAAGTCCTCTTTGTAATTTAAGAGTGAACTTGTAATTATTTTCATCCACTTTAAATAACTTGATGTTCTCTAAAACTTCTTTCATCTCAGCAAGACCTTTTAAGAAAGTTTCGTTATCTATACCAAGTCCTTCAAGGTATTCGATAGTCTCTTCATTTGTTCCTTCAAACTCAATAAGAGCAATAATCTCTTTAACAGCATCAGCTTTTATACCTTGATTAAGAAGCAGCTCTTCAAGGCTTTCTCTGCCAATCTTATCGTACTTATCAAGCGCACGAACAGCCTCTACAGTATCTTCAACGCCTTGGCTCTTTAAGAAGCCATTCATAATATTTCTATTGTTAATCATTATAGTGAATCTATCAAAACCAAACTTTTTAAATATAATGCTTATGATTTTAACAAGCTCTGCATCGTAGAACTTCGAAAGCTTTTCGTCGCCTATGATGTCGCAGTCACATTGGTAAAACTCTCTGTATCTACCCTTTTGGTTCCTCTCACCTCTATAAACCTTGGCAATTTGATACCTCTTGAACGGAAACTTAAGCTCGTGCTCGTGCATGCTCACGTATCTTGCAAGAGGCACAGTCAAGTCAAAGCGCAAAGACGTATCAGTCGAAGTATTTGCAATATTGTAAATTTGCTTTTCAGTTTCTCCGCCGCCTTTAGCAAGAAGTATCTCAGTCTTCTCCAAAGCAGGCGTATCTATAGGTAAAAAAGAGAATAGTTCATAAGTTTCTCTAATTATGTCCTTCATCTTATTAAAAATCAATTGCTCATTAGGTAATAGTTCCATAGTACCCGGCAATATCGATGGTTTTACTAGCATATTAATCCTCCATTATCATCAAAGTTCCTACATCAAATATATCATATTCCGTTAAATAAATCAATTCTTTATTGATTTCTCGTGCAAATTCTTCAAGGCGAATCCTATTTGCCTCGTCCTTAATATGACCCGTTAAAAATATCTTATCACGCGCATATCCACTCGCGCCGCCTATAAAGCCATAGTCGTAGTCCTTAATCTTTACAAGACCTTTTTCTAGTAAAATACTTTTATTACCAAGCCCATTAATAATTTTTTGCAAATATTTGTCGTCCATCACAAAATATTCGCTTCCTATGTCAATCACAGAGCATTTCACATAGCCTTGAGATGAGTTTATGGTCTTGCCCTCATCAAAACGATTCATTATGTCATCAGCACATGCATCCTTCTTGCAAATCAAGTGCTCGCCCATGCGAAGTGCATTGAACTTCACATCGCCTGGATACTTTTCAAGAGGATCTTCATTTGCATTAATCACATTTATCTTAGTAGCTTTAAAAACCTCATTATAATACTCAAAAGACGCGCTGCTTGCAACTAGAGTCTCCTCATCGTACTTAAAAAGCGACATGTCAGGATGAGTCGCGACCGCGCCTTTCAAAATTTTGCTCTCAAACGATGGAAAAGCCTTTATATTAAATTCACTAAGCTTATCACGAAGAATATCGTAGTAAGTCTTGTCAACTATAGCAATCATTTCATCACCTGAGTTAATTATATCACAAAAAGCATTTTAGGCGCAAAAAAAGAAGCGTGCTTCAAACACGCTTCAAGTTTGTGGAGGCGGCAACCAGATTTGAACTGGTGGTCAAGGTTTTGCAGACCTGTGCCTTACCACTTGGCTATGCCGCCAAAAAAATGGAGCGGAAAACGAGATTCGAACTCGCGACCCTCGCCTTGGCAAGGCGATGCTCTACCACTGAGCCATTTCCGCACATGGTGCCCAGAGCCGGGATCGAACCAGCCACACGTAGATTTTCAGTCTACTGCTCTACCGACTGAGCTATCTGGGCAAATTGGTGGACCTTCAGGGACTCGAACCCCGGACCTGCCGGTTATGAGCCGGACGCTCTAACCAACTGAGCTAAAGGTCCCAACAAGAGATATTATACAATAATGAAAAGAAAATGTCAAGAATTTTTTAATTATTTCTTGACATAATCCCCTTTTATATTTAATTAAAATTTTGGCATATAGCTATAGATTTTTTCGAATAGTTTTTCGTCGTAGTCATCAGCCTTGTCATCGTAGCTTAGTACTTCGCTCGCATCGACTGCGCCCTCATCAAGCATTAGCTCGCCGTCCTTTAATGAAACAAACGGACTGAACTTCACTTCGCCAGCTTTATCCTTGATAGTAATCTCGCCATTAGGCGCTATATCGGAGATGTTTTGCACGATAAGCGTAGGTCCATGAACGATTTTGCCATCAAGCGCTTCGTTTGGAACGGCTTCTAGCTCGCCCTCTTCACTAAGTTCTAGCTCCTTAAGCGAAATGTCCGCGTCATCATACTTTGGTACTAGTAGATAAAACTCTTGCGCCACGAGATAAGTATTGCCGTCATCACTCTTAACAAGCATCATTAGCTCTTCAAGGTCCTTTTCGTAAGAGTATTTTTCCTTGACTTCCTTTAGTCTAGTTAAAACTGCTTTTAAAGTCTCTTCGTCATATCCCGCGCCAAGAGGTATCATAAAGACCTTGTTATCTTCTTTTACTTCTTTTGCTAAATCCTTTTCCACTAGCTTATATAAATCACTTATGCCATCTGTTTCGTTTTCTTTTTCTGTGTCAATAGCCTCAGATGCTTCTTCATTATTTTCTTCTTTATTATTTTCATTTGCTTCGGTATTTTCATTTGCATTACCATTTGCGCTGCCATTGTCATCCGTCTTCTTGCAAGCAAAGGCGCTTAGCATCATGACAAGAGCCATGAGTATGAGTAAAGTATTTCTAAATTTTTTCATAGTATCACTTCCTTTGATATAATTATACCACCATTATCATAAAAAAAACGCTCTTGTAACAGATACTTAACAAAAGGGAAGCCCCATCGTATGATGAGGCAAAAAAGAAATGAGGGTTTAAATAAGTATATTCTTATTATATATTATTAATCTTTAATTTTTTGTTTCAATGATAAGAATAAAAATGCTAGGCCGATAGTAACTGCAACGTGACCTGCGCCTGCTGTCCATGATATAACAAGGTCTAGTACATTGTTATTAATGCCTATTACTTCATACAAGCCTCTACAGAATATCATAGTTGCTGATAGACCAACGCCGATGTTGTAATAAAAGTAGAAGCGATCAAAGTACTCGCTCTTAGTAATTTCTGTTGTTGATGCAAGTGCAGTAACTATTAAAAACATAAGCATACCTAGGGCAAATAGGTGTGTGTGCGCTTTGCCAAGTGCCGTTACTCCAGTATAGCCCATGTACTTAGTGAACTCTCTGTAGAAAGCTCCTGCGAATAGACCAGCTACAGCATAATAAGCGGCTGTGTTAACTAATTTCTTCTTCATATTTTTCTCCTTTCGTATATAGGTATATTAAATAGCTATATATTAAATAATGTAAATATGATTATACCACGAGCGAGACGCTTTGTCAAAATTTTATTTAATATATTTAATAATTAATTAATAGCGTCCGATAAAATACCCTCTGCTTAATAATATTGCAGAGGGTAATATGATTTTTCCTTGATATATTTTTTAATTCTGCTCGCAAAGTCAATGGATGAAGCGTAATTTAGTGAGTAGCTCCGCCTGTAACTTTTATATCTTCCTCATTATTTACAATCGCTTCTATTGCCAAAGTAAGTCCCTTAACTATAGTCTCAAGCGCCATCGATGGCATATTCTTCTTGTCAACTACTTGCTCTGGTAGGAACGGAATGTGTATAAAACCTGTTCTCATCTCAGGATGCTTAGTAGCTTGTATATGTGCTACGCCGTATAGTACGTGATTGCAGATGAAAGTGCCTGCTGTGTTTGAAACGCTTGCTGGCACGCCGCCATCTTGTATATTTTTAACCATGGCCTTGATAGGTAGTGTCGAGAAATATGCCGCTGGGCCATCTTCAGCTACCTTTTCATCTATAGGTTGATTGCCTTCGTTGTCCTTGATTCTGCAGTCGTCGCAGTTGATGCCGACTCTTTCAACAGTGATGTCTGGTCTGCCGCCCGCTTGACCGATCGATAAAACAACGTCTGGATGCACTTCTTCAATCTTTGCTTTGATCTTGTCGACAGATTTACCTATTACAGTAGGTATCTCTAGCTTAATTATTTCAGCTCCGGCAATTGTATCAGGAAGTTTCTTAACTGATTCAATCGCTGGGTTTATCTTTTCTCCGCCAAAGGGGTCAAAGCCTGTTACTAATATCTTCAAAATATCGTCTCCTTTCAAAAGTTTCTTCTAATTCTATCTAAATCCAATCAATAACATTAATATAATGTGTACTACTATTAAAGGTATAGCAACTGGTGCTTGTGCCTTGATTATAGTGTATTTATCTTTTGTTTCAAGTATAGCTCCTGGAACTATGTTGAAGTTAGCAGCCATAGGTGTTAGTAATGTACCGCAATAGCCGCAAGTCATACCAAGCGCGCCTATGATGGCAGGGTTACCGCCATTAGCAATAACAAATGGAACGCCAACGCCAAGCGTAATAACTGTAAATGCCGCGAAGGCATTACCCATAATCATGGTAAAGACTACCATACCAACGCAATAAGCGATTACGCCTAAAACTTTTGCTTCAGGTGGAACTATAGCTGAAACACCTGAACCGATGATTTCGCCAACGCCTGCCGCTGCGAATACTGTTCCTAATGCTCCAAGTAGTTGAGGAAGTAGTGATGAGCTGCCTATTTGCATAAGCATCTTAGCTGTATCTTCCTTTGTTTCAGAGTATTTTGCCTTTGTTATGATTAAAGCGATGATAACAGCAATTACTGATGATATTCCAAGTGTTTGAGCTGATGTAAATCCAAAGAAAACATCTGCACCATCTTTTACATCAACAGCCACTTTAAAGCTCTTGAATTGTGCCATGATCATGGCGATGATACCTATTGCAAGGGCTGGGATGAATATCTTGTTGCCAACCTTTTTGCCATAAGCGATTTTTTGCTCTTCTGATTGAGAATTGAACTCGCCTATTTGTACTTGATTTGTAAGTGTTAGTGCTCCTAGTAGCATCAAGCAGCCGCCTATGATGGCTCCGCCATATTCAAAGCTGTCGATAATAAACTTACCTGCTCCAAAAAGTATACCTAAAAGTGTCCAGAAAACAAAGGTACCGATAGGAGCTTTTTTATTCTTTAAGCCTCTAATTCCAGTCATAATGCAGACGATACCGCATAGAATGTAGATGACTTCGTCAACCATAGCTGAATTAGCATAAATAAATTTAAACATTCTTAAGCTCCTTTCTTAAACTTTTTTCAAATAGGTAGCATTGTACTAGTGATAAGATCACCATTGCAACGCCGGCTAGTATTGAGCCTTGGGCGATTTCTGCGTTAGTAACTTCATAGCCAGCTCCAGCTAGTGTACCTTGAATTAATAAAACGCCGCTCGCAACTGGGAAGATGTTTTGTCCGAAGAAGTTTCCGTAGTTTTCTGCAGCACCTGCAAGTCCCTTAAGCTCTTCTAATTTCTTTTCTGATAGGTCAACAGTTTTTGCTGCAGCACCTTCAGCCATAGGTAGTATAAGTGGTCTAACGAATTGAACGTGTCCACCAAGTCTTAAAGAGAATATAGCTGCTACCCATCTAATTAAGATGTATAAACCAACAACGCCACCTGCGCTTGCTGATTTGATCTTCTTGATGGCTTCAGCTGCTCTGTCTTTAAGTCCATACCTTTCCATGATAGCGATTAGTGGTAGACTTAGGAAGAAAAGTGACATGTATCTGTTTGTTACAAAGCCCTTTCCAATTAAGTCTAATACTTCTACTAATGACATACCTGATACCAAGCCAGTTACTAGGCCAGATATCAAAACGACTGCTACAACGTCAAGCTTTAGTGCAAAGCCGACAACTATTAGCAGTACGCCGATTAAAACTAAGTAATTCATAAATATACCTCCTTTTTTATAATATACCCCGTTTAAATCATTAATATGCTAAAATTAATTATTTTTTTCAAATATTTTGCAAATATAAAAATACCCTCCTTACTGCTTTGTTCAGTAAAGAGGGTACATATCAAAACGCCCTGCTCTATATCTTATAAATTAACTTTGTCTAGCTCTTTTAGATTGTATTTGTCGATGATTTGCTTTAATTTCGCTGGATAGCTAGGGTCTGTCGCATAACCGCATCTCTTGATTGCATAGACGCCTCTTTGGTCGTTGAACATAACTTTTCTAAATGGCGTATACCATTTCTTTGCGAAGAATAATTCAGTGTGATCTCTAAATGATTCGTCGGCCGATTTATATGCTCTGAACTTGTCATCAACTGTGTATCTAACGTTATTATAAACTTCTGTTGTAGTTATGGTTACGGTGCCATTGGAAGCGCTTCCCTTGATGCCAAATAGGTTATTCGAGAACTTTCCTGTGTACTTATCGACTGGCACTGATTGGCCCCAGCCCGATTCAAGTATCGCTTGCGCTGTAGTGATGGCGCCGCTTAGGTCTGTTCTTAAAAATTCGCGTCTAGCAATCTTTTTTGTGTAGTCAAGGAATTTGTCCTTCGCCATTAGCGGCTGTTTTGTATATATCTTTCCAGTGTATATCCTAAATTTAATGCTCTCGCCCTTGATAAAGGCGTCGATTTGATTGCCTGTAACGCTGATTTCATTCTCGCCTTCATCGTCTTTAGTGACGTTGTATCTAAACTTTTGGCCATAAGGCACGTTCTCAGCTATGGTCTTAGTCTTGCCTGTTCTAAGATTTTTGATGTAATAGTTTACGCTGTTGACTCCAACGTTTGACACGGCGTTCAAATCCACATACTTATGAACGATGCCTCCAGGAGCAACGCCTTCAAGTATAAGCTTCGAGTCGCCCTTAATCAAGACAAGTTTGTGTTCGCTCTCCATAGTCTTTCCGCTAGCATCAATGCATCTGACGAAGACTTCCTTTTGACCTGCGTCGTTAATGTTCGGGAAGAACTTGCATGCGCCGTATGATTTTGACTCGATAACTGTTTCTACAGCTGTAACTGGGTCACGTAAAACGTAATCAGTCCTCATTACATCGAAGTTTCTTTGCGCGTTAAGCGTTACTTGACCTGAGATGACTCCGTCCTTTGGTACGCCTGTTATATTTAGATATGGATTTATGCTCATAGTGAAGGTCTTTGTCTCGCCAAAGTGCTCTCTTCCTAATTCGTCAAAAGCCGATAGCATTATCGAGTAACTGCCCGCATCCAAATAGCTTGGCTTGAATAAGAATTCTCCTTCTGGATCAAGATTGTCCTTGACTTCTGTCTTGCCCGTAGTTAAATTTGTTATAGTCGCCTTCATCTTTGACGCGATGAAGTTTATATCAGGTGTAATCTTTAGCTCGTCTTGCACAAAGCCGCCGTTCTCAACGCCTGAGTAAGTTACTCTCGGAAGTACATTTAAGTTAATCTTGGCGCCTGTCGCGTCAATCACATTGCCATTCGCATCATAAAGTGCAAGCACTAATTTTTTATTTCCTTCGTCTTTAAGGCTCGGTAAAAACTCAAGTGCTTCGGCTGTACTTGTCTTTACGTCTTGTATATAGCCTTCGTTTTTGTCATTTAATAGTAATAGCTTTGCCTTTGCAAAATTTTTATTTGTGACAAAAGTAAAATTCATCTTAGTATTTATTGTTTGATTTGGCATAAGGCCAACTATTGTAGTGTTCTCTTCAACTGGATTATAAGTAGATGAATCAATAGTAACCGTTGAACTTGCTTTATCATAGCCGACTCCTATGTTCATAAGCTCAGCTATAGCTCTAAGCGGTAGATATGTTTTGCGATTGACTATGCATGGAGCAACGTCAGTAAACTTAAGCGTTCCGTCACTATTGTCAATAATCTTTGAGTCGATATATAGCTTAAAGCTAGTGCCCTCGTCACTAACTGTAACGCTCTTTTCGTCGTTGTTCCAAAGAACTTCCTTGCCTAAGGCTTCCCCGATGAAACGAAGTGGAACCAAGGTCCTTCTGTTCTTGACAATTGGGCTCGCGCTCTTTGTCACGTTGTTTCCGTCTATGATTAAGTTAAGTGATGCTGCCTTAGTGCCTGCATTCATAAGGCCTAGAAGCAGTATCGATAGTATAAATAAATTTCTAATTAGCTTTTTCATTTCTTCACCTCTTTTTTAATTATATCATAAAAGCCCTTGCCACGCAATTTTTTATCGTCTTTCAAAAAGTATAGTAAAATGAGAATTACAAGGTAGGGAATTAAGTCCAAGAGCTTGTAGTTAATAGCCGCCACGCTTTGAAAGGAGCCTGCAAGATAAGTAAATACAGCGTATACAAGACTTGCGATTGGCGTTAGAGCTGGGTGTATGGCTGAGAAGCCTTCGAGCGCCAAGCATACGTAGCCCACATTTTGCGAGATGTTTTCCGTGAAGTATGAAAAATACGATAGCGATAAGAAACTTCCAACGAGTGCTGCAAATATAGATGCAAAAAGAATCGCATCACGGCGCGCCCTAGCTATATTTAATTTTCTAAAGCTAGCTTTTTCTTCATCAAGGCCCACGGCTCTTAGCTCAAGCCCCGCCCTCGTCTTATATAGATATATATAATAGATAAGGCTTAGTACTAGAGTAAAAACTATAAATATGTCGATGCCAAAGACTTTCAGACCAAAATTAACGTTTACCGAAGTCGACATAGCGAGGTCCCCTGTATATAGATAAAGGATTAGTCCCGATAGACCGCGCAGAATAAGGTTCATCGCTATGCCATAAACAATGTCCGATGTGCCTCTATGTTTCGTTAGATAAACAAAAAATGTATTTACCAATAGCGTTATGACTGTCGCTGCCAAAACGCTCACGGTAAAGGAATGCGTTTCGCTATAGACCACAAGCGCCGTTATCGCCGAGATATTGACAAGGCCATCTGCGTGTAAGAGGCAAAGACCGAGCATCCTCATCGTGTTGATGGCTAGGCACAAAAGAAATATACGTATAA
>ERZ1673702.4153-NODE-4153-length-10554-cov-5.437756_pt1 | contig 10554 bp, 9 predicted proteins | sample MGYA00580232_ERZ1673702 | MGnify/ENA primary metagenome ERZ1673702 (study PRJEB41218, sample SAMN15661792) | gut metagenome | host: Homo sapiens | place: Canada: London | collected 2015-08-20/2019-03-30 | study: EMG produced TPA metagenomics assembly of... | reverse complement strand
CAGCAGCAGGAGCAGCAACAGCAACAACAGCAGGAACAACAACAGCAACAAGATCAGCAGCAGGACCAACAGCAACAAGATCAACAGCAGTGAGCAGCAGAACACAGAAACAACAGAGCAGATTTGGAATGCAGAAAGCACTGATGAAGGCTTGACATACAAATTTGGAAACGTTATCATTACCTTAATATGAGCAAAAAAACGCGTGGCAGGTATGTTGCTGCGAAGAATACTGGAGGATCGAAAATGAAAAAGTATGCATTTGGAATTGATGTCGGGGGAACTACCTGTAAGATCGGTTTTTTTGAAACAAACGGCAAGTTGATCGATAAATGGGAGATCAAGACCAACACGGAAAATAACGGAGCAGCAATCCTGTCTGATATCGCACAGGCAGTTGATAATAAACTGGCACAGGAAGGCATCAGCAAAGATGATGTACAGGGTGTTGGAATCGGTGTTCCGGGTCCGGTTAAGAGCAACGGTGTTGTAAACCGCTGTGTAAACTTAGGCTGGGGAATCGTGAATGTAGAGGAAGAACTCGGAAATCTGACAGGTCTTAAGGTCAAAGCAGGAAATGATGCCAACGTTGCAGCTCTCGGAGAGATGTGGCAGGGTGCAGCAAAAGGCTGTAAAGACGTTATTATGGTAACACTTGGAACCGGTGTCGGCGGCGGTATCATCGTAGATGGAAAGGTTGTTGCAGGATTTAACGGTGCAGGCGGTGAGATTGGACATATCACCGTAAATCATGATGAGATCGAGGCATGTAACTGTGGACAGTACGGCTGCTTAGAGCAGTACACTTCCGCAACCGGTATCGTTCGTGTGGCAAAGAGAAAACTTGCTAAGACCAACGATGAGACAAGCCTTAGAAAATTCCCGGAACTGACTGCAAAAGATGTGTTTGATGAGGCAAAGAGCGGAGATGCAGTGGCACTTGGTTTAGTGGATGAAGTCTGCGGAATCTTAGGATCTACCTTATCTAATATTGCATGTGTGGTTGACCCGGAAGTTGTTGTCATCGGTGGTGGTGTTTCCAAAGCAGGAAGTATCCTGATCGAGAGCATCCAGAAGCATTTTGTGGAGACATCCTTCCATGCCTGCCGCAACACAAAGTTTGTGCCTGCAGGACTTGGAAATGATGCAGGAATGTATGGATGCGTGCAGATGCTGTTGGATTAATCGGTCGTCTGCTCTGAATTTACATAACTTTTCCGGTACTCACCCGGAGTCGTATGGAATTGTTCATAAAACATACGGCGGAACAATTTATAATTGGTAAAACCGTGACGTTCTAACAGCTCCTTTAAAGGAGCGTCCGTGGACGTCAGGTCACGATAAATATGGGACAGCCTTATTTCATTTAAGTATTGAAAGTAGGTGACTCCCATATTTTTTTTGAAAAAATGACAGAAATATTCTTCCTGAAAACAGGCAATTTTTGCAATCTCTGCGAGGGAGACCGGTTCGTTATAATGTTCTTTGGTATAAATTAATACCGGATCTAAGCGCTTAAAATTTTTCACATCTTTTTTGACACTGGAGCTTTCTACTTCTCTGGCAAAGTTGTGGTAGAGCAGGTAGAGCATCTCAAAGAGCAGGCTGTTAAAACGCAAAATTCCCCCTCTTGGGTTGATCTGGTAGACGACCTGCATCTGCTTTACGACCTCGATGAGCTGGAGTTGTTTGGTCTTTAGGATCGGATTTGTTGTGTGGCAGTCAAAACCAAACACATAGGAGTCTACGTCCGGGATATATTTCTGTAAAAACTGATATGGAAACTGCAGTAAAAGAGCATGGTTTCCATGGATTGATTTTGTCGAATGTGGGAGCCGTGAGTCGATCAGATAGATATCGCCGGGCAGCAGGACAGTCGTCTGGTGGTTCATGGTCACATCCACTTCGCCGTCGATAATATACATCATTTCTATGGCAGTATGCCAGTGCGTGGCAACGAAACTGCTTTTATCATTAAATTCCCAGAAAAAGATATCAAAACCGTCAGTGATGCGGTCCTGTTCGAAAATTGGATCATTTTTTGCGTCTGGCATAATATTACCCCTTCCTTTTGGTGCTTAGTATAATTCACTCAAAAGAAAAAAGCAATATTGACCTATTGCAAGACAGAATCGGCGCTTGTTGGAGTACGGTGTGGATGATAAGATAATGACTGTAATCAGTACAAATCAAACAAAAAACAGGGAGTGAAACTATGGGAAAAGAGAATTTACCAAAATTGACCTGTAAAGAAAAAATAAAGGCGTTTGCACATGATTTTAAAAAGCAGCTTCCACTGCAGGTCATGGTCATACCGGGAATCATCTTTATGATCATTTTCTGCTACTGGCCAATTTACGGACTGACGATCGCATTTAAGAGCTATACGGTCGTCGATACGATCAGCTCAGCGAGATGGGTAGGTCTTGACAATTTTAAAATTGTGGCGACTGACAAGTATTTCTGGCAGTCAGTTATCAATACGCTGGGGATCAGTTTTTTAAAACTTCTGATCGGATTTACGACACCGATCGTGCTCTCCATCATGATCTATGAACTGCGGGATGGCCCATTCAAAAGAGTGATCCAGACGATCTCCTATCTGCCGCATTTCCTTTCCTGGATCGTGCTTGGCGGTATGCTGATCAACTGGCTGTCAACGACAGGACTTTTAAACCAGATCCTTATGGCACTTGGAATGGTAGATACACCGAAGAATTTTTTACTGGATTCCGGGAAATACTGGTGGATCGCATCCTTATCTGATACCTGGAAAGAGGCAGGATGGGGAACCGTGCTTTATCTTGCGACGATGGCGGGAATTGACCCGACCTATTATGAGGCGGCGAAGATGGACGGAGCCGGAAGGATGCGCCAGATTTTCAGCATCACACTGCCGCTTATGAAAACGATCATCAGTCTGAACTTTATCCTGACGGTCAGCGGCCTTTTGAAGTCCAATCTGGATCAGACGCTGGTTCTTATGAATTCACAGAACCAGGTGAGAGCGGAAGTCATTGATTCTTATGTTTACCGGATGGGTATGACGCAGGGAGATTTCTCCTATGCGACTGCGGTAGGACTTGGTGTGTCTGTTGTATCTGTGATTTTGCTTGTGACAGCGAATAAGATCACCGGAAAGATCAACGAAGAATCGGTATTGTAAATGGAGGCATATATGGGAAAAACAAAACGATATACGGGAGACAGAATATTTGATTTTGTAAATACAGCAATTATTCTGGTGCTTACGATTTTGATACTGGTGCCGCTGTTGAATGTGGTTTCATCTTCTTTTGCGGGAAGTACGGCATTGGCCGAGGGAGGATTTATCTTCTTTCCAAAAGAGTGGTCGCTGGACAATTACAGAGCAGTGTTTAAGGACACTTCCATCTGGCAGGCGTTTTTGATCTCCGTTGCAAAGACGGTGCTCGGTGTGATCACACATGTATTTTTCTGTGCGATGGTCGCATTTGCACTCAGCAAGCGGGATTTGCGAGGAAGAAAATTTTATACGGTAATGGGAATCATCACGATGTTCTTTTCCGGCGGTATGATCCCGACCTACCTGTTGATGAAACAGCTTGGACTTTTAAATAACTTTATGGTGTACATACTGCCTCAGCTTTTCAGCTATTACGATGTCGTCATCCTGATGAACTTTTTCAGACAGGTTCCGGCATCATTGGAAGAATCTGCGAAAATTGACGGCGCCGGTGTATGGAGAATTTTTCTTACGATCGCGATGCCGTTGTCTAAACCGGCACTTGCAACGATCGCACTTTTTAACGGTGTGTACCAGTGGAATGATTTTATGACGGCAAAATTATATATGACGGATAAAAGTCTGTATCCGGTACAGATGAAACTTTATGAGATCATTGTACAGCAGCAGGCACAGAGCATGAACAGCATCGGAAACGTTGCACTTTCCACGACATCAAAGGGAATACAGCTTGCAACGATCGTGGTGACAACCGTACCGATCATTATTATCTATCCGCTTTTACAGAAGCATTTTGTATCAGGAATGATGCTTGGAGCGGTCAAAGAATAAGGGAATAGAAAAGGAGAGAGGAACATGAAAAAATCAATGTGGAAAAAAGGAATGGCAACGATGTTTGCAGCAACTCTTGCAGTGGGAACACTCGCAGGCTGCGGCGGGGGATCCAAACAGGCAGATGCGGGACTGACACAGACCGGTGATGACGGCGTTGTGGAAGGCGGACGTTACACGTTAGATGAAAATACACCGGCATGGAAATCAGACACGAAAGAAAATACAAAACTGACCTGGTATGTGAATGCAGAGTGGTGGAACACGGACTGGGGCAATGATGTGGTGACAAAAAAGATCAAGGATGATTTAAAGTTGGATGTAGAATTTTTAGTCGGCGATGACACGAAACTGAATACATTTTTTGCCGGTGGGGATATGCCGGATATCATCACAGTTTTCGACAGCAATTCGAGTGTGGCGCAGAAGGCAGATACCTGGGCATATGCACTGCAGGATCTTGCAGACAATTACGATCCGTATTTTTACAAGGTAGCGTCAGATCAGACCTTAAGCTGGTTTTCAATGGATGACGGCAAGACCTATGGTTACCCGGATTACTCTAATACGCAGGAAGACTATGACGGCGGAGATATTTTCGCAAAGACAGCATTTGTAATCCGGAATGATGTTTACGAGGCACTTGGCAAACCATCCATGGGAACACAGGAAGAGTTCCTCAATGTACTAGGTGAGATCAAGAAAAAATACCCGGATCTGATTCCACTTGGATTTAATAATTTTGAGACAGACGGAACAAGTTCCCTCGGTGACGTGTTACAGGATTTCTTGGGTGTTCCGGTTGCGAATGATGACAATACTTTTTATGATAGAAATATGGATGAGGATTACCTGTCCTGGATCAAGACCCTTAATGAAGCATACCGAAACGGCTATATCAGTGATGACAGTTTTACCGATGATAACACTGCATGGCAGGAAAAGGAGAGCATTGGTAAATATGCGTGCATTATGATGGATGGTACCGTACAGCAGTCCGGTTTCCTTACCACATTTGCAACTTCCGATCCTGATGCTGCATATATTGCGATCGACGGACCACAGAGTACAAAAGGCAATGCACCGAAACTCAATCAGGCTGGAATCAGCGGATGGATGATCACTTATGTATCAAAGACCTGTGCAGATCCGGCAAAAGCGATCCAGTTGTATACTTATCTTTTAGATGAGGACGGTCAGATCCTTACCAACTACGGTATTGAGGGAGAGACTTATGAGATCAATGCAGACGGCAAATATGAACTGACAGAAGCTGCAAAAGAACTGCGTGACAGCGATAACGACCGCTTTAAAAAGGAGATGCGTCTCGGCGAGTTTATCCCATTCGGCCATGACCGTTACAAAGCACTGAGCGACGATGCATACCCGGATGCAGTAAAACAGATGCAGGAGTGGGGAGTTGGAAAATTATATCCGCATTTTATCCTTGAAAATACAGACCCGGATACCGGAAGCAATGAGGCGCGTGCATACAGCGCAATCAAAACTAACTGGGCAACCACTTTAGTCGGCATGATCCGTGCAAATGATGATGCAGAGTTTGACAGCATTTTAGAGGCACACAAACAGTTCCGCGCAGACAATGACTGGGATGCGATCGTAAAAGAGCGCAATGAAAAAATGCAGAAGAATGCAGAAAAATTAAATGCAAAATAGGAGAGATGGACAATGAAATGTTACACAAGCGGAAAAGATTTTACATTTAAAGAAGTGGAAAAAGAGTTTCAGACAGACGCAGGATGTGAGATGAATCTGATCAAGGCATACCCGAAGATCACTTATCAGGAGATCCTTGGCATGGGTGGTGCGCTGACGGAATCGGCAGCTTACACCTATGCGCAGATGAGCACAGAAAAGCAGAAAGAGCTTCTTGACCTGTACTTTGGAAAAAACGGAAACCGTTATAATTTCGGGCGCGTACATATCCAGAGCTGCGATTTCGCACTTGGCAATTATGCGTATGTGGAAGATGAAACAGACAAGGAATTAAAGACATTTTCCATTGCGCGTGATAAAGAATATATTTTGCCGCTGATCCATGCGGCAAAAGAGCAGGAGGAAGAGCTGACACTGCTTGCCTCCCCGTGGAGCCCGCCTGCATTCATGAAAACCAACGGTGAGATGAACCATGGCGGAAAGTTAAAAAAAGAGTATTATGGCATGTGGGCAGATATGGTGGCGCGCTATGTGACAGAGTATAAAAAGCAGGGTGTCAATATCAGCAGACTTACCGTACAGAATGAGCCGAATGCATCACAGACCTGGGATTCCTGCCTGTTTACCGGAACAGAGGAACAGGAATATGTCTGCGGTTACTTAAGGCCTGCACTGGATGCCGCAGGACATACCGAGGTAAAGATCAATATCTGGGATCATAACAAGGAGCGCGTCTTAGACCGTGCGATGGAGAGCATGTCGACGGAAGAATCGAGAAGTGCGATCGATGGAATCGGATTCCACTGGTATACCGGAGATCATTTTGAGGCATTGCAGGAAGTGAGAAACCGTTTCCCGGAAAAAGAGCTGATCTTTACGGAAGGCTGTGTGGAGTACTCCAGGTTTGCAGCGGACAGCCAGGTGGCTCACGCAGAAATGTATGCGCATGATATCTTAGGAAACTTTAACGCCGGAATGAACGCTTATTTAGACTGGAACATCTACTTAGATGAGCAGGGCGGGCCAAACCATGTGAAAAATTATTGTGATGCGCCTGTCATGTGTGATACGAAAAATGACACGATCGATGTAAAATTATCTTACTATTACATCGGACATTTCAGCCGCTTTATCAGACGCGGGGCGAAACGGATGCTGATTTCACGTTTTACCTCACAGGTCGAGGCAGCCGGATTTGTCAACCCGGATGGAAGCAAGGTGGCAGTTCTGTTAAACAGAACGGACGAAGCTCAGAAGTTTACATTTGGTGATGGAAGTAAAGTGTGTGGGATGGAGATGGAGGCGCACACGATCATGACGATATGCTGGTAAGTCAGTGACTATTTTATTATCATAAATATTAGGGACAAAAGGTGGTTTTTAATTTATTGACTTGCGATTTGCTAACCACTAAGTTGTGAACCACCTTTTGATACCCGAATCCCATGATATTGAGGTCGAATAGACCGCATATAGTACCTTGAAAATTTCACACAAACCTGACTGTTACCCACCGTATCTGGTATAATTATAATATCGGGAAAGGGGACGACATTATGGCTTTTAAAACAAATGATTCACAACAGTATTCGTTAACTGACAGCATGAATAATCTTACATCCAGAGAATTAAAGGCTCTTGAAAAATCCTGGGCAAAAGTTTTTGCAGAAGATATCTTCCCAGCAATTGACGAAGAACCTTTTCGTGTGCTTTATTCATCCAGAACGCAGTGCCGTGCCAATACTCCTGTAAATATCTGTGTCGGTGCACTAATCATAAAAGAACTGTTTCAAAATTCCGATGACGATATCGTTGAAAGCCTGATGCCTGATGCTTGATACTCGTTACCAGTACGCACTTCATACAACCAGTTATGAAGAACAGCCCCTCAGTGACAAAACGCTGAGCCGTTTCCGGGAACGCTGTTATAATTATGAAGCAACATATGGCGTTGATCTGCTCCATGACTGCATTACCGGATTAAGTAAGCAGATTGCACATGTTATGAATATAAGCCCTAAAATCCGCCGGATGGATTCCCTGATGATTGAAGCAAATATTAAAAATCTGAGCCGTGCAGAATTACTGTACACCTGCGTATCCAAGTTCGTCATATATCTGCACAAGAATAAGCAAGATTCTCTTTTAACAGGACTGGAACATTATTATGATCCCAATGACTTCAATCGGGCATTTTATTACAGCAACAGCAACGAAACAGCAGATCGGATAAAAGTGATATTGGAAGATGCAGATAAACTGCTTATGTCATGCGGCCAGGAGTTCGATGATGTCACAGAGTACCAGCTTCTTGTAAGATGCCTTTCAGAGCAGACTGTTGTGGAAGGTGCCATTCGGCGTCTCAAAACAAAAGAGGATGGCGGAATGGATTCTTCTGTTTTGCAGAACCCCTCCGATCCTGATGCCACGTTCCGCGAAAAAGCAGGAAAGTAGCATAGGGGATATGTGGCAAATGTTGATGAAGCAGTCGGTAAGAATGGTTCTGTCGTACTGGATTATCAGCTTGAACAGAACAACTATTCTGACAGTCAATTTTTGAAAGACAGTCTTGAGAGGAATGGCAGTCAGGAAGAAGGATCCGTGGTTGTCGCAGATGGCGCATACTTCGGTGAAGAAAACAGCCGTCTGGCACAGAAGCAAAACATAAACCTTGTTACAACAGCCATAACAGGAATAGAAATTCCTGAAATATATGCAGACTTTCTGTTGAATGAAGAAGGCACCCGCGTTCTGAAATGCCCTGCTGGTCATACGCCAAAGAGCAGCTGCTACAGCAAGGGTGGTGGCGGACATATTTATGTCTCGTTTCCAAGAGAACAATGTATTAACTGTCCTCATAAAGAGCAATGCCGGGTGAAGGCTCACAAAAAGGTATATTCCCTTACAATATCAGCAACAGCACAGTTTCGGGCAAAACCCAAACGAATGATGGGAACAGAAGAATTTCATCTTCTGGCACGTCTTCGAAACGGAGTCGAAACACTCCCCTCTATACTAAGACGAATCTATCATACAGACCGGATGCCGGTTAGAGGATGCATCCGAAGCAGATTTTTCTTTGGGTGTAAAATAGCAGCATTAAATGTCAGGAAACTATTCACCTATAAGAATGGTCTGGGTCATTATGCCTAAAATTCCTTATTGCAGACAATTTGCTAATAAAAAGCAAGGAAATGCCTTAACTTCCAAAAGGTTATTTTTACCAACAATCATTAAAAACACTTAATGTGTGAAATTTTCAAGGTACTAAGAATTTGAATGGTCGAAGATCTTTTATTCGACCTCAACATCATCCCATAAATAAAAAAAGTGCCCTTATCCGTGAACAGGTATGTGTTTTTGGATAAGTGCACTTTTTTTCATGTTTTTACATTTCTACCGCATTTTGTTTTACGCGGGCTAAAGCTTTAGCAACCGGCGGTATGCTGATAATGATCAGTGTAATGACTGCTTCCGGTACCAGATAGGAGGCCTGATATCCTAAAGAATAAAGGATCGGGTTCATGCCTTCCGGTGCATAGGATGCGAAAAATACAATGCCAGAGATCGTGGAAAAGATGAAACGTCCGAAAACGCCGATTACATATCCAATCTGAAGTCCCCATTTTTTCTTATTGAAAAATCCGGCAAGACCGAGTGCACCGAATGCGAGCGGATAGTCAAGCAGCATCTGTGGGATCGTGTAGAAAATCGGTTCTGTTACAAACTGAACCAGACCATATGCAACAGCTGTCATGATGCCGACATAAGGGCCATACCAGTATGCGATTAAAACAATAAAAAGCATGGAAAGTAATGTGACGGAACCACCCATCGGCATCTCAAACAATTTGATCATGGAACATACCACGGCAAGTGCGATGGCAACTGCAGAGTAGACGAGCTGTTTGGTGGTCAGTGCTGCCTTGCGGCTTGCATTCTTCTGACGCACAAACGCTGCAACGATGAGCAGTAATGCGATGATAACGACAACGATCACGATTCCGGTGATCGTAAGATGTACGGAGCCGTCTCCCCAGGCTCCTTCCGGTGTAGCAAAAAAGTTATTCATAAATCCTCCTTGTTTTCCTGATTTGATTCTGGTATCAAAAGGTGGTTTTCAATTTTTGACTGTCAAGTTGCACAAAGTCGGATCTATTTTGTTCCGCTGTCCGAAAATAAGAAAAACTAAGTATGCCTGATTTAGATTTTCCAGGAGTGACGTGTACGTCTTAAACGTCCCGTCCATGGGACGTTAAGACTTTTGCTGCCATCCATGGCAGCAAAACACTATGCATTAACAGGCATACTAAGATTTTCTAATTTTCTCCCAAAGTCACAAAACGAGTCCCAACTTTGTGCAATTTGACAATCGCTAAGTTGTGAGCCACCTTTTGACACCAGAATCCTAATTCATGATAATAGAATGTTCGCGGAGCGTACATTTTATTGTCTACAAACACGGGGGATTGTTTCTTACCAGAATAAAGTAAAAGAAAACGCTTCCTTACGCCGGTATTATCCGGGTCAAGTAATAAGGGTCGATGAAATCATCTCTCAGCACGTTGTCAATACCATATGGTATAAACAGCACCCCTAGCATTTGTATGGAACGTTTCCCACTATAGCAATTAATGACGAAAAAGTCAAATTTATGCCTTGAAATTTTAATCCCTCTGCGAGACCTGTATAGTTGACAAAAAAAGCAACAAAAAATATAATGTCAAAAATGTAGAAACAACTTACGGAGGATGAAAAACATGAAAAAAATTTATCAGAAACTGGCACTGACAGGCGTGCTTGCAGCGCTGCTTCTTTCT
>ERZ1673702.4148-NODE-4148-length-10564-cov-49.568941_pt1 | contig 10564 bp, 5 predicted proteins | sample MGYA00580232_ERZ1673702 | MGnify/ENA primary metagenome ERZ1673702 (study PRJEB41218, sample SAMN15661792) | gut metagenome | host: Homo sapiens | place: Canada: London | collected 2015-08-20/2019-03-30 | study: EMG produced TPA metagenomics assembly of... | reverse complement strand
AATTCGATTCACCAGCAAGATCATCATCTCTTGACAAACGCTCATAGAGTGCGGTAATTCTTGGTGTTTTCGGCATTTGTTCTACCCCCTTTCTTATGGAATCTTTCAATTTAGGACAATCAATTTTATTGTCCTGATTAAGTATAGCCTTCGGGCGCAAGCTCGATAGCGGTGGTGGTCTCTCCAAAGGTAGATGCCCAGCAGTCGAAGTGGGTCAGCTTTTTCTGCTGCAAGGTGCTGTACTGCAAATACCGCATGACCGTGTACAGTTCGGTCATGGAATTGCTCACGGGCGTGCCCGTGGCGAACACCACGCCACGCCCGCCGGTGATCTCATCCAGATAGCGACACTTGCCGAACATATCGCTGGATTTCTGCGCTTCGCTGGTGGATAATCCTGCGACATTCCGCATTTTTGTGGTCAAAAAGAGGTTCTTGTAAAAATGGCTCTCGTCCACAAAAAGCCTGTCAACGCCCAGTTGTTCAAAGGTAATTACATCGTCCTTGCGCTCATCGGAGCGCAGTTTTTCCAGCTTGGTTTCCAGCGTTTTCCGGGTCTTTTCCATCTGCTTGATGGAGAAATTCTCGCCTGCATGGGCTTTCAGTTCGTTGATGGCGGCAAGCGTTTCATAAATTTGCTCCTGAATGATGCGCTCCTGCCGCTCAAAGGACAGCGGAATGCGCTCAAACTGGCTATGCCCGATGATGACGGCATCGTAGTCCCCGGTGGCGATGCGGGCGCAGAATTTTTTGCGGTTGGCGGTTTCAAAGTCCTTGCGCCGTGCCACCAAAAGTTTGGCGTTAGGGTAGAGGTTCAGAAACTCGCTTGCCCACTGCTCCGTCAAATGGTTGGGCACGACAAAAAGGCTTTTCTGGCACAGTCCCAGCCGTTTTGCTTCCATAGCAGACGCTGCCATTTCGTAGGTCTTGCCCGCACCAACTTCGTGTGCAAGCAGCGTATTGCCGCCATAAAGCACATGAGCGATGGCGTTGCGCTGGTGCTCCCGGAGGGTGATCTCCGGGTTCATACCGACAAAATGGATGTGGGAGCCATCATACTCACGGGGGCGGGTGGAGTTGAACAGCTCGTTATACTGCTTCACTAGCGCAATGCGCCGCTGAGGGTCTTGCCAGACCCAGTTGGCGAAAGCATCCTTGATGACCTGTTGCTTCTGCTGCGCCAGCATGGTCTCCCGCTTGTTCAGCACACGTTTCGGCTTGCCCTCGGCATCCTCGATGGTGTCGTAGATGCGGACGTCCTTCAAGTTGAGCGTTTCTTCCAGAATCTTATAGGCGTTGGCACGGGACGTGCCGTAGGTCTCGGAGGAGATAATATCGCCCCGTCCCGTAGCCGTCTTGCCCTCCACACGCCACTCGGCGGTATACGGAGAATATCTCACCTTGACCGCATGGCGCAGATAGTAGGGAATCTGGAAAGTCTCGGTCATAAACTTCTGGATAATGTCCGGGTCGAGCCACGTTGCACCCAGACGCACATCAATTTCAGATGCTTCCAGTTCTCTGGGCTGCGCTTTGGTCAGTGCATCCACGTTGACGGCAAACTCCGGATTGGTTTCGGCGGCGAACTGCGCCATCCGCAGCTTTGCCCGGACATCGCCGGACAGGTACTCGTCTGCCATCTGCCAGCCCGCTTCGGGGTCGGTAGGGTCGGCGGCAGGGTCCTTGAAGATCACACCGGAAAGTTCGGTGGTAATGCGCCCGTACTCACCGGGAGTGCCCAGCAGTTCTGCCATATAGGGCAAATCCACTTTGCCATGCTCACCAATAGATACTGCCAACGCTTCGCTGGGGGTGTCCACGCTGGTGACGGTGCGCTCCGGGCGAATGGTGCGCTTGGTGAACATCGTTGCCTTGGATTTAAGCCGTCCCTGCTCGTCCAGATTTTCCAGCGAACAGAGCAGATAATAGGAGGAATCCTGCTCAAACAGCCGTCCGTTTTTGCGGTCGTTCAGCAGACCGTATTTTGCGGTAAAAGCATCGTAGGCGGCGTTCAAATGCTCCTGCGTTGCCTTGATGTCCTCGTCCGGGTAGTCATTCAACTGCTGGTCGATCAGGTCATTGACAATCTGCCGCAGTTCCACCATGCCAGTGACACGCCCCTTGGCGGTGTCGGACAGTTCCACCTGTGTCATCACGGAATTTTCCCGGTAGAACACTTCACCGTCCGCCACGGTGTAGGAGAAGTTTTTTACATCTGGGTCAGCCGGGAGAATGTGCTTCTCATTTTCGGCATCCGCAATATCTGGTGTTTCCACCTCAACTTCGGCGTATTGCCCCTCGATGTGCTGCACCGCTTCTGCAAGCTGGTCGGCAAGGCTGATGCCCTCAAGGGGTGCAACCGTCAGTTCCTCTCGTCCGTACTGGGTGCTTTCGGTAGAGAGTACGCCCAGAACCATCTCCGGGTGGTCCACAAAATACTGGTTGATGGCAAAGCCATCCTCGGTCTTGCCCAACTGCACCCAGTCCGGCTCATGGTCAATGGGGTGGTCACGTTTTTGCAAAAAGATAATGTCGCTGACAACATCCGTGCCAGCATTGGCGCGAAACGCATTATTCGGCAGACGGATGGCACCCAGCAAATCAGCACGCTCTGCCATGTGTTTGCGGGCGGTGCTGTCCTTGCTGTCCATGGTATAACGAGAAGTCACAAACGCCACAATGCCGCCCGGACGCACTTGGTCGATGGCCTTGGCGAAAAAGTAGTTGTGGATACTAAATCCCAGCTTGTTGTACGCCTTATCGTTGACCTTGTACTGACCAAAAGGTACGTTGCCCACGGCAAGATCATAAAAGTCACGCCTATCGGTGGTCTCAAAGCCAGCCACGGTAATGTCCGCCTGCGGGTACAGTTTTTTCGCAATGCGCCCGGTGATGCTGTCTAGTTCTACGCCGTACAGCCGACTGTCCTGCATGGTGTTCGGCAGCATTCCGAAGAAGTTGCCCACGCCCATACTAGGTTCCAGAATGTTACCGCTGTGGAAACCCATGCGCTCCACGGCATCGTAGATACTACGGATGACGGTGGGGCTGGTATAGTGGGCGTTCAGGGTGCTGGAACGGGCAGCAGCGTACTCATCCTCGGAAAGCAGTCCTTTCAGTTCGGCGTATTCCTTTGCCCAATTATCTTTGCCGGGGTCAAAAGCGTCTGCCAGACCGCCCCAGCCCACATACTGCGAAAGCACCTGCTGCTCCTCGGCGGTGGCACCCCGGTGCTCCTCTTCCAGCTTGAACAGGGTACGGATAGCTTCGATGTTCCGGGCGAATTTCTGTTTGGGGCCTCCGACACCCAAATCATCATCCGTGATGTGGAAGTTCCCGGCAAGTTCAAGTGTGGATCGTTCCGGTTCAACTGCATCCAGAGCAGGTGATTTTGAGCCAATCGTCTGGATCACAATATCATAAGGCATACGGTTTTCTTCAGCAGGGTATATGGCAACCGTTTTTACAGTATCATCTGGCTGCGTAGTAACCTGTTCATTCTGCCGCAAGCCCTCCTCGAATTGTTGCTTATTGACAACTTCGTTATCCCATGACTGCCCGTGCGCACTGGTGTCGATGCGCACATCCGTTTCGCCTACATAGCCGATTTTGCCTTCGATGGTTCGGGTAGGAAGGTCAACGATAACATTGTCACCGACCTTGTAATCGGGCAGGGGGCGTTCCATCACATCCTGTTCCTGCTCGTATAACTCCCGGACAAGAGCCAGCGGCTCCTCCCGGAAAATCGGCATCCGCATTTCTGCCAGTGCAACATCCTGCAAGGTCACGCTGTCCTTATCAAAGTTGACGTTATCCACCCGGAAGGCCCGCCCTTCCATGTGGACGGTGGCACCCAGCGGCAGATAATTCTCCCGGCGCAGGTACTTAGTCCGGTGGTGGGTGCCGTCCTCGTTCAGCCCGGCAAGGTAGACGTTCTCGCCGCACTTCCACAGTTGTTTGGCACGGTATGCCCACTGGTCACGGGGAAAGCCGGTGACAGGAACGGCGCCCAATTCCGTTTCCTTTTCCAGAAGTTTGCCGCCCAGAAGTTCGCAGACCTTCCGGGCATCCTCACCGTAAAACTCAAACTGTCCGTTCTGCTCAAAGCCCACCAGCGCATCCGGGTGCTGTTCCTTCAGGGTGTTGTATTCGGTGGCGGCATCCAACGGTAGCAGTGCTGGGCGTTCGTCTGCTTTGCTGTGGTAGTGCTCCAGTTCCTCATCCGTGACGCTGACCAGTTCCGAAAAATCCAGAGCCTCCAACTCGGTCTCGGTCAGATCTTCCAGACTTTCATACTGCCGTTCGTCTATCAGCACCTCACCCAGATAGCGCTCCATACGGTATCCCACCAAATCCACATTAACTTGAATGGGAATCTCCTCATCGGTGGCGTTGGTGTAGGCAACGCCGATCTTGGACAGGTCAGAAAAGTCCGGTTCAGAGTCGTATTCCTCCTGACAGAAATCCCGGATCAGGTTTTTGGCATGAGTCAAGGTAGCATCTGGTTCTACGGTGATGGGTACAGGGGGCGTGTAATGCTCCTTTTCTTTGTCCGTCAGGTAACGGTCGGCCTGCATCATCAGATCAATATATTTTTCCACCTGATTCCAGCGAAGAAATATCTTCTGATGGTCCGGATAATGTTCAAATGTCAGCCCCTTGCTGTCGTGGTCGAGCCAACCACTGCTTCCGTCCAGATAGGTGTGCGAACATCCACCGGGACCGTGCGGTGCATATTCTTTGGCAAGCGCTTTTGCCCGGAGTTTTCGGTCAGGCTGTGTCTGATAAATCTCCCAAATCCGAAGCTTGCTGTTTTCAAAGTTAGAACCTCTCCGCAGTGCTTTTTCAATATCAGCCTGCGATAAAACAAAAGCGGAGGGCGTTTTTTCGCTCTCCGCTTGGTCGATTTTTTCAATTTGCTGGGCTTCCGTAGGGATGTTGGCATCCAGAAAACTTAGCTGTAGATCAGCTCCGTCATCACCAGTTCCTCGGCCTGCGCTTTCAGGCTGTTCATGTGCTGCACCCACGCCATCTGATTCTGCTCCTTGTCCGGGGCCGGGTTCTGTTTCAGCAGCTGCTCCATGGTCTGCTGCATCCGGCTCTCTGCCGTCTGCTCCACTTCCATCAGGTGCGGGTACAGGCTCCCGTTCAGGAGCATCGTGTTGTACAGCACCGGGCGCTGCTCCTTCAGGTACGTCCGGCGCAGCCTGCCGTACTTGTCCAGCGGCTTCCGGGGCTGGTTCAGGGTCAGGTTCGGGAGAAGGTAATCCCCGGTCTGCGTGTAGTTCAGATTGCTGCTCATATTCATATTGGCTCCTTTCGTTGTTTCTGCGGCGGATGGTTGTTTTAACGGTGCGCTCAATTTGGCGTAAGACCTCCCGGCTCATGTCGCTGACGGCTGCGCCGAGGGCGTAAACACTATCCGGGGTGGAAAAATTGTAGATTGCCTGAAAATCGTCCTTGTCGAACCACCCGGCAGGCTCAAACCCGCAGCGTTCCAGCAGCGTGTAGGTGACGCTGATGGCGGCGGCAGACTTGAACTGCATCTCCACCCCGGCTTCATCATAATCCATCAAGAGCGAGCCGTCAACGATGGCGCGAATGTCGCCGCCGTTGTTGTCCCAGTAATCTGCCACCAATTTTCCGGCAACATCCGCAAGCTGCTGGCTGACACGCTCTCCGCTGATGCCGTAGGTCTTTCTCAACATTTCCGAAACCGGCTGTTTCAGATCGTCATTGTACTGCCACATCTCCGGGTCACGGGAATTGCGGCGCACCCCGGTGTCGCTTACGTCAAAAACGTAGTGCAGTCGAGGGAATCCGCTGGATTCGTCCAGCAGAGCGATGCCCTTAGAGCCACGCCTGACATAGCGGTTCATCCGGTTGCGCCAAATGTCAAATTCGGCGCAGGCGGTGGCATCGGGCCGCTGAGCGTAGATCATCAACTGGTCTGCAAAGGGGTACTTGTACAACCGGGATGCGGTGGTCAGGTAGTCCGTCCAGCTTTCCCAGTACCGGGTCAGACCATTCGCCGTGCGCTGGGCAAGGGCAAGATATTCTTCGGTTTTGCTTGGCATAGCGTTCCTCCCTTCCATTTTTGGGCATAAAAATAGCGGGCAACCGTTTTGTGGTTGCCCGCTCATGTAAAGACTGACGAAGCAATAAGTTTATATTCAGGAATTATTGCACGATATTATCTATTGCCTTTTCACTTTCCCGAATTGCCCGGAGTAATTCTGTTTTATCCATTGGAAAATCGTAGGGCTTGAATTTATAATAATTATAATATCTTATATCTACCCAATTACATATGTAACGAGACAAATCCTGAGTGATTGCATCAAATGCGCCCCAAAAATCATTTTTAGTAGGATCGGTTGTTAAAGTCATTTTTGCTGCATCAAACTCAAACCGATAATCCTTGAGAATTTTTTCCAGCTCGTCATCATATATTTCGTTGATGCTTAAGATATAACGTTGCCTGTCTATTTGTCTGAGAGCTTTTTCAATTCCCTCAACACCAATCATTAGTTGAGTGGTAAAGAAGTACATCAATTGCTTTTGACGAGGCTCATCACATTTTGTGAAGTTGTTTTTTGTTAGTGTATACCATTCAGTCCAAGTGTGTCTTTCATTATAATAATCGTTATCCTTGTAAGCAACAGCACATAGGGATGCCCATGTTTCTACATACCATAGTATTTGACACTTCAAATCACAATATACGGAATCATAAATACTATCCGATTTCTCGTTCTTTTCTTTTATATTGCCAATTTCAATCAACAAAGCAACAAGAGTGGATGCAACACATCCAAATGCTAAGTTTTTGATGATGTCTGAAATCAAATCGTGAGTAACGTTGTTTTGGACAACCGCAGCAACCATAGCAAATATGGATAGTCCACCAATTAAACCATACATTTTCCAGTTAACCTTGTACGGATTGTGAATGTGCTTTTTCAATTTTTACAACCCCACTTTCTTTTGACACCTTTTACAAATTCCGGCTGCAACAAATGGATTTGAAACGTATAAGTCATAAAGACATACATGCTTTCCCAGCAATCCTATCAAAGTAAGTATATCACATTGTAGACTGATACAAAAGAGGATATGTACGCCGCCCGTAGGCGGCAATAATCAGTCCGGGGGAAATTCCAGTTCGGCAAACTCTGCATCGGTCAGCAGTTTCAGCTTTTCGATAACACCCTCCGACAGTTCCCGCAGGGCGGTTTCATCGGGCATCAGGTAGCACTGCATGAGCCGCAGTTCGTGGATAAGCCCCAGCCGGGTGCCGGTGTTGTAGAGCATCATCAGGGTCAATTCCTCGTGGTCAAAGTTCATGTTCATCCCTCGCTTTCCGGCAGACGGTAGGATTGCACTCCGGGGCATCGCACTTTTCCTTGAGATTCATCAGCACCGAAGGGCGTTCCGGCTGCTTGTCCAGAAACCCCTGTAAATCTTTGAAGCCGATGCTGTCCACATAATGCACAGACACCTCGCCATTGCGTTTGAGTGCGATCACATCGCTGACCGACAGGCTGTGCCCCTCAAAATCCTGCGGACGGGAGAGGTTGAACATCTGAAATAGTTCTTCCAAAATCTCGTTGTTCGGCACATCCTGCCACATGGCGGGCAGATCAGCATAGTAGGTGACCTCGTAATGCTCCGGGTCGGGCGTTTTGCCTCGACGATTCAACTCCCGCATAGAAGCAAATCTTTCATCGAGGATTTTTTCGTCATGCCGCAGCTGCATCACCATATAAACATCGCACCCTGCGTTCAGAAACTTCTGCGGGATGTCCGCCATGGGTTCGCCGTCAAAATTCTGGTTCCATTTTTGCTGCATCGTCCACCTCACAGTTCTGGCGCAGAACGTGCAGAGGATTTTGGCGCAGACGTATCACTTGCCAGTTCTGCCAGCTTTTCCAGTGTGGAAGGGCGATGGTCTGCACTCAGTTCCTCGGCTTCCGCAACTTTGTCCATGACGGCATCGTAGTCCTGTAACAGCCGCCGCCCCTTTTCCATGTGGTGCGCTTCCAGAATCTGCTCACGGGCTTCCTGAATGGTCAGTTCCGGGGCATCCAACTGCCCACCGTCCATCACAGAATAATCGCTGTGGTAGAGGGTGTAGTCCCATCCATCCTCACAGGACTGGATGGCAAGGTAGCCTTTGCCGCCCAGTTCCCATGCCGCCTGCTCGTCCTGTGTCTGAATTTCCGGGTAGAAGTCTGCATGGTTTCGTTCCATGACTTCGGCAAACTGGCAGATGTGGAACACATTGCCCAGACCGCCCATGTCAAAGTGATAATCATCCAGATGTTCCACCCGTGCCGTAAAACTGCGCCCATCCGGGTAATCCACCTGAATAACGCCGCCATCGGGAATGCGGTAGAGGTCGTCATAGTGGCTGTTGATGAGACGAATATCCTTCGGCAGCGTTTCCGGCTCCCAGATGCGCCGCCTGCCGATGCCCGCCTGCGGGATGTTTTCGAGGATCTTTACGCTTTCCTGTTGGATGGCCTTACGGTCATCGTCCGAAAGTTCAAACAGATACCAGTTCCGGGCGGCAGGGATGGTGTTTTGTCCATCTGGCGGCAGATTCTTTTCCGAGATCTGCCCACTTTCCAGCGGCTCGCCAGTTACCTTGTTATAAGTGGCAAAGCCGACCCCTGCACCGTTTTCCCGGAGATGCAGATAGCGTTCATCGTTGATAAGGTAGACCGCTTCTTTTATCTGCTCCATCAGCACCCACCCTCAAATTCCAGCGAAAACTTGCTGCGGCCATCGGCTTCACAGGACAGCAGCACGGTGGCGTTGTAGGTCTTGCCCTTGGCGCTCTTGCAGTCCTTCAGCCGGACACGGCCATCCCGCAGCAGCTTGTCCGCCATTCGGCCATCCAAACGCTTGCCCAGACGCTTAAAGAACGCATTGTCCTTCCACAGCACGAAACGGCAAGGGTTGGATTCACAGAACCAGCCTTTTTCACGCTCTACAACATTTGCACCGCAATTCGGGCAGACACCAATGATTTTGTTTTTCATAAGCGCACTCGCTCCTTTCCTAGCCTCGGTGGTCGTTACCAGCGAGGAGATCATTTCCTTGATTTCAGTCATAAAAGTTTCCGGCTCCATTTCGCCGCGTTCGATTTGCAGCAGCTTTGTTTCCCAGTCGGCGGTCATTTCCGGGGACTGAATTTCTTCGGGCATTACGGTAATAAGGGCTTTGCCCTTGTCGGTAGGCAGCAGCACCTTGGTTTTCTTGTTGCCCTTGCGCTCCAGAAAACCCTTCTGCACCAATTTTTCAATAGTTGTGGCGCGGGTGGCTGGAGTGCCGATGCCCTGACGCTCTACACCCTCCGGCATACTGTCTGCACTGGCGGTTTCCATCGCATGAAGTAGAAGGTCCTCGGTGAAATGCTTCGGCGGTGACGTCTGCCCCTCTTTCAGTTCGGCACCAGCAACGCTGCACCGGTTCTGCTCCTGCACATCGGGCAGAACAGCTGGTTCTTTCTGCTTGCCCAGTAGTTCGCCCAGCATTTTCCGCTCTACTACTTTCCATCCCTCGGACAGCACCACCTTGCCTTTTGCGGAGAACTCCTCCCCGGTGCAGATGGTGGTGAGCGTAGTTTCTGCATAGCGGTGCGGTTCGCCCACGGCACAGAGCAGCCGTGCGGCAATCAGCCGCAGGATATTCCGCTCCCCGGCAGGGAGGGCGGCAAGATCTGCGTTTGCCATGCTTTTCGTAGGCAGCAGCGCATGGTGGTCGGTAACCTTACTGCCGTTGATGACCTGCTGCACATGGATGGGAAACGACTCTTCCACAGTAAACGCCCTGCCCGTATCCGTCACCAGCCCCGGCAGGGATGCCGCCATGTCCTCCGTCAAAAATCGGCTGTCCGTGCGGGGGTAGGTGATGAGCCGTTTTTCGTAAAGACTTTGGGCATAATCCAAGGTCTGCTGCGCCGTAAATCCCAACAGACGGTTGGCATCCCGCTGCAATGAAGTAAGGTCATAGAGCTGCGGCGGGCTTTCGGATTTTTCCTTGCGCTCCATCTTCTGCACCGTGGCACGCCCCTCCTTTCGGCATTTGGAAAGCAGCAGTTCGGCATCCTCTTTTTGTGCAAACCGTTTGCTGGATGCCGTGCAGCCACTGGTCAGTTCCAGATCCACCGTGTAGAATTTCTCCGGCACAAAGGCGGCAATGGCGGCTTCCCGCACCACCGTCATGGCAAGCACCGGGGTCATAACACGCCCCACCGCCAGCGGTTGCCCGTACAGACACGAAAAAAGCCGGGACGCATTGATGCCGACCATCCAGTCGGCACGTTCCCGGCAGAGTGCTGCATTGTACAGCGCATCGTATTCAGTTGACGGTTTGAGGTGGGCAAAGCCCTCCCGGATGGCGTTTTCCTCCATGCTGGAAAGCCACAGGCGAGAGAACGGCTTTTTGCAGCCCGCTTGCTGGTACACCAGCCGGAAGATGAGTTCGCCCTCACGTCCGGAATCTGTAGGATAGTTCTCGGAGGTGACTTTTCTGACTTTGTTACTCGATGGCATCC
>ERZ1673702.4144-NODE-4144-length-10571-cov-12.251141_pt1 | contig 10571 bp, 8 predicted proteins | sample MGYA00580232_ERZ1673702 | MGnify/ENA primary metagenome ERZ1673702 (study PRJEB41218, sample SAMN15661792) | gut metagenome | host: Homo sapiens | place: Canada: London | collected 2015-08-20/2019-03-30 | study: EMG produced TPA metagenomics assembly of... | reverse complement strand
CAGCAGACCAACAAGAGCCTGATCGAGACGCTGGACGAGCTGAACAAGATCCAGACCGAGGGCCGCGCAAAGCGCGCTGCCGCCGAGCAGGAACTGACCCGTATCGAGGACGAACTGAAATCCAAAATGATGGAGATCCGGAGCTGAAATGGCAAACGCAGATTTTAACCCCAAGCAGACCGGCACCCCCGGCGGCTTTGACGCGGGCAGCTACCGCGAAAAGGCCAGCCCGGAGCAGGCCGTGCAGCTGACCCCGCTGCAGCAGAAGCTGGCCGGGCTGGAAGCAAAACTGCCCGCCGCCCTCACCCGGCAGGCCGTGGCCCTGGCGTTGAGCATCGTGGTGATGCTGGCGGCCTTTGCAGGCTTTGGCAGTGCCAAGGTGCGCAGCAAATACAACACGGCCCGGCAGTGGTTCACGGTGGGCGTGTCTGCCGACAACGGCTACAACCTCAGCGAGGAACTGACCGCCCGGGCCAATACGGCGGCAAACGTCATCACCACCGCCGGCAATACGCTGGGGGCCGACAATGCGGAAGTACAGACCGCGCAGGCGGCGCTGGATGACTTTTCGGCCTGTCTGGACGCCGTGCAGTCTGGCGGAAAGAGTCAGGCGTTGACCTCCCTGAGCTACTACAACGGCAGTTCCATGCACGCGCTGTATCAGGCCAACGAGACGCTGGGCAAGGCCATTGACCAGCTCTATGCCAAATTGCAGGAGCAGGCCGCCGACCCCATGAAGATGGGCGCTGTGCAGGGCCAGTATGGCCAGTTCAACAGCGCAGGCACCATCATCGGCACATTGAAATACAACGAAGCGGTCTACAACTATCAGAACGAAGTCGGCGGGTTCCCGGCCAATGTGCTGGGCGGCCTTGCCGGCGTGAAGGAGGTTGAGCCCTTCGCATGAAAAACATTGCAAGAAAACTCAGCGCACTGCTGCTGGTGTTCGTGGTCAGCGCGGCGGCCCTGTGCCCGGCCTTTGCGGCCACGGCCAGCCTGCCCTCGCTGCCCAGCGGCCAGTGTGTGGTGGACGATGCCAATGTCCTGAGCAGCAGCACCGTGCAGACCATCACCGACCTGAACGCCCAGCTGGAAAGCAGCTGCAGCGGGGCGCAGATCGGCGTGCTGACAGTGGATTACACCGGAAACCTGACCACCGAGGACTACGCCCTGCAGGCCTTCAACACCTGGGGCATCGGTTCGTCGTCGGAAAACAACGGCGTGCTGATCCTGCTGGTGATGGAGTCGCAGGAGTATGAGGACGGTGACTACTACCTGACCTACGGCGACGGTTTCCGTAACACCACGCTGGAAAGTCAGGCCAGTGCCCTTGCCCAGACCATGGAGGACGACTTCGTCCGGCAGGACTATGACGACGCCGTGACCACCTGCGCCCAGAACGTGGCGCAGACCATCGCGGACATCTACGGCGTGAGCCTTTCGGGCGGGAACACGAACAACGGCTCCTACAACGAGCCTGCTTATGATGACAACAGCAGTGGAGGAGGCTTTGGAGATATCGTGCTTGGCTTTATCACCATTCTGTTCACGGTCGTTCTGCTGCTCATCATCGTGTCGGTGGTCGTGTACACCTTCTCCGGCCCGCTGGGCGGCCTGTTCTGGTGCTTTGGCGGCCCCTGGCATAGAGGACCCCGTCCGCCGCGCGGACGCCGCAACCCGCCCCCGCCCCCGCCGGGCGGCCCCTATGGCGGCTTTGGCGGTGGTTCCTTTGGCGGCGGCTCCTTTGGCGGCGGCTCCTTTGGCGGCATGGGCGGCGGCTCCAGCCATGGCGGCGGCGGCGGACGCGGCCGTTGATGCCAACAACATAACCGCATAAAAGATAAGGCAGAGAACTGCTGTGGACGAAACGTCTGCGGCAGTTCTCTTTTTATGTGCTTCTATCGTGAACGGAATTCATTTGACAAAACAATTTTGGTAACATATACTGGATGCCATCACGGAAACGAAAAAGGGAAGGAATCGTCATGTTGACTCTGGATAAAATTTACCACGCTGCCTTTGTGCTCAAGGACGTTGCCCGCAAGACCGACCTCATCGAGGCCCCCAAGCTGTCCAAGGACTGCCAGCTCTACCTGAAAACCGAGAATCTGCAGGCCACCGGCAGCTTCAAGGTGCGCGGTGCTTACTATAAGATCAGCCAGCTTTCGCCCGAAGAAAGCGCCAAGGGCGTCATTGCCTGCTCGGCCGGCAACCATGCGCAGGGTGTGGCGCTGGCCGCCACCCGCCGTGGCATCAAGAGCATCGTCTGCATGCCGGACGGTGCCCCCATCATGAAGGTGGAAAACACCAAGAATCTAGGCGCAGAGGTCTGCCTTGTGCCCGGCACCTACGATGACGCCCACGACAAGGCCGTGGAGCTGCAGGAAGAGACCGGCATGACCTTTATCCACCCCTATGACGATGAGCAGGTCATCGCGGGGCAGGGGACCATCGGTCTGGAAATTCTGGATCAGCTGCCGGATGTGGATGCGGTCGTTGTGCCGGTGGGCGGCGGCGGCCTGATCTCCGGCGTGGCCTTTGCCATCAAGAGCCTGCGGCCGGAGGTAAAGGTCTACGGCGTACAGGCCGAGGGCGCCCCCAGCATGTACCGCAGCCTGCACGAGCACAAGTACCAGACCCTGAAAGCTGCCTCCACCTTTGCCGATGGCATTCAGGTCAAGACTCCCGGCGAGCTGACCTACCAGCTCTGCGAGCAGTATGTGGACGACATCGTGACGGTGAGCGAGGACGAGACCGCCGCCGCCATCCTCTCCCTGATGGAGAACCAGAAGCTGGTGGCCGAGGGTGCCGGTGCGGTGCCCGTGGCTGCGGCCCTGTTCCACAAGCTGCCCATCGAGGGCAAGAAGGTGGTATGTGTCATCTCCGGCGGCAACATCGACGTGAACATCCTCAGCCGCGTGATCACCCGTGGCCTGGTCATGAGCGGCCGCAAGGCCAACCTGACCATTGCTCTGGAGGACAAGCCCGGCCAGCTCCAGCGTGTGGCCGAGATCGTCTCCCGCTGCGGCAGCAACGTGGTGTCGGTGCTGCACGACGGCTCCGACCCCAACATGCCCATTTCCAGCTGCTTCCTCAAGTTGACGCTGGAGACCCGCGACGCGGCCCAGATCGAACAGATCCGTGCCGAACTGACCAAAGAGGGCTTCCAGCTCGTGAGTGAGCGTGTGTGATCCGATAAAAAATGGCCTGCGTGAAAACGCGGGCCATTTTTTCATGGGAAGTTTGAACGGTTACAGCTCGATTTCCCCGGTAAACTGAAACCATCCATCGGCATAGTCCATAATAAAGTCTGCTGCGTATTTGTTCAGAATGAGTTTGATGTTGGAGAGACCAAAACCGTGGAGAGCGGGATTGGATTTTGTCGTTCGGATGTTCCCGTCATGGATCTTTACCGGAGCGGATGTGTTCCGGACGGAAAAAAAGAAGCTCCGTCTCAGTACGGCGGAAACATGAATCGTCTTTTCGCTCTCGAGTTTTTCACAGGCTTCCGTTGCATTGTCCAGCAGATTGGCAAAGAGCACGACCATATCCGATACATCCAATGGCAATGCGGAAAGATCGTTCACCTCAAAGTCGATGCTGATCCCTTTTTTGATCGCTTCGGTCGCTTTGGTATTGAAGAGCGCGTCGAGGATCGCATGGTGCGAGTTGACCAGAAACAGCCGGTCGGTCTGCATAGTGGTTACGGAACGCAAATATTGCTCGGCAGCTTCATACTCCTGATTCAGCAAAAGGCTTTGGACCGTGTTGAGGTGTGCTCTGAAATCGTGGACCTTGTGACGCTGTTCTGCGTAAAGTCTGCTCGCCGCTTCCATATTTTTGGCCTGCAGTTGAATCTGCTGCCCCAGCGCCAAAAGATTTTCCTTGGTTTCGATGGCTCGTTCCATCCGATCCAAGAGGTACAGGAGAGCAGCATTCGCCGCAAGGATCAAGCCACATGTAAAGGCAATTACACCTTCGCCTACCGGTTTCCCTGTTGTGATATACAGCAAGATCCCCAGCATGAAAAAGGATGTGCATGGGAACAAAAAGTAAAACCCCAATTGCGATTCATTCAGTCGGTTCCGCGCTTCCGGAAATGCTTTCTGCTTCATGATCTTTCGGAATAGATAGGCCAGAAACAATTCTGTGGAATAGTTGATGACCCCGTAGACGATCATGAGCGGAAAACTCGACCGGAACGATTCGCTGTTCATCCCGCAGATAAAGGCTCCGAGCATACCAAGGCCAAAAGACAGGGAATAAGTGATAAGATACTCTACACCGACAAGAAGCAAAAGCAGTTTACTGGAAATTTTGGCGTACAACACCCGTGTGCTGAAGGTATAGGATAAAAGAATCATCCCGATTTTTATGGCCTGATTGCGGTGAAAGAAGATCAGCGGAACTTTCAGGATCCAGAAGTTCAGCGCAACGAAGCAGCCGACGCCGATGGTGAATTTCCGGTCACTCCAGCGTCGTTCAGCAAATGCATCCAAAAAGAGGATCAGCGAAAGGGAGTCGACCACGGTATAAAGAAAACTCAAGAGATCACCCATCGTTTTTTCCCCCGCCACAGCAGATAGTGCTGCTTCAGTTCCTTGTGATTCTTAGCGCTTGAAGGCAAAACAATCCCGCCGGTCAGGCTCACCTTTTCGTATTGCAACTGCACGATGTACTCCATGTTTACCAAAAATGAGCGTTGAACGCGCAGGAAACCGAGGTCCTCCAACTTTTTTGACAGATCCGACAGATTGCTGTAGAAATGATACTCCGTTCGCTCGTCATGGATCAGGTGCACGATGATGACCCGCAGATTGGCCTCCAGATAGAGAATGTGATTTACAGGAATGTCGATCGGTTCGGAATGGACCGAAATGGTGAGGATCCTCTTCTTTCGGACGACCTCCCGGATCGCGGCTTCAAAATAAGGGATCAGCTTTTCGTTCATATCACGTTTCAAAAGATACCGGAATGCCTGTACCTCAAACCCTTCTGGAGCGTATTGGATAAAGTTTGTGAGAAAAACGATCACGATTCCGGGATTTTCCTTGCGAAGGCTTCGTGCAAGATCAATGCCGCTGGAATCGCCCATGTCGATGTCCAGGAATGCAATATCATAGGAAGAAAGGTCTTTGATCGCGCCGGGATCGCTGAAAGAATAAAAGTGCGCAGAGATGCCGCTTTTTTCGCAATGGTCTCGGAGTAATGCAGAAACCTGTTCCACGACAGCGGGCTCATCATCACAAATCAGTAAATTCAATCGGCAACCTCCTTCCGGATAACACAGACCGGTTTTGTTACTCATAATAACGCAGTGCTCCCTTCAAGTCAATGCAATTTCAGCAGAGGGCTGCTGATAATATGGCTGCGCTGAACTTGCAGTCGGTGGCGTGAAAGCTGCAATTGCCGGTTTCATGACAAGAAAACCCGTGTTCATTCCCGGAATGTGGACAATCCAATCCCCATGCGTAAAAATAATGACACGACGTTTTGTGGATTCTCTTTTTACGGGAGGGGTTATTTTGCGCAGGAAATCTCTCGCTTTTGCATTGTCGCTCGTCATCCTTTGTGCCCTTGTCTTTGAACTTTATCCGAGAAGCTCTCAGGAAATCGACCTCTCCACCGGTGCGGGCATTTCTAAAATGCTCCGCTATGAGAATGCTCAGGTCTATCTCTTTGGAGAAACACATCGCTGCACAGAATATCAGCAATTCCGCAATGCTCTGTTCAAGTACCTTGTAGAGAAAAAGGGCGTGCGTGTTCTTGTAGAGGAAAGTGGATATGCCACGGCATTTCTTGAAAATGAAACCGTGCAGGGGAGACTTTCCTTTTCGGATTGGCTTGATCGGTGCACGCTCTCCAAAGAGGACTATGAACTGTATTCATGGATTGCCGACTGGAACAGCGGCAAGGATGCTGCAGAAAAAATTTCAATCATCGGGATCGACATTACAGATGATGTCGGTAACATACAGACGCTTTGTCAGTATTTGCTGAAAAACCATGACTTTACCGGTGCAGATACTCAAACGCAGGGGCTTCTAACTGCGATTCGGGAACAGAACCCGTTCAGTTCTTTGCAACTCCAGACCTTTCAGGAGAAGTTTCTGCCACAGCTGGCTGAACTGTATCAGACAAAACCGAAACAGCTTGAAACCGTGCTGGGGACACAGACGGTTTATCTGGAACGTGCTCTTCTGGGCTGGGAAGAAGCACAGGAACAACAGCGCCTCAAAGGGGAAACGGAGCAACTGGGTGGCCCCGATGGTTCGTACCGGGAAAATTGCCTGTATGAGCATTTCATGTGGGAATATCAGCAGAGACCGGACGCAAAATATTATGGGCAGTTTGGTGGGGCGCATGTTTTGATGTCCGACTATTCCGGAAAGCTGTACCGTGTGCAGAACTCTTTTGTGACCCGCCTTGCGGAGATCGGCTCGCCGTTGAATGGAAAACTGACCGTTGTGGATGGCTGCCTGACGTTTGAAATCGGTGATCTGGGTGGCACGGGCACGAATAGAGCAACGCTTTACCGTACTGCCCGTGCCAGACCTCCGGTTCGGGACAGAAATAAATTTTACACGGACGGTTCTGCGCCGGATGTAAGCTATGCGCAGTATGTGTTGCTGTTTGAGCATCCGGATGCACTGACCGCAGCAAAAGAGTATACCGGATCCTATTGGAAGTATCATTGAGTTTTTGCTATAATATAAGTCAGCACGCTTGAAACAACGGCTATTTCCAAGTCTGAATCCACAACAAAGGAGAATCCCTATGAAAGTCGTATCTACCCCCAACGCACCTGCCGCCATCGGCCCCTACAGCCAGGCACTGGACCTGGGCAATATGGTATTCGTGTCCGGCCAGATCCCGGTAGACCCCGCCACCGGCAAGATGGCCGATACCGTGGAAGAGCAGGCCGCACAGAGCCTGGCAAACCTCAAGGCTATTCTGGCCGAGGCCGACCTGACCATGGCCAATGTGGTCAAGACTGTGATCTTTCTGGCCGACATCAACGACTTTGCGGCTGTGAACGCAGAGTATGCCAAGGCCTTTGCAGAGCCGTTCCCGGCCCGCAGCTGCGTGCAGGTGGCAGCCATCCCCAAGGGTGCAAAGCTCGAGATCGAGTGCATCGCGGTGCGGGGCTGATCCCAAAAGCAACAGATAGACAAAAGAGGCTGTGCCCACCGGCACAGCCTCTTTTGTCTATTGAGAAGAAGGAAGAAAAACGCAAAGTTACGGGCGCTGACCCATGCCGCCCTCCAGCGTGAGGGTCTCGCCGGACATGAACTTGAAGTCCGGCATGGCCAGCTGGACGCACACGCGGCCGATCTCCTGTTCGGCGTTGCCGTAGTGGCCCATGGGCGGCATTTTGACGTTGGCCTTGAAGGCCTCCGGGTAAGCCTGCTGGAACTGCTCCAGCTTGGCGGTCCAGGCCAGCGGGCAGACAACGTTGACGTTGATGTCATCCGGGCCCCACTCGGTGGCGGCCACGCGGGACAGGCCGCGGATGCCCTCCTTGGCGGCAGCGTAGGCGCACTGGCCGTAGTTGCCGAACAGGCCGGCACCGGAGGCAAAGTTGATCACGCTGCCGTGGGACTGCTTCAGGTAGGGGTAGCAGGCCTTCATATAATAGAAGGCTGCGTACAGGCCCGAATACAGGGCCAGGTCGAACTGCTCGGTGGTGTGCTCGGCCAGCGAGACGCCGGAAGCCGAGGCCTGTGCGTTGTTGATCAGCACCTGAATGCCGCCAAAGGCGTCAACGGCCTGCTTCACTACATTCTGCACGATGGCTTCGTTGTCGCCGCCGGCGCACACATCGGCCTGCACCGGCAGCACCTTGATGCCGTACTTGCTCTCCAGCTCCTGCTTGGCCTCTTCCAGCTTTTTCACATTGCGGCCGGTGATCACAAGGTTTGCACCCTCTTTTGCGTAGGCCGTAGCAATGCCGTATCCAATGGAACCGCAGCTGCCATCCTGCAGGACTGCGCGCCCTGCACCGGTGATGAGTGCGGTCTTACCCGTTAAAAAGCCCATAGTTATCCTCCAGAATGTGCCCGGAGGAGCTGCGCCCCGCCGGGCTGATTTTGGCCATATTATAGTCCGCTGTTTGCCGGAAATCAAGCCTTTTTGCCGATAAATAAAAAATAGACAAAGATTCTTGAAAAGTCAAAATTTTCACGAATTCACGGCGATTTTGTGAAACTTTTGACGGGAGTTTGTCGTTAAAATAACGACAAACTGATTGCGGCGTTCATGCGACTTTTTTGCGGGAAACTACGGCAGAAAAAAGGCACCCGCAAGGGCGTTTTCCGGCGCTGGAAACGCGGAAAACGTCTGCGGGTGCTTTGCTGCGTGCCGGGCAGAAGTGTTACTTCTGCACACCGGCCTCACACTGCTCGATGAACTGCTTGGCCACGCGGGGGCTGCGGCCGCCGGCGCGGATGGCAAAAGCCTCGGCCTTGACCAGCAGCTGGTCCATGGGCATCTGGATATGGTGTTGTTTTGCCAGCTCCGCCAGAATGGTCTCGAACCGGGCCTTCTCCGGCCGCTGGAAGGTCACCGTCAGGCCGAACCGGGCCGAAAGGCTCATGAGCTCCTGCCGGGTGTCGGCTTCGTGGATATCGTCGCCGGTGCGGTCGGTCAGGGTCTCCTTGATCAGGTGGCGGCGGTTGGAGGTGGCATATACCGCAATGTTCTTGGCCCGGCCGCCTACACTGCCTTCCAGAATGGCCTTCAGGGCGGCAAAGTTGTCGTCGTTGGCGGTAAAGCTCAGGTCGTCGATGAACAGGATGAACTTGAGGGGGTTGGCGGCCAGTTTGTCCATCAGGTCGGGGATCTGGTACAGCTGGTTCTTTTTCACTTCCACCAGCCGCAGGCCCTCCGGGGCAAACTCGTTGGCGATGGCCTTGACCGAGCTGGACTTGCCGGTGCCGGCGTCGCCGTACAGCAGCACATTGTTGGCGGGCATCCCGGCCAGCAGGGCACGGGTGTTGGCGATCACCTTTTCCCGCTCCTTTTCGTAGCCCGGCAGCTCGGAAAGACGCTGGGGGTCGGGGTACTTCACCGGCACCAGCTTGCCGTTTTCTACTGTAAATACATGGTGCTTGGCAAACATGCCGTAGCCCTTCTTGCCTACCTCGCTCATGCGCTGGGCATAGGCGGCGGGCAGGTCAAGGTCGGTCGTCTCCCACCGGGGCAGGAAGGCCAGCTCTTCGGCCGGGACCTCTGCCGCGTCCAGCAGGGCATCCAGCGTCAGGCTGCACAGCTGCTGCAGGAAGGCCAGCTCGTTGTCCAGTGCAGTCTGCAGAACAGGGGGCAGGGTACCGGCAGCGGCCTGCCGCACGCACACGGTCTCGGTCTCCAGCACGGTGGTGCTCAGGTAGGTGCCCCAGTTGGTGGTGCGCTCGAACAGCACGCTTTCAAACTGTGCCACGGCGTTGCACACGCTGCCAACGCTACTGTTTCCGACCGTCAGGCAGTCGATGAGAGCGGCAAATCTGGCCGCCACGGGGTCGCTCAGCAGAGAGCGAAAGATCACAAGCCCGTGCAGGCGGGCGTTCCATTCATGCAGTTTCATAGTCCGGTTTCCTCGATCCTGAATCTTTTTTTGGTACATCCTCTTTCAGACAACGCGCGGCGCGCGCAGATAAAAAGAGTATACAGCGGTTTTTCATTTCACGCAAGAGTGTTTAATTCCCTTCACGTTTGGAACGATTCAGGTTACAAATTGTCGATTGACATCAGCCCGGTTTATAGTATAATTTACATCAACAAATGCGCGGATGGGAAAAAGTACCACACGATCCCCCCTGTTCAGAGAGCTGCCGTTTGGTGCAAGGCAGTCAGTGTTTCGTGGGAGAAATCCTCCCGGAGCAGCCTGTTGAACGGATGCACAAAAAGCGTCCCGGTAAGCAGCGCCGGTTGCAGCCGTTACAGTGCGGGACTTTGCTGGAAGTCCGTGAGGGGGCGTGCACAGCACGCCAACGAGAGTGGTACCGCAGAGAGCTTGATGATCACAAGGTCTTTGTCTCTTGAGAAAGCAGGGGACAAGGGCTTTTTATTTTTCAAAAGCTCCCCCGGGGCAATGGATAAACGTGGAATTGGAACAGGAGAAACACACCATGCAGTTGAACGGTTCTCAGATTTTTGTGGAGGTTCTTTGTGAGCAGGGCGTGGATACCATTTTTGGCTATCCCGGCGGTGCAGTGCTGAATCTTTACGATGAGCTGTATAAGAATGCCGACCGCATCACCCATGTGCTCACCGCTCACGAGCAGGGAGCCTCCCATGCAGCAGACGGCTACGCCCGTGCCACCGGCCGCACCGGCGTGGTGCTGGCCACCAGCGGCCCGGGTGCCACCAACCTGGTCACCGGCATCGCCACCGCTTATATGGACTCGGTGCCTCTGGTGGCCTTTACCGGCAACGTAGCCACCCCGGGCATCGGCAAGGACTGCTTCCAGGAAGCCTACATTGAGGGCATCACGATGCCCATCACCAAGCACAACTTCACGGTGCGCCGGGTCGAGGACCTGGCCGACACGATGCGCGCAGCCTTCCGCATT
>ERZ1673702.4128-NODE-4128-length-10621-cov-3.751183_pt1 | contig 10621 bp, 9 predicted proteins | sample MGYA00580232_ERZ1673702 | MGnify/ENA primary metagenome ERZ1673702 (study PRJEB41218, sample SAMN15661792) | gut metagenome | host: Homo sapiens | place: Canada: London | collected 2015-08-20/2019-03-30 | study: EMG produced TPA metagenomics assembly of... | reverse complement strand
CCCGCATTAATACGGCTTCCGTCAGAATCCTGCTTTTCGCGGAATGCACGGATGGTATTGTTCTCATCAATATCAAGTACGCCGAAACGCTGTCCGACACTGACAGATGTCATCGTTGCAATCTTGCCGTGGGACTGATGGAACTTCACCAGTTCATTGATATTCACATCACAGACACCGTCGCCGTAAGTGAGCATAAAGGTTTCATCTCCGACATACGGCTGGATTCTCTTTACACGTCCGCCTGTCATGGTATTTAAACCGGTATCAACGAGTGTAACCTTCCATGGTTCTGAAAAGTTATTGTGAACTGTCATCTTACCGCCCTGTGTAAAGTCAAATGTCACATCCGAATTGTGAAGCGCATAATCTGCAAACCACTCCTTAATCACATACTGCTTATAACCGCAGCAGATGATAAAATCATTATACCCATAATGGGAATATTCTTTCATAATGTGCCATAAAATCGGCTTTCCTCCGATTTCAATCATCGGCTTTGGTTTCAGATGGCTCTCCTCACTAATTCTTGTTCCAAATCCACCTGCAAGTAATACTACTTTCATCACAACCTCCGTATATTTTAAAAAATTTAACTGATTTTACTGTATCGATGTCCACATATTTCCCCACGTTAAAATCATATATTGGTAAATATAGCACAGTTTTGCCATTTATGCAATAATGAACAAAAATGGGAAGCCTCCTGACTGCGGCTTCCCATTTTTATATTCCATTTACTGGATTTTTTTTATTGTTGCTTTTGTATTATTCTGTGTTGTGCCCTCCGTTGCTTCCGGTGTTGTTTTTTCTTCTGTCGGACGCTGTGTTTCCGGTTCTTTTGTCTTTTCCTCTGTGGCTGGTTCTGTATCTTCCTGTGTATTGTTATCTCCGGAATCATCCGTTTTTTCCGGACTTTCAGTGCTGTCCTGTTTTTGTGTCCGCTGTGTTGTTGTGCTGCTCTTTGTTGATGCCTGCGTCTTTTTTGTCGTCTGTTCTGCCGTTTGCTGTGCTGTCGTCTGTTCCTGTGTTTCTGACTGTGCTGTCTGTGTCTGTGAGGACGGCTGCGCCTGTGTGCTTACAGTTGTTGTTTCTGTCTGTTTTGCCGTGGTTGACATACTGTGATTCACCGATACCGGCTGTTTCTTTTTTCCGCCTGCTAACAGTACCACAACAACGATAACTGCTATTACACACGGAATGGCAGCAATGAGTATTTTTTTTACATTGCTGCGGTCGTTCCAGAAACTGCTGACATCTGACGGTTCTTCCTCAAATTCATCTCCGTCATCTTCGTCCCCGTCACTTTCCAGCGAAAATCCTTCAATGTCTTCCGTTTCATCATCTTCCATCGGAAGTTCTTCTGATTCCTGTGCTGTCTGTCCTGCCGGGGTTTCATCGGATTCCTGCGCTGCCGGTCCTGTCTGGCTGATATCTGCTGTTTCCTGCTGCCGGCCGGCCGGCTGTGTTATTTCTATCTGTAATTCCTGCGTGTCCTGCAAATCCTGTTCTTTGGGCTGTTCCGGTTCAAAAAAAGACTGTACTTCTTCCGGCAGTTCCACCTGTTCCTCCGGCTGGTCATCCTGCAATTTTGCAAAGGCCGCCATCGCCGCCGCAATCAGTTCATCCTGTTCCTGTTCTTCTGTCCGGGCGCTTTTTTGTAAACTTTCTTCATTCTTTACCGGTTCCTGCTCCTGCCGTGTTTCTCTTTTTTTTGCCGCTGCCGTTTCTCTTGGATAATTCTTTTCTAGAACATCCAGCGCAAACCGCTCCATCCATTCCCGGATCTGGTTCATATCCGCCATTTCAATCTTCTGATACATCCGCACCAGAATCTGCTTCACTGCCTTTTTATACAATGTTTCATTTTTCGGAAACACTTTTTTTACAACCGGCTGTACCACTTCAGATGCCAGTGTACAAAACTCCTCAAATCCTCCGCCTTTTCCTTCTATTTCATTATTTATCAGCTGAATCAGCTGTTCGTCCAGTTTCCCCATATCTAATCTCCATTTTTTCTATTTTATGATGCCGGGACATCCCCTGCTATGATACCTGCGGATTGTTACGTGCTGCGCACACACACACCTGATATCATATTAATTTTAAAAATTGTGCATAACGTGCCGCTATCTGCCTGTAATCATACTGCTGAGCCGACTTTTTTGCCTCTGTCTGCATTTTATTATAGATTTCCTCATCTTTCAAGAGCCTGTCTATCTGTTCTGCCATGCCACCGGCATCCTTTTCTTCAACAAGGAAGCCGTTGACACCGTCTTTTACAATATCCGTAATCCCCCCGGAGCGGCTTGCCACAATCGGAAGCCCAGAAGCAAATGCCTCCAGTATCACCAGCCCGAAGCCTTCTTTGTCTCCGTCTTTTGCCGTAATGCTGGGCATTACAAATAAATCTGCCGAAGCATAAATTTTTTTTAATTCCTCATGTGTTTTTGCCCCCAGAAAAACAATTTTTTTTCCGATTTCCCGCATGACTTTGTCAGCCTGTCTTTGCAGTTCTTCCCTTAACGGTCCGTCACCGGCAATCACAAGCATTGCATCCTCTACATTTCTCAATGCTTCAATGGCATAGCACACCCCCTTTTTTTCTGCCAGTCGTCCGACAAATAAAAGTACCTTTTGATTTCCCTGTCCAAAATAATTTTCTTCACGATACTGCCGTCCGAAAAGTGAAGTATCGCACCCCATGGAAATTACCGCCTGATTTTCATTCTTATAAATGCCATCCAATACGTCCATCAAAGGCCGGGATACCGCAGTAACGCCCCATGCATTTTTTAAGCATCTTTTTTTTAATTTTTTTAACAGTCCACGATTCAGTGAAGTCACATCTGCACCATGTCCGGTCACAATATACGGTTTTTTTAAGAACGACTGGACAATTCCCTGTGGAATCAGCCAGTTTGCCTGAACAATGTCATAGGACTTTCTCATTTTAAAAAGATGCACCCATAATGACACAAAAAGCCAGGGAACCAGAAGGCCCCTGACTTTCTTTTCTCTGATTCTGGGTACGATTGCTCCTGGATAACATAATGTTTCTAATGAATGAACCGGAAAATAGTGGTACCTTATCACGGACACACCCTCCAGCACCTCTGTATCTGCTGCTTTAGGCGCTGCCGGTACCAATACCGTCACCTCTGCGTATTCTTTCATATATTTTGCCAAATCCAGTATAAACCTCGGTTCGGTGTCATTTTCATAGCGTGGAAAGGTCGAACCTGTTATAAGCAGTCTTTTTTTCATTCTGATAACCCTGACTCATTTTTTACTAAATCGGAAGATTTTTCATCTTCACATTCCTGTCTGCTGTAATCCATTTTCCTTACATGATACTGTACATCCTGTAAAATCTTACGGTTTGCGGAAATCACATCGCCGAGCAGCCCGACCACAATTGTCTGAAAACCAACAATCAGAAGGGTACTGGCTAAAATCAGTGACTGCAGATGTCCACCGCCTTCACCGGAACAAAAAAATACAAAATACCGTACAAAAAAACCAACGCCTACCAGCGCAAGAATACTTCCCAGCATAAAAAAGAAGTATAGCGGGCGGTACATCAGATAGGTTCTCACAATTGTCAGCATGGATTTTTTAATATATCCCCACATGCTGTGAAACAGCCGGGATTCACGCAATTCGGGGTTGGTCCGGATTGGCACTGACATCACCGCCATTTTTTCACGGCCTGACTGTACAATTGTTTCCAGTGTATAGGTATAATCGTTAATTACATTAATTCTCATCGCAGCTTCTCTGGAATACGCACGGAATCCGCTTGGCGCATCCGGAATTGTCGTCTTACTTGCCTTGCGCACAACCCAGCTGCCAAAATGTTGAAGCTTTTTCTTTAACGGTGTAAAATGCTCCGTATCATCAATCGGACGCTCTCCGATTACAATATGCGCTTTTTTGTCAAGAATCGGTCTGACCAGTGTTTCAATATCCGCACCGCAGTACTGGTTGTCCGCATCGGTATTGACAATAATATCTGCCCCGTTCTTTAAGCAGGCATCCAGCCCCGCCATAAATCCTTTGGCAAGACCTTTGTTCCTTCGAAAGCGTACAACATAGTGCACCCCCCATTTCTTTGCAACTTCCGCTGTATTGTCATGGCTTCCGTCATCAATAATCAAATACTCTATTTCATCAATTCCATCGATGTGTTTCGGCAAATCATTTAATGTAACCTCTAAGGTTTCTGCCTCATTAAAACAAGGTATCTGTATAATCAGTTTCATAATCTATCCTCAATTCAATATATAGCACCCTGTATCAGATGCAATCAATTAATGATACACTAATTTCCCTGTTGTTTCAATACATTTAATGAAAAATGACAAAATAGGCAGCTATAACAACAACCGAAGCTGCTATATCAATTGCTGTTCTTGCTCCTTTTCCCAGATTCGGCAAAAGGTAGTCGACCAGTCCTTTTTCGTCCTGTTCATCACCCGGATGCGTTTTCTCATGCTTTTTACGCATCTGCACATTTTCCTGTGACCGTTTTTCTTTGACTGTCGTGCTCTTTCCTATTTTAAGCATACATTCCCTTAACTGTGCAATTTCATTTTTCACAATGCTTTCATCAATTTTTAAGGTCCTGCTGATTTCATCGACAGTGCATTTTTCATACATATATAAAGCAGCCATTATCATCTTTTCTGCCTTTAAATTCTGAAATGCTTCCGGTTTGCTTTTATAGGCATGTACGCTCTCGAACGCATCTGCGTAAGTGTCTGCTGTTTTTTCAAATTCCGAATCATCTGCAATGACAGTGTATTCATATTCTTTCATATTTTCAGCTGCTGTATATAATGTCCCGTTCTTTTTACCCAGTGCCTGATAAATCCGCACAATTGCATAGACCTGAACATTTTTATGTACATCCAGAATTTTTCTGTCCGAAAGATTTGCAACATACTTTTCCAAAATGGTCCGCACTACTTTCTGTGTCTTTTCTTTATCCTTGTAAATCGTATAAACTAACGTATAGACCTCATCAAAAAGCAGTTCCTCAATCTCTTTTTCTTCTCCCTGCATTCCCATCTGCGCCCGCTCAATCATATGCTGCAAATGCAGTTCCATCTGTTCACTATGCATATTTCTTTACCTCTGTTTCTCTTTTAAAAATTTCTTTCCATCGCGGATTCCCCGCTTATAGATGGATACTTCTTCTTTCCAATCCTCATGATGCAGATGAACCAGTGCAAATATTCTGTTACGCATACCACTGCCCGTCCACAAAAGCAGCCGCAAAACCACATAGTCCCACAAATTCCCATGAGTACGCACCATATGCATGCGGTTTCTGATTCCATAGTAATCTTTCCATGTATAATGCCTTGGCCAGTCCATCGGTTTAAACACCGTTTTGTGATTTAATACTGCTGCCGGAATTACCATAATCGGGGAGATTTCACGGATTCTTACACAGTATTCTGTATCATCATACCATATAAAATACTCTTTTTGCGGATATCCAATCCGCGCAATCACCTCATCGCGAATCATCAGACCGCAAAAGGAGGCCGTATCGCAGTAAAAAGACTCCTTTTGATATTCCTCCGGTGCGATTTTCTCCATTCTGAAGCCTGGTCTTTTCATCCGCTGACGGTGATCCCGGACAATACAGCCCTCTGTCTTTACAGCCCCTGCAAATGCAAGTATCTCTGGATTTTTCCGGGCTTTGTCCAACAGCTGTTCTGCAAAGTCTTTAGAAAGCATTGCATCATCATCTATTATAATATGCGCTTCATCTCCCAGTTCATGCGCTTTTTTGAGTCCTTCATAAAAGCCGCCGGCCCCTCCTGCATTATGATCCAGCCGGTAATGTACAAGCTGCGGTATTGAAAGGCTGTTTAAATACCTGTCGGTATCATCTGTGCATGCGTTGTCGATTACGACAATATGCGTTGCAGCAATTGTCTGCTGCAACGCACATGTAATACACTCTTTTAATAAATCGCAACGGTTATATGTAACGATTACAATTGAATACTTCATAGCATCTCCACGCCTGCTATGCAAGCTTTTTTCTTAATTTCTGAATCTGAAGTACTTCCTCTTCTATCTTATTCTTTTCATACTGCGCACGTTCTTCGTTTCCGGCCTGTTGTGCCTCTTCGAGCTTACATCTGTGATGATACTGACGCATCAGTAAATCATCAATCTCATCCCCAATCTGCTCTCTTTTCTTCCGTGTCATAAAAAACGCCATGTTATTCCTCCTGAATATTTTCTATCTTTTCAACGTCCATGTAAATGTTGCGATATGCCCTGACCACTGAACTGAAAGACTCAGTTCACGATATGAAATCTCCAGTCTGCCTGAATCTGTAAATGTACCCAGCCATTCACTGTCAATTTCCTGATCCGTACTTTCTACCATTGCCGTAATTGTAACATTCCCTGATGTTTCTGATGCCTTTTCACTGATATAAGCATAATAATCATCTATCTCTGCATCTGTAAAATAATTTTCCTGCATTCCAAGATAATAATACTTTGTTCCATCTGCCGTAATATCACTTGTATAGGTATGATCCTGCTTCATTTTTTCATCTGTAATGTTAAAATACCCATACAGCACCTGTCCCGGCGTATCCGGTACCGGATCATCCCATGTTACATCTACCATATACCACTCATCATCAAGCATTACCGCATTCCATGCATGTCCGATACCACCTGCTGTTCCGGTAATCGTTTCACATGGAATTCCTAAAATATCCATGCACAGCTTAAACGCACCGGCATATCCGTCACATACCGCTGTCTTATAGACAAATATGCCTTCTGCCGTATGTGATACCTCCGGTACGGTTCCGTTCTGATAACTTTCATAATCATATGCTGAATTTAACACCATGTAATCGTGTACTGCTTTTTCCTGTTCAAACAGGGTATTATACTCAAATGCAGCATCCAGACAAGCGGACAAGCCTTCAAAAAACGCTTCCTGTTCATCTGTTTTAATAACGGATGTATCGCCTGTTCTGTACGCGTATTCATAATTGTAATACGGATCATTCGGATCAAGGTTACAACGTACCTTTGAAATCTCTGTAACATAGCCCTTCTGAATGATGTAAATCTGTGAACCGTCCGTGATGCTTCCCGTATAATTAAAATTAATCCGTCCGTCTTCATACAGCCATAAACCGTACTCATTTTCACCTAAACCGTAATACTCTAAATCCAGTAATCCATCTGTAAAATACCACCAGCCGTATTTATTGCATGCCATGCCTGTATACGTCAAATCAAGCATCCCATTGTCAAAATACCACCAGCCGTATTCATTGCGTGCCATTCCCGTATATGACAAATCAAGATGGCCCTTATTAAAATACCACCAGCCGTAATCGTTTAACGCCATTCCGGTATATGATAAATCCAGTACCCCATTGTTAAAGTACCACCAGCCGTATTCGTTTAATGCCATTCCGGTGTAGTTAAAATCCACTGTACCATTAGATACATACCACCAGCCGTAGTCATTTAACGCCATCCCGGCATAATCCCAGTCAATTGTACCGTCCGATACGTACCACCAGCCATATTCGTTTAACGCAAGTCCCTGATACGCTGTATCGACTTCGTCATCCTGATAATAGTACCACTGGTTATCCTCTGCCAGACGCAGTGCATAATCATCTGCTGCCTGCACCGGCTGGGTCTGTCCGATAAAACATGCACCAATCAGAACTGCCGCACCGGCAATGATGCTTTTCAGCATTTTAGTCATAAAAAATATGCCCCCTTTTGTAATCTGTCCTCTGTTTCTCTTTTAACATAACACAGATATACAAATTGGTCAAAGTTTTTTTAACGCTTCTTCCAGCGTATGCCAGCCAAGAACGGCACATTTTACACGCGCAGGCATATGGGCAATATCTTTTAACGCCGAAGCTTCTTCAAGCTGTTCGATTTCTTCGTCATCTGCTTCGCCCTGAATCATGCGTAAAAACAGCTTTCCGAGGCGCAGTGCCTCTTCTTTAGACTTTCCGATAATCATGCCGAGCATAATGTCTGCCGATGCCTGTGAAATGGCACAGCCGTCCCCGACAAATGCGCCGTCTTTAATGATACCGTTTTCTACTTTTAATTTCAGCCAGATATCATCGCCGCAGTTCGGATTGACCCCTTCCAGTACGATATTGGCATCCGGCAGGTCGTGTTTAAATTCCGGGCGCATATTGTGTTCCGTCAGAATTTCATTATAAAAGCTTCTATTCTCCATATCCCATTCTCCTTCTGATTTGCGCCGTGCTTTCTACAAATGCATCCACTTCCTCCGGCGTATTATAAAACATAAAGCTTGCGCGCGTTGCGTTGTGTACCCCCAGATACTCTAAAAGCGGCTGTGCGCAGTGATGTCCCGCACGCACATCAATTCCGTCTGATGAAAGGATTTCGCTGACATCATGCGGGTGTACGCCTTCTATTGTAAATGCAACTATTCCCGTATGATTTTCAGGAGCTTCATCGCCTAAAATATGCAGATGCGGCACTTTCTTTAAACCCTCCATGGCGCGTTTTGTAAGTGCTTCTTCCTTTGCCATAATCGTATCAAAGCCGATTTTTTCAACATAGCGGATTGCCGCCGCAAGTCCGGCAGCCCCTGCCGCATTGACCGTACCCGCTTCAAATTTGTGCGGCAGTTTAGCATACGTTGCGCCTTCTCTTGTCACGGTGGAAATCATTTCTCCGCCCGTTAAAAATGGCGGCATTTTCTCTAACAGTTCTTCTTTTCCGTATAATACACCGATTCCCATCGGTCCCATGAGTTTGTGACCCGAAAATGCGAGAAAATCGACATCGAGTGCCGTTACGTCCACCGGCATATGCGGTGCGCTCTGTGCGGCATCGACAACCACAACCGCGCCTTTTTCATGCGCCAGTTTTACGATTTTTTCAACCGGATTGACACAGCCTAAGACATTGGATACCTGTGCAACTGCCACAAGCTTTGTCTTTTCCGTAATCGCAGCTTCAAGCACCTCGTCAGGAAGCGTTCCTTCCTGTGTACATTCCAGAAATTTTAATACTGCGCCGGTCTGTCTTGCCACCATCTGCCACGGAAGCAGGTTGCTGTGGTGTTCCATAATACTAACCACAATTTCATCACCCTCACGCAGGTTTGAAAGGCCGTAGCTGTATGCCACCAGATTTAAGCTTTCTGTCGTATTTCTTGTAAAAATAATCTCTTTGGAAGATTTCGCATGAATAAATTTCTGCACGGTCTTTCTTGCTTCTTCGTACTGCTCGGTCGCCGCAAGGCTCAACGGATAAAATCCGCGCAGGGGATTGGCATTTGCCTTTTCGTAAAACCGCTTTTCTGCTTCCAGTACGCAGTCCGGCCGCTGTGCCGTTGCCGCATTATCAATATAAACCGTTTTATTTTCCCGTAACAGGGGAAAATCCTGTCTGTAATCATAAGCTGTCATCTGTCAATACCTCACTTAACTGCTCTTCCGCAAATTCCTTTGTTTCTTCATCGTCAATCTTATGGGTTAAAAGTTCAAGCTTTGCCCGTGTCATAATATCTTCGGCATGTTTTTTATCAATGCCCCTTGCCGCAAAATATAACAGTGTTTCTTCATCAAGTTCGCCGATTGCCGCACCGTGATTGCCTTCTACATCTTCTTCCGCACAAAGAATCAGCGGAATGGTCTGATTGATGACATCATCGCCCAGAAGCAGTACCTGTTCGCTTTCCGTTCCCTTTGCACCCGAAGCGCCGCGTTTAAAATCAATCGAACCGCGGAATACTTTGTGTGCGGCATCTTTTAACGTGCCGTCTGCCGTCACATTGCTGGTTGTCTTCTTGCCGATGTGATTTACAATATAATTTATATCCAAAAGCTGGGTATTCTGCACAAGATAGCCTGTCTGCACCTGAAAATCCGCACGCTCGCCCTTTAAATCTGTACGCACGCCGTTGTATACATGACCCTTGCCGATAAATAACTGCAACAGCTCGACCTGCGCATTTTCATCACAGACACAGCCTGTATCGGATAAAATGGGCTGCTCCTCGCCGAGGGCTATGACCTGCACCAGACGGATTTTGCTGTTTTTTGCCGCAATCATGCGTGTACGGAATGCCAGATTAGTATCTTCCGGGGTCTTTTTCGTAAAGCGCTCCACAACCGTAATCCGGCTGTTTTCCTCTGCATAAATGTCTAACATACCGGCAGATGCCGTATCTGTGCCGCTGATTTCATATACCACAGGATTTTCCGGTTCTCTGCCTGCTGCCGCCGTTATTCTTTCCGGCGCCACTGCCTTAAACACGCAGTCTGCCTGACGTCCCGCTCCGGTTTCCACAGCTTCGAAAGCTTTAATGTCCGCCAATGCTTCTGCTGTTTCTTTACCGCCCGATAATGCTTCGTTTTCTGTGCTTTCTTTTTTTACAATTGTACAGCCCTGTGCTTCATCGGTCCATGCAAAATTCGTTTCATTTAATTTCAGCCAGTGCCATGTCTTAGACGGTAACTGATTTATTTTTATATTCACTGTTTCTTTCATATTAATCTTGTATGATAATTAGGAAGTTAATTATCACACGTTTCCTTTCTTTTAATATCGT
>ERZ1673702.4120-NODE-4120-length-10637-cov-9.624835_pt1 | contig 10637 bp, 10 predicted proteins | sample MGYA00580232_ERZ1673702 | MGnify/ENA primary metagenome ERZ1673702 (study PRJEB41218, sample SAMN15661792) | gut metagenome | host: Homo sapiens | place: Canada: London | collected 2015-08-20/2019-03-30 | study: EMG produced TPA metagenomics assembly of... | reverse complement strand
AGGGGTACCAATCCATAAGTGACCTCCGATTTTCTGGAGTTTGGGAGATTCAGGCAATCTCCAGCTACCGCAAATGCGGCGTTCAAGCGTTTTGCCGACAGGCAAAACCTTGGCGCGGACGGAATTCACTTCCGACCGTGCTTTTCAAATCAGGGCTCCCGTTGGGCGGCAGCCCAATGGGACGAGCGCCGCAATACGCAGCGAGTTCCATAAGGGGTACCAATCCATAAGTGACCTCCGATTTTCTGGAGTTTGGGAGATTCAGGCGATCTCCAGCTGCCGCAAATGCGGTGAAAAAAGTTTGCCACAAGACAAGCGGGTTTTCCGCCAGTGGCGGCGGAAAGTTCGTGCCGCATCCTGCGGCACGAAACGGGACAAAAGGGGATATCTCTTCCGAAAGAGATATCAAAAAGCGTCGCAGACTTTGCGCCGCGCACGGCGCAAATAATCTTGAAATTTTTTGCCGCGACATGTGCGTGGCAAAAAATACCTCTCACGCAGCGAGCGTCGAAGGCCGCTCACCGAAGTGAGCGGCCAAGGCGCAGAGCGTAGTGCAGCTCTTTAAAATGAAAGCCTTTTAGGCTTTTATTTTAGTTAGCGGCGCTGAAGCCGACGCTCTCGAACACGGACATGGCGTCAGCAGTCTGGAGGTAGTCGAGGAACGCCTGGGCGGCTTCTTCCTTTTCGCCCTTCAGGATGGCGGCGGGATAGATGACCTGGCCGCACATCTCGGCGGTGGCGCTGTCGACGACTGTGAGGCCGGCGGAGTAAGCGTCGGTGGCGTAGATGATGCCGCAGTCGGCGCTGGCCTCGCTCACCTGAGTGGTAACTTCCTTGACGTTGTTGCCGTAGGTCAGAGAGTCGGCGAGAGCCGCTTCGTCAAGGCCATAGTAGGCGAAGATCTTCTCGGTGTACTGGCCGACGGGCACGTCGCTGTTGCCGATGGCGAGCATGACGTCGCCGCTCTTGAGGAGTTCAGCAAGCTGGTCGAAGCTCTCGATGCCCTTGGGGTTGCCCTCGGGAACGGCGAGCGTGACCTTGTTCTCGAGCAGGTCGATGCGGCTGTCGGTCACGATGAGGTCAAGACCGTCGGGGTTCTTGTCCTTGTCGTCAATGAGGCTTCCGTCCATGGCGTTCATCTGCTTGGGGGCGGCGGAGATGAACAGGTCACAGTCAGCACCCTCGCTGATCTGGGTGAGGAGCTTGCCCGAGGAGTCAAAGTTGTAGGTGATGTTGACGTTGGGGGCAACTTCCTTGTACATCTCGGCGATCTGAGTCAGGGTCTCGGTCATGGAGGCGGCGGCGAAGACAATGAGATCAACGCTCTCGGTGTTTTCACCGTTCTGGGCATCGCCGTCAGTGTTCGCGCCGTCGTTCTTGCTGCCGCAGGCGGCCAGAGAGAACACGAGCGCAAGCGCAAGGAGCAGAGACAAAAGCTTTTTCATGTTTGGATACCTCCTTTCAAATTTTTTCTTTTTCGCGCGTTCATTGAAAAGCGCGGCGATACAGGAACGCGCAAGAACACGCCGCACGCAATTTATTTCCAATTCCCATCGGGAAACTTAGACAAAATCATTTCGCTATCCTCAAAATAGATAGTGCCCCCCAAGATTTCGCGCCCGCAGGCGCGAAGCGTTAAAGTTGTCAAACAGCACCGACTCATTCGGTTCAAAAATCCACCAGTCCTGCCCCCCTAACCCCGCGCCCCTGGGGCGCGAAACAGCGTCGCAGACTTTTCCCCGCAAGGGGGATGCGGCATCCGTAAAGCGGCAAAGCCGCTAACGGCTGCCCAAGCCGTCCGCAGGCGGCAAATAATCTTGATCCGTTTTTTGACGCGGTCACCGTCGCGGCATTACGATTCCCGCGCCCGTTGGGCGTGCCAATCGTGCCGCTTCCTCGAAACTGGCTCGCTTCATCCGCCGCTGGCGGCGCTTCGCCAATTTCCATGCGCGTGGCAAAAAAAACCTCTCAGCCTGCAAGTGTGCGAGCGCAAGCGAGTGCGCGCAGCAGGCTGTACCCCCCCCTCAAAACGATGGCTCCGCCATCGTTTTGAAGTTTTATTTTCCAAACGGGCAGATCGGATAGTGACACGGCTTGCACCCAAGGCACAGCCCGCCCTCACCGAGCGCCGCGATATCCGCGCGCGTGACGGGCACATCCGCCGCGATCTTCGGCAGCACCAGATCAAAGACCGTCGCGCCCGCATACATCACGCAGCCGGGCAGGCCCATGACGGGCATACCGTCGTCAAAATAGCCGAGCAGGAACATAGCCCCCGGCAGGACCGGCGCGCCGTAGGCGATGATATTCGCGCCCGCGGCCTTGATGCCGCCCGGCGTGTTGTCGTCGGGGTCGACGCTCATGCCGCCGGTACAGAGGATCATGTCGGGCTTCTTTTCGCGCATCGTGAGCACCGCGTCGCGCACATTCTCCACCCCGTCGCCGGAGTAGACGACCTCGAGCGTTTCGATGCCGTAGGTCTTGAGCTTGTCGATGACGACCGGCGTGAACGTATCCTTGATGAGGCCCTTTTTGACCTCACCGCCGGTGGCGACGATGCAGGCGGTCTTGCGCACATAGGGCTTGAGAGACAGCAGCGGCTCATCGCCCGCGGCCTGCTCGGCCTTTCGGAGCTTTTCTTCCTCGATGATGAGTGGGATGACGCGCATGCCCGCGAGCTTGTCGCCCTCGCGTACAGCCATGCCGCCCTTGCGCGTGGCGATCATCACCTCGTCCTGGCTATTCACGGCGACAAGGCGCGCGGAATCGACCAGAAACACGCCGTCACAGGCGGCCTTGAGCTCGATCTTGCCCTCTTTCACGCCGCTGCGGATCATGTTTTCCTGCCCGCAGAGGGCCAGAAGCCGCTCCGCCGCGTCGTTTTCGTGCACCATGCCGGGCGTCATCTCCCAGACGTAGAGGTGCTCCTTGCCCATGCTGAGCAGCACGGGGATGTCCTCCTCCGTCACGACGTGGCCCTTGCGGAAGCGCGCGTCCTTATACTGGTCCTTGATGATCTGCGTCATGTCGTGGCAGAGCACATGGCCCACCGCGTCCTCGGTTTTAATGAGTTTCATTTTTCAGCACCTCGATCTCGTCTCCGGCCTGAATGCGGCCTTCTTTGATCACAATGGCAAAGATGCCTTCGGTCGGCATCACGCATTTGCCCGTCGTGCGCTTGATCTCGCAGTCGTTGTGGCACTGCTTGCCGATCTGCGTGACCTCAAGCTCCGTCTCGCCCACGCGCAGGCGCGTGCCGACGGGGAGCGTCTTGAGCTCGATGCCTCGGGTGTTGATGTTTTCGGCAAAGATACCCGCATCCAGCTCAAGCTGGCAGATAGCGCGCATCGTGTCCACGCTCTCGTCGGCCAGCAGGCTGATCTGGCGGTGCCAGTCACCCGCGTGGGCGTCGCCCACAATGCCGTGGCGGCATTTTACATCGATATAGGGCACCTCGTGCTTGCGCACGCCCTTTTTTTCGCTGATGTTCACAGCGGTCACCTGTGCCATTTCTTCATTCCTCCGCTTCATAAACGCCGCTCTTGCCGCCCTCTTTATAGAGAAGGTGGATACTGTCGATGCGCATATCGCGCTGCACGGCCTTGCACATGTCGTACACCGTGAGCGCGGCGACGCTGACAGCTGTCAGCGCTTCCATTTCAACGCCCGTTTCGCCGTGGCAGCGGACCTCGCTGCGGATGTGCAGGGCGGTTTCTTCGATTTCAAATGAGATGTCCACCTTCGTGAGCAGCAGCGGATGGCACATCGGGATCAGTTCACTGTTTTTCTTCGCGGCCATGATGCCCGCGACCTGCGCGACCGCCAACACATCGCCCTTGCCGATGGAGCCCTCTTTGATCTTGTCCATCGTCGCTTTTGCCATGCGGACCGTCGCGGCGGCGCGCGCCACGCGATAGGTCTGCACCTTTTCGCTCACGTCCACCATGCGGGCGCGGCCCTGTTCGTTAAAATGCGTCAGTTCCATCCTCAGCCTCCGATCGCAAACATGCCGCGGTGCGTCTCCGTAACGCCGGTCTCGTCCATGTGGTGGCGCTCCGGCTTCATCAGAATGCCGCGGCGGATGGCCTGCTCCAATTCCTCACCGGACAAGCCCCGCAGCGTGATCTCTGCGTCCGAATGCAGGCACGGCTTTAATTTCCCGTCCGCCGTGATGCGGATGCGGCTACACTCTGCGCAGAACGCATGACTCATCGGCGCGATGAGCCCGACGGTCCCCTTTGCGTCCGGCAGACGGTAGCACGCGGCCACGCCGTCGTGCGAAACGGCCTCCAACTCCGGACAGCGGTTCAGAACTGCCTGCGAGGGGAGGTATGTACCGAAATCCTTTCCGCAGCCCATCGGCATGCGCTCGATGAAGCGCACCTGCCAGTCGTGCGCGCGCGTCAGCGCGGCAAAATCGGCGATCTCGTCGTCGTTGACGCCGCCGAGCAGCACGCAGTTGAGCTTGATCTTCGCAAAGCCCGCGCGCTCCGCCGCCTCGATACCGTCCAAGGTATCCTGCAGCGTACCAAGGCGCGTGATGGCGCGAAAGCGCTCCTCGTTCAGCGTGTCGAGGCTGATGTTGAGGTGCGTGACGCCCGCGTCGCGCAGCGGCCGGGCAAACTCCTTGAGCAGGCTGCCATTCGTCGTGACGCAGAGCTCTTCAACGCCGGGAATTTCTGATAACATGCGGCAGAAGTCCACCGCACCGCGGCGCACGAGCGGCTCGCCACCGGTGACGCGGATCTTTTTGACGCCGCACCTGACCGCCGCGGCGGCCATGTCGCGCATCCCTTCCAAAGAACAGATGTCCTCGTGCGCGCACTTTTCAATGCCGCCGTCCGGCATGCAGTAGCGGCAGCGGTAATTGCAGCGGTCCGTGATGCTGATGCGCAGATATGTAATTGATCTTGCAAAGCCGTCCAGCATCTGAAACGCCTCTTTCTTCCATGGTACAGCATGATATTTTAGCAAATATCACGCTCTTACGCAACACAGTTGTCCGATAATGTCGAACTGTATTTTTATATTATCGTAATCTTGACTTTTTCCGCAGTATTTTTTAGAATACAAGCAACGATTTTTGACCGGGAGGGCCGATTTATGACTGACGGCAACACCATCCGCTCCGTGGCGAAGGCGATGGAGCTTTTGCAACTCCTCAGCGACGCGGGCGAGGCGATGACGCTCACGGCCATCAGCGAGCGCGCAGGGCTGCCCAAGAGCACAGTGTTCGGCCTTTTGACCACCATGCGCGACTATGACGTCATCACACAGCACGCAGACGGCAAATACGCCCTCGGCCTGCGCCTTTTTGAATACGGCTGCCGCGCCAGCGCGTTCTGGAACATCTCGTCCCTCGCGCGGCCTTACCTCGAGCATCTGGCAGAAGCGACCGGCGCCTCCGCCATGCTCTCCACCTATGAAAACGGGCACATCGTGGCCCTCGACCAGGCCGAGGGGCGCGACAGCCTTCGCATCGTCTCCGCGCCGGGGGCGCGGCTGCCGCTGCACTGCACCTCGCAGGGCAAGATTGTCCTTGCCTGCATGAGTGAGAGCGAGGCGGCGACTCTCCTTGCCCGTGTGCCGCTCACGCCCTACACCCCGCACACAGAAACGGATGCGGGTGCTTTGCTCGCATCGCTCCCCGCCTGCCGCGAGGCGGGCTTCGCCGTGGAAAACGGTGAGTATAAGATCGGTCTTCGCTCCATCTCCGCGCCGGTGTTCACCGGCGGCGGCGCGCTCAAATATGTCGTCAGCGTACTGGGGATGTTCCGCTCCGTGCACTCGGACGAGTTCGCGCACGCCGAGCGCGCGGTCGTCGCCGCGGGGCAGATGCTTTCCGCCGCACTGGGCTATCCGGGAAAGTGAGACCTTTTCCCGCGCGGAAAAATCTACGCTTGACTCTACAATTGTTATAGAGTTTATGATGACTCCATGCTATACTGATAAGGAGTCCTTTCCGATGCAAAACGATCTCACCACCGGCAGCGTCTTTCGCAACGTTTTGTCCTTTTCGCTGCCGTATCTGCTCTCTTACTTTTTGCAGACGCTCTACGGCATGGCCGACCTCTTCATCATCGGCCAGTTTGAGGGCGTCGCCAGCACGACCGCCGTCTCCATCGGCTCGCAGGTGATGCACATGCTCACAGTCATGCTCGTCGGCCTTGCGATGGGCGCGACGGTCAGCATCGCGCAGGCCGCCGGCGGCGGCGACAAAAAGCGCACCGCCTCTGCCATCGGCAACACGGTCACGCTCTTCATGCTGCTGTCTCTTGCGCTGACGGCACTGCTGCTCGCGCTGCGCGGGGGTATCGTCTCCATCATGTCCACACCGGAGGAGGCCGTGCAGGGCACGCTCGCCTATCTCACGGTCTGCTTTATCGGTATTCCGTTCATCACGGCGTACAACATCATCGCCTCGATCTTTCGCGGCCTTGGCGACAGCAAGAGTCCCATGTACTTCATCGCCGTGGCCTGCGTCGTCAACATCGCGCTCGACTACTACTTCATGGGCACGCTGCACCTCGGCCCCGCGGGCGCGGCGCTCGGCACCACGCTCTCGCAGGCGGTGAGCGTCCTCGTCTCGCTCGCGGTCATCTTGAAGCGCAGGCTCATCTCCGTCCGCCGCGCGGACTTTCGCCCGCAGCGCGCCGTCATGGGTAAGCTCCTTCAGATCGGCGTGCCCGTCGCTTTGCAGGACGGCTTTATTCAGGTCTCGTTCGTCATCATCACGATCATCGCCAACCGCCGCGGTCTGACGGACGCGGCCGCCGTCGGCATCGTCGAAAAGATCATCGGCTTCCTCTTCCTCATCCCGTCGTCGATGCTCTCGACCGTCTCGGCGCTCGGCGCGCAGAATATCGGCGCGGGCAAGCCCGAACGCGTGCGTCTCACACTGCGCTACGCCGCGATGATCGCCTGCTCGTTCGGCATCGCGGTCGTCATCCTCATCCAGTTTATCGCCGAGCCGCTCGTCGGCCTCTTCACGCCTGATGCCGCCGTCGCCGCCGCGGGCGGGCAATATCTGCGCGGCTACATCTGGGACAGCTTCTTTGCCGGCGTGCAGTTCAGCTTCAGCGGCTATTTCTGCGCCTGCGGCAAGTCGGGCATCTCGTTTCTGCACAATTCGCTCTCGATCCTGCTCGTGCGCGTGCCGGGGGCGTACCTTGCGTCCAAATACTTCCCGCAGACGCTGCTGCCCATGGGCCTTGCCAACGCCGCGGGGTCGCTTTTCTCCATCCTCGTCTGCGTGATCGCCTACGCCATCCTCACGCGGCGGGAAAAACGTGCGCAGGAGGCATCATAAATGGCTCTTCCCCAGCTTTTCTCCATCGGCGAAATGGCAAAAATTTTCCATCTCAGCGTGAGCAGCCTGCGCCACTACGAGGCGCTCGGCCTTGTCTCGCCGGAATACGTCGACCCGTCGACGAACTACCGCTATTACAGCGTCCGCCAGTTTGAGCCGCTCAACACCATCCGGTATCTGCGCGCGATGGACATGCCGCTCACCGAGATCGCCGACTTTCTGCAAAACCGCGACGTGGAGACGATCGAAGAAAAGCTGCGCGCGCAGAAGGCCGCCGTCGTACAGAAGCAAAAGGAGCTCAAGCGCATCGAGCGCAAGCTCGACGCGCGCCTTAGCCAGCTCCAAGATGTGCGGCATGCGCCGCTCGGCGAGATCACGCTCATCCATTCGCCCGCGCTTCGCCTTTTCTGGATCGACACGGCGCTGACCGCGCCGGACTACTCCGCGCTCGAGCTCTCCACGAGCCGCCTTGCCGCCGCGCAGGCCGAGGCGCTGGTCTTCCTCGGCAAGGTCGGCTTCAGCGTATCGCAGGAGCACTTGAACGAGGGCAGCTTCGGGCAGTACGACGGCGAATTCCTCGTGCTTGACGAGGCCGACCGCTTTACGGGCGACGTCATTGATTTGCCCGCTTCGCTCTGCGCGTGCGTGCGCTTCCGCGGACACCACGCCGAGTCGCCCGCGCAGTACCGTCGCTTGATGCAGTTCATCCGCGAGGAAGGCTACACCGCCGCCGGATTTTCGCGCGAGATTACAGTCATCGACTACGGCTTCACGCCCGACACGGAAAAGTTCGTCACTGAAATCATGATCCCCCTGCAAAAGGTATAAAAAAAGTTCCCGCGTTCATACGTGGGAACTTTTTTTATACTTTTTACTCAATGCCCGCCGCCGGCGATCATCTTGAGTGCGTGGTCAAGCGCGCCGAGCACGGCGCTCAGGTTTTCGCGCGCAGCCTTTTCCGAGCCGGGGAGGTTCAGGATGAGGCTGTTTCTTCTCGTGCCGGCCACGGCGCGGGAAAGCATCGCGCGCGGCGTGATCTGCAAGCTGTAATAGATCATCGCCTGCGGGATCGCGGGAATTTCGCGCTCGAGCACGGCGCGCGTCGCCTCGGGCGTCACGTCACGGGGAGATAAGCCCGTGCCGCCGCTCGTGATGACAAGGTCGCAGTGCTTTTCATCCACGCAGGAGATGAGCTCTTCGCTGATCTTCTCCTGTTCGTCCGGCACGATGGACGTGTACACGACCTCGTAGCCAGCCTCCTTCAGCATCGCGGCCACAGCGGGGCCGCTCTTGTCCTCGTACACGCCCGCGGACGCGCGGTCGCTCACGGTGATGACTGCCGCCTGATAGCTCATAGCATTGCCGCCTTTCTCAAAAGTCGATCGTGCCCTCGCGCACGCGCAGATCATAGGGCTCGTAGACCACCTTGCGGTACGCGTCCACGTCGAGCTTCACACCCGTCCAGTCGGAATGGATCTCGCCGGTCTGCTTGATGAGGATATCATAGAGGATATCGTAGGTCACGCCGTCGTCACCCGTCTCCACGATGGTGGAATAGGGCAGCGTCTTATGGTAGGTCATGTGCAGGCCCTTGTAGTCGAAGTGGTAGCCGTTGCGCATGCGGCAGCCGTCGAGGCCCTTGTAGGTGAAGCGCTTTTTAAGGTCTGCCAAAATCTTGTCGCCCTCCTCCTGATAGAGGTTCTCGGGCGTCGTCTCGGTGTAGTCGTAGCGGAACTGCACGGGGATGTTGTACTTGCGCCAGCGCTCTGCGTAGTCCACAAGCTCGTCGGCGGGATAGTCCATGTACAGCACGCAGTTCACACGCTTGGGCGTTGCGATACAGGCGACGACCTCGTCGGGCGACTCCTCGACATACTTCGTCAGGTGGCGCGAGATGTTGATGCAGGTGATCTTGTCGCGATTGCGCTCGGTGAAAGCGATCATCTCCTCCGCGCTGCATCCAGGCTGCACGGGGAAGGTCGTGTTGATATAGACCTTGTGGGTCGTGGGGATGGCGTCGAGCATGCGCTGGAGCGCTTTTAAGTTGGCAAACGGCTCGCCGCCGGTGAAAACAAAGTCGCAGCGCGGCGTGATCTCGTCCATCACGGCGATGCTCTTGAGGATCGCCTCCACGCTGAAGCCCTCAGCATGGGCGTATTCCTGCTTGTTCACGCAAAACGGGCAGTGGTTCCGGCAATCGTAGGGTACAAAGATCGTTACCGTCGCGCCGCCCTCGCGCGTCTTGTAGGGATGAGTCATTGGTTCTTGTCCGTCCTCTGTTAAAATTCTATAATGAAAATAGTTTACTCTGAAATATGCAGGATTGCAAGCGATCTTCTGACAGTTTTCTCATTTTGTCGGACATTGCTTTTCCTCGCGCAGAAGAGCGCGCACATAGTCGAACGCCGCGTCCTCGCCCTGCTCCTTGAGTACGAGCAGCATCTTGCCGATGAGCTCGCCGGTCTCGGGATGGATGAGGATATGGCCGCGCGACTTTTCGTAGTAGTCGTAGGCCGAGGCGTCGGTATATTTGTCGCCCTGATAGACCTTGCAGGCGGCAATGCGGTCGCAGAACATTTCGGCTACATATTTGAGCGGCATTTTGCACCCGCCCATGTAGACCTTACCGTCGTCGGCAATACAGTAGTCGATCCAGTATTCAAAGTGGTGGCGGTTGCGCCCCTTGTGGTGGAGCCACGCAAGGCTCACGCCGTTTTCGCGCCGCTCAGCATCGTTCGGGCTGCGGTAGCCCTGATAATACTTGACGCCGCGCCAGAATTCCGAGGGGCTGTATTTGCTCAGGTCATGCGTTAACCCCTGATAGTACAGGCCGAGGCGAAAACAGTATTGCTGCACCAGATGGCGATGATGCGTGATGGTTTTAAAGTGCTCGATGGCGCGCATACGGACACCTCCCTGCGTATTCCGGCAGGCCGCCCGCCGCGGTTCGCCGCTTTCCCGCGCGCGTATGTTTCCGTTTGAAGTAATACATGCACAGTTATCGAAATTTTATATCAAATCAGCAGAAAATGCAATAAGGTATTTTTGCAAATAAATTGCGCAAAATGAGCACCAAGGGCGGCAAGTCCCCTGCCCTTTTGTCTCCTCCGCGCGGGAATGGAAAATATTCCCGCGCGGAGCGAGCGTGCCGGAAGGCTTTGCAGAATATCTTCTGTCATTTCGTCCATCACAGCAAAAAGGGCACGGCCTGTTGGCCGCGCCCTTTGTCTGTGATTTGCGAAAGAGCCTTTTTTACAGGTTCTTCTCGTAGCTCTCGATCATCTTCTTACTTAATTGACCAGTACGACCTTTTATTTTTTCAAGTTCT